>Ga0315902_10005556_pt1 | contig 17720 bp, 16 predicted proteins | sample LakEriMetagenome_9_FD_203523 | JGI IMG/M metagenome (GOLD analysis project Ga0315902, IMG submission 203523) | Freshwater fungal communities from buoy surface, Lake Erie, Ohio, United States - Buoy 12 MA117 | ecosystem: Environmental > Aquatic > Freshwater > Lake > Lake biofilm | place: USA... | reverse complement strand
GTGGTTGGGTTTACCTGTAATTCAATTTCCAGAGGATTTGGTATCCCTTCAAGAGATAATTTTGAGTGTCCAACCAGATGTAATTATTGAAACGGGAATAGCAAGAGGCGGCTCATTAGTTTTCTATGCTTCACTCCTTAAATTATTGGGAAAAAGAAAGGTTATTGGCATAGACATTAACATTCTTGACTTTAATCGATCGAATATTGAGAACCATTTCCTTTCGGAAATGATTGAGCTCCTGTCGGGTGATTCCACAACTGACGAAACTTATAATCAAGTAAAAGAAAAAATTAGACCTGAGGATAAAATCATGATTTGTCTGGATTCGAATCACTCGGAAGCGCACGTATATACAGAACTTAAGCAATTTGCGGATCTAGTTTCAATTGGATCTTATATGGTCGTGTTTGATACCACAGTTGAGACGCTACCATTTGATCAAGTTACAGAACTTGAAAAATACTACAATATAAAAGACTGGGGAAAAGGTAATAACCCCGGCTCAGCTGTTACTAGATTCTTGTTAGAAGATAAACGTTTTGCTTTTGATAAGTACTATGAAGACAAATCCTTGATTAGTAATTGTCGGGGCGGTTTCCTGAAACGAGTAAAATAATTTAGAGGATAAATTCCTTTTGCCAAGAAATGCACATCACTGTAGGTTCTTATCAACAATCCACCTAGCAAATGGGATTGAACAGGTCCAGCCAGGTGATACAGCGTTTAAGACATGAACAACATTCCTGTCCCTTTTAACTATAAAATCTTGCTCTAATTTTCCAGAACTTGCATTTACTAATTGAGCTCTAATGCCTGGAGGCAACTTTTGCCACTTTTTAATTGTTTTAATGGTCGGAACAAGACTTGCAACCTCATTGATTAGATTCCTCGTGTAATTTTTTGGAAAATCCTCCTTTAAGATTTCAAAAAGGTTATGCTCACGTCCAGTTGCTATTGCATACATTCCCTTTAAAGATTCTAAGACTTCACTTGCTCGCATCTTTGAAATCAGGTCGTATCGCTCGCCCCCAAGTACTGGCAATGCCGTGGGGCCAATCTTGATTCGTCCGTCTAAAGTGAGAGTTAAGTGCGCCCCTAAGAATGGGTTTACAGGATGTGGAACAGGATAAATTAACCTTTTTAGTGCCGGAGCATCTCCAGTTGAGACCCGATAAACTCCCTTGAATGGGACATTTATGTATTCCTGCCCAACACCAACCGATTTTGCTAGGTTAAGGGCACCCGTACCGGCTGCATTAACAATCATACCTGGGGAAACTCGCTCTCCATCGATTATCGCTAGAACCTCATCACCATAAAGAGACAATGTTACATTTTTTGATCTGACTAGAGCTCCACCAAGCCTGAGAAATTCTTTGTGCATAAATGCAATTACATGAGAAGGACTTGCGATAGCTGTATTTGGGGAAAACAGAAACTGCTCATTTGTCTGCGCCGCAGGTTCTATTCTTGATAAGAATTTACTATCTAACAATTCTAATTCGACACCATTTTCTATTCCCCGTCTGTATAGCTCTTGCAGACGGATATCCTCTTCATCATTTTTGCTTACAACAACCTTTCCAACTTCTTTAATTGGGAGTCCCGCCAAGTTACACATTTTTCTTAGCTCTTTATTTCCATCGACACAGAATTTTGCCTTTAAAGAATCTGGGGAATAATAAAACCCTGCATGAATTACTCCAGAATTTCTACCACTTGCATGCACACCAAGAGAGTCTTCTTTTTCATATATATAAACCTTTTTTTGTGGGTTAGACTCTAACAATGAAATGCCAATGCTAAGTCCGATTATGCCCGCTCCAATTATGATTGTGGAATCACCTTTTTGTAACACCTTCTTGCCTCCTAATCAAATTCTCAGATGGAAGAACAAATCTTCCCGATGAAACACTTTACTTTGTTGCATTCATTGAAGTTGAGCCTAAAACAAACTTAAGAATCCGAATAGACGCACTCTGTTTCGGATTTATAAACCCTAGTCAAGGATACAACTGAACGCTATATTATGCATTAACATATACCTATGAATCAGGCACTAAATCCCACATGTTTAATTGTTGGTTTAGGTTCTATCGGGAAGACCCATCTCAAGCAAATTCTAAAATTCGCAGGTAAAATCGTTGTTGTTGATCCAAATCCCCAAACTGCAGATTACATACAGGCAATTGAATTTCCGTTCCCAATTGAGTATTACCGCGAGATTGAACTTGTCTCCAGAGATGAAGTAATTGAATTTGCTGTGATTGCCAATTGGGGGCCAGATCACTTCTCTCTAATTCAAAAGGTAACAAAACTAGTTCGGGAATTTTCAACTATGCAACATTGATTTCATCAATGGGGGTAGGAGGCCTTTTCCCTAAAATCTGGTGATAGACCTCGAATTCATATTGAACCCAACAGTAGATCGATTATCGATTGCTATACAAACAAAAATTACTTTGTGGGTTAGAATGTTACTTGTGTCAGAACAAAAGAAAAGACATTTCCTAATTTGTGGTCTTGGGTCAATAGGAAAAAGACATTTGGAGAAAGTTGTTAGTAGCGCAAACAATGTTATAGTAATTGATCCAGACGTTGGTATCAAGACTTATCTTGCTTCTAATCCGCAATACGCAGAAGTTCAATATTTTGAATCCTTTACAAGTCTTAAGTTGAACCTGTCTGATTACATTTGCGTAGTGTCTAATTGGGGACCTGATCATTTTGCAACTGTCAATGAAGCTCGTAATCTCAACTGCGTTCGTTTTCTTATAGAGAAACCGCTAGTTTCTAGAATTGACACTCTATTTGACCTAAAAGACTTAGCAGAAATGAATCGTATTGAAGTTATTTCGAGTCTCCCATGGTCTTACTCAACGTTAGTGCAGAGAATCAGCGAGCTCTCTTTTAAACACAATTTAGGTGCAATAACAAGTATTGTTGTTGATGGTGGTGCAAAATGCCTCGTAACAAACGGAATTCACTATGTCGGGCTCGCGATGAAGCTATTCAAATTTGTACCATTATCTGTTATTTCTAGCCTTCATAATTCATTTGTAAATCCGCGACAAAGTCATTTTCAATTCATTGAAGGAACGTCGGCTTGGACTTTCCCCGAAAACAGATTCTTAACTATTAATTTTGTTAACAGTTCGCATCTCCAGATATCGATAAAGATAGTTTTTGCATTTGGGAAATTACTAATCGAAGGGAATGAGGCAACCCTCTTTGCTATCAGCGATGAAGATAAAGCGTTGATTGACAAACCATCAAGAACATATCACGCAAGAAAGCTTATTGAAAAATTTGAATTATTTGATTTAGACTCTCGCGTAGACCCATTAGATTTAATTTATCAAAATATCTGTGACAATGACTCAAGTTTATGGCTTGATTTTCGACATGGTTTCGACACAACAGAAGCAATCTTGGCCATGCTAATTTCACAGGAAGAGAAGGCTCGAATTGACTTACCTTTAGCACTTAACTTAGTTGAAAAGTATAAAACGCATGAATGGCACATATCATGAAGAGATTGGGGCTCATTGGTGCGGGAGATATAGTGCAATCACATATTGATGCTGCACTTAAGACTGGATTTACTCCTCAAGTTATATGTGGTCGTAAAGACTCTGAGAGAGCTAGAAAGGTTTCTCTTCATAACCCGGGAGTTGTCTTTGCAAGAGATCTTGAAGAACTTCTTGAATATGAACTTGATGCACTGTTGATTGCTTTGCCTGCCGACATTGAAATGCAGGTTATCGAGAAGTGTCTAGAAAAAAACCTACCTACATTAATCGAGAAGCCGGTGTCTTCTGATCCCACTGTGCTAGGGCGTCTGGTTAATCTAAATTTAGAAAATGTGCGCGTAGCTTACAACCGAAGATTTTACTCATCCGTAAGAAGTTTCCAATCTAGCATCTCTAGCGAACCAGGTTTTGTCCAGATCACAATTCCTGAACTTTCAACTCTGAAAAAAAGCGATTCACGAATAAAGGCAAAATCTATTCTTGAAAATTCAGTTCATATCTTCGATTTGCTTTACTTTGTGTTCGGCAAAATAACTTTAACAAAGATTCGTCCTGTAATTGTAAAGGGAGAACCCATTGCAGTTAATGCGGAAGTCGAGTTCGCGCAAGGATCGGCAGGAAACATGAGTATACTTTTCAATGTCCCCGAAAACTACTCAATTAGATATTGGGGTAATTCTAAGAATATGGAATTATGCCCAATTGAAATATATAAGAGTTGTTCCCAAATAGAATTACGGCCGCCAACCTCCAGATATCCAGTGAAAACATATGTTAAGAATTTGGATTTTTGGAACTTGAGCAAAGAAGATCAATTGCTAAAACCAGGTTTTTTTGAACAATATTCAGATTTTTATAGGTTTGTTAACGGCTATAATGTCGGGAGCGATTTGGCTACACTAGCGGACGCGTTATGCGCGCTAGAAATTGGGCTAGAGTTGGTGAAATCCTTTAATTATTCTTAACTCTAACCCTCAGTTTACGAATCAAGTAAATTTCGAACTCAGAATGATAGAAAAACAATTTTGAACGTTAGACAATTTTTTAGTCAGATCAATGACAGCATAAATAAGGTTCCAGGAACAGCTCATTTCGAAAAGTTCAACGGACCTTCTCAATTTAGAGGAATATATCCTCCAACCACATCGATTGACTAAGTCCGATACACTTTCTTTGTGAGTAGAAAAAACCGTAAATTAGTTCATAAAAGAGATTCATTTAAGGGTTTTGTAGATCGAGGTGATCTATCAATTTTAAGATCAGTCCTGGGATCAGTCATTCGAGAAAATCAAAATCGAGTGTTCAAATTGTTTCCAGATGGCGAAAAGAGAGATATTCGTATTTATCTACAACAGTTGTATTTCGATGAATTATTTGGCAGAAATTTTGTTGAACGTTTATCTACAGGCTCCAAATCAAGAAAAAAAGTGAGCGTGGCACTTCCGCGAGAGAATTACCTTCCTTTGCGAGAGCATTTTTTGGGTCTGAAGTTTAGAAGAGATTTCATAGGAATGTTGAGTTGGAGAACCAAGAAAAGTCTTCGTTCTCTCTTTGTCATATTACAGCTACTTAGATCTTGTATTGGAAGAAACTCAGAAAAGATCGATTTATCAAATACACTCTTTGTAATTGGTCACATCCACGAAAGATTGCATCAAAGTCATGCTAATAGTGATCAATATGTCCATAATTATTATAATTGGCGCGAAAAGAAGGGGCTAAAACGCTGCAATATCGAATTTGTTTCGGAGCGTAAGTTTTTCCAAATTCTAATAAATAATTCTAAAGGTATCCGAGAAGTTAAATCAATCTACAAAACTCTCAAGAACATTTCTCTGCGTATATTGAAATTGGATTTAAAGCTAAGAGAAGTGATAATTGTTCTAGATCAGGTTTTTATGGAAGAGATTTTTAAAAGTTGTAATTTCGAACGAAACAAGCTAAATATCGTATATACTGAGAGTTCATTGTCAAAACGGCCCTTCTGGACTTATGAAGTTGAAAGGCAGAAGACGAAGGTGGGTCTAGCGTTCTTCTCGGGCTTCAGCTCACTTGTTGTTAAGGGCCAGACAGAATTTCCTTTAGAAGCTAGTCTCTATTCTTGGAAGTATTATCAAGTAATTTCGAAGTGGCAGCAAGATATGATCAAACAAAGTGTGCGATTGCGCGGAGAAGTTCAAATTGAGAATATGGGAGTTCCATGGTTTCGTGATTCAAAATATGTTCTCCCTAACTTTAATGAACCAATTCTTGCAGTCTTTGACTATCAACCACATGTGAATTATTTTGGAATTTCCACCTTAAATGATTTGGGACTCAGTCAGGTTGATGCTGTTGTTGAATTTCTTGAAACGATTATGGATTTATGTAACGTTCATAAGATTAGATTCTTACACAAGCCAAAACGAAATATCTCGTTGTCGTTGTCTATGCCTGAGTATGTAGAAACTCTGAAGTTTCTTGCAACAAATTCATTGTATTTGCGAATTCCTGAAGAGACGGCTCCATCGCGACTGATAGAAAAGGCACATGCGGTGATCTCTCTTCCTCCAACAACCCCGGGAATCCTGGCAAGTGAAATGGGAGTTCCTTCTGTCTTTTTCGATCCTACGAACCGGGTTGACTCCTTGGACCCAGCACTCTCTGGTGTTTCAGTAGTTGGGTCTGCGGAGGCGCTGGAAAAGTGGATTTTAGAAAAGTTGTCAAGATAAGAATTTTAGAATTTTACTCATCTTTTATTCTTCGACGGACAATAGACTGAGAGTTAAACCCGTTTCCAAATCAATTTTTGGTTTCCAGCCCCATAGTTCAAGAGCGAGCGAGTTATCGAGGCAATTTGTTTCAACAGTTCCCGGTAGAGTGTCTTGTACATTTGGCGTGACATTTGTACCTAGAATTCTTTGCACTCGTGAAAGAACTTCAAGAATGGCTGTGCTTTTGCCCGTTGAGATATGAACTCTCTGGTCGAGTGGGTTTTCGATTGCAATCATGATTGCGTCGAGAACGTCATCAATGAAAATAAAATCCCGTGATACTGTTTGACCATAAATTATGGGCGTAGCCCCCGAACTAAGTGTTTTCCAAAAAGAGTGTATTACGCCATTGTTTTGTTCAGTGACTGGACCGTAGCAATTTGACAGTGCTAATGAGGTCCAACTCATTTTTCCTTTTGCCAAAATGCGGAGATAATGCTCACCCATTAACTTTGACAGTCCATATGGCGACGAAGGTTTCTCGGGACTTTGCTCGCGTAATGGTAATGAAGAATGAGAATCGTAAATTGCACCTCCAGAAGTAACGTATAAAAAGTTATGGCAATTAGCTTGGATTGCATTCAACAAAACTGCCAGCGTGCCCATGGCATTTATTTGAAAATCAACTTTGGGGTTTTCTAGGCTAAACTTCACACTTACATTTCCTGCCAAATGCACGACTGTATCCGGTCTGACGCTTTCGAATACTGATCCGACTTCTTCAGAATTTATGTCTATTTTCGAATGATTCGGTCCGGAGCCAGCTCGATCAAGGGTGAATAGAGCATATTCGGGTCTATCTCGCCTTATTCTTTCACAGAGCGCGTGACCAATGAAGCCGTGGGACCCGGTTACTAGAATTTTTTTAGTCATGTGTGTCATTGACTTTTCAACTCAACAGCTTTAGAGAATATTGTTTTCTCGTAACAACGTGAGGAAACTCTCATCATCAAACCACTGAGCATTTGTGTCACTCCTAAAAGTAAATCCCTCTGGAACAGGGTTCGAGAATTCTGAATACATTCCCGACGCCTTCAGTTTAGGCGAAAGAATTACATAATATTCGCCACAATCTACGGTCACATGACTGTCATCTTCAGTTATCATAATTTCGTGAAGTTTCTCCCCTGGCCTTATGCCAATTACATAAGTTGGAATACCGGGTGCTACTAATCTTGCGACATCTGTAACCTTAAAACTTGGAATCTTAGGCACAAATATCTCTCCACCATGCATATTCTCAAGCGCATTTAATACTAACGTTACCCCTTGATTCAGAGTTAGCCAAAAACGGGTCATTCGTAAATCAGTTATTGGAATTGATCCACTAGCAGCAGACTTTTTAAAAAAAGGAATAACGCTACCTCTCGAGCCGAGAACATTTCCGTATCGCACCACCGAGAATGATGTACGAGAACTCTTAGAAATATAATTACCTGCAATCATGAGTTTGTCTGAGCACAACTTTGTGGCTCCATACAAATTTGCGGGGTTAGCAGCTTTATCAGTACTCAAAGCGATTACTCTCTCGACTTGATTAGCTATAGCTGCATTTACGATGTTTTCAGCACCAAGAATGTTCGTTTTAATAGCCTCCATCGGGTTAAATTCTGCCGCTGGAATTTGCTTCATTGCTGCAGCATGAATAATCACATCGGTATCCTTGGTAACTTGAAGGACTCGAGACAAGTCGCGGACATCACCTAAGACAAACTCAAGTTTGGAAGAACTGAATTCAGCCTGCATTTCAAACTGCTTAAGTTCATCTCTGCTGAATGCAACAACTCTACTCACCTGCGTTTCGCTCAAGAGTCGTTCAATAAACTTTTTCCCAAACGATCCGGTTGCGCCCGTGACCAACACTCTCTTGTCTGCAAGAAAACTGGACACTAACCTCACCACCCTCTTTGAAAGTACATGAACTGGAGAAAACAATAATGGGCAGGAACCCACCTTGGGAAGTATAGGGCAGTGAGGAGCATTTGATATCAATTCTTCTTCAATGGAGTAATCAAATATGCCAATGATGCTGGATTTACCCCCAGCATTGGCGAGACTACACCGAGGTGTGCGGCTAAAGTCAGAGAATTTACGACACTTGTTAAATTAAGGTACTTTCTGTGGTTTTAGAAAGTGTGGCTAAAGTTAACTCAGAGGAGGTCGGAAAGTGGCATTGCGACTGAATGAAGTGAATTCAAACGAAAGAGTTGCAATTCTAATACCAACCCGTAATCGTCCTAAAGCTGTCGAAGCACTGCTTGAGAGTATCTCGCAATCAAGTTTGCATCCCTCACAAATTGTCATTGTTTCTTCAGGACAGAATATAGAAGGAATCGTCGAGAAATTTTCAGAAACTTTACCCATCACGTATGAACATACGGAAGTTGAGGGTCAGATTGCACAAAAAAGAAACGGTATCAAATTGATACATGAGGATATTGAATGGTGTGTATTTTTGGATGATGACCTTTTAATCGAGGAAGATACATTGCAAGTTGCTTTGAGTGCCGCCAAATCAATTGGAAAAGTCAACGTAATTGGTATTGGTCTTGCTCTTCCACCGACATCAAGATTTCTGAATTCCTCGAAAAGAAAGAGAATTTTGGCTCGCTTATTTGGGCTTACATCAGATTCGCCTGGCAAAGTTCTGGCTAGTGGTCACGCAACCAGTTATCTGCAAGAGAACTCTCGAATCGAGACTCAGTGGCTCAATGGAGCCTCTATGTGGCGAACGAAATGTGTTCGAGAATACGGAACGGATTTACCGTCTACTCCATACGCAGCATGTGAGGACCTAATATTCTCTTATCCATTAAGCAAATTGGGAACTCTAATGTACGTCCCAGAAGCAAAAGTTAGCTTTCAAGAGAGTGAATTGAGTGTGTTTGATAGCTTTAAAGTTCTTGAATCTGCAAGCCTCTGGAGATATTACTTTGTGAGACAACATAAGGAACTTTCAGTTGGGCGATTTTTCATTAGCCAGATTGCTCGTTCTGTGTTTGCGCTATCGAATGCAAAGAGCGAAAAAGTAAACCTTTTTTTTGCACTTACAAAATTAAATTTCATGATTCTTTTGCGGATTTTATCTTGTGGGGATCCGAAGACCATGATTAATAAATTAGTCTCGTGATATCAAGAAGAGGACCATAATAATTTAGAAATAACTCATAATTTCTCAATTGAATAGCTTCAGTTTGATACAGATTAGGATCATATTTTTTAATTACATCTAACAATTCCTCAATGTTTACAGTCGATGATCCCTCCAAATTACTCCCCTCAAGGGGATTAAGAAAATTGCCCTTTAAGTGATTGAAGTGAATAGGTAATGCATTCCAAGCAAGTCCCTCAATTCCAACCGCACTACTTCGAAAAATTACGATATGCGAACTTTCTAAATCTTCATGGAGAGAATTTGTAGACTGCGTTAAATTCTCAATCAAAGATAATTCCCGTTTTAGAAGCTTCTTGGCCCGTTCGCCAAGTGCTGGGTGAGTGCGTAATACAAAATGAATCGCAGGTAGTTTTAGTGCTAATTGATTTGAAATGGAGATAAAATCAGAGAGTGAATCAATAGTACCTTCAGGTGCCAGTAGAACCTGAATCCTACTCTTGGACTTTGATTGAGACTTAAATTCACGCGATTTCGGGGAACCTAAATTTTCAACTCTGAACACTAAATTTTTATTTTTTACAAGTTGTTGAGTGATTTGTCCGCTTGTCAAAAGTACGTCTCTTGGTTGAAATAAGGAGATTATGCGGAAAAAGTTTCTTTGCCCAGCCACCAAAGGTGAATGTTGATAACCAACAATGCAAAAATCAACAGGAATGCTATTTCTCATCTGGAGTAGTAAGGCTTCGTGTGCGTGGCCTTCGATAGTCAGGATCACAAATCTTGGATTAACTCTTGCAATTACTTTCGAAAAGTGACGGATGAACACTAGATTAGCCATGGTGGGCCGTGAATGCTGAAAAACCGCAGCCTTAATCAATAATCTCTTTTGGCTAACCATCAGTTCAGAGGAAAAGATTGAATTTCTAAGTAGCAAACACGAAATCTTCAACTGCTGAAATTGTAGCGTCATCATTTGTATAGGTTTGAGTGTTTTCGCGTTTATCTGAACGTCTTCTTTTCCGCTTTCCTGAAAGGCTTTTTGAATTAGAGACGAAGGAGTCTTCGTGTGGTTCAAATAGAAACTAAGGCTGTTTCCTATCGACAAGTTTTTCCCAAAAAATAGATCTTCTCTAGTTGGTGTTTGAGCGTATGTGAAGTGAGAAACAAAGAGGTATTTGCAGTTTTGTGTATTTGAGATTTCGCCGGGGGAAGAGCGTTGAGAGAAGAGAATCGAATATAAGATGGTTGCAATAAAGTGAAACATAATAAACGGCAGAAATAAAGAAATTTCCAGCAGGTACAAGAGTAAACTTTCTGGTCGCTTCAGTGCATACTTTTTGAGATTTTCCTCAGTAGGCTTAACGAGATAAAAAAAGGGATTTGCATGAATTTCTGGATTTCTCGATGAATTCCGAATTTTCACCAGGAAATCATCTAAGGTTTCCGATTTAATTTGCAAACTCGAGTACTTCATTCAAGAGCTTCCTTTGTTGGGACGAATTCTCGAGAATATGATGAACCGCACGTACATCATCGTTGGTGTTGACAGATGGAAAGTTAAATGAAGTTGCTAGCGACCTTAGTGAATAGCCATATTCTATAAACTTTAGTTGCTCAATAGATTCAGTGATTTGAATTTTCCCATTTTGTTTTTGACAGATTTCCCTTAGTGTAGGCGTAGATACTGCGAAGAGTCCGCAAATCTTTGCAACTAGACGCATCTGAGTCGCTTTATCCGATATCAATGGAGATTTCCTGAAAATCGAAAAGATATTTTTGGATGAGTCCGTCAGGCATTTCACAATACTTATGTCTTCGAGTTCTTCTTCCTTGAGAAGAGAGGTGATTTGATTCCAAATTTTTACTTCGGGAGCACCATAAATAGCCTCTATCAGCTTGTCTAACTCAGATGGAAGAACCAAAATTTCATCCCCTTGAAGCACTATGAAGTGACTGTAGTTCAAGCTTTCCGACGCTTCATTCACTCTACTTAGTCCATCACTATGTTCTCGAAAAGTCTTTACATATTGACCGCCATAGGAGTTCACAACTTCTAAAATCTGCTCGTCGCCGGAGGCAACAAAGACAGGAACAGAGTAACTATTCATTGAACCTCTTCGTCTTACGTGTTCAATCATCGGAAGTCCAGCAAAGTCGTGGAGAATCTTCTTAGGGAGTCTTTCAGAAGCGAGTCTTGCTGGGATAACAATCGCGATAGTGGGGCTCAAGTCTTGCCTTGTATTAATTAGGAAGCACCCCGCAGTCAACATTTATCGACTGGCCTGTGATTGCCTGCGATTTTTCACTGATCAAGAAATGAACAAGATCTGCAACTTCTTGAGCGGTCGGTAGTCTTTGGAGTGAAGCTTGTGTTTTCGCAAACTCTTCCAGGAAAGAAGTTGGATTTCCCTTTGCGGGGGAAGAGTTTTGAGAAAGCGCCGCTAGCAAACCCTCGCTCTTAACAAGAACTGGACACACCGAATTGACCCTGATGCCTCTTGCTCCTAGTTCTTTACTTAGGCTTTGCGTCAAACCTGTTACGCCAAACTTAGTGGAGACATACGCACTGTTATTGGAAGTACCTCGCTTACCAGCCAAACTTGAAATGTTAATCAACGAACCACCCGCCTTTAGATGATGCGCGGCTGCTTTAGCTCCCCAAAAATAGCCAATGAGATTTGTACTTATTATGTCGAACAGGAACTTTTCATCAATCTCTTCAATACTCCTCCATTCTGAGAAACCAGCATTGTTTACGTAGGCAATTAGTTGGCGTCCTTCTTCGCTTGCAATTTCTGCTAGCCGAAAGTGATCTTTTTCATTTATCGTGTTCATCTGGCACTGAGTTATATTCACTTTAACTTCATTGGGAATACTTTCACGCAAGCTTCTTGAGCCTGATACAACATGATATCCAGCAGAAGCCAACGTGCGCACAATTTCCCAGCCGATTCCTTTTGAGCCACCGGTGACTACAACAGATTGCTTCACTCAATTCTCCAATCAAGATCCATTTATATGGTCATAGCCGAGAAGCCACCATCAACCACAAGTTCAGAACCTGTTACAAAACTTGAAGCATCTGATGCTAGAAAAATGGCAGCTCCAATTAACTCTTCTGGTTTGCCGAATCTATGCATAGGCGTGTGATTGAGTATCGCTAGTTCTCTCTCCGGAGTAATGAAGTTCTTAACATTCCACTCCGTGGGAAAGAATCCGGGCCGAAGGGCATTTACCCTCACGCCTTGCTTGCCCCACTCTCTCCCGAGATTCTGGGTTAAGTTTCTGATTCCCGCCTTTGCTGCTGAGTATGCGAATGCTTTCGACAACGCTGGATCAGCTGAAGCTGAAGAAATATTAATTATTGATCCATAGCCATTCTTGAGTAAATACGAACCAAAGACTTGACATCCAAACATGGTCGCAGTTAGCTGTGATTTAACAACTTCCTCCCATTCAAATTCTGAGATTTCTAAGAATGGCTTTGGACTATTTATGCCAGCTCCATTGACGACTATTTGTATGGCTGGAAAGTCATTCAAGACTTTGGTGAGAAGATCCTCAACGGAAGTTTTGTTCGAAGCGTCTACCTCATAAGCCACTGCCGAATCAGGAGAAAACTCATTGATCGCATTTGCGACTTTATTGGCCTTTTCAAGTCTTAAATCAGCGATAGCAACTTTTGCCCCAAATTTCACGAATCCCCGCGAGAGTGCAGAACAAATGTGTCCACCCCCTCCTACGACGATAACAGCCTTATTCTCGAGACTAAACAAATTATTACTCATAGATCAGTCCCTAAATTTTCTCATGATCCGACTCGCATTTTGCGCCCAAGAATTCAGTATAAATAAATCAGAAGAGGCAATGATAAATGTGTAACCTTTTTCTAATGCGATATTGACATTTTCTGAATTAAAGTCGGAAATCTGCGTTCCACATGATTTACCAACTTGCTTACAAGAGTTTATGACTTGCTTTTCAGCTTCAAGCATTTTTGGGTGTTGAATTTGACCGGGGACTCCTAGTGATCCTGACATGTCATAAGGTCCGATCATCACTGCATCCAATTCAGGATTTGCAAGAATTTCATCGATGTTCGTGACCGCTTCTATACTCTCAATTTGCGCGATAAAGGCTGAAGAGGAATTCCAATTGTCTAGATAACTGTCGAAGGCTGCACCATAAGCATGAGCTCGGTTTACGCCAAAACTTCTTTTCCCTTCTGGTGGAAACTTTATGAGTTCAAGGAGGGCTCGGGATTGTTCTGCAGAGTTGACTAAGGGGGCAATAATTCCATCGGCTCCAGAGTCCAATAGAGGCTTAATGTAATCGTTTGAATGGGATACAGGGCGGGGTAAGCAAGGCACCCCATACCCTTGACTCGCTGCAATGATACGTTGAGCTTGCTCCAAAGAGATAGTTGTGTGCTCCATGTCAATGGCATGAAAATCAAAATTTTGCGAGGCAAAGATTTCGGTTATGGATGGATGGGAGAAAGAGACCCAAGATCCAAATACCAATTGCCTCGACCGCAATCTGGTCTTCAACTCAAGAGACGTAGCCATTATCAGCCCAGACTATGTCTATGAATCAAGCCCACAACTTTTTTATTCTCCTTTGAGACAACGGGCAAATCCCAAATCTCTCGGCTGACCATAAGACTCTTTGCCTCTTCAACCGAAGCATCAATATCGATAGTCTGTGGGCGACTATTTCCAAACTCAATTGCAGGAGTCACGAGCAAAGCAGGAAGAGGGCTTTGTCGGGTTAAAAGTAGGCGTCTTAAATCACCATCGGTTAGCACTCCAAGTAATTCGGAATCAGAATTTACAATTAGGGCAATTCCGAGCCGCATGAGAGTCATCTTATCGAGGGCATCCTTTAGCGTAGAAGCGCTTGCAATGACTGGTACTTTGTCCAAATCCAGCATTCTGTTCTTGATTAAATCATTATTCGACATTATCAGGTCCAAACTTCTCAAGTAACTCGAGTCGCATTTCGTGAATTGCTCTTGCTTGACCCAAGACATGCTTCAAATCTTTGATGTTGAGTACGGTATTGGGGTCTGATTTCGCATTTTTGGGATCATTATGTATTTCGGCAAATAAAGCATCAATACCACATGCCGCAGCTGCACGAGTTAAGTGAGGAATAAACTCCCGTTGGCCCCCAGAAAGATTACCCATGGAGGTCGGCATTTGTATTGAATGTGTGGCGTCGTAACAGACCGGATAACCCGTTTTCTGCATAATCGGAAAACAGCGCAAGTCGTTTACCAACATGTTGTATCCAAAAAAAGTTCCACGGTCAGTGAGAAGTATTTGAGTTGCCCCGGCAGCTTCAAGTTTTTTGACAGAGTTTGCCATGTTCCACGGACTCATAAATTGTCCCTTTTTGAGATGTACTGGTCTTCCTGTCTTTGCGGCAGCCCGTAGGATTGAAGTTTGGCGACACAAGTAGGCTGGAACTTGCACCAAATCACATACCTGACCGGTGGCCTCCGCCCATGAGGAATCAGAAAAATCTGATGTGACGGGAATTCCGAACTCGTCCCTCACATCCGACAGGATTTGAAGTCCTTCATCTAGACCGCAACCATGAAAACTATCGGGAGACGATCTGCAATCTTTGTCATAACAGGATTTATAAATCCAATCTACGTTTAATTCGTCGCAAATCTTTCCAATACGCTCAGCCATCATGAAAGCATGATCTCGGTTTTCAATCGCACATGGACCACCGATGAGGACTAACTTGCCGCCTCCACCAATCTTGACACGTTTAACCTTGCCGTAACCGACCTCTATTACTTTTGAAGTCATATATCTCCTGGAATCGGGTATGTTCTGGGGAGAGGTTAGCACCGTCGAGCAATCATTAGGTGAAATCGTCAAATTTCTAGCATTATCCTTGAGTCTATGAGGTACTCGTTCCTGGGAAGATCCGAATTGCTCAAGGTTATTGGCTCATCCTTTGCCCTATTGGGAGCACGAGAACAAAGAAAAATTAAGCAGATTACTGTGGCTCAAATTCTCTTGAGTTTTCTGGATCTATTGGGAATTGGCTTGATTGGTCTTGTGGCCTCCTTGGCAGTAGCTGGGATTAATTCAAAAACTCCCGGAGGTACAGTCGAAAGATTATTGGTTGCGCTAAAACTTGACTCCCTCTCCTTCCAATCCCAAACTGCAATTCTGGCATCACTCGCATTGGTGGTCTTCATCTCTAGGACTCTGCTTTCTATGCACTTCATAAGAAAAACTTTGTCTTTTCTGGGAAGGTGCGGAGCGGAGATTTCGGGGAACCTTCTCGGAAAGATCTTAGCTAGGCCATTAACTGAACTTGGAAAACTTAGTTCTCAACAATATGTATATTTTCTAACTTCTGGTGTTGATACGCTGACTCTTCGAATAATTGGTTCTACAGTCTCGCTTGTCGCAGATACAGCATTGTTGATTTTTGTCTTGGCAGTTCTAGTTTATGTAAATCTTCCGATGACAATCGTGGCAACTCTGGTAGTTGGCGCAATGTCGTTAGTTCTTCATCGATTAACTACTGCAAAATCTAAAGCACTTGGTGCCACTTATTCGAGTTTAGATATATCCTCTAGAGAATCTTTGGTGGACGCGTTTACTGCCTTTAGAGAAATTTCGGTAAAGGGAAGATTTGCTTACTTTGAGAGCGAATTTCTAAAGTTCAGAGGCAAAGTCTCTGGAGCACTTGCGGAATACAATTTCATGCCTTACTTGGGAAAGTACGTAATTGAAACCTCCATAGTTGTTGCAGCATTTATGGTAGCTGGAGCACAATTTCTTGTGACTGACGCAATTAAAGCGATTGCCACCCTCTCGATATTTATGGCTGCAGGTTCACGTTTAGCGCCAGCAGTCTTACGAATCCAGCAAGGCATAGTTGGTCTAAATAACAGCTGGGGCATGGCTGGTTCGACTCTGGCATTAATCGATGATGTCAAGGGCTTTAGTTCAATTGACAAGAAAGTCAAGAGTTTCTCAGACCTTCACTTTGGATTCGATCGGAAGATTGAGTTAGCGAACGTTGCTTTTCGCTATCCGCTGTCCAATAGACAGACGCTAGACTGCATAAACTTAACGATAAATCCTGGCGAATCAATTGCATTGGTAGGTCCATCGGGTTCGGGCAAAACCACTCTAATTGATGTAATGATGGGGCTTTTGATTCCAGAGAACGGCGAAATTACTATTTCTGGAACCAGCCCAAAAGAAGCTATCGCACAGTGGCCTGGAGCAATTGGTTATGTCCCTCAAGAAGTCTATATATCGAATGATACGGTCGCAGCGAATGTCGTACTCGGCTTTCCAGTCGATGAAATTCAGGAAGTGGATATCTGGCAAGCTCTTGAAAAGGCGCAAATTGCAAATTTCATCTCATCTCTAGATGCTGGACTATTGACTAATTTGGGAGATCGAGGCGTCAAGCTGAGCGGGGGACAAAAGCAAAGACTGGGTATTGCTCGAGCGCTTCTAACGAAGCCGAAGATTCTGTTTCTCGACGAAGCAACAAGTGCACTTGATAGTCAGACAGAATACGAGGTCTCAGAATCGATTAATGGTTTGAAGGGAGAAGTAACTTTGATTTGTATCGCACATCGATTATCAACTGCTAAACGAGCAGACCGAGTGATTTATCTGGAATCCGGAAAGATTATGGCTCAAGGGAGTTTTGAAGAGGTCAAAAGATTAGTCCCAGACTTTCAGAGACAGGCTGAACTGTTGGATTTAGATTAACGAATGGCCGTCGGGGTGGTGGCTTTGTCGCAATTAACGATTGGGTGTAGGGGGGCAATTTGTCCGTTTTGTCCCTTGACCGCGACAAATTCACACCTAATTCGTAGTGGTGAGTAGAGGCGGCGACGGCCGACTCTGTAGTACAAAACCGGTATACAAATAGGGGCTCTCTAAAGTGGCATTACGCAAGAAAACTGCCTCCGCAGGTCTGAAAGTCTGGACCGTTGCGGAGCTTGGTGCTTTCTACACAGAGCACCGCAGCGAGCTCGTTGCCCACGCCTCACGCATCCTGAAAGACGGCGCTCGCGCTGAAGAAGTAATCCAAGACGCCCTGATCAAGGTCATGCTCGCCGCCCCTGAGCTCGAATCTGCTGATCACGCTCTTGGCTATATGCACCGCACGATCGAAAACCTCTGCATCGATATCTTCCGTATCGAAGGCCGCCGCCCAAATCTCGTAGTCCTCGACGATGCCTCCGCCGAGCTCGAGTCCACCTGGGTTGATAACAAGGACCATGCAGATGTGATTGCCGCTGCTGAAGATGCGGCG
>Ga0315902_10005555_pt1 | contig 17724 bp, 17 predicted proteins | sample LakEriMetagenome_9_FD_203523 | JGI IMG/M metagenome (GOLD analysis project Ga0315902, IMG submission 203523) | Freshwater fungal communities from buoy surface, Lake Erie, Ohio, United States - Buoy 12 MA117 | ecosystem: Environmental > Aquatic > Freshwater > Lake > Lake biofilm | place: USA... | reverse complement strand
CGGTAGCGGTTGCGGGTGGCGAAGTCCATCTGCGCATACTCGTGTGCCGGATCATCGCAGAGCGTCTGCTCGACGATGCTGTGGTTAGCGATGAAGTCGCGCCACTCGTGCACTGCGAGGAAGCGTAGGCTGCTTATGCTGTTCCCGACCGATACTTGGTCGGTCGCCTGCGACTGCCCGTCGGCGAGTATCAATTGTTCGATCGTGAGGCCCTGATCCGCGAGGCAGTGCTCCAGCCACGTGCTGGCTAAGGCGAAGACGGGCGAGTGGCCCTGCAACGTCCGCGTAAACTCGCCGAGGAAGGCGCCTGACAGGGGAGGGGAGGCCCGTGTCATGTCGGCCAAGATGGTGACGAGGTCGGCTGGCCGCTTCTCGGCTGCTTCCAGCAGTCGTTCCGACCACTCGGCGGCGATGTTGCGCTCGTGGCGGGCGGTTGCGATCCGCTGGGCCACACGACGGATGTTCTCGATCAGTGCGAGCCGCAGCATGAGCGGCATCGCCCAGAGTTCGCCCAGCGTGAGTGCACGGATCGACTGATAGGAGGAGATGAAGGCGTCGAGCGCAGCCGCATCAACGCGGCCATCGGTGTGGGCGACCAACTCCATCGCGATGCGGTAGGTCCGCGGGAGGTCGGAGGCGAGGCTGGGCAGCTGGTCGAGGTAGGACCGGGGCAGAATTCTGCGGGTCGAGTGGATCTGCTCCTCGAGCAGGTAAAAGTTGTCGAGCAGCCACTCCGACGCTGGGGCGATGCGTCTGCCCCGCTTGTTCGCCTTGGCGAGAAGCTCGTAGGTGCGAAGCAGCACGCGTTCGTTGTCGGCCAGCCGTGCCAGCAGCCTGCGTGACCTCCCGTGCCGGACGAGGCGATGCGAACTGGCTACGGAGCGGGCGTGTCGCTGCAACTGTTCGAGTGAGAACAGTTCTCCGCGGAGGGGCAAGTCGCCCGTGAGGCCGTGGTCACCGCGCAGCGGCGAACCGCCGTCTGTCGCGGTGAAGAGGGAGTTGACTTGTGTGGCGTCCTTGTCCGTGATGGTCCGCGGCGCAAGCCGACGAACCATGTCCATCAGCGATGGAACATGCACGGCGGAACTCCGACGACTGGCCTGTTCCCTAAGGGACACAGGCCTCTGGCACTCTGACACCGCGACGGACGCAAAGCCAGCGTCCATGCGGAATGGCGAGCGCATTCCGCATCGCAGCTGCTGGACTCTGACCGTCTGCCACCGGGAGCGAACCCGTCACTCAGGCCATGCTGCCGGCGCGGTGAGCAACGCCCCACGCACAATCCGTTCGCTGGCTGAGTGCTAGCCCGCACTCGCTGTGCATCCCTGCCTATTCAGAACTCTTTCGAGGCCTCCTGAACGGCTTTCTGCACATCGACCCAAGCCGCTTGGGCGCCCTTCTCCAATCGCGCCCAGGCCTCGCCCGTGGATGAGCCAAGCTCGTCCAGCTTTTTACGAGCGGCCTCCTGCTTCGCCTCGATATCCGCCATCCTTTCGTTCCATCGCGTCTTGGCTTCATCCTTCAAGGCGAGTCCTTTCTCACGGAGCTTTGCAATTGCGGTATCCATGTCCGCGAGGCCGGATTTGAGTCGCGTCTCCAATTCCTCTTTGGCCTGTGTGGCAGCCTTCGTGGCTGTATCCGCTGCCTTCTCAGTGTCACGGCGCACGTCCTCGGCTGTGACCTTGCGTACGGTGTGCTCGACCGGAGGCTCTGCACAGCCGGCACAGGACACAAGAACCGCTGCACTGAGCAGCCACAAAGAGCGAAGCATGGACTCACCTCATGGTAGACGACGACGATGGTGTCCTTGCGAGTCTAGTTCGCGTGAATCCGCCGCAAGCGGCCGGCATCATGCGAGAAAAGGATAGCGCCAGCCCAGGTTCCGCGAAGTACGCCGTGCATAACGTGGCCTCCGTGCGGTCTCTATGATGGAGGACACTTCCTGCACTTCGCTCCGTTGACGGGGACGAGGCATAGGTCCATACCTCTGATCTAATCACGGTACATCCGCTGAATCGCAGGCAGTGTCTCTTCGCTGTGCGTTCCTTTCTCGCCCGCCACCGCGTGATTCCGGGCAGTGTGCAGGGACTTATGCGTAGCGTTGGGCGTGAGATCAAGGCCACGCGGCCGCCGCGTAGCGTGCGTCGCTCAGGACGGCGTGTTCCGGCATCGGATCGCCTTCGTATTTGTCGAAGGAGGTGTGCCCATGCTTCGGTGGGCCATTCTATTTCTGATCGTGGCCATCATCGCCGGCGTATTCGGCTTCGGTGGTATAGCAGCAGCGGCGACTGACATCGCCCGGCTACTGTTCGTCGTGTTTCTGGTCCTATTCGTGATCGCCTTGTTTATGGGACGGCGAGGCACATCGCCGCCGCTTTGAGGGCTCCTGCGTATTCATTCACAAAGAGAGGTCTGCCATGAACGAACTGAAATTTAAAGGCGAGTGGAACGAACTGAAGGGCAAGCTCAAGCAGAAGTACGCCCAACTGACCGACGATGACCTCATGTATGCGAAGGGTAAGGAAGACGAACTCCTTGGGCGTCTGCAAAAAAAGCTGGGACAGGAGCAGGACGAGATCCGCAAGGTCATTGCCGACCTGTAGCAACGAACTCTTGCCACGGCCAGAAGTGGCGAGGGAAAGCGATACTGCTCGTAATCGCTGGGACGGTCTTTCTGGTTGCAAGTGCGGCGGTGCTGGAAATGCGGAGCGACGCGGACGACGTTGTGGACCCGCGAGCGCCGATACGCGAGCATCCGGCTCATGGGACCCGGTTCTGGTTCGAAGTGATTGAAAGCTTCAATGCGAAGTACCAGGGCGACACTGCGGGGCACATCGGGCGCGGTGGGGGTCTTTCGCTCCATCCGCACGTGGCCCTCGGTGATCCCGTGTATCACAGAATCGGCGACGTCGACAAAGCCATTGGAAGCGTAACCGGCGTAGCCTGGGAGCGGGTGCGCGGCAGCCTGACAGTCGAGTTTCGCCCCCATGAGGATCACCGAATAGCCGTGGGGGACGAAGTGTGGGTTGACCTCAATCCTGCTGAGAACGCGCCGTCTGCGACTGCTGCAGGCAGTCCGGTCTCCGGGTCAGTCAGATAACTCGCTGGAACGCAGGGCTAAGGGGCAATCTATTTGCCCCAGCGCGGCGCGAGGCATATTTTTCCCCGGCGTGTCGCACGTACGCGGGTCATTTTCCTCCAGGGCTGGGGATCGCTGGCTTTTGCCTTCTCTGGAGGACATCGCGATGAGTTTCATCCTCGAGTACGAGCATGTTGGTGAGACTGCCGGATGCAGTGACCACGACCACGATCTGATCGCCGAACTCAGCCGTCGCCTGGATAACCTCTGGCGGTATGACCAATACATCGCAAACGCCGAGTGGCGCAATGATTTGCGGCAGTTCTGGGTGGATGCGAAAGCAATGGAGCAGCAGGCCATTTCAAGGCTGAAGCAACTCATTAAGCAAGAGGTCGAGAACGGCTGTTTCTGATCGCCTGCCGTGTCTCGCCCATGCAGTTTCGCTCTCACTCCAGATGCGATCCGGCCGCGTGAATCGTGGACGGAGCAAATTGTCTGCTCCGTTCGACACGGAAAAACCATGTGCGGATGACGTTTCCCTTACCCTTCCAGCCAGCGTTTCTAGTGTTCCCTCGACCGAGTCGTCTCGCCTGTTGAGCCGACGGGTCGTCTTCCCTTCGAGAGGTACCTGACCCATGAAGAGTCTTCTTGTGATTCGGGCCATCGCGATGATGGCGCTGATTGGGGTCAGCATGGCTGCGACCAATGTGCATGCGGAACCGGGCAGCGAGCGGGCGGCCGGCGCCCCAGGCGCGACCAAAGACGTCGTTGCCACGGCCGTGGAGGCGGGCCATTTCAAGACGCTTGCCAAAGCGCTCGAAGCGGCCGGGCTCGTCGAGACGCTGAAGGGCAAGGGGCCGTTCACCGTGTTTGCCCCTTCCGACGAGGCGTTTGCGCAACTGCCGTCGGGGACTTTAGAGAACCTTCTCAAGCCGGAGAACAAGGAAAAGTTGAAGGCAATCCTGCTGATGCACGTCGTGCCCGAGGATCTTCTCATCGCTGATGTGAAGAAGATCAAGGAGGTCAAGACGGTCGGCGGGGTGAAGCTCGAGGTAACCCATAATCTCCTGACGGGAGTGCACATCGGCACTCCGAAAGAGATGGTGCATGTCCAGAACTCGGACATCCACGCCTCGAATGGGGTCATTCACGTCATCGACAAGGTAATCCTGCCGTAGAGGCCGGCCGGTGCAGCGTCGGAAGACGAAAACGCGAACACACGCCCTGTGCGAAAGGAGCCTATCGCACAGGGCATGTGTGAGCGCAGCCAGCGGGACAGGCGTCTTGTGTGTCCGGAACGGAAAGCATTCCGCACATCAGGGGGAAGGACTCCACGAGGTCATTTCTACTCTTCATTTATAAGGAGAGAACCGTGAGTCCGATCGTACTGATCCTTGTCGTGATTCTGATCCTGTCCCTGCTGGGCGGTGGCTACGGCTTCCGGAGCGGGAACACCGTCCTGGGCGCGGGAGGCGGGCTGGTTGGGCTGATCCTGCTCATCCTCCTGATCCTGGCCTTGTTGGGCCGCTTGCCCATGTGACTTGATGGGTTCTTAATGGGTTGTGGCGAGAGTGAAAAGCGGCTCCGTGCGTATGCCGCCGTCACCGTTACTGCAGCGGACAGAGCGGAGATGGCCCACGTGCGGAATTCGGACATCCACACCTCCAACGGCGTTATCCACGTCATCGACAAGCCGATGATGCCATAGGAGCTTCGAATCGCGGCTTGGAACGGCTTTGGCGGCATCGTGTGCCCTGTGCGAGAGAGACCTTGCGTGCAGGGCATCTGTAGGCGTGCGGCGTCTTGAGTGATCCTGTACTTCCTGGTGAGGTTGGCTGGAATGAGCGAGAGCCGCCCCTGGTTCAGCGTCCGCATCCTCCGCCAGAACCGGCCCGACGAGGCCAGTTACTGGGATCGCTTCCGGCTTCATCGAGAGCCCGGATTGAATATCACAGGAGTCTTGCAGCGCATCGCAGCCAATCCCGTGAACGTCGCCGGCGAACGGGTGACCCCCGTTGCATTCGACGCGAGTTGCCTCGAGGAGGTGTGCGGCTCGTGCACCATGCTCATCAATAGTCAGACCCGACAGGCCTGCAGTGCTTTGGTGGACACACTGCTCGGGGAGGACTCCGAAGAAATCGAGCTTCGCCCGATGAGCAAGTTTCCAGTGATCCGCGATCTGGTAGTGGACCGCCGGCGCCTGTTTCGGGCTTTGGAGAAAGTCCAGGCATGGATTTCAGTGGACGGCTGCCAGGACCTGGGGCCGGGGCCGCGGCAGTCTCCGCAAGAGCAGGAGGTGGCGTACCCGCTCAGCCAATGCATGAGCTGCGGCTGCTGCTTGGAAGCGTGCCCACAGTATCTGTTGGTAGATGTGCGATGTGCAGAAGAAGAGTCCGACTCCGACTTCAAGTCACGCCAAGATGCGGAGTTTGATCGGCACTTCATCGGCGCGCACGCCATGAACCAAGTGGTGTTCATGAATTCCCACCCCACGGGCCGGTACGAGGCGAGAGAGCGACTCGACGCCGTGATCGCCGAGGGTGGCGTGCAGCTCTGCGGCAAGGCCCAGAACTGTACCGCTGTCTGCCCGAAGAACATTCCGCTGACGGACTCGTGGGGGCGTATCGGGCGGGCCACCACCTTGCACCTGATCAAGAAGCTGTTCGACGGTTGAAATCGCCTGCGCCAATGAACTCCGTGCCGCCTCCACGGCTCACGGTTATGCCCAGATCCGGCGGGGGCGCCCAGGCTGTCGACGACGTACGGAGCCGGGGAACTGCCCACGATCAACGGGGGCATGGGCAACAAGGTGCATCGACTGCCGATTTTCCACTTGGTCTGGCTGAAAAGGTGCCGCGATGGGCGAGCTAGCCGAGGGCGTTCGCGACAACCCACTCGTTTTTCCACCTGCGCCTGAAGATCGCCGCCTATACGTGAGCTTCCGCCGGCCGGTCGTTGCGCTCGTATGCGGGCTGGGCCTCGTGCCCGTGGTGTGTGCGTGGGTGTGGTATCTCGCCGCCGGGCTGCCGGAACTGCGACCGCTCACGCCGGCCGGCCCCGAGGGATTCCCGGGATGGCTGCGGCTGTCCCACTTCGCCAACCTCATGCTGATGGTATTCCTCGTCCGCAGTGGTTTTTCCGTTCTCTTGGATCACCCGCGGCTCTACTGGAACGACCACTGCACGCCCGGCTCGGACTGGGCCCGCTTCACCCCGCTCGCGATGCCGCGGGACCGTGAATGGACGGCCAAGCAAGACAGCCGATTTCTGACGGCCTGGCTCGGACTGCCCGGTTACCGGCACACGGTCGGCATCGCCCGCCATTGGCATTTCCTGGCCGCGTTCTTCTGGCTTGCCAACGGCGTCGCCTACGTTGCACTTCTGGCCGCCTCGGGTTACTGGCGGCGGCTGATTCCAACCGACGTATCGGCGTTCACGGAGGCCGCCAAGGTGTTCGTGCACTACGCCACGTTGCACCTGCCACCCGCGCCGAACAGGTTCGTCGCCTACAACCCGCTCCAGCAGTTCGCCTACGCGGGTGTGGTCCTCGGACTGGCGCCTTTGTCCATCCTCACCGGGCTGGCGATGTCGCCGGCGCTCGGCAACCGGGCGGGCTGGTATCCCCGCCTCTTCGGCGGCCGGCAATCGGCCCGCTCGCTCCACTTCCTGCTCCTGTGCGGATACCTCGGCTTCCTCGTAACGCACGTCACGATGGTGGCCGTGACAGGACTGCGAAAAAACCTCAACCACATCACGCTCGGAACCGACGACGACTCGCTGGTGGGGCTCTTTCTTTTCCTTGCCGGACTGGTCGCGGTGGCGGCCGCCTGTGCGGCGGCCCACTGGGCGTCGTGGCACCGGCCACGGTGGGTGCAGGCCGGATTCCGGCGTCTGCTCGGTCCGCTCCAGCAGGCGACGCTCCATCGCCTGCCAGCACGCGTGCAGCATGACCGGAGCGAAATCTCGCCGTTCTTCTGGACCAACGGCAAGCTGCCAACCTGCCCGGAATGGGAGGCGCTTGGCCCGCTGCGCCGCGAGGGCTACCGCCTGCGGGTGTCGGGGCTCGTCGCCCGACCCGTGGAGTTGTCGATCGCCGACCTCGAGCGACTGGGCAAGCGGGAGCAGGTCACCCTTCACCACTGCATCCAGGGCTGGACGGGCGTGGCCCAGTGGGGCGGCGTCACGGTGCGGCAGCTGATGGACGCCGTGCAGCCCCTGCCCGACGCCCGGGTCGTGGTCTTCCGCTCGTTCGGTGAGGGGCACTACGGCGGCGAGTATTACGACACACTCACGATTGATAACGCGAGCGATCCCCAGACGCTGCTCGCCTGGGAGATGAACGACGGCCCGCTGCCCGACCGGCACGGAGCCCCGCTGAGGCTGCGGGTCGAGAATCAGCTTGGCTACAAGATGGTGAAGTGGATCAAGAGCATTGAATTCGTGAAGTCCGAAGCCGCGATCGGCAAGGGATACGGCGGCAAGAACGAGGACGACGAGTACTACCCCTAATTGGCCGACATTTGAGAAATGCCGCAAGCCGCGACCCATCGTCGCGCTGATCAGATCTCGCACGTGAATCTGGCGATCCCCCGAGCTTCGATGTGCACCGACGCCTCTGGGCCAAAGGCTGCGTGTAGAGATGGCCCGGGGGAGTTTCCGGCAGCCGTTACGACTACTTTCAAAGCCTCGAGCGCCTGCTGCGATACTGTCCCCGTCCGCCCTTCGCGCTGCAGCGGCTCTCAGTCCGGCGTGGTGCAGACGGCCGAGTCACCCGCGTCCGCCAGGTGCTGCCACGGCATAAGGCAGCACACTGGGTCGGCACGGACCGCGGGTGGAACTCCACGCGACCGGGGGCTAATGGCGTCGTCGAACTCTCACCGTTCGATTTTCTGAACAGGCTCTCGGACCTCGTGCCGCCGCCGCGCAAGCACCGGCATCGCTACCACGGGGTGTTTGCACCCAATCACAAGCTCAGGCCCGCCGTCACTTCGCTGGCCATCGGGAACATCGGCAAGTGGTGCGAGGCTGTGACCGGTGGGCATGCGGCCGGCCCTCGCGCCACGGGGGGCTGCTGTGACGCGAATCCGAATCAAAAGCCCCGCTCGCACGACACGTCACGGATTGCCTGGGCCAAGCTGATGGCGAGGGTCGGGAAGGAGTTTCCGCTCGAGTGCCCGGGGTGTGGCGGCGACATCCGGCTCATCGCGTTCATCACGGAGCCAGGGCCGATCCGGAAGATCCTGACACATCTCGGCGGACCGCTCGAACTGCCGCCGCTTTCACCCGCGCGAGGCCCGCCCACCGACTGGGCTGAGCTCGTCCAGGCCCACGACGAACGCGACGTCTTCCAGGCGTCGCCCGGACGACCTGCCCGCAATCGATATTCACAGCCTCTGAGCGGTGCCGGACGCGACCCACGCATGTCGGGAAACTGCGAACTGGGACTCGGTCTGCGCCGACGCGAGAAACACGCCAACGAAGCGGGTGCGGGGCGTTTCGAGAAACCCGCTCCGGACGCCCGGGGCGCTCGTCCCGAGGCTCACGAGTCGCTCATCAGCCGGAACACCGTTGAGGAAGTGCCATTGACCAGGCTATCCGTCGTATCGAGCACGAAGAGCTTGGGGCGGGAGTGCGTCATGCCTGGCTCCGGAGAGACGGGGCCTAGACCGCCTGTGTCCCCAGATGGTAGCCGGCCAGCCACGGCCGGCCGATGCCGATTTCCCCTGTGTTGCCGCGGTTCCATGGCCACACGGAATGCTCACACGGAAGCCGAATGGCACAGCTTGCCGCGGCCATGAGCCCGGGCACGACGCCTTTGCGTATACTTCCGGCCGAACGAATCAACTGTCGTCCACAGAGGAACCCAACCGTGATTCATCACATTCTTGTGCGGGTGCTTCCCATCGCCGCCCTGACGCTCCTGGCGTGGGCAGCAGAACCAGCCGTCGCGCAGGCGGGCAAGCCCAACATCCTGCTGATCATGAGCGACGATGTCGGCATCGCCAACATCAGCGCCTACAGTATGGGGCTCGTCGGCTACCACACACCGAACATCGACCGCATCGCCAGGGGAGGGATGTTGTTCACCGACTACTACGGTGAGCAAAGCTGCACGGCGGGACGGTCCGCGTTCATCACCGGCATCCACCCCGTTCGCACGGGCTTGACGAAGGTCGGCCTGCCCGGCTCCTCCATCGGCATTTCGCCCAAGGATCCGACGCTCGCCGAACTACTCAAGCCGTACGGCTACGTGTCGGGCCAGTTCGGCAAGAATCACCTTGGCGACCGCAACGAGTTTCTCCCGACCGTCCATGGCTTCGATGAGTTTTACGGCAACCTCTATCACCTGAATGCCGAGGAGGAGCCGGAGAACGAGGATTACCCAAAGGACCCGGCGTTTCGCGCGCGGTTCGGGCCCCGAGGCGTGCTCGACACCACAGCCTCGAAGACGGACGACTCGACGGAGGATCCGCGGTTCGGCCGGGTCGGCAAGCAAATCATCAAGGACACCGGCCCGCTCACGCGAGAGCGGATGGAAACGGTTGACGAGGAGTTCCTCGATCGCACAAAGACGTTTATTCGCAAGAACCACGAGGCAGGCAAGCCATGGATGGCGTGGATGAACACCTCTCGCATGCACTTCTACACGCATCTCAAGAAGGAAAGTCGGGGCGTCACGGGGCTGGGGCTCTATGCAGATGGCATGATGGAGCACGACAACCATGTCGGCCAGCTCCTTGATCTCCTCGACGAGCTGAAGATCACCGACGACACCATCGTGATCTACACCTGCGACAACGGCCCACACTTCAACGAATGGCCGGACGGTGGCAACACCTGGTTCCGCAGCGAAAAAAATACGAACTGGGAAGGTGGCTACCGGGTGTCGGGTCTGGTCCGCTGGCCTGGCACGATCAAGGCGGGGAGTGTTTCGAACCAGATCATGTCCCACCTGGATTGGGTGCCAACGTTGCTGGCAGCCGTCGGCGAGCCGGACATCAAGGACAAGCTTCTGAGAGGGCATCAGATTGGAGGCACGACCTACAAGGCTCATCTGGATGGCTACAACTTCCTGCCGTACCTCAGGGGCGAAACGGCCGAGGGGCCGCGGAAGGAGTTCTTCTATTTCAGCGACGACGCCCAGCTGGTCGCGCTGCGTCGTGAGCAATGGAAACTGGTCTTTGCCGAGCAGCGGGCCAGGCAGCTGCAGGTCTGGACCGAGCCGTTCGTCATGCTGCGGGCCCCGAAGCTATTCAACCTGCGTTCGGATCCGTTCGAGCGGGCCGACACCGACTCGAATAACTACAACCGTTGGTACCTGCAGCGGGCGTGGGTGGCGGTGCCGACGCAAGCGATCGTGGGAAACTTCCTGAAGTCGTTTGCGGAGTTTCCGATGCGGCAGAAGCCGGCGAAGTTTAACGTCGACGAGGTGATCAAGCTGATGTCGGAAGGACAGGCCAACTGATCAGGGTACCTCGCAGGTGTCAGAAGGTGGCATTGGCCCGCACGCCATACACGAAGGCGTTGTCGGTGGAAATCGCCCCCAGCCCCGGGCGGATCCACTGAAGGTCGGGCGTGATGTTCAGCCAGGGCGTGGCCTGAATATTGTAGAACCATTCGAGTCCCATGCCGTTTCGCGGACCGAACAGGGCCTCGGGTACCGGACCGAACTGCGTGCTCGCCCCGACGAGGAACCAGCCGAGCCCGAACGTGTCGCCGCGCCGCTGGCCCAGCGGGCTGAAGCCACCGATACCGGTGCTCAGGAAATATTGGACCGGGTTGGGGTTGCCGTCGCCGATCGAGGCCCGGCCGAACAGGCCCCAGCCGCGGTCCGGATCGTCGGTGTAGCGGACGAAGTACTGGTCAAAGCCGTAGTAGACGAGCCAGGAATCCCAGAGCGTCCGCGGGCCGGCTACAGGGGGTCCGTAGCCGGGCTCGTAGCCAGGCTCCGGCGGCGTGAACGCAAACCGCAGGTCGAGCTGCTCCTGGTGCTTCCAGACACCGCCCACGTGCTGCTGCCCCGGCAGATCGAAGAACATCGTCTTCGCCTTCACTTCGCCGCCGATGATGATCCCCTCGTTGAAGAGGTCGCCGAACTGCATGAAGTCGGCGGTGCGGTTCTTGGGATCCATGACGAACATCGCCATGCCGCCCCAGTCGCGGGGCGAGACGATTCCGGCGGTGAAGAAGGAGTAGGGCATCCCGAGCAGGAACTGCGGATTGGCGATGAGCGCCTGGTTGACGAACTGATCGGTGCCATCGCCGCCGGCGAAGATGTCCTGGTCAAAGGAGCCGAGCACGTCCTTCTTGCCGCCGAACACGACCCAGTTCGGTGACAGCGGCTGCGTGAACAGAAAGTTCGTGATGTAGGGGACGCCCGGGTCGTTCGGTCGCGGCGGCAGGAGCGCGGGAAACACCGTCGGCGTGAAGGTGCCCGCCCGCAGCGACACGTTGCCATAGTCGCCATACCACTGCTCGGCACGGACGAGCAGCCGTCCGTGGGGGAGGCCGCCGAACTTTTCGAGATCGAAGACGGCGTCGTACTCACTGCGGCCGGTGTACTTAAAGACGTCGCCTTGCCCGAGCGGAGGCGGCACGGGCTGATCGATACCGCCCGCCAGGCCGAAGCCGAACTGTGTGATCCGACCACCGAACGTGATGCCCGATTCCTTGGTCGATAGCCAGCGATCGAAGAGGTCGCCGGTGACCGTCTTGGGGCCGAACGCATCGCCACCTTTCTGGGGTGGCCCTGCGGCCACACCGGGCGCTGCCTCGAATGGCGGCGCAGCCGGATCATCGGGGAGCAGATCGATGGAATACGGATACGCGAGCCGTTCGGTGACGACCTGCTCGTCGATGCTGGCAGTTTCCTGGGCACAACTGAACGTCGCCGCTGCCGACAGCAGCAGGCCGAGGGTGAGCGAGATATGGGCACGCGTCATGATTCACTTTCCTCAGAAGACGGCGACGATCTGGGCACGAACGAGCAGGCCGGTTTGGCCGGCCACGAAGCCTGTGCGGTTCTGACCGGCGGGCGAGTTCTCCAGCCAGGCTGCATCAAAGGTGAAAAAGAGGTTGTCCTTCCCCGGCAGAAAGAAATGGTTGAGCCCACCGCCCAATTCGTATCCGGAGCCGTAGGCGCCGGTGACGTACGACGAGCGGACGTACAGCTCGGTCTCGCGAGGGATGACGAAGTAGCCCCCCTTCACGAAGCCACCGAACGCCGAGGTGGACGTGATCGGTAGTGGCCCCGTGCCGACGAAGTTGAGCAGGTCCTGGAAATAAATCTCCGTCGACAGGCCGAGGCCGCGGTACTTCCAGGCCCAATCGATCGCCGCCAGCGAGATGTCGTAGGACTGCAGCGTGACACCGGGCGCAAGCGCGTTGGGCGTCGTGATGATCGTGCCATCTGAAAGCCGAACGGGGGAGTTTTCGACCGCGTCACTCGCGGCCTGGCTCCCGCTGCCGAGCGCGAATGTGTAGCAGGCTCCGAGACGGACGGCGGCTTGTTCGTGGTGTTGGATGTCCGAATAACCGCGACCGAATTCACCTCGCGGCTCCCACCACGCCGAGCCGGACCAGGCGAAGCGGTTGTTGAGTTCCTCGGGAATCAGGTTCAGCGTGTTGAACCCGTTCGACATCATGGCGTGGTAGAAGAAGCCGTCGAGCGGCTCGCCCATGATCCACACGCCCTGGCTCAAGCTGGGGCGGAAGAAGGTCGTGGCCATCGTGCGATCGGCGCTCTGAAGCGGCACGAACGCGCTCTCGATCCACTCGCGGGAGCCGGGCACCTTCGACTGCCCGACGTACAGCTCGAGCGCCTTGCTGAAGCGATAGCTCAGCCAGAATGCGCGGAAGCCGATCGGCTGGTTCGTGACGGAGTTGTAGTCGATGTTCAAGAGGTACGAGAGCTCGGGCAGGAGTGCGTTGCCCGAGAAGATCAGGCGCCCACGTGGGATGCCGAAGTAGTTCGAGTTGTCGATCGGAATCACATCGCCCGCACTGTTGGTCCACGAGGGCTTGGCCCGCCCGAAGCCGTCGTAGCGGAACATGTTTTGATTGCGGATCCGAAGCGAATAAGGCGTCTCCTCGGGGTCAGTCGGCAGAATGGCGAACCCCTTGTCGTAGTCCACGTAGAAGCGACCCCTGCGGCGGCCGGAATCGATCCCGGTGCAGCTGGCGCAGGACGACGACACGTCGGCGATGTCGACCTGCCACTCCTCGGGCAGCGGTAGTGGAATCGCCTCCTCGGCAACCTCGAACGCGGCAGGCTCGGCAGCTCGCGCAAGCGGCGCAATGCCGGAGAGCAGTACAAGGCACGCGGCGATCGCCAGGCAGCCGCGCAAGGCCCTGCGAACAGTTCTCTCTGACACCCGAGCGTGCATGACGCGGCGGCTCTCCCATGCTCACCCGCACGATGCCATCCTGGGCTTATGGCAGTGTGGGCGGTCCAGGGGGAAGCGGTCGCCTATGCGCAGACCTTCCCCGCGGATGGAACAAGTCCTCACGGGTGTTCATCGGCCGAGACTACCGGTTGCGCCAAAGATTCCGGTTGTGACGACTGGGGTTTTGCCGTCGCAGGTCACTCCGGAATCGTCTTGCCGGGCACCGCCTCGTAGGCGTCGGCATGGGCGACTTCCTGCCGGCCACGTGTGCCGGGCAGGATCTCGAATCGGGGGTCGAAATCGACCATCGTCGTCGCGAGCTTCGCTAGGATGGAGACGTCGCCCTGGACTTTCGCGGTGCCGTCCTTGATCTGCGCCTCGAGCGTCTTGGCTCCGATCATCGTCTGCTCAAGATCCTTGCGGTTGATCGTGAGCGTGAGGTCGGGCTTGTCGGCAAGGAATCCCGGCAGGTTTGTAAGCGTAGCATTCTCGAGTTCGACGACGAATTTCTCGCCGTTGTCGGGCGTGATCAGGTTCATTGTGAAACGCATGCCCTCGGCCCGCCGGCTGTCCATGCGGATGCCGAGGAAGTCGAGGAATAGCTCCGTGCTCATGGCACGGATGACGTCGGGCCCACTCGACTTTGGCGAGGATCCGTCCGGAACGCCCTCCCGGAGCTCGTAGGCGCCTGCGAGGAAGCTGTTGCGCAGGCCGGGATTCTCCTGCTGGTAGCCGATCTGCTCGAAGACATCGGCGAGCATATCCTTCGCGGACTGATTCTTGGGCTCGGCGTGAACGAGCTTGTCGAGGATCTCCGAGGCGAGCAGGTATTCGCCCTTGTCGTGCAGCTGCCGCGCCTTGGCCAGAACGGTCTCCGCGCCGCCCATCATCTCCACATAGAGCGGCGCGGAGTCTTCTGGGGAAAGGGGAATGAGCGTTGCGGGGTTGCAATCCCAATAGCCGAGATAGCGGTTGACGACCGCACGGGCGTTGTGGGGGACCGAGCCGTGGTAGCCGCGGCAATCCCAGCGCTGCTCGAGGGTCTTCGGCAGTTCGTAGACGTTGTGAATCTGATTGACGGTGACGCCCTGGTTGGCCAGATGGAGCACCTGGTTGTTGAAATGAGCGTAGAGATCCCGCTGGCCCCGAAGGATTTCCTGCACCCGCTCGTTGCCCCACCGGGGCCAGTGGTGGGCGCCGAACATCACCACGGCTTCCTGTCCAAAGCGGTACAGCGCCTCGCTGATGTACTTCGACCAGATGAGTGCGTCCCGCACCAGCGCCCCACGGAGCGTGTAGATGTTGTGGAGCGTCGCGCAGACGTTCTCGGCGATCCAGAGGGCCTTCATGTCGGGGATGTAGGTGTTCATCTCCGACGGCGCCTCCGTGTTGGGCGTGTTCTGGAAAATCATCCGCACGCCATCCACCTCGATCTCCTCGACGTCCTTCTCCACGATGCGGGTCGGAGCGATGAGGCCGGACGTGCCCCGCGAAATGGCGTGGCCGAGTCCCTGGGTGACATAGCCGTGGGGGCTGACGGGCAGCAGTACGCCGTACTGGTAGAACATCCGCCGGTTCATCGCGTTTCCGGCAAACACGTTCTCCGCGATCGAATACTGCATGAAGTCGCGGGGCGCAAGAATTTGCACCTTGCCCGCGCGCACGTCGGCCTCGTCGACCACGCCTCGGACGCCGCCCCAATGGTCGCCGTGGGAATGGGAGTAGACGACCGCGGTGACCGGCAGCCCCTCACCCTTGTGCTCCTGAAAGAGCTTCCAGGCGGCCCGCATGGCATCCGCCGTCACCAGGCAGTCGAACACGATCCAGCCGGTCTTGCCACGCACGAACGTCGTCTGCGCGAGGTCAAAGCCACGCACCTGGTAGATGCTGGGCACGACCTCGTAGAGACCGTAGTTGTTGTTGAGTTGGCCGATCCGATGCATCGAGGGATGGACGGTGTCGAACTCCTCCTTCTGCTCGAGGAACTGAAAACGCGTCATGTCCCAGACGACGTTGCCGGCGTCGTCCTTGATGGTCAGGTCCTTCATCGGGGCGATCAGGCCGCGCCGCTGCTCGTCGAAATCGCGAGTGTCGCCGAAGGGCAACGCCTGCCGCGCCTTCCGCAGCACCGCCTTGGTGAACTCTGATGGCGGCTTGCCCTTGGGATGGAAGTGCCCTACGGCCGGCGCGATGGGCGCCGGCGCCGCGTCCACTGCGTCGCCCTCGAGCATGTTCGCCGCCACGGCGAAGGCGGGAAGGCTCTGCACGAACTGGCGTCTGGTGGTCATCGGCTGGTCTCCCATTCAGGAATGCGTTGGTCAGGTATCAGTCTGGAACGAACTACGACTCGTGGGCCATGAGCAGGCCATGAGCAGGCCATGAGCAGGCCATGAGCAGGCCATGAGCAGGCCATGAGCAGGCCATGAGCAGGCCATGAGCAGGCCATGAGCACGTCGAGCGTAGCATCCAGACTTCGGGTGACGGTAGTTTACTGGGTGGAGCCGCCCGAAAAAGTTGCGGTGCGAGTAGGTTGAAAAGAAGCGGATTGTCCGTTTGCCCTCACGCCACACTCCACTTCTACGCAGCGACGCTTGTCAACGCGCGTGAAGCCCTTTCCCAACTGCACACGTGGAAGGAACCGACATGGACACGTTCGATGCGATCAATCGCCGGCGATCGGTGAAGGCCCATGACCCGATCCACCGCCTCACCACCACCGAAGAAACGAAACTCCTCGAGGCGGCGATCCAGTCGCCAACTTCGTTCAACATGCAGAAGTGGCGGTTCGTGGTCGTTCGCGACCCCGAGCTGCAGCGGCGGATTCGGGCAGCCGCCGCAGACCAGGCGCAGGTGACCGATCCCTCGCCTGCGGTCATACCTCACCTGTGGCATCCTCTGCTTCGGATTCGGCAGGGCACGCTGTACGTCGTGCGGGCAGGGTTTTGTCGTGGCCTTCTCGTGCAAGGGCCGCGGCGTCTGTCCCTCCTGCAACGGCCGCCGGATGGCACAGACAGCTGCGCATCTCGTCGACCGCGTCATTTCCCCAGTGCCCATGCGGCAGTGGGTGATTTCGGTGCCAAAGCGGCTCAGAGGATTCCTTGCCGACCGGCCTGCGGCCGTCGCAGGCTCGCGGATCTCCTGCCCCTACCGCGCAAGCACCGGCACCAAGTCCAACCTCCGCACCCACGCCGACCCAGTTCAGCATTGGTGTCGACCCACATCGGCATACGTGCGGAACCGGTACATTCTCTTCTATATGTTCTCTAGAGATCTCTTCTTATAGATATAGGGGGGTACTCTCCAACCTACCTGCCAGTACCCCGACGACCCCTGATAGCAAAAAAAAGCGGCCGGGGTATGTTTCAACCCCGGCCGCCTCTTCTCAGCCCATCAGCCTTTCACCCCATCCACGCCCGACACGCCTCCCGATAGCCGCATGACGAGCAGGACATGACAGAAGGCGCCGGATAGAACACGCCGCTCTCGATCGCCCGCCACACCCGCTCCACGCCCACAAGAGTGCGTTTCACGGCGGCTGGGTTGACCTCGCGGGTGTGCTCCTCGATGACCGGTTCCTTGGTTTTCGTGAGCACCAAGAACCGTGTCGCGATCTTCTTGCCGGGTGCGATCTCCGAGGCCAACTTCGAGTACAGCAGAAGTTGCTCGCCAGAATCCTCGACCTGCTCCGGGCTCCACTTTCCGCGTGAAGTCTTGATGTCCGTGATCACCAGCGAATCAGCGTCTTCCGTCAGCAAATCGACCCTCGCGTACAAATCCGGCACACCCTCGATCAGCATGCCGCGAATCTCTTCTTCGACACCCAGCACCCGCCCCTGAACGCTCGCCGCAGGGCTACTCAGGAAGGCCGTGAGCATCCGCGTGGCCAGAGCATCCAGCGAAGCCCGTGACTCTGAACTCCCGAACTGGATCGCATCGGGGTCGTGCGGCAGCCATGCGGAGCGATAGGCGAACAGCAGGGCATCGAGGTCGGGCTTGGGATCGCCGGATAGTTGGGCTTGGAAGTGCTGCTCGACGGCCGTGTGAATCCCGCTGCCGAAAATGAGGGCACTGGAGACAGACTCTTCGGGCAGGCCATCGACGTACCGGAACTTGTATCGCAGCGGGCATGTCCTGAACGTCGAGATGGCCGACCACGAGATGTAGTCCCTGCCGGTGATGCTCTTCGCGACCTCGTTGGCGGGATTCGTGGGCGTGAGTACCGGCAGCAGTTCAGCCCCGGCGATCATCGAACACCTCCAGC
>Ga0315902_10005552_pt1 | contig 17734 bp, 15 predicted proteins | sample LakEriMetagenome_9_FD_203523 | JGI IMG/M metagenome (GOLD analysis project Ga0315902, IMG submission 203523) | Freshwater fungal communities from buoy surface, Lake Erie, Ohio, United States - Buoy 12 MA117 | ecosystem: Environmental > Aquatic > Freshwater > Lake > Lake biofilm | place: USA... | reverse complement strand
TGTATGGAGGAGCGTTTTGAGCTGGGTGCTCCTCCCAATCTGGATGATGCAGCGTTTACGTTTCAGCCGGACTCTCAATCGCCCAATCGGATTAATTTTCAGAGCACCTCCTCTGCATTTCTGAAAAAATGGGATTTTGATAATGGCACAACGGCTGAAGGTGATGAAGTCACGGCAGAATTTCCATTGAAGGGAAAATACCTGGTTACGCTTACCGTATTTACAAAAGGAGGGAGCATCTCCACGACTCAAGAGGTAACCATTGCAAAGGATGATCTTAGTCTGCTGGATTTACCAATCTACAATTTCCTCACAGGAGGAATATCGGCATCCAATGGAAAGACCTGGGTTATTGATGCTACGCGTGCTGGTCATTTTGGAGTAGGACCAAATCCTTCGGATCCTGCGCTTGGCGATGTTCCTAATTATTACTCAGCCGGTCCGGATGAAAAGGTTGGTACAGGTCTATACAATGATGAATTTACGTTTAAGCTAAACGGATTTCAGTTCAATCAGGAGACTGCAGGCGATGTTTATCTGAACAACAAATTCGCCGATGCGTTTATCGGATCCTTTGAAAATCTCGGAGATCGAACCGCACCCTTTACGGCCCCGGCTTCACTGACATGGACCATTTCAGGCACCGAAGGAAATCAGCAACTGACAATTTCGCCCGGCGGGTTCATAGGCTATTATTCAGGTGTGTCTTCCTATAAAATTGTCTCCATCTCAGAAAATGAACTTGTTATCCGTGCACTAGATGCCCGCGATCCTGCATTGGCCTGGTACCAGCGTCTTATTCCTAAGGGCTATACACCTCCTCCACCACCAACGACAACTTCGACGCTGCCAATTGAATTTGAAGGAGCAAAACCTCCGTTTACCACATTTGGTGGAAGTACCTATGATGTAGTGGCCAATCCGAATCCGGGTGGCATCAATGCCAGTGCTAAAGTTGGTCGCTACGGAAAAGGAACGGAAGGCAACTGGGCTGGAATTGAGACCATACTGTCTTCAAAGGTAGATTTCTCCGTTAACTCAACATTCAAGCTAAAAGTACTTTCTCCGGTAACGGGAAGAGCACTGCTGAAATTTGAAGATTCGAAAAACCCTCAGGTATTTGTAGAAGTCTTTGCCGACATCACCAAAGTAAATACCTGGGAAGATTTGACCTTCCAGTTTACCGGAGCGGCCAGCAACACGTTCGATAAAATGGCCGTGTTCATGGATTTTGATAATAACAACGGAGGCGTCTTTTTCATTGATGACATCCGACAAACTTTTGTGCCATCTGAACTAACACTGGATGTGCTCACAGGTGGTGGATCCAAAACATGGATTCTTAAACCATCAGCAGGATCATTTGGAGTTGGGCCATCAAAAGGAAGTGAAGTTTGGTATCCAAACGGATTAAACCTTACGGCTTCACGTCCCTGCCTGTTTAATGACGAGTATGTTTTTGCAACTGGTAATGTGTATCAGTACAAAACCAATGGTGATTTATTTGCGGAAGCGTACATGGGCATAACACCGGATGGCTGTACGCCAGATACAGCATTGCCTGCTAACGCAGCAGCCTGGGGTAGCGGTACGCATAGTTTCTCATTCACGCCCGCAACTGGCTCAACACCGGCATACATAACCGTTACTGGCACAGGAGCGTTCCTTGTTTTACCCAAAGCCTACAATGGAGGGGAATATACAGCTGCTCCTCCGGCAGCAAACCGCTCCGTCAAATATGAGGTGATGAGCTATGTAAAAAATGGAACTACCGAAACGTTGAAGATTACACTCGATATTTCTCCCGGTCAGACCGGCACATCATACTGGACTTTTGTGTTGACCAATAAACCTTGATTTGAGCATGCGTATCTGTTCGCTATTTGTGGTTGTTTTTGTGGTTATGGCTGCCTGTGTAGAGCCGGTGTCAGAGCAAAAATTAACGCTTCCTTCCGGACTCCAGGTTGAACTAACATTGGATGAGGAGGGGTCAGGAGTTATGAATGTTAAGGCCACAGCCAGCCTCACAAATTTTTATACTATTGATTTTGGTGATGGATCACCGACGGAGCGCTCAGTTGATGGAGTATTTGAACACCGTTATGCCACAACCGGAACGTATCTCGTAAAGGTTAATGCACATGTAACAACCTTCGGTTTTATTTCAAGTGAAAAGACGGCTGACGTTTCTGTTAATCTTTTGAAGATCCCAACCGGAGGCCCGACCTCACCACTTTCCTATCCGGGGAAAACACTGGTTTGGCAGGAAGAGTTTAATGGATCATCGATTAACACGGCTGACTGGACATACGATATAGGAACAGGAAATAATGGTTGGGGAAATAACGAATTGCAGTACTACCGCACAGATAATGTTTCCTTGATCGATGGTAATCTTGTGATCGCAGCTAAAAAGGAGCCCTTCCTTGGCCGGGAGTTTACCTCAACAAGACTTAAAACTCAGGGACTTCGATCTTTTAATTTCGGTCGAATTGATGTTAGAGCAGCTATGCCGGAAGGGCAAGGACTGTGGCCAGCAATTTGGATGCTAGGCACCAATATTACTTCTGTAGGTTGGCCGCGCTGTGGAGAGATTGATATTGCTGAAATGGTTGGTGGTCAGGGAAGAGAAAAAACAGTTCTCGGTACAGTGCATTGGGACAATAATGGTACCTATGCAAGCTTTGGAGGAACCAGAACGCTAACCAATAGTACTCTCGCTAAAACGTTCCATATTTATTCCATTGAGTGGACAAGTCAGAGCATCAAATGGTACATTGATGATGTTCAGTACCACGAGATTGACATCAATCCTGCAGAGCTAAGTGAGTTCAAAAACTCCTACTTCCTGATTCTCAACCTCGCAGTGGGTGGAAACCTACCGGGCAATCCAAATTCCTCAACCGTGTTTCCGCAGTATTTTATAGTTGATTACATACGATACTTCAAATAAACTTTTATGAGCTCGAGACGTCTACTAATTCTCATGTTATTTCTGGTGCAATGTGCAGTAATAGCTCAACCACTCGAAGGTGAACGCTTGGTATGGTCTGATGAGTTTGACTATACCGGTAAGCCTGATGAGAAGAAATGGTTTTTTCAGACCGGAGACGGCTGTCCAAACTTGTGTGGATGGGGTAATCAGGAAAAACAAATCTATACGGATGTTCTTGAAAATGCCCGCGTCGAAGATGGTAAGCTCATCATTGAAGCGGTACGGAATGGAGAGCGCTGGACATCGGCCCGCCTCACCACAAAAACCAAAAAGAGTTTTACGTATGGCCGGATTGAATTTCGGGCAAAGCTTCCTTCCGGAATTGGAACATGGCCCGCATTATGGATGCTGGGAGAAAACATTGATACGAAAGGCTGGCCGGTCAGCGGAGAGATTGACATCATGGAACATGTTGGACGAAATATGGGAATCGTCCAGGCAGCCATTCACACGAATGCCATGCACGGCAATACCATTAATAAGGATACGGTAATTGTAAAGAATGTGGATCGGAAGTTCCATACTTATACCTTGAACTGGAAGAAGGATTGTCTTGAGTTTTATGTCGATGGAGAAAAATTCTACACCTACAGACCCGAAAAATTTGATGTGAATTACTGGCCTTTTGATCAGCCTCAGTACATTTTAATGAACCTGGCTATCGGCGGAACACTTGGCGGATCTGTGATTGATCCGAAAATGAACAAAGCAAGAATGGAGATTGACTATGTCCGCGTCTACCAATAATTCCAACTAACCAAATCTGAAAAAACCTAAATCTATTGCCTATATGAAAATTTTACGTTTTTTATTTCTGATGATTATTCTGGTGGTTACCGGAGCTTCGTTGCAGGCTCAGTCGTTACCTCTGGATTTTGAATCAACCTCAATTACCTACACCTTCACTGATTTTGAAGGAGGTGTAGTAACCCGAATCGCAAACCCACAGTCCAGTGGAATTAATACCAGTGGCTTTGTGGCTAAAATGGTAAAGAATCCGGGTGCAATCTATGCCGGTAGCCTGATTTCTCTGGCACAGCCAATTGATTTCTCAGCCAACAGAATTTTCAAGGTCAAGGTATTCATGCCAAAGGTCGGTGCCAAAATGTTATTGAAGGTTGAAAATGCCACCAATGGTAGCATCAGTTTTGAAAAGGAAGCAGTAGGTTCTGTTGCCAATGCTTGGGAGGAATTAACTTTTGATTTTAGCACGATCAATACCACTAACAGTTATCAAAAGATTGTTTTCATTTTTGACTTGGGCACAGCAGGTGACGGCGGACCGAATTTTACCTACCTTTTCGATGATATTAAATTGGTCTCCGGGGGAACTATTCTCACACCTCCCACATTGCCTCTCGATTTTGAGTCTTCAACTGTTAACTATTCCTTTACCGATTTTGCTGGAGGCGCTGCAACGCGCGTCGCTAATCCACAGTCCAGCGGAATCAATACCAGTGGATTTGTTGGTAAAATGGTTAAGAATGCCGGTGAAGTTTATGCTGGAAGTTTGATTTCCCTGGCACAGCCGATTGATTTTTCTACCAATAAAATTTTCAAAGCCAAGGTGTACATGCCAAAAGTTGGCGCTAAAATGTTGCTGAAGGTTGAGAACGCTACTAACGGCAGCATCAGTTTTGAAAAGGAAGCAGTAGGCTCTGTTGCCAATGCTTGGGAGGAATTAACTTTTGATTTCAGCACAATCAATACCACAAACAGTTATCAAAAAATCGTACTCATTTTTGATTTAGGAACAGCCGGTGATGGTGGCCCAAACTTTACCTACCTCTTTGATGATATTAAACTAGTATCCGGTGGAGCGGTTCTCACATCTCCCACATTGCCACTGGATTTTGAGTCCACAACCGTTAATTATTCTTTTACCGATTTTGCCGGAGGTGTTGTGACGCGCGTAGCTAACCCTCAGTCCGGCGGAATCAATACCAGTGGATTTGTGGGAAAAATGGTTAAGAATGCCGGTGAGGTTTATGCTGGCAGTTTGATCACACTAGCACAGCCAATTGACTTTTCAAGCAATAAGATTTTTAAAGCTAAGGTGTACATGCCGAAGGTCGGCGCTAAGATGTTGCTAAAGGTTGAAAATGCGACGGATGGCAACATTAGTTTTGAAAAGGAGGCAGTAGGCTCTGTGGCCAATGCCTGGGAAGAATTGACATTTGATTACAGTGCCATTAACACCGCAAATAGTTATCAAAAGATTGTACTCATTTTTGATTTGGGTACAGCCGGTGATGGTGGCCCAAATTTTACCTATCTCTTTGATGATGTTAAGCTGGTATCTGGCGGCACTGTTCTGACGGCTCCGACCTTACCCCTTGACTTTGAGTCCACAACCGTTAATTATTCTTTTACCGATTTTGCCGGAGGTGTTGTGACGCGTGTAGCTAACCCTCAGTCCGGCGGAATCAATACCAGCGGATTTGTGGGAAAGATGGTCAAGAATGCTGGAGAGGTTTATGCCGGAAGCTTGATTTCCCTGGCACAGCCAATTGATTTTTCATCCAACAAGATTTTTAAGGCCAAAGTGTACATGCCTAAAGTCGGAGCTAAGATGTTGCTGAAGGTTGAAAATGCGACGGATGGCAACATCAGTTTTGAAAAGGAAGTAACTGGATCTGTGGCTAACGCCTGGGAAGAATTAACATTTGATTTCAGTACCATCAACACTGCAAACAGTTATCAGAAGATTGTCCTCATTTTTGATTTGGGTACAGTCGGTGATGGCGGTCCGAACTTCACTTATCTGTTTGATGACATAAAGCTTGGTCAGCTGAGTGGTACAACAGCTCAAACCATAACCTTCGGTACTATTGCCGATAAAACACTTGGTGACGCACCATTTACGTTGGCTGCAACGGCTTCCTCAGGTCTCGCAGTTAGCTACACTACCACAAGCGATAAGATTTCGATTAGCGGAAGTACCGTAACCATGACAAAAGCAGGACGGGCTGCCATTAAAGCGAACCAGGCTGGCAATGGAACCTTTGCCGCTGCGACTACCGTTGAACAAAGTTTTTGTATCAAACCGGCAAAACCCACAATCACGGTTACAAATGATGACTCAGAGGCGGTAACCCTAACATCGAGCGCTGCATCAGGCAATCAGTGGCTGCTTAATGGCTCTCCTATTACCGGCTCAACGGGCACATCAATTACAGTTTCTGACGCCGGAACATATAGCGTGCGTGTTCAGGTTGATGATTGTGTTAGTGCAAATGCCACCGATATTCCTTTGGTGGTGACTGGTGATTTGAATGGCCGGAGAGGAGAATTTAAACTCTTCCCAAATCCAGCAACGGAATACCTGTCATTATCCGGTATTAAGGGAGCCATACAGGAAGTCCGTATAACCGATATGGCTGGTCGCGCCATGCGTCCTGCACAGATCCAAAAGACGGCTGACCGTGTCACGATATCACTGAATGAACTTCCTGAGGGCCTATACATTCTTAACATCAAATCGGAGTCGGGTAACCACCGCATGCGATTTATCAAGAAATAACTTATTCCTTAAACCTGAAATGAATATGAAAAACATATCAATCTCTCTTCGGTTTTCAAAACTTTTCATACTGGTGCTGTCTGCAGCACTATTCTTCTCTTCATGTGATGAAAACGACGAGCCCAAGCTCACGAAAGCCGAAGAAGTTACGGCATTGCTGATTTCCGGCACCTGGAAGGTTGGCTCAGTACTGGTCGATGATATCGACAGAAGTTCAGTTTATACCGGATTGAACATCAGCTTCACAAGCAGTGGATTTACGACTATTAATGGAGGAAAAATTTTTCCACCAAGCGGCTCCTGGGAATTTACCTCCGATGATGCTACTGCTATTGAAAGAAACGACGGGCTGGTAATAGACATTATTTCTATTTCCGAAAGTCAACTGAAACTGGGATTTACATGGACAAATGGCACGATTGGAACCGGTCGCGTCGCTTCGGTAAGTGGAGATCATGTGCTGACGTTTGGTAAGTAAGGCAGACCAGGACAATGAATGACAAGTCCGGGATTTTTATATTCCCGGATTTTAAAAAACCCCGGATTTACTCCGGGGTTTTTTTATTGTTACGAATGAATCCAAGGAAAACGATACTTTTGAATTCTAAAATCATTTCCTCTTAGACAATCCGGATGAGCAACGCAGATGAACTATTGATCGATGAAGGACCGGACGAGGAATTGTTCGAACACCACCGGATCGTGGCCGATCCGGGTCAGGGATTGGTACGCATTGATAAATTTTTATCAGATCGCCTTTCAAATGCTACTCGTACAAAAGTACAGGAGGCCATCGATAATGGCTTTGTCAAAGTCAATGACAAAAAGATAAAGTCCAATTACCGTGTTCATCCCGGGGACGTTATCGTAGTAGCTCTTCCCGAGCCACCCCGCGACACGGAAATCAAACCGGAAAACATTCCTCTGAATATTGTTTTTGAAGATGACGATCTGCTCGTGGTTAACAAACCTGCGGGTATGGTTGTTCACCCGGCACATGAAAACTGGACAGGAACATTGGTGAATGCACTTGTTTATCATTTCCAGAATCTTCCACAGATGAGAGGAAATGAAGGAAAGCCTGGGCTTGTGCACCGTATCGACAAAGACACCAGTGGCCTGCTCGTAATTGCAAAAACAGAATCAGCCATGACGGCATTGGCTCAGCAATTTTTTCACCATACTATTGGCCGCACCTATCAGGCCTTGGTTTGGGGCGAGCCGAATCCGGAGGAAGGTACCATCAGGGTCAATCTTGGCCGAAGTCCAAAGGACCGTCGTGTAACCATTGCTTTTCCGGAAGGTGATATCGGCAGACATGCGGTAACCCATTACCGACTTTTAAAACCCATGCGTTACGTTTCTCTGATTGAATGCCGCCTTGAGACGGGTCGTACGCACCAGATCCGTGCGCATATGAAATATCTGGGCCATCCGATCTTCAGCGATACGATGTATGGTGGTGATCAGATATTAAAAGGAACGGTATTTGCCAAATACCGGCAGTTCGTGGAAAATTGTTTCAAGATTATTCCCCGACAAGCCTTGCACGCCAAGACGCTTGCTTTTCTTCACCCGCGCACCGGAGAAATGATGCGCTTTGACTCAGAACTTCCCGACGATATGAAGCAGGTAATTGCTAAGTGGGAGAATTATGTAAAAGAGCTTTAGTTCTTTTTGGCTGGGAATCAGTCTGAAAAATTACTTTCGTTTTGGTCTATACTTCGATTCCTTGAAAATCTTGGCAGCATCCGGCTCGCGCATCAACTCCTGAAGCGAACTTCCGGTTTCTTTTAAATACTGGTCTGTCATCCGCATGCCGACCCACATTCCAATTCGGCCAGGACAACTGGCGCTGATTTCCCCTGTGTTGGGCCGCTCACCGATATAGCGCTGCTTAACCAAATGACTCGTCTCGAATAAAACTTTGTTACCCACCAGTTTCTCCCAGATGACATCTTCATTGGCCAAAGCACCTTCCGCCTCTTTTTTGGTGTAGCCGAACAAGGTGCTGTCCGGAATGCATGGAATCATAAAACGTGTGAACGTGTAGGCTTTTCCATAAGAGATCATATCAGCAAGCGCTGTTTTGTCTTCTGTATTGACGCGATTAATTTTTTCAGAGATTCCGTAAAGAAGTATAACGGCTGGAACCACATAATCCTTGTGGTATCGTTGCAGCATGTACTCGTACATATTTGGACGATACCTTGCTTTTGGCCCAAGAAAAAAATCTAGTCCAACGATGATCAGCGAATCACTTACGTAAAGATCGTTTTCCATTCCGCTAATGACCGTTACAACTTTTGGAATCTTTGTTTCCGGATAGTAATGCCTCAAATAACTGAAGGCCTCGTCAAATGATTTTTTAAGCTCCGAGCCATCACCAAATACCTTAAGCGTCTCTTCAGTGAGGGTGTCAAATGCGGGATTGGTAAACCGACGATACAACGTATTGATGAATGCCGAGTCATTGGGATACGCCGAGCGACTGAAAAATATGTCGCGAAGAATTTCTTTGTCACCAAAAAAATCGACAAGCTCTTTTTTAGAGTTGAACTTCGAAAGTTCTGATTCTAAGGAGGAGAATTGAACGGTGGCTGTACCGACCAGCTCAGGCACGCCTTCGCATTCACTGTAAGGCTTTTCTGTGCATGAATAGAAAATCAGGACGAATCCAATTAAAATGATCAAGCGAAACATACCGGCAATTTCGTCATTACCTTTCACCTGTCAAGGATTAAATCCTATTATCCGGATTCCGTTTTGAATTCGCGTAAAACACAGTACCTTCCGTAACCTAAAATAAATCACACATGGCGAGCAGAAGATCTTTTTTTCGGAAAACAGGAAAGGCTCTTGGATCCATTTCACTGGTTGGAATGGCCACAAAAGCATCAGCGGCTAGCGTTGCCGATGCATTGGCTTCTCTTAATATGCTCTCGCCTCAGGCAGCTGCTTCTGATGAGGATCTCTGGGCTATGATGGCTCAAGCCTATACCGTTTCACCCAACATCCTCAACCTGAACAATGGCGGTGTTAGCCCTCAACCAAAAGTTGTTCAGGATGCTGTGGATCGCTACTACCACCTCAGTAATGAAGCGCCTTCTTACTACATGTGGCAGATTTTGGATCGTGGGCGTGAGCCCTTGCGCCGTAAAATGGCAGACCTCGCAGGTGTTTCTGCTGATGAATTAGCCATCAATCGAAATACCACGGAAGCACTGGCAAACTTCACCTGGGGAATTGATCTACAGCCTGGCGACGAAATCGTGATGACCAAGCAGGACTATCCAAACATGATTCATGCCTGGAAGCAACGCGAAATGCGCAGCGGAATAAAGATCAAATGGATTAGTCTGGACTTACCTGTTGAAAATGACGAAACAGTGCTCAAGGCTTTTCAGGATGCGACCACTTCGCGGACTAAAATCTGGCACATCACCCACATTATCAACTGGACCGGTCAGATTCTTCCGGCTGCAAAACTTTGCGCTGAAGCAAAACGCCGTGGTATCATTTCAATTGTGGATGCGGCTCATACGTTCGCACATCTTGATTATAAAATAGCTGATCTGGGTTGCGATTACTTTGGCACGAGCTTACACAAATGGCTTTCTGCACCTTTTGGAACCGGCCTGATGTATATCCGGAAACCATTGATCACGAAAACGTGGCCGATTTTTCCGAACGATAAACCACAGAGCGATGATATCCGGAAATTTGAAGCCATGGGTACGCGCTCATTTGCCCCGGAACAGGCCATCGGGCAGGCAATCGATTTTCATCTCGCCATCGGTGCACGCAGAAAACAGGAACGATTGCACTATTTGAAAAAATACTGGTGTGAAGCCGTACTCAAGCACCCACGCGTTAAGGTGCACGTTTCGATGAAACCCGAATACAGTTGCGCGCTGGGCACTTTTAGTATTGACGGAGTGGATGTCGGTGAAACCGGATCAAAGCTGATGTCGGAATACCAGATTCATACAACCTCCATCAAGTGGGAAAACATTAACGCTGTGCGGGTAACGCCTCATGTGTACACGACAACGCGTGATTTAGATCGGTTGATCGATGCCATTCTGAAGATGGCTTCTGCTTAGTTCATTACTTTTTGAACTTCCTCCCACGAAGTTTTCAAAACTGGCTTGGGAGTGATCTTGTACTTTTTGCCATCCTTAATGATAGTGGCTGCACGCTCTCTACTGTCCGGATGTGTGCTGATGAACACCAGTTCTTCCGGCATATTTTGTTTGCTGCCCACGCGGAACATAAAATTACTCAACTGTTCGGGATCAATTCCCGATTTGGCCATGACTTCAACCGCAAATTCATCTGCTTCCCGCTCGTAATCACGGTCAAAGGATGTAGATGAAATCTGCTTCACAATCTGCCGTAAAATTTCTTGTCCGCCCTCTCCGCCGGCAATGGTGAACAGAATCGACATACCAACTTCTTTCGCAAGTTTCTTTTCGATATGACCAAGCTTTAAATGACCAAGTTCATGACCCAATACTCCGGCTACTTCACCGGGATCCTTGGCGAATTCAAACAGGCCGGTATGAAGGACTATGTGATTGCCCGGTAAGGCGAAGGCATTCACATCATCATTACGGATCAGGTGAATTTGAATGCTATCCGGATTTAACTTTCCGGCGTGACAAAGCGGGCGTTTTAAAGAATCGATAATGGCCAGCGCTGTGGAGTCTTTGATCTCACCGTTTGTCATCAGGATTGATTCAATCATCAATTCACCAAGCTTATCCGCATTTTTTTTGCCAAGTCCGGCCAGACCTGCTTCACCTACATAGTCGATTTTACTAAGACCGAAATACAGTCCGATAAAACCTCCTGCTAAAACAATCAATTGAAAAATCAGTCTCATGCGGTCGGCGAATTTTCTTTTGGACACAATAAATCCGTCAATGGCCCAAAGAACCAAAAGGAAACGTGATAACCACTCCGGGTTTGAACAGCAGCATAAATAGTTCCGATAAATTCCAGCAGATTAAACGTAAACAATGTAATGAGGTAAGCGATGTAAGGATTACTTACGGTTTCATCTGTAAAAATGACAGATAGGGTCCAGTACATACCAAATCCATTAATCAATGCGATGGCGGTCTGAGATAATAACGCCTGCAAACTGTGCCATCGGATAAACCAGGTTTTATTTCGATTGCTCAAATACATGAAAAAAGTGGCAATCAGATTAATGATGGGCAGCGGTAGTCCAACAATTACAATCGCCAGCGACATTAAGTAAATGTTCGAGGCGCGCTCTTGCTCAAATTCAATATCGGTCACGATACCTGTACTCATAAATTCACAGACCTTTAACTATACTCCAACTCCAGTTCATCAGAATCAGGGTTAATGCGGAAATCAAAACTCTAGGATTCTTAAGTGCACACTCAGCTTTTTGAGCTGTTGTCAACAGCACTTTTTCTCCGGTAAAAACATCATAAGAAAAGAGAAGAGCAGAGACGGCCAACACTATAGTGGTGATGATACCAACAGGGTTTGTTTCAAGTGCCGCCAAAATATTTCCATCAAGAAGAGCGAGCCCTGCACGCGTTGTTCCACAACCCGGGCAGGCCAGACCTGTGATGGATTTGAACAAACACAAAGAGAATATGTTCGGTAACCAATGAAAAAACTGCGCAATAGCCCATGCGGCTGCGACCGCTATGAATCCTGCATAGAACAGATAAAAACGATGCGACAGCGTCTTCATCAATTTTTAGAATACGGAGATAATCCGGGTAAAATTGACTTCTTTGGTACGACCCTGGATCATAAACCAATCTACGAGCGTCCAAATTCCCAATCCGCCACAGGTGATGAGTTTGGCTATTCCCAAGCCTGTATCACCAATCATAAACCGATCAATGCCGAATGTTCCGGCTAACAGTGAAACGATTAGAATTGTCGTGGGATCTTTAAGGTTTAATGTGTGAAGCATCAGGGTGCGGCTGTCATCCAGGGCTAATAATTTTTCACGAACAGCGCTTACCTGGTGACCTTCAAAATACTTTGCGTTTGACATCAGATACATGTCTACCTTTTGTGCATCCATGGTGAAATTAGGGTTGGTTTACGGGGTGATGGAACGAAACGAAAAGTAGGAAGGTTTTCGTTAATTTTAAAATTTACCGGTCAGTGCATGCGGGTTTCTGAGTTTTATAAAGATAATTCTAAATTAAAATGGCTGGTGTTGGTGTTATCCGTAATCATCAGCATCGGATCCATCTACTACACCAATATTCTGGTTGAACAACTGAAAGAACGGGAGCGCGCTCAAGTCCGGCTTTTTGCTAAAGCGATTGAATACACGTTATCTGAAAATGATGACGCCTTGCTTTTTGTAAGCGAGGAAATCATTGCCAAAAACAATTCCATTCCAACAATTTGGAAAAATGCTGAAGGGCAATGGAATTACCGAAACATTGATCTTCCGGAAAATTTAAGTCAGACCCGCATCAACCGCATTCTGGAAAATAAAATTCTGGATATGCAAAAAGATTATGAGCCGATACCGGTTACCTACCGCAATCCAAATGGTGAGTTGGAAAACTATGGTGCTGTTTATTACGAACATTCTTTTTTGCTCACGCAGTTATTGGCTTACCCCTACATTCAATTGACAGCTATTGCTGTTTTTGGAATCATATCTTTTCTCGCGTTTAATTATTCCAAAGAAGCTGAGCAAAATCGGGTTTGGGTTGGCCTAGCCAAAGAAACCGCGCATCAGTTGGGAACGCCCATTTCATCCTTGATGGCCTGGACCGAAGTGCTGCGCGATGATCATGAACTGCAGCGAAGGGGAATACCCGATGAGTTGGATAAAGACATCCGCAAACTTAAAGTGGTTACAGAACGATTCTCCAGTATTGGTTCGCAACCTGTTTTAAGACCAGAGCCGGTAACCGAAACTGTACAAATGATGATCGCTTACCTACAGCCTCGCCTTTCTTCCAAAATTCGTTTTCAGATTTCAGCTGTTGAGGAGAATCTCCATGCCATGATTCATTTACCACTTTTTGAATGGGTCTTGGAAAACCTGTTTAAAAATGCTGTGGATGCAATGGGTAGTATGGGAACGATTACCGTTACCATAATGAAAGGATCCGGCGAGCGAATTTTTATCGATGTCGCCGATACCGGTAAAGGAATGCCGACCGCTGTTTTGAAAAAAGTATTTAATCCAGGGTTTACTACTAAGAAGAGAGGATGGGGCCTTGGTCTGGCCCTGGCCCGTAGAATTATCGAAATCTATCACGATGGTAGAATCTTCGTGAAGACTTCCAGTGAATCACAGGGCACAACCTTCCGGATCGAGTTGAAAGCCTCTGAAGCACCGATTAAGGTTTGATGTTTTCGGATTTTCGCGAATCTCTCCCGCGTTGGCTGAGCTTGTCGAAGACAACGCGGCCTGTCTGGATACCTGTCCTCTATTTTCACTGTCTAAGCCCGGATCCGGCCTTTTAGCTGCTGCGACCTGTTAAGTATTAGGTCTCAGTCCTTTGTCAATCGATCAATATCCAATACTTTTGCAATCCCTTAAATCGGGCAAAAAACCTTAAAAAACATTCAATTTTCGATAAAATGGCAAATTCCGGAAAAATCACCCAGGTCATCGGCCCCGTAGTGGACGTAGCCTTCGATGAGCCAGGCTCTAAACTCCCCAATATCCTCGACGCCCTCGTCGTAGAAAAGGCCGATGGAACTAAGGTCGTACTCGAGTGCCAACAGCACCTCGGTGAAGACCGGGTACGGACGGTAGCCATGGACGGTACCGAAGGTTTGGTTCGCGGAATGAAAGCCGTTGACTCCGGCTCACCTATTCAGATGCCTGTAGGAGATGATATTAAAGGTCGACTTTTTAATGTGATCGGTTCTGCCATTGATGGTATTGAACAGCCCAAAGGGGACAAGGGTCTTCCTATTCACCGCCCGGCTCCTGCTTATGAAAATCTCTCTACCTCTTCAGAGGTTCTTTATACCGGCATTAAAGTCATCGACCTTATCGAGCCTTATGCTAAAGGTGGTAAAATTGGTCTCTTTGGTGGTGCCGGTGTAGGAAAAACGGTATTGATCCAGGAGTTGATCAACAACATTGCAAAAGCTTACTCTGGCCTTTCTGTATTTGCCGGCGTAGGTGAGCGTACCCGTGAAGGAAACGACCTGCTTCGCGAAATGATTGAAGCGGGTATCGTGGACTACGGCGATGAGTTCAAGGAGTCCATGGACAAAGGTGGCTGGGATCTGAGCAAAGTAGATAAAAACAAATTGAAGGAATCAAAAGCAACCTTCGTGTTCGGACAGATGAACGAGCCTCCTGGTGCACGTGCACGCGTAGCACTTTCCGGTCTTACCGTAGCGGAATATTTCCGTGATGGTGATGGCCAAGGAAAAGGTCGCGACATTCTCTTCTTCATTGACAACATTTTCCGCTTTACACAGGCCGGTTCTGAAGTGTCTGCACTTCTTGGACGTATGCCTTCAGCGGTGGGCTATCAGCCAACACTCGCAACAGAGATGGGCGCTATGCAGGAGCGAATCACTTCAACTAAGAATGGTTCCATCACTTCCGTGCAGGCCGTTTACGTACCGGCTGACGACCTTACTGACCCGGCACCAGCTACAACATTCTCTCACCTGGATGCGACAACCGTATTGAGCCGTAAAATCGCCGAGCTTGGAATTTATCCTGCGGTGGATCCACTCGACTCAACATCACGAATTCTTCGTGCCGACATCATAGGCGAGGAGCACTACAACTGTGCTCAGCGTGTTAAGTTAACTCTGCAGCGTTACAAAGAGCTTCAGGATATCATCGCCATCCTTGGAATGGATGAATTGAGTGATGAAGATAAGCTAACCGTGCACCGCGCACGTCGTGTACAGCGCTTCCTGTCACAACCTTTCCATGTGGCTGAGGCCTTTACCGGTTTGAAAGGTGCTCTGGTAGATATTAAGGACACTATCAAAGGCTTTACTATGATCATGGATGGTGAGCTTGATCACCTCCCTGAGGCCTCCTTCAACCTGGTTGGTACCATCGAACAGGCGATCGAAAAAGGAGAAAGACTTATCCGCGAGGCACAACAAGCTTAATATTAAGCCACATGAATCTCGAGATACTGACACCGGAAAAAAAGGTATTTGAAGGAGAAGTAAGCGCTGCCACCTTCCCAGGAGCAGACGGTTCTTTTCAGGTATTAAATAACCACGCTCCGCTTGTAAGCTTACTTAAAGATGGAGCTATTGAATACCGAACCAAAGAAAAGACTGAGCGCGTGTCTATTACCGGTGGTGTTGTTGAGGTTCTTAGCAATCAGGTAATCGTTCTTGCCGACGGACTAAAAGATTAAAATCTTCTCAGCTATAAAAAAAGGCAGGCAATAGTCTGCCTTTTTTATTTCGTCACTTTACCACAAGTATAACCGTTCCGCTTACCGTCTCCGGAATTAAAATTTCCAACTCATTGGTCACACCCTTTTTTCGCAGGTGACGGAAAATCAGATCGTACGTATCGGCATTACAAATCAACTGAAAAGTCATTTGAGGATTGGACTGCATCAATCGAACCATTCGATTGAGTATTGGAAGCGAAGCCGGTGTTGGCGCAGTGTTCTCCAAAAATTGAATGACCCCCAGGTCATACTTAAATCCGGAACCAAGTACGCCCGGATCAACACTAAGCTTTTCAATAACCTGCCCTTGTCCTGAGGTCAAGTCATACCGCTTACTGAAAAAGGGAAGCCGATCATCTGCAGGATCGGCGAATAATCTATAGGCATTACCGTAAGGAAGAAAAACTGAAAAATTTCCTGTAGCATCTGGCCGTATCGATCTCAATTGTTTTCCTGAGGCACTATCGTAAACAGAAATGTAGAGCGTGGCAGGATCTACTCCAGAGGCCGTGCTGCCATTTATTCGTAGAACTGGCTTTGGTTTTAATTCGGCAGGGAAGATCACATCTGCTAACTCGTATTTTTTTACTCCTTGCAGTGCTGTAAGCACTGAACGTCCTATTGAGGTGATGCTGACTGGCCGTTCATTTCTTTCAGAATTTAAAAACCCTAAAGCAACCGGCTCACTCCACTGTACTCCATCCCAACGACTCATGTAAAAATCAAGCCCTCCTATATGAGGTTGATGTTTGTCCGATAGAAAGATTAGTGTTTCATTATCTGCCAACAATCGTGGTGACTGAGAATTTCCCCTATTAATAATTGGAGGGAGTTCTGTAGGAGTCTCCCAGGTCCCATTTAATTTTCTCTTAGCAGTCAGGAGCCGACATCCATCAGCCTGAACAGTATTCATGCTCGTACACCGCATAAAATAAATCGTTCCACCGTCGGGACTGAATGCGGCACTGGCTTCATGCTCCTTACTGTTGAGTGGAAGTCCTGGATTTTTTCCTTCGGAAAACCCATCCGTCTTAACTAAAAATGCGATCAGGTCGTAACCACCTATACCTCCACTCCGTTGAGCGGGAACCCAGATTTCTTTTCCATCAGCGGAAAGTGTGGCGCCATCAAGGTACGCCAAGGGGCTGTTGATGGATTTTGGTAAAATAATCGGGTCTTTCCAGTCTACTCCAACTTTGGTGCTGAAAAATAAACCCGGAACACGGTTTTCCGTGTCGTCGCACTGGAACAGGAGTGCGTTTCCATCCAGACTAATAAAAGGGGTCCAGTAATTTAATGAGGGGTGATTCAATGGAAGCCCCATTTTTCTAACCGTATTTTGACCTAAGGCCATTTGTGCGATCAGGAGCAGGGGGCAAACCAAATGCTTTAACATATACATGATGCGGCTGGGTAATACCAATCTACGGCAGGAACCACAAAAAATTTCAGATTATAGGGTAAACTTTATACCATAATGTTCAGGCAGTCCTTATTTTTGGTATTCTGACACGTATGATTCAGGTCATTCCTTCAATTGCTATCCGTAAAGGCCAGGTTGTTAAGATGCGCAAAGGCGATCCTACCAGCGAAAAGGCTTATGACGAAAATCCTATTGACCTGGCTAAGCGTTTTGAGGACCACGGAATTAAAGTGGTTCATCTTGTTGATTTAGATGGTGCAGAGGCCGGTACTCCTAAAAATTATCATGTTCTGGAAGGCATCGCCGGTTATACCGATCTCAAAGTTGATTTCACAGGGGGTATATCAACCGACGGTGACATTAGTAAAGCT
>Ga0315902_10005551_pt1 | contig 17738 bp, 20 predicted proteins | sample LakEriMetagenome_9_FD_203523 | JGI IMG/M metagenome (GOLD analysis project Ga0315902, IMG submission 203523) | Freshwater fungal communities from buoy surface, Lake Erie, Ohio, United States - Buoy 12 MA117 | ecosystem: Environmental > Aquatic > Freshwater > Lake > Lake biofilm | place: USA... | reverse complement strand
ACAGACGAACAGGCCTGGCTCCTGCCCCAGCTCTCGCTGTCCCTTGCCGACGGCCTGATCCTGGGCCTGTCGCCCCTCATCGCGGGCGCGGCCTCCATGTTCGCCGCCAATGTGACGGTGAAACGCTCTCTTTCGGACATGGTCTGAGGCGATACGGGTATGTGTCTTGCCGCTCCCTCTGCTAGGACCTGACTCGTGCAAACGCTGATCCGCATCGTGGTCATCCTTGTCGCGACCGGGCTCCTGGTCGCGGGGTGGGACTTTTCGCGCTTCGTCGCCCGCGCCGACCGCGCCGCGACGCCCGACCCGCCGCTCAACGCAGACGCCGTGGCCGCGCTCACCGGCGGCGCCGACGCCCGTATCATCACCGCCATCCAGCTCGCCGACTCGCTCGACGTGCCCCTGCTGATCTCCGGCGTGAATGTGGATACCACAGCCGCCGACATCGCGCGCATCACAGGCGCCGATCTCTCCCGCATCGAGTGCTGCGTCACGCTGGGCAAGGCTGCGGCGACGACGGAAGGCAATGGCGTGGAAGTCGCCGACTGGTCGCGCCGCACCAAGGTGACGCGCGTCATCGTCGTGACCTCCGAATATCACATGGACCGCGCGCTGCTGGAATTGCAGCGCGCCATGCCGGAGGGGACTTTCATTCCACACGCCGTCATGACGACGAAGGTTCCCCCCGCCGACTGGTACAAGGACGCAGCCACCGCCAAGCTGCTTCTCGACGAGTGGATCAAGTTTCGCCTCGCCGGCCTGCGCGGCGCCACGCTTGATGCTGCGCGGCCCGCCGACCCGGCGAGGCCAGCGGACCCGGTCAGCCAGGCCGAGCAAGGCCAGACCGGATGACCCTGATACGCTCGCTCCTCTACGCCGTGTGGTTCTTTCTCACGATGGCGATCATCGGCCTTGTCGGCCTGCCCGTTGCGCTCTTCTCGCGCGATTTCGCGATGAAGGTGGTGAGGTTCTATGCCAGCACCCAGGCGTTCGGCCTGTGGCTGCTGTGCGGCATCACCACGGAAGTGCGCGGCCGCGAGCACCTGCCGAAAGGCGGCGCCGGCCTCATCGCGATGAAGCACCAGTCGACCTACGACACGCTGGCGCCCTTCATGTTCGTCGAGAACCCGGCCTACATCCTCAAGAAGGAATTGCTGAAGGCGCCCGTCTTCGGCATCTACGCCTCGCGCATCGGCATCCCGATCGACCGCGACGGCGGCGCAAAGACCATGCGCCTGATGCTCGCCGCAGCGAAGCTCAGCGTCGCGTCGGGCCAGCAGATCATCATCTTCCCGGAAGGCACGCGCCAGCTGCCCGACACCCCAGCCGACATCAAGCCCGGCATCGTGCTGCTCTACAACGAACTGAAAGCGCCGTGCGTCCCCGTCGCCCTCAACACCGGTCTGTGCTGGCAGGGCTCAGGCTTCCTGCTCAAACCGGGCAGGATCGTCTTCGAAGTGCTGCCGCCCATCGCCCCCGGCCTGAAGCGCGAAGCGTTCACGCAAGCCCTGAAGGACGCGCTCGATCCCGCAACCGAGCGGCTGGTGGCGGAGGGGCGCGCAGCGCAGGGCAAGCGAGGCTAGTCCTCGGCCTTGTCCCGTCCGAAGTTCGGCGCCGCGGTATCCTGCCCCGCCTCGATGATCTCGCGCCGGATGCCGCGAGCATGCGTGAACACGTCGAACAGCTTCTGCCCGTCGCCATTGCGGATGGCTTTGCGTAAAGCCGTCAGGTCATCGTCAAAGCGGCCCAGCACTTCCAGCACCGCGTCCTTGTTGTTGAGGAACACGTCGCGCCACATCGTCGGATCGGACGCTGCAATACGCGTGAAGTCGCGGAATCCGGCGGCGGAGAATTTCACCACCTCGCCATCCGTCACCTGCTCCATGTCGTGCGCCGTCGCCACCATGTTGTAAGCGATCAGGTGCGGCAGGTGGCTGGTGATCGCGAGCACGAGATCATGCCGCTGCGCATCCATGCGCTCGACCTTCGAGCCGAGCATCGTCCAGAAAGCCGCCAGCCGATCCGCCGCTGCGACATACTCCGCCGACCCGCCCTGCTCCGGCGTGAGGATGCACCAGCGTCCCTGGAACAGCGACGCAAACCCCGCATCAGGCCCGGACTTCTCCGTGCCCGCGATCGGGTGGCCAGGAATGACATGCACATCCGCACGCCCCAGCGCCCGCCAGTCGCGCGCGACATTGCCCTTCACTGATCCCACATCGGTGAGAATCGCGCCCGGCCTCATCGCGCCAATGCTCGCCCGCGCCGTCGCCGCCATCGCGCCCACGGGCACGCAGTGGAAGACCGCATCCGCCTCGCGAACCGCATCCTCGATCGAGACCGCAGGCCTGCCGAAACCGATCTCGCCGGCGCGCTTAAGCGCATGCGCATTGCCGTCGAACAGCACGACGCCGCCGGCCGCGCCCGACTCCAGCGCCGCACGCGCGATCGAACCGCCGATGAGCCCGACGCCGATGATCGCAATCTGGTTGAAAACAGCTTTGCTCACTTGCCCAGGAATTCCTTGAGCAGCTTCAGCGCCGCGTCATTGCCCTCGACCGTACCGACCGATATCCGCAGGTGGTCTGGCATGCCATAGCCGCCAAGTCCGCGCAGCGAGATCCCGCGATCCTTCAGATAAGCGAGCGCCTCCGCCGCCGTCTTGCCTTTCGCCTCCGGAAACTTCGCCACGACGAAGTTGCCGACGCCATCGCTCAGCTCAAGCCCAAGCGCCTTCAGGCCATTAGCCAGCCGCACCATTTCGCGCTCATTGTGAAGCAGCGACTCTTCCGTGAACGCGTCGTCCTCCAGCGCCGCGATCGCCGCCGCCTGCGCCGGCAGGCTGACGTTGAACGGCATGCGCACGCGCTCGATCGCATCGACTATGTGCGGCGGCGCATAGCCCCAGCCCACGCGCAGGCCCGCAAGCCCGTAGAGCTTCGAGAAAGTCCGCGTCACGATCACATTGCTCGACTGCGAGGCCAGTTCGATGCCCGATGCATAATCGTTCTTCTTCACGAACTCCGCATAGGCGCCATCGAGCACCAGAAGCACATGCGGCGGCAAGCCGGCATGCAGACGCTTGATCTCGTCATACGGGAGGTAAGTGCCGGTCGGGTTGTTGGGGTTGGCGAGCCACACCATCTTCGTCTTCGGCGTGACGGCGGCGAGAATCGCATCCACGTCCGCCGTGAAATTGTCTTCTGCGACCGTGACCACGCTCGCTCCCTGCTGCTGCGCGATGATCGCGTAGATCGCAAAGGCGTGCTTCGTGTTGATGCTCTCGTCGCCCGGCCCGAGATAGGCGCGGCCCAGCATCAGGAAGATGTCGTCAGACCCCGCGCCCAGCACCAGCCGCGAGGCGTCGAGTCCATGCTTCCTGGCCAGCGCCGCCTTCAACTCGCGAGCCGCGCCATCGGGATAGAGCTCCATCTTCGCCGCGAGGTCTGCGTAGACCTTTTTCGCACGCGGGCTCGCGCCCAGCGGGTTCTCGTTCGAGGCCAGCTTGTAGGTCTTGCCGCCAGTGTTCTTCGGCGCCTCGCCGGGAACATACGCGTTCACGCCGGCAAGCTGCGGCAAAGGCTTGGGATGATCAGTCATTGGCGAGCCCCGTATCAGGGCCGAGGCCGTACCCCGACAACCCGCAGGGCGTCCAGCCCCGCAAGCCGGGCAAGCTCGATCCGGCGATCGTCCGGCGCGACATACTCCGCGATGCGGATCAGCGCGAGCGAGCGCGCCCGTGTCACCACTTCAGCCTTGAGGCCCACCTCCGCCAGAAGCTTCTCCGCCGTCCAGTGGTCGTCATGTGCAGTGGCCAGCATCTCGTCATCGCCAGACGACTCGATGGGCAGACGGCCGACGATGGCGACCTGCGGAATGCCCGGCGTGGTGGTCGGCAGGGCCGGCCAGCCGGCAACGATCTTCAGGTCGTGAAAGCGGCTCTCGTTCAGCATCGGCCACCACTGTCCGCCGCCGGCATGTTCCGGCCACGGAATGCAGGCCAGCGTGCCCGGCGTCGTCATGACGCGCTCGAGCGCATCGCGAATGCCCACGACGGGCTGCAGGTCTGGTCCGAACCCGAAATAGCCGCGCCCGGCTTCAAGCGTCAGCGAGACATCGCCTCCTGCCACGAACACGGCCTTCAACCCCCGGGCCGCAGCCACGTCGCCGCACAGCGACCGCCACATGCGGGCCACCGCATCTGCCGGCGCGCCGGTGACGGCCGCCTCCCGGCTAAGCCTCCGCATCTCGGCCGCTTCACGCGCAGGCCGAAAGCCGATGCCGCCGCTGGCCGGCAGCGGCGCATCACGCATCTCGCGCCATTTCTGGCCCAATGCTGCCAGAAAGCCGTCTTCAGAGGCCCCTGACGAAGGATGGAAGCTATCTGCGGCCATCATGCTCTACTACCTGCGCGCTCCCCAGCGCGCTTTGTCATACGACATATTGGGCCGGTTCAGAACCCTCCAGCAGGTGAGTCTTGCAGCCGACGCGCGAATGCTTCATTCCGGCTCCTTCATTAGTCTGGGGCCTGAACGAGGTTCGGTAACCATGAATGCGCCCGCCCGCACCCTCAGCGGGGCGGATGGGCTGAAACGCCTGTCCGTCGCCACGCCTGACCAGCCGCTCCGTCTGGACAGCGGCCGCACGCTCGAAAACGTCGAGATCGCCTACGAAACCTGGGGCGAACTCAACGCCGACAAGAGCAATGTCGTCATCGTCTGCCACGCTCTCACCGGCGACCAGTTCGCCGCCAGCCCCAACCCGGTCACCGGCCGCCCGGCCTGGTGGGACCTGGTCGTCGGGCCCGGCCTGCCCGTCGACACCGACCGCTTCTTCGTCATCTGCTCGAACGTCCTCGGCGGCTGCATGGGCTCGACCGGCCCGGCCAGCCGCAAGCCTGACGGGACCTACTGGGGCACCGACTTCCCGGTCATCACCATCGCCGACATGGTCCGCGCCCAGATCGCGCTGCTTGATCGTCTGGGCATCGAAAACGTCTTCCTCGCCATCGGCGGATCGATCGGCGGCATGCAGGTCCTTGAATGGACCGTGCAGGCGCGCGACCGCGTTTTCGCCGCCATCCCCATCGCCGTCGCCGCACGACAGTCGGCGCAGAACATCGGCTTCTACGAGACCGGCCGCCAGGCGATCATGGCCGACCCGAACTGGCGCAATGGCAACTACCTCGCCGAGGGCGTGCGCCCGGAGCGCGGCCTCGCCGTCGCCCGCATGGCGGCGCACATCACCTACGTGTCCGAGAGCGCGCTGAAGCGGAAGTTCGACCGGCGCCTGCAGGATCGCACGACCAAGACGTTCGGCTTCGACGCCGACTTCCAGATCGAAAGCTACCTGCGCCACCAGGGCCAGACCTTCGTCGACCGGTTCGATGCGAACTCCTACCTCTACATCACCCGGGCGATGGACTATTTCGACATCGCCGCCGAGCATGGCGGCGTGCTGGGCAATGCGTTCAAGGGGCTGCACACGCGCTTCTGCGTCTTCTCCTTCTCCACCGACTGGCACTACGCGCCGGAAGAAAACCGCCAGATCGTCCGCGCACTCAACGCCGCCGGGTGCGAGACCAGCTACGTCAACATCGAGACCGACAAGGGCCACGACGCCTTCTTCGTCGAGGAGCCTGAATTCTGGGCCGGCCTGCGCGGCTTCATCGATGCAGCCGCCTCCGCGCGCGGGCTCAAGAAGCGGAGCGCCCCATGATGGCGACCACCGCCCCCGGCATCCGCCGCGCCGACCACATCGCGATCTCGAAATTCATCAACCGCGGCGACCTGGTGCTCGACGTCGGCTGCGGCGACGGACAGCTGATGGAGCTGCTCCAGCACGATCGCGGCGCCCGCACGCGCGGGCTGGAGGTCGAACAGGTCGGCGTCAATCGCTGCGTCGCCAAGGGCCTCGCCGTCGTGCAGGGCAATGCCGACGACGACCTGCCCGTCTATCCCGATGACGCCTTCGACGCCGCCATCCTGTCGAAGACGATCCAGGAGCTGGCCCGCCCCAAATTCGTGCTCGACGAACTCTCGCGCATCGCCCGCCGCGTGATCGTGTCCTTCCGCAATTACGGCCACTGGCGCGTACGCACCGCCCTGCTGACCACGGGCCGCATCCCCAATCTGGGTCACGATGTCGGCTGGTGGTCGGACGGCGCCCGCCGCCCCTGCACCGCCCGCGACATGGCCGAGCTCGCCGAACAGGCCGGCCTCTCGATCGCCGCCGCCACCGCCGTGAGCGGCAAGCCCGTTAACGGCAAATCCCTCGGCCGCCTCAACTGGACTGCCGAAGAACTGGTTTTCGTGCTGGAGCGGAAAGTGGCGCGCTGAGCGCCACCGCCGCACCGATCCCGCAATTTCGCCTGACTGCCAAAAGCCGCCGGTAACTTTCCGGGCGCACGCTTGCCTGACCTGGCACAAGCCCAGGACAGGAAACGCACCATGTCCTTCACGATGACATCGACCGTCCGCAAGGTCTCTGAACACTTCGAACCAGAGGCGGCCCTCAGCCCGCAGGAGCAGCGCGCCCTGCGCGGCCACCTCGAGCAGATCGACTACGCCGCCTTCGCAGCAAACCGCGAAGTGCTGGCGAAGATGGTCGGTTACGCCGACCTCGAACGCTTCCAGCGCCTCGCGGTCGCAACGGCCCACGCGCGCGGCCGCTGGGTCGCGCATGCCCTTGCGGTCTCGCAAAAGTCTGAGCAGTCGCCGGAAGACATCACCAAACTCACCGCCCTGCGCTGCGCGTTCCAAGAGTTCACGGAATCCTATGATGCGCTGCGCCGGCTGGTGGAGCGGGGATACATCCCCCTCCGCGGGCCCAAGTAGGACAGACGTTTCAACGCAAAAAAGCCGCCGGGGGGCAAACCCCGGCGGCTCGAATTCACGGCTTCATGCTTCCAGTTAGGAGCTGAGAGCAGCTTCGTCCTTCTCGCCTGTGCGGATGCGCAGCACAGATTCGAGATCGAGAACGAAGATCTTGCCGTCGCCGATCTTGTTGGAATTGGCAGCCTGCGTGATCGCGTCGACGATCTTCTCGACGACGGCATCGGCCACGGCGATCTCGACGCGGACTTTCGGCAGGAGGCGCACTTCGTATTCGGCTCCGCGATAGACCTCGGTCTTGCCCTGCTGGCGGCCATAGCCGCGAACTTCCGTGACCGTTACCCCCGATGCGCCGGCGGCAGTGACGGCATCGAGCACGGCGTCAAGGCGGCTCGGTTTGAAGACGGCGGTGACGTATTTCATTGGTTTCAGCCTTTCCTGCTTGGGGCTCCGGTCAGAGAGGATCGGTCGTCCCGTCTGGTGTGTATATATTGCACTACTTACACATGTTCAACATCTTTTTTGACGTTTTTGCGTATCGGCTCCGCAGCGTGTTTCTTGCGCGGAACTTTCACCACCCGTTTTCCGCGGACAGGCTTTCCCGGCTCGATGTAGATGCGTTTCATCGCCTCAATCATCAGGACGCCGCCAAATCCCGACCACGCCACCCGTCCGATCCGCTCCCAGGCGTCGCTGGCTGACGTTATCACACCCCAGCCAATCGGCGGGGCGAACAGGGCGCGGGCGGAAGCCTGGGGCGCGAACATGGCGTCTTCCAGAAGCCGGTTGAGCTGCGTGCGGGTATAGGAGCGCCCGTGACCGAACGGTGTCGACTCGGCACGCGTCCACAGTCCGCGCCGGTGGGCGACAATGATCAGAATGCGGGCTTCCGGCGCAGCGACCCGCCAGATTTCGCGCAGCATTCGCTGCGGGCTGTCCGCCTCCTCCAGCGCATGGCGGATGATGATCCGGTCAAACAGGGCGTCGGGAAACGGCAAGCGCTCGTCCTCGACCAGCGTGGTGAGGCTGCGCCCCTCGTCCGGCCAGCGCTCTGCCCCCTGCTCCCCCGACACAGCCGAGAGAACCCGCCGCGCCCCCGGCCGATAGCGATCGAGCAGTCCATCGGTGTGGCCAATGCCCAGCACGTCCAGACCGTCGAGGCTGGGCCAGAGCGCCCCGACACGCTTGTCCACCATCTCGTGCGCCATGCGCCCGAGCGAGGAGCCGTAGAACGCCTGCAGCCTGTCGATATCGAAGCGCATGCACTAACCTTCGGCCGGTCCACAGGCCTATATAGGACGGACACAGTTCCGAAAGGCAAACCGCCCTCAGAAAGGCAAACGAATGAGCCAGCCGATCGTCCACATGTTTCCGTGCCTGAAGGACAATTACGGCTTCCTGCTGCACGACCCCGCTACCGGCGAGACCGCCACCATCGACACGCCGGACGCAGACAGGATTCTCGCTGAGGCGAGGGCGAAGGGCTGGACGATCACGCAGATCTGGAACACGCACTGGCACCCTGATCATGCAGGTGGGAATGCCGATCTCGTCGCCGCGACAGGCGCCAGGGTTGTCGGGCCGCAGGAAGTCACGCGCATCGGCGCCGCGCCGGACCGCGTGCTGCACGAGGGCGATGTCGTCGAGCTTGGCGCGCTGAAGGCAAGCGTCATCGACACGCCCGGCCACACGCTCGGCCACATCGTCTATCACCTGCCCGACCATCACATCGCCTTCGTCGGCGACACGCTGTTCGCGCTCGGCTGCGGCCGCCTGTTCGAAGGCACGGCTGGCCAGATGTGGGACAGCCTCGGCAAGCTGCGCGCGATGCCGGACGATACGACCATCTATTGCGCGCACGAATACACCGCGTCGAACGCCGCGTTCGCGCTGAGCGTGGATGCGTCGAATGCCGATCTTGTCGCCTACGCAGACGGCGTGAAAGCGAAACGCACGAAGGACATCCCCACCGTACCAACCACGATCGGCGCCGAGAAACGCGCGAACCCCTTCCTCCGCGCCGACGACCCGAAGCTGCAAGCCTTCGTCGGCCATCCTGGCGACGTGGTCGCGACGTTTGCAGAAGTACGCGAGCGGAAGAACAAGTTCTGAAGCTGAGACAGCCACAAAAGACATGACCCTTGAAGACGTCATCCGCACGCTCGACCTCAAGCCGCATCCGGAAGGCGGCTGGTACGCCGAGACGCATCGCATCCCGGACCCTCACGGCCACGGGCATCGCTCGCCGGGCACGGCGATCTACTACCTGCTGGGAGAGGGCGACCGCTCGCATTGGCACAAGGTCGATGCAACCGAGATCTGGCATTACTACGCAGGCGCACCGCTGGAGCTGAGCCTGGCGGTAACCGAGAAGTCGAAAACCAAGACACGCATTCTCGGCCAGGACCTCGCCGGAGGCCAACGCCCGCAGCTCGTCGTACCGCCGCACCACTGGCAGGCGGCGCGCACGCTCGGCGCGTGGACGCTGGTGGGATGCACGGTGTCGCCCGGATTCGATTTTGCAGGATTCGTGATGGCGCCGCCGGGTTGGTCTCCCGGCGCGTAAGCGTCAGCCGCTCGAGCGGGATGCGGTCAGCACCTTGCTGACATCTTCCGGCGTGACGCGGCCGGCCCATGCATCGTCCGGATTGATCTCGATCAGCAGCTCGCCGCTCTTGAAGGAGACCTTCGGCGCCTTCGCCTTGCGGACCGTTACCTTCTCGATGTTCGAGGCGACCTTGCCGGCATGGCCGTTGGCGTTCTTGACGCCGAGCACCAGGATGCTGAGGGCGTCAGCCGCCCAGGCCTCGTTGCTCGAGAATGCCTGCGTGCCCCAGACCGTCACGTCGTGGCCTGCAAGCCTGGTCAATTCCTTCGCCGCATTGGCGCGCATCGCATCGAGTGAAGCCGTCATCGCGGGCGCCGACAACGGCGGCACGCGGCCGGCGGGATCCGCCGGCGCGCCGGCAGGATTGTGGAGGTAGGATACGACGTTGTTGGCCTTGGTGACCTTGAGAACGATGCGGCCGGTGTAGTCCATGAAGAAGGTGTCGCCGCGCTGGCCGGGCACAGGCATCAGCGTGAGGATTTCCTTCGAACCTTCCTGCTGCAGCAGGACGACGGACCCACGCGTTTCGAGGATGAAGCTCTTGGTCGTCTTCGCGTCCGTGCCGAGGTCCATGTAGCGCTGGCCGCCCTGGTCGAGCGACATGGCGGCGTTGGAGCGGGTGGTTGCGAATGTCGGCGGCGGAAGCTGCGGTTGCTGCGCAAGCGCGGGAGCGACAACGCCGCCGGCCAGGGCCAGCGCCATTGCGAGGGCTGCAGCGGGCGCCGCAGGGACATTCGGAGTGTTCAACTTCATCCCCGCCAATACACACGGCAAAGGGGGCGATTCTTTGTTCGCTTGTAGAGCCCCACCGCCACGATGCGGCCTTTCAGCAGCACAGGCAAGAACTGGGATTCCAATGGATCAGGGCTTTACCTGACTCTTGTCCAGCGTTGCCGGGAGTCCTCGCATGCCTGTGAAGTGGCTAGCCCGCGATGAACTGCCCGCCATTGGCGGTCAGGGTGGCGCCGGTGATGAAGCCGGCATCCGCGCCAGCGAGGAAGCTGACGCAGCCGGCGATCTCCTCGGCCTTGCCGAGGCGGCCGACGGGGATGGTGGCGATGATGCCTTCGAGCACTTTCGCTGGCACGGCGGCGACCATCTCCGTGTCGATGTAGCCGGGGCAGATCACGTTCACAGTGACGCCCTTCCTGGCGTTCTCCTGCGCCAGCGCCTTGGTGAAGCCGATAAGGCCGGCCTTGGCGGCGGAGTAGTTGACCTGCCCCACCTGCCCCTTCTGGCCGTTGATCGAGGAGATGTTGATGATGCGGCCGTGGTTCCGCTCGCGCATGCCTTCGATGGTCAGGCGGCACAGGTTGAAGGCGGATGTCAGGTCGACGCGGATGACATCGTCCCACTGCTCGCGCGTCATCTTGTGGAGCGTGGCGTCGCGCGTGATCCCGGCATTGTTGACCAGGATATCGACCGGCCCGAGTTCCGCGGTAACGGCGGCGATGCCAGCGGCGCACGCGTCGTAATCGCCGACATCCCACTTGTATACCTTGATCCCGAGCTCGGCGGCGCACTTGGCGGCGGCTTCGTCATTGCCGGCGTAGTTGGCGGCGACCCTGTATCCGTCCCTGGCGAGCCGTTCACTGATTGCGCGACCGATGCCCCGCGTGCCGCCCGTCACCAGCGCAACCTTGCTCATTTTCCCACTCCCTGTTTGGCAAGCGACCATACAGCCGATTCAGGGCTTGGTCCCGCCGCCGGACGCTCTCCGGCGAAAAAAATGCTGCACCTATGCTGCGCAGGGGAATGAGTGTGCAGGTGCGTAAAAGTCATGCTACAAGACAATCTCAAAATGATTTAATGCGCTGGCCGTGGTGCTTACGTACCGGAAGGACCAGCCGGTCGGGAGATGGCCTTTGACGCAAGCCAACGGCAACGGCGCCGGTGAAAAGATCATCATCAAGAAGTACGCGAACCGGCGTCTCTACGACACCTCGGCCAGCGCCTACGTGACGCTCGAGCACCTGTCGGAGCTCACGCGCCAGGGCAAGGACTTCTCGGTGCAGGATGCCAAGACGGGCGAGGATCTCACCCGCGCCGTGCTCGCCCAGATCATCTTCGAGCAGGAGAACAAGAAGGAAGGCGTGCTGCCCGTCTCCTTCCTGCGCCAGCTCATCCAGTTCTATGGCGACAACTTCCAGGCGATGCTGCCAGCCTATCTCGAAATGTCGATGAAGACATTCAACCAGCAGCAGGAGAAGTGGCGCGACTACATGAACACCACCGTCGGCGAGGACAAGGCGAAGGCGTTCGAGGAACAGATCCGCAAGAACATGACGATGTTCGAGGACACGATGAAGTTCTTCGCCCCGTTCGTGCCCACCGGTGTTCCGGGAACGATGCCGGGCGTGCCGGGAGCTACGCCGGCAACACCGCCGCGCGATGAGACGAAGCCCTTCACGCCGCCCGCCGGCGTCGATGCGATCCGCGCCCTGCAGCAGCAGATGATGGACATGCAGCGCCAGCTCGCACAGATCGCGACAGGCGGCTTTGTGCCAACCCCGGACAAGGACAAGCCGCAATAGCGGTCGCCCGTTAACCAGCCTTCCCTCGATTTCACGGTCGTGAATGCAACGCGGCGCCTCGCTTGCAGTTGACCCTGCATGCGCGTCGAGGCAGCCCCAAACGTGTTCCGGAATGAAGACCGCCGCCAGCGGCCCGAAGACCGTCGCGGCACGGGCGAGGAGCGCCGGGCCGATGCTTATCGCGGTGAGACAAACGCAAAGCCTAACGCCCTCCCGTGGTTTGCGCCGGTCTTCGGGGCTCACCTGCTGGGCCAGATCGAACCGTCGCGCGTCTCCCCGAAACAGGTGCGCAGCGCCTACCAGCAGCCGGAATCGAAGACCCCGCTGAAGCCTGACTTTTCGCAGTCGGCGTGAGCTAGCGGCGATCCAGCTTCTGGATCACCACCTCGATCAGGCGTTCCAGCCGGTCGAGGCGTTCGTGGATCCCGCCGATCACTTCCCGCGTCACCGTGAATTCAGGAGCGGCACTGCGCGCTGGCCGGAGGTTGATTGCCTCCTCGCGCATGGCCGGCTCTCCGGGGTCGGACGCGCCCGAGCGGCTCGCGACCTCGCGCGGGTCGGCGTCGAGCACGCGGGCGATGGCGTGGATCTCCGGGCCTTCCAGTTCGCGGCGATCCGAGAACACCATCTCGATCTCGTCGATGGTCATGCCGGTGACCCGGGCCATGGCGGCGCGCGTGAGGCCCGCCTGTTCAAGGCGGCCGTCGAACCAGTCCTGGTCGAAGAAGATGCCCATGGTTCCGCTGCTCCCGCCTGCACCGGCAACGGCGGCGCAGCTAATCAAGCCGGAAGTCTAGTCCAGCATCAGCCGTTGTCGCCAACCGAGAAGTCGCGGCGGGCTGACACGATCGTCACCACCACCCCGGCCAGCACGTCGAGCAGGCACATCACGGTGAGGATGAAGAAGATGGAGGTCTGGAAGTTTGGCATCAGCAGGAACTCGACCAGGCAGACGATGAACACCAGCATCGAGACCGCATGGTTCGCGATTGTGGACGACCCTGTCGAAGTCGATTTGAGTATTTCCACGAAGAAGAACACCATCGACAGGATGATGAGGATGTCGCCCCCGGTGATCCGCCACTCGCCGAATACCTGAGTGCCCCGCGCAGGATCGGCCAGCGTGGCCGCAAAGGCCGCCGCATCGGGGCCAGCCGTCAGGGCCATCAGGTTATAGATGACGATCGGAATGGCCAGCAGCGGGAAAATCCCGAAGATCATGCGCATCGGAGATGCCTTTTTCTGTTGTCCGCCCCGCCTTGCGCGCCGTTTTTCCTGGCGCTCCAAGGCTTCTATCTTCGCAGCGGTAGCCAGCTTTTCGTCCAATTGGAAGCCCTCCACCCGTCAAGCCGCCCCAGCGGGGCGCGCCTAGATCTCGTCCACACCGCCCGGGGACTTCCGCCGCTTGCGCAGCCACATCACGCCGCGCATGTCGGACACCGCAACGGCAAGGCGGCCGAAATTGGTATAGTTCGACCGGCCATGCTGGCGCACCCGGTGGCCCACGGGGCGCTCTTCCACCATCAACCCCTCTGACATCATCAGGGCCGGCAGGTAGCGGTGCATGTGGTCGAAATAGGGAAGCTGGAGGTAGGCGTCGCGCCGGAAGGCGCGCATGCCGCAACCCGAATCCGAGTTCTTGTCCTGCAGGATCGAGCGGCGAACCCGGTTGGCAAAGCGCGAGCCCATACGCTTCCAGTTCGAATCCATCCGCTTCTCGCGGCGCCCCTGGATCAGGGCGAGGTCGCCGGGAGCATCCCCCCGTGTCAGCTGGCTGAGGAGGCCCGGAATGTCGGCCGGATCGTTCTGTCCGTCGCCATCGAGTGTGACGATGACGTTCGCGCGGGCGGCGGCCACGCCGCTGCGCACGGCTCGGCTCTGGCCGGCGTTCTTGCGGTGGCCGATGACGCGGAGCTGGGGAACCGTGTCCTTGAGGGCGAACAGCCGGGCGCGCGTGTCGTCCTGCGAAGCGTCATCAACAAAGACGATCTCGTAAGCGCGGCCGGCCAGCGCCTCGGTGATCTCGCGGACCAGCGTCTCGACGTTCTCCGCCTCGTTCCGCACGGGCGAGACAACGCTGAATTCGGGTCGCCCCTGTGTAGCGGCCATCATGCTGTCCGTCTTGACGCGAGCATCCATGGACCGACCTATAGCCGCACCCGCCGCCAGTTGCGAGGGGCGGTCTGCCATCGCCCCGCGGGTTCCCGTGCGCGGCGAACAAACCCGGCGACGCCCGGAAAAAGAGCCGGTATGGTCCGGCGGCATCGGCCCGGGGGCGATCCCGAATCGGCTTGTCTACAGGGATTTTTCCGCGCGTGATGGCTCGTTTTGACCGGTTGACGGAAAGCCGCTGGGCCTATGCGGTTCTGGCCGGGCTGGTCTTCCTGCTGGCCCTGCCGGGCCTGTTCGCCCTGCCCGTGCTCGACCGGGACGAGGGACGCTTTACCGAAGCCTCATCGGAAATGATGGAGAGCGGCGATTATGTCGTGATCCGCTACCATGACGAATTGCGGAACAAGAAGCCGGTGGCGATCCACTGGTTCCAGTCGGCGGTGGTGTCGCTAACCTCCGGCCCTGAGGCGCGGAACATCGCGGATTACCGCATCCCGTCCATGCTGGGCGCGATCCTCGCGGCGCTTGCAACCTTCTGGGCCGGGACCGCACTCTTCTCGCGCCGGGCCGCGTTCATCGCAGCCGTCGTGCTTGGAACGACACTGCTCCTCACGACCGAGGCCAACATCGCCAAGACCGATGCGGCGCAATGCGGGATCCTCGCGCTTGGCATGGGTGCGCTGGCGCAGATGCGCGCGGGGCTCGGCGGCAGATGGCATGGCGTGCTGTTCTGGGTTTGCCTGTCATTCGGCATCCTGCTGAAGGGGCCGATCGCGCCGCTGGTTTGCCTTAGCGCCATCGCCGCGCTGTTCCTGTGGGAACGCAAGTTCGAATGGGCGCGACCCCTGCTCTACTGGATGGGCCTCAGCCTGTTCTGCGTGCTGACCATCCCCTGGTATATCGCGGTGCAGATCGCGACCAATGGCGAGTTCCTGTCGGAGGCCGTGCGGGTCGATCTCGGACAGAAGCTGGTCGATGCGGCCGAGGGCCATGCCGGACCGATCGGCATGCACACCGCCGCGCTGCCAGTGCTGTTCTGGCCGGGGACGCTGCTGCTCATCCCCGGCATCTGGATGGCGATCTCGCGGCTGCTGCCAGGAAAGAAAGCTGCAGCGGCCGATGGGCCGGGTCGCATTGCGAACGATGCCGCCACAGAGCGGGAGGCGGCGGCGTGGCGTTTTCTGGTTTGCTGGATCGTGCCGTCATGGATCGTGTTCGAAATCGCACCGACCAAGCTGGTCCACTATACCCTGCCGCTCTACCCAGCCTTTGCGCTGATGGCGGGGGCTGCGGCGGACTACTGGTTCTCGACCAATTCGTGGAAATTCGGACGCTGGATTTCGGCCGGACTGTTCGCGCTGGTGGCGCTGTTGCTTGCCATCGTGCCAACGCCGCCGGTGCTTGAGCAGTTGCGCGGCGAGGCGGCGCAGGATTTCGGCGAGCTGACGACGCGGGTCTCCCATGTCTGGGACCAGGCGTGGGCGGCAACGGGGATCGGAATCTGGCCGACGCTGCTGATCATCGCTGCGACGGCGGGAACATTATATGCGCTGGTGAAGAAGAATGCGGTGGGACTGATCGCCGGTCTGGTGGCCTGTTCGGCTGTCGCGGGTATCGGCTATCGCGCGCTGATCCTGCCGAACCAGTCATGGATGCTGTCGACCGGCGCGTCGCTGTCGGCCCTGCGCGAAGTATGCGCCCTGCCCGAAGGCTCGGCGGCGTGGCGCGAGTCCGGGTGCGAGGGGCGCGCGCCCAAGAAGATCCGCGCGATCGCATTCGCAGAGCCTAGCCTTGTGTTCGAACTCGGCAACAAGATCGACTTGCCTCCTGAATCGAACGTCGAGATTCCCGCCATCGCCGAGGACAATCGCCCGGCCTGGCTGATCAACATCGGCGAGGAAGTCGGCCGCGAGGCGCTGGCCACGCTGGTGAAGGAAGCGACAGCGGCTGACCGCTGCATCCGCCTCGCGCGGCGGTTTGCGTTCAACTATTCGAATGGCGATCCGTCGATCCTGGTGGCCGCCGTGATCGAACCCGCCGGCTGCCCGTCTGTCGAGCCGCCACCGGTCCTGCGCGAAGGCGAGGAAGAGCCGGAGCCGCCGCCGCTCGACGAATAACGGATTGTTCGCGTGATCAGCCGCAGACCAGCTTTGCGGCCTCAGGCTCCGGAGTGCACTCGCGACTTGGGGCCGCTGCCGGGCCGCCCTTCACCCAGACATCGACGCGGCGCTGGTTGGGGCAGTTCTGGTTGTCGTCCAGCCCGTCGAGTTCGCCAACGCCGCTGAACTCGGCAACCTGGAGCCCTTTGGTGCGCAGAAAGTCCGCGACGACTTTCGCGCGCTCCCCGCCGAGCAGGCTGTTGTATTCGCTGGAGCCGCGCGTGTCGGCATAGCCGCGCACGACAAGCTCCTTGCCAGCGAAGACGTCGGCGAATGCCGTGAGTTCGCCTTCGAGAGCGGTGCGCGAAGCCTTGGTCAGCGTGCTGGAGGCGGTGCAGAACCAGCCATTCATCTTGCGCTCGGCGATCGGCACGGCGGGCGCAATCGCGGCCTTCGGCGGGGCGGCTGGCGTCGTCGCCTGCGGCGTTGGCGTGACAGGCGGTGCAGCGGGTGCGGCTGCGGCGGGCGGCGTCGCGGGCGCCGCTGCGGGCGGAGGCGTCACCTCTGCGATCCCGGCGTCGGGCTCAGGCAGGGGCTCCGGGATGGGGCCGCTGGGGCGAAGATCGACGGGTGCATTGCCGAACGGGTCAACCAGCGGCGCAGGCGGCGGCGCGGTCGCAAGCTGCTGGTTCGCGGCGGACTGGACGCCGACGAGACCTTCCTCGGTCGGGGCTTCTACGCTGCGGCCACGCCACAGCCAGAGCAGCAGGAAGAGGATGACGGCGATGCCGAAGAGGACGCCTAACAGGTCGTCCTGGTTGAAGCCGCGCCTGACGGGCGCCGCGACAGCCATCGCGCCGTCACGCGGCGGACCTCCGCTCCCTCCTCCTCCGCCTGCGCGTTTGCGCGTGACCGGAGGCGCAGGCGCCGGATCAGCTGCAGGAGGTTCCGGCGTCTTGTCGACGGCGGGCGGAGGCGGCGCCTCAAGTGTCTCAGCAGCGCCTGTTGCGCCCGCGCCCGAGACGAGGACGAGCGAACTGGATCGTCCGGCCGGGCGGGACGGTGCGAGGGTCTTCTTCGCAGGCGCCGCCGGCTCGGGCGGCATGTCAGGCACGACATGGAGCGGCGTGCGGGGCGATTCCACATGCGCAGGCGTCTTGTCGCCCTTGGGCGCAGGCGATCGTCCGAATGGATTGTAGAAGCTGGCCGCCGCAGCGAGCGGCGCGACACGGGCGGCAGTCGATTTTGGCGCGGCCTGCTTCGGAGCGGAGGGTGGGGGCGGCGTTCTTGGCGGGTGTAGCGGCGCGCGCGCGAACGGGTCTTTCAGCGGCGCAGTCATCGCGGGGTTCGAGGCCGGCTTGGGAGCCGGCTTGGCGGCGGGCTGGGCTGGTTTCGACTTCTGCGCGAACGGGTCGTTGCCTGGCGATGCGGCCGTCATCTTGGGCGGCTTGGCAGGCTTTGCGACCTTGGGCGGTTTGCCGCCCGACTTGAACGGGTCTGGAGTGGGGTCGGGCCCAGCTTTGCGGAAATGATCCTGCGCAGGGCCGAATCC
>Ga0315902_10005549_pt1 | contig 17739 bp, 11 predicted proteins | sample LakEriMetagenome_9_FD_203523 | JGI IMG/M metagenome (GOLD analysis project Ga0315902, IMG submission 203523) | Freshwater fungal communities from buoy surface, Lake Erie, Ohio, United States - Buoy 12 MA117 | ecosystem: Environmental > Aquatic > Freshwater > Lake > Lake biofilm | place: USA... | reverse complement strand
GCCACGCGCTGCTCGATCGGGCGGTTCAGGATGTAGCCAAATGCGCCGTTTTTCCGATGATGCGCCGCCATGAAGATCACCGAGCGCGCAAACGTCGCGTCCCGCATCGCCGGCGAGGCCAGCAACAGCGTTCCGCTGAGAGGTGAAGGCAGTTTTTTCGAGGAAGAGGCGGCCATGCGCGGACATTGAAGGATGAGCCCGGCTCCGCGAGCAAATTTTTCGCCGTGGCATCGCACAAAAGGCCGGATCACTCGCGCGCGTATGTTCTCACATCATGCGTCTTCTTTTTTCGTGCCTTCTGTGTGTTCCGTGGGCCGCTTTCGCCCTCGATTTCCCCTCCACACCACCTGTGGAGCCCCAAGACGCCGCGAAGACCTTCCATGTGCTCGACGGCTTCGAGATGCAGCTCATCGCCGCGGAGCCGCTCGTCACCGATCCCGTCGCCATCAGCTACGATGCCGATGGTCGCGCCTACGTGTGCGAGATGAACGATTACCCCTACACCGACAAGGCCGCGCACAAGCCCAGCCAGGAAAACCCCACGGATGCCCACATCGGCAAAGTGCGCCTGCTCACCGACACCGATGGCGACGGCACCTTCGAAAAGGCCACCGTCTTCGCCGAGGGCCTGTCGTGGCCCACCGGTGCCGCGTGCTGGAAAGGCGGCATCTTCGTCACCGCCACACCGGACGTTTGGTATCTGAAGGACACGAATGACGACGGCGTGGCCGATGTGCGGCAAAAAATCTTCACCGGCTTCAAAAAGCTCAACGTGCAGGCCGTCATGAACAACCCCATCTGGGGCCTCGACCACCGCATCTATGTCGCTGGCGGCAGCAACGGCGGCGAAATCCAGCGCGTGCCCGGCAGCGAGAGCGTCATGCCGATTCCAAAGGACTTCAAACCGGTGCCCATCAAGCGAAACGACTTCTCCTTCGACCCCAGCACCGGCGATGTGCGCCTCGAAAGCGGCGGTGCACGCTTTGGCCAGACCTTCGATGATTGGGGCAACCGCTTCCTCTGCAACATCCGCAATCCCTGCCAGCACGTCGTCCTGCCGTATCGCTACCTCGCACGGAATCCCTACCTCGTCGTCCCCAGCGCCCTGAACGACTGCGCCGAAGCCGGCGACCAGCTCCCCGTTTATCGCACCAGCCCCACCGAACCCTGGCGTGAATTCCGCGCGAAGCGTTGGGTGCAGGAAGGCAGCCACCTGCCAAAAAGCGAGCTCGTCGGCGCTGGCGTCGTCACTTCATCGAGCGGCATCACCGTCTATCGCGGCGATGCCTATCCGAAAGAGTATCGCGACTTCGCCTTCGTCGCCGACGTGGCCGGTAATCTCTTCTACCGCATGAAGCTCGTCCCCGACGGCGTCACCTTCAAAGCCGTGCAGGTCGATGGAACCAAGAACTTCTGCACCAGCGACGACCTCTGGTTCCGCCCCGTGAATTTCGTCAACGCCCCCGACGGCTGCCTCCACGTCTGCGACATGTATCGCGAAGTGATTGAGCACCCTTGGAGCATCCCCGACGACATCCACGCCGCCGTCGATCTGTTGCGCGGGCGCGACAGAGGCCGCATTTGGCGTCTCGTTCCCCGCACTGTAGTCCCGCCTACAGGCGGCTCTGAAAAAGCACCGGCTAAAGCCGGGACTACAAAACGAATCACTCCCAAACTCAGCTCCGCGAGCATCGCAGACCTCGTCGCCCTCCTCGACCACCCGAACGCCTGGCACCGCGAAACCGCACAGCGCTTGCTGTTTGAGCGACAGGACAAAGCCGCCGTGGAGCCACTGCGGGAACTGGTGAAGAGCGGGAATACGGCGCAGGGGAGGATCGGGGCGCTTTGGAGCTTGGCAGCGCTGGACAACCTTCGGCTTGCGATGATCCCAACGCTGGGAGGGCCGAGCAAGGCTGGTGATGGGAAAGCTCGTGCTGGTGATGCGTCGGTCGTGCTGTGGGCAACTAACAACGACCGCGATCCTATGGTGCGAGAACATGGGCTGATGCTGCTTGCGAGTGTACCCTCTCGTCCATGGAATGGTCAACGCACGGCTGGGACCGATGGCTTCGATGAGGTGTCGTTTTCAACCGATCCTTGGGTTGATGCATGGGACGCCATTCTCAAACGATCCGAGGACTCGTCTATCCGTGTGCGTGTCGGTTCGGTGGAATCATCCAGTCTTTATCGCTTTGGTTTCGGCGGATCACCCATTCAGCACACGATGGGCATGCTGCTCCCAAGGGACGGAAATGATGCATGGGCTCGTCGACGCATGATGAGCGCCCCTCAGAACTCACAACTGATGAGCATAATGTTGCAACGGCTTGTTAGCCACTGGCGCGATAATCCTGGTAAAATTGACATGGATCTTATTCGGGACACCGCTTCCATAGCGGTCGCCTCGAAACGAGCTCATGACCTAGCAAATGCGCTTGCAGTGTGGGGTGAGCCCAGCTCAACAAATACAGATCGATTGATCGAGCTGGCCGCTATCATCGGCAGCGCCATGCAGCGCACAGGCTGGACTTGGCGAGATGCGCCGTTCAAGAAGGACGAAACGACGTTCTTTGAGGTTAACCTGTTCGACTTCATGAGCAAGCTGCCCCTCGAGTTCCAACGCCGACTCGACGCTTCCGAGACTTCAATCGAACAAAGAATTCAATGCCTCACCGCGCTGTCTTCGATGCGAGGCCTCGAAGAGTTGAAGCCCTTCATCTCTTCATCGCTTCAACCTTCACAGCCAACCGAGATCCAACTCGCCGCCCTCGAAGCCCTCGGCAGTTACCGCGAGCCCGCCGTCGCGGACATGCTCATCGACGCGTGGCCGAAGATGACGCCAACGCTTTGCGACAAGGCCACCACCATCCTCCTCTCGCGCACGGACCGCATCGCGAAGCTGCTGGATGCCATTGAGGCCAAGAAGATCACGCCCGCGCAGCTTAGCGTCGCCGCGAAGGCGACGCTGGGAAGGCAGAAGACGCCTGCGTTGGCGGAGAGGATCGCCAAGCTCATCGGCGATGGTTCGTCGTCGAACCGGAAGGAGGTCATCGAGAGGTATCTGGTGGAGATGGGCATCAAGGAGCGGGACTTGCCAAGTCCCGGCGGGGCTAGGCTAGCCCCGCTCCTTGCTGGAGACGCCACTCGCGGCTCCAAAATCTACGAAACGGCCTGCATGGTCTGCCACAAGTTCGCGGACAAGGGCAACGACGTCGGTCCGCACCTCGGCACGATCAAGGCGTGGACGGCCGAGCAGCTCGTCACGAACATCCTCGACCCAAATCGCGAGGTCTCGCCGAACTTCGCGCTCTACCTCGTCGAAACCAACGACGGTCGCACCCTCAGCGGCCTCATCACCAGCGAGACCGCAGGCAATCTCACCCTCAAACGCGCCGATGGCGGCACGGACACCGTGTTGCGCAGCGAGATCAAGTCACTGAGCAGTCCGGGCATCTCGCTGATGCCGGAAGGCCTCGAAGCGGCGATCACGCCACAGCAGATGGCCGATTTGATCGCTTACTTGAAGGCGGACGGGTGAGCTGGAGCTGTGGAGTGTTGGGAAAACCACGGGCGGCGGCATCACTGCGGAGGTTGAGGCCGGTTGGCGGCTTCTTCAGCGGCTCGGCGTGCGGCTTCCTCGGCAGCGCGACGGGCTTGCTCTTCCGATTGGCGTTGAGCTTCCATTTGAGCCTGACGTTGGGCTTCTTCGGCAGCGCGGCGGGCTTGTTCTTCGGCTTGGCGCTGCGCTTCCATTTGGGCCTGCCGCTGGGCTTCGATTTGAGCCTGCCGCATGGCTTCTTCTTGAGCGCGACGCGCTTGTTCTTCGGCTTGGCGTTGGGCTTCCATCTGGGCCTGACGCTGCGCTTCGATTTGAGCCTGGCGCATGGCTTCTTCTTGAGCGCGACGCGCTTGTTCTTCGGCTTGACGTTGGGCTTCCATTTGAGCTTGGCGTTGCGCTTCTTCTTGAGCGCGGCGCGCTTGTTCCTCGGCTTGGCGCTGCGCTTCCATTTGGGCCTGACGTTGCGCTTCTTCTTGAGCGCGTTGCTGCATGGCGGTGGCTTCGGCTTGTTGGCGGGCGGCTTCTTGTTCGGCGGCGGCGCGGGCGGCTTCGGCTTGCTGCTGTTGCTGCTGCATCGCGGCTTGCTGGCGGGCGGTTTCTTCGGCTTGAGCTTGTTGTTGGGCCTGCATGGCGGCGGCTTGGGCGGCGCTGGTGTCCGGGACGGCGGGAGCTTGCTCAACCGGCGGTGTGGCGGGCGGAGTGGCTGCTACGGGCTGCGCGGCGGCGGGTTCGGGCATTTGCGCGGGCAGGGTTTGGGTCTGGACGGTTGCGGGGGCCTCGGTGAGCGCGGTTGGTAGGGTCGGAGGCAGCGTGGCGGCCGGTGTGGCGGCTGGCATTTCTGCAGGCAGGCTGGCGGGAGCGGTTTCCGAGGGTTGAAGCGCGGCGGGCGTGGCTGCGATGGCTGGAACGGGGGCTGCGGGAGCCGTTTCGGGTGCTGGAGGTGCCGCCGGACTGTTGGCGACCGGAATGGCCGGATTTTCAGTCGCTACGGCCAAAGGAGGCGGTGGCGGCAAAACGGGTGCGGAGGCCGTTTCGATGGCTGGAGGGCTGGAAACGCTCATGGGGAGCGAAAGAGCCGCTGGAGCCGCGGGAAGCACGGATTCGGTTTGGGGCGCGGAAATCAGGGCAGGGGAGGAAACGGGCGTTTCAGCGATCAAAACCGGCGCGGCGACGCTGGTGGGCTGAATTGGCAAAGTGGGCATGCTGGGCGCAGGCATCGGGCGCGGCGTATCGGCGATGAGCGCGCGATTTTGGTCCTCGGCGATGGCTTGCTGGATCTCGCTGCGCAGGGCCGGGGCGGTGCCGGCAAAGGCATCGGCCAAAACGGGTCTTTCGACGCTTTCCGCGGCTTTGAAGGCGATGGCAGGCCGCGCGCCGGGGGCGATGGCGGGCAGTTCGACGATGCAGGGCGCGATGGGCCGCTGCGGGCGATGATCGGCCGGATTGGTGGGCAATTGATTCGGGCGCACGCAGCCGATTTGAGTCTCCTGCACGGGCTGGCGGCAGGTTTGCTCGATGTGGACGCGCGGCGGGCCTCCGTGGTGCATGAAGAGATTCACCTGACCGCTGCCGCCACAGGGCACGATTTGAGTGATGTTCACCGTCTGGTGAAAGTGGCTGCTGTTGTAGCTGACGGGCTGGCAGTAGGTGCTGTAGCTCGGGCGGGTGAAGTGCGTGGTGCGGATGAAGGTGTAGCTCGCCGGGCCGAGGCCGTAGCGCGAATCGCAGTCGCGGCGCACGGAGGTGATGGCACCGCGCTCCGGCGGCAGCGGGGCCCAGCCGACGCATTCACTGCTCTGCCTCCAGGCGACCCAGGCGGGTGCCCACTGGCTGCCGGGCACCCAGAGCCAGCCGTAGGTGGTCAGCTGCATCCAGCGTCCGTAGTGGTAGGTGGCCCAGCCAAAGGGTTCGTTGCTCTGCCAAGCCCAGCCGTAGCTGCTCCAGGTCCAGCAACCGTCCACATACGGCCGCCACGTGCGCGTGCGGCCGAGGCGGGGCTGAAAGCACAGCCCGTGGCCGCGCACATCGATCCACCGGCCATACGGGGAGAGGCGCTCATAAAAAACCGAGTAGTCAGCCTGCACGGGAAGCTGAATGGCCGGTGCGGCGGGCGCGGGGATGCGCGTGGCGGCGAGCTGTTGCGAAAGGCTGTCGCCGTGACGACGCGCGGTGTCCGCCTGGCCGCGCAGGGCGGTGTTTTGCTGCTTCAGCGTGTCCAACTGGGCTCGCAGCGCGGTGTTTTCCTGCTGCTGGAGGCGCTGCTCCATTTCGGCGAGTTGTTTGTCGATCAAGGCGCTGCGCGTCTCGATTTCCAAGGCCTGACGGGCGAGCGCATCGCGTGCGGAGGCGAGTTCGGCGGCCTGTTGGGCCTGCTTCACGGGATCGATGGCTGGTGCGGTAGGCACCTCGGCGGTGGGAGTGTTTTTTTCACCTTCGCAGGCGGCGAGGGCGAGCAGCAAGGCGGCGAGCACAGCATGCGCGAAAAAGTCAGGCGGGAGTTTCATGGCGGCGATTCAGACGCGGATGGCGGCGGAAGCATTCAAAAAGGAGCGGGGCGCGCGCAGTTGCAATGCGGCAGGCTGTTGTGTAGGAGCGGCGCGTGACCCAAGCCTTCGTCCTCGGCGCGGGCATCGGCGAGCGGCTGCGTCCTCTGACGGAGCAGCTCCCGAAGCCCCTCATCCCGGTGTTTCACCGGCCTCTCATCACCTACGCATTTGATCATTTGCATGCCGCGGGGGTGCGTCGGCTTGTGGTGAACACCCACCACCTCGCCACCGCCTACGACGTGGCTTTTCCGGATCAAAGCTATCGCGGCATGCCGATCTCGTTTCGCAATGAGATGCCGGTGCGCCTCGAAACGGCCGGCGGCATCGCCAATGTGCGCGATCTGCTGAACGAGGAGCCCTTCCTCGTGTACAACGGCGATATTTTGACTGACCTGCCGCTGGAGCCGCTGATCCGGGCGCATGAAGCGAGCGGGAACATCGTCACGCTGGCGCTGCGCAGCCACGGACCCGCGCTGCACATCGCGTATGATGCCGCCAGCGGTGGCGTGACGGACATCCGCGATAAGCTGGGCACGGGAAACGCGGGCACGCATCTGTTCACCGGCATCTACGCCTGCTCACCGGCCATCCACGAGTGGATCACGCCGGGGAAGGTGGAATCGGTGATCCCCATCTTCCTCGAAATGATCCGCCAGGGCGTCAAAGTGGGCGCGGTGGTGCTGGACGAGGGCCAGTGGTGGGATCTGGGCAGCCGCACGCAATACCTCTCCGCGCATGCCGCGCTCAATGGCATGCACGGCCCGGCGATTCATCCCGAGGCGCAGGTTTCCAGCGAGGCGGTGCTGCGCCGCACAAATGTGATCGGCCCCGGCGCGATCGTGGAGGCCGGTGTGCAGCTCGAAGACTGCATCCTCTGGCCCGGCGCGCGCGTGGTGGCCGGCGCGCGGCTGGCGCGCTGCATCGTGCGCAGCGGCGTGACGGCCGCGGGCACGTTTGAGGACGTGGATTTTTAGCCTGCATTTCTCACGCTGGCCGCGCTGTAGTCCGCCTCTGTGAGGCGGAAAGCCAGGTCAAAGACCTGGCCTACAATCCCCAGGCTGGAATCGGGCGCAAAAAAAAGGAGCGGGCGCATTCCGCGCACCGCTCCTCGTGATTCGTGTTTCCGGAGGCTTACTTCGCCTGCACGGGCACATTCAGGTAGCGCACCTGGATGGCATCTGGCAGCGCGTAGTGCGCCTGCAGCATCGTGCCGAAGTACTTTTTGAAGGTCTCGTCGGAGGGACGTGATTTGGGGTCCAGCATCTGCTCAAAGCCTTTGAAGGCGTCGTCGGCGAGATCTTCCTTGTCGCCATCCTTCGCGGGACCTTTGCCGGGGCCTTTTTTCGCCGCGTCCGTTTTGCGCTTCGAGGCCGCCTGTTTGGCGACGAGCTCCAGCGCGTTGAACGCCGTCGTCATCGCGCGGCTGGGGTCGGTGACGGCCATGCCGTGGAATTCCTTCGGCAGCAGCGCCAGCATGGACTGCACGCGCTCGGAATCCCACACGCTGGGGCCGGCGGGGTCCTTCATGCGGCCGAGCACTTTGCGGAGCACATTCTGGCTGCCGACGCTGAAGATGAGGTATTTGCCGGTGTTGCAGAAGGCCATCTCCTCAGCCGCCTCGCCGGACTTGGACATCTTGAGCGTGTTGATGGTGTAGCCGAGGTAATCCGCCTCTTCGAAGGCGGCGAAGCCCGCGTTGCTGGACATGGTCTTCAGCGCGGTGATCGCGGTGCCGAGTTTCTCGGCGTTTTTCACTTTGATGCCGAAAGCGGTGCCCGTGACCTTGCCGTCCGTGTCCTGCACGGTGAAGAGCTCGTCCGCGAGGCTGCCCAGGAAGTCATCGCGGATCTTGAAGCCGTTTTGAGCCTCAAATCCGGCGAGGTACATCGTGCCCATCATGCCCATCTGCGGGCTGAGTTTCATGATCGTGGCCAAAATGCCGTCGTAGAGCGTGCCGAAGTCAAAACGGCCGACTTCTGCGCTGAGCAGGCCGGCAGGCAGGAAGGGCACCAGCTCCACGCTGCGCTCTTTCGGACGGATCCAGGAAAGCATGCCGGTGGGATTCTCCGAATGCATCACGAGGATGCCGCTGTGCTCCTGACCTTCCGTGTAGCTGCCGGTGATGGCCACCGCGTGCAGTTCCCCAAGGCCGAGAGCGTCAAAAACCTGCGCCGGGGTGATGTCGCCGAGTGGGTTCGGCGCGGCGTCCTTTTTCTTCGCCTTGTCCTTCTCCATCGCCTTGGTGAGGCCTTCGCGTGCGAGGGTGATGAGGCGGGTGCCATTCGCATAGATGGTGAAATCCGCGCGGCGCTCCTCGATCTGCATCACACGGGCGAGGTGATCACGCACCTCCGCAGGAGCCTCGCCGCCGGATTTCAGTGCGGTGAGCAGGTGCTCCATCATTTCCTTGCCGCCAGCGATCACAAAGGTGCCGTCCACGATCGCGTGGGCATCCACCCAGGCGGCATCGGCTTCACCGGACTCCAGCAGCACGGTGACTTGCGTGCCTTGGATCTCCTCGGTGCTTTCTTTGTAGTCCGGATGCTCCTTGCGGCGGCTTTCGAGGATTTTGGCCTTCAACTCGCGCACGGCGGCTTCGCCATCGCCGATGTCCATCAGCGCGCCCCAGCCGATCCCGTCTTTCTTGTCAAAGCTGTCCGCGTCCTTCGCGCTGACAAAGCCGATCACGGTGCCTTTGGCCAACTGCACGAGCTGCTCCAGCGACATGCCGTAGCTCTCGCTGAGAAACTTGTCCCACACATACTGGCCGTCCTTTTTCATCGGGGCCATCCAGCGCTGCGTCTCCTCATCCTGCACAAATTTGCCGGAACCGCTCGCGTGCCAGTTTGTCATCATCGCGGGCACGTCCTTGAAGGCGACGATGCCGATGGTGTCCTTCGGGGCGAAGTTGATCCATTGATCGAGCTTGTCCGCTGCGGCTGCGGGCAGCGCGAGGAGTGAGGCGGCTAGGGCCGCGAGGAGGGTTTTGAGGGTGCGTTTCATGCGGGTGATGGGGAGTGAGGGGCGCTTTCTACTGGGGATTTCAGGCACCAGGGGTTACAGATTCCTTCTTTTTTTCATCCGGCGCGGGTGGCGGCAGATAACGGAAGCCCGCGTTCGGATTGCGCGGATCAAAGGCGAAGGCCTCGCGGTTTTTCAGGAAGAGCTTCAGCATGTTCGCCGGGATCGAGAATCCGAGGCCCTCCACGCCCACGCCTGCGGCTTTCATGTTGTTCACGCCCACGACTTCGCCCTTGGAATTGAAAAGCGGGCCGCCGGAGTTGCCGGGATTGATCTGCGTGGTGCTTTGGATGTACCAGCGACCGCTGTTTTCACGCGCGCGGATGCTCACGATGCCCTGCGACACGCTGCGCTCCAGACCCAGCGGGCTGCCGATGGCAAACACCTGCTGCCCCTGCGTCAGCGCATCTGAATCGCCGATCGGCACGAAGGGCAGGCCTTTCGCCGCCTCCTCGTCTTCGATTTGCAGGATCGCCAGGTCCAGATAGCCGTTCATCGCGATGATTTTCACCTTCGTGAACGACTGTTTCTCCAGCCCGCCCTGCTTCTTCTTATAAACGAGCACCGTGATCTCGCGTTCACCGGCGATGACGTGCTGGTTGGTGATGACATGGCCCATCTTGTTGATGATGAAGCCGGATCCGAGGCCCGAGGCCGTCTGGATCTGCACCACGGCCTCCGCGACGCGCTGGACGTTCTTTTCGACCGACATCGACTCGCGGGCCGGCTCCACAAAATACATGTCCTCGCTCTGCGCGGCCGCTTTCTGGCCTGCGGCGGGCTTTTCGCTGTCCTTCTCGATCCGGGAGATGTCCGCGCGCGGCAGCGTGAGGATCGTGGTGCCGAGGTCCAGGATCAGCGCGTCATCGCGCTCCTTGAGTACCTCGGCGCGCAGCTCGGAGCCGTTTTTGAGGACCACCAGCACGTTTTCCGCCGCCGGAGCCGCAGAAGCCAGACCAATCGCCGCCAGCGGCAGGAGGAAGAATTTATTGTGCATCACGAGCGAAAAGCTAAGCGGCAGGTTCGTGCGATTCGAGCACTTTTTGAGCTGGGAAGCGGAAAAAGGATTGCCAGAGCACCCCCATTTCTGGCAAAACCGGGGCTCAACCACACACCAATCACCATGAAAAGCTGGGGCACACTCCTTATCGTTCTCGGTATCGGCTCCTTCATCCTCCCGATGATGGACATTCAATTCAAGCTCATCCAGATCTTCGGGGAGGGGAATGAGAAACTCGCCGGGGGTGCCTTCATCGCTGTGGGCGCGGTCCTTTTCCTCCTCGGCAAAAAGCAGGAGCAAGAGGCCGGCGGCGCGCAGTAAGGGCAAGGCGCGGGCATAAGCGCGGCTCGGCGGGCTGATTGTGAATATTTTCAGCCGTTCGCTGATTGCACTCTCCCAGTTTGAGAGCACTCTGGCCGCCCCCTTTCCCCCCGTAAAAGCCCCAATGAGTGCCTCGCTCCCCTACCGCGCTAACGCGGACTTCCTTGAGTCGAAATACATCGACTGGAAAAAAGACCCTGCCTCCGTCGAACCGCTGTGGTCGTCGTTCTTTGAAGGTTTCGAGCTCGGCATGGCCAAGCTGGCCGCTCAACCCGCGAAAGGAGCCGAGGGCACTTTGTCCGAAAAGACGCTGAGCTTCCGCATGCGCGTGACGAACGCGATCCATCACTTCCGCGCTCTCGGCCACACCGCCGCGCATCTCGATCCGCTCAGTGCCCAGGGGCCGGAGATCGCCTCGCTCTCGCTCGCGGGCCTCGGCTTCACGGATGAGGAACTCGAAGAGGACGTGCAGACGCACATGTTCCGCGGCGGCCAGCCGATGAAGCTCAAAACGATGCTCAGCGAACTGCGCCGCATCTATTGTGGCAAGACGGGCTTTGAGTTCTGGCACATCAACAATCCCGAAGTCCGCGCCTGGTTGCTCGATCGCATCGAGGTGACCGAAGCGCCGAAACCGGCCGCGAAGGAGCAGGTGGATGCCTTGCGCTGGTTGCTGGAGGCGGAAAGCTTCGAGCGCTTCCTGCATCGCCGCTTCGTGGGGCAGAAGCGTTTCTCCGTGGAAGGTGGCGAGTCCTTGCTCGTGGCGCTGGAGACCGTGCTCGAAGGCATGCCAGCCTATGGCGGCAAAGAAATCGTGCTCGGCATGGCCCATCGTGGTCGCCTGAGCGTGCTGGCGAATTTCCTGCGCAAGCCGCTGGAGTATCTCTTTTACGAGTTCAGCGAAAACTATGTGCCCAACATGGTCAGCGGCGATGGCGACGTGAAATATCACCTCGGCTTTGAAACCGTGCGCCAAACCAGCGGTGGCGATAGCATCGGCGTGATGCTCGCTCCGAACCCGAGCCACCTCGAAGCCGTCGATCCCGTCGTGGAAGGCATGGCGCGTGCCCGTCAGCGTGCGCTGGGTGACACGAAGGACCGCAAAAAAGTTATCCCGGTGCTCATCCATGGTGACGCGGCTTTCGCTGGCCAGGGTCTCGTCGCGGAGGTGCTGAACCTCTCGCAGCTCCCCGGTTACCGCACCGGCGGCACCATTCACGTCATCGTGAACAACCAGATCGGCTTCACCACGATGCCAGAGGACGCCCGCAGCTCACACTACTGCACCGACGTGGCGAAGATGATCGAAGCGCCTGTCTTCCATGTGAATGGCGATTGCCCGATGGAAGTCGTCCGCGCTGCGAAGCTCGCTCTGGAGTTCCGCCAGACCTTTGGCCGCGATGTCATCATCGACATCGTTTGCTACCGTCGTCACGGCCACAATGAGACCGACGAGCCCGGCTTCACACAGCCGAACATGGCCCGCAGCATCGCGCAGCATCCCTCCACCGCGACGCTCTTCCGTCTCGACCTCGCCAGCCAAGGTGTGCTCGACGAAGGCGGTGCCGCCGCGTTGCAACGCGAGCTCGATGACGAACTCGAAGCCGGCGTCACCACGCTGGCCGAGAAGGACAAGTCCGCCAATGGTGGCAATCCTTTCGAAGGCAGCATGGCCATGCCGCAGCCTGCCTATGACTACACCCCGGTGAAAACCGGCGTGGAAATGAAGAAGCTCAAAATCGTCGCCGAGCGCCTGCTCGAAGTGCCGGAGAGCTTCAATTTGCATCCGACCATCGCGAAACGCTTCCTCGCAGCCCGCAAGAAGGCCGTCGAGGCCGGAGAAGGCTTCGATTGGGCCTACGCCGAGTCCTTGGCCTTCGGCACGCTGCTCACCGAAGGCCACGGCGTGCGCCTCAGCGGCCAAGACGTGCGTCGCGGCACCTTCAGCCATCGTCACAGCGTGTTTTATGATTCGCAGACGCGTGATCGCCACATCCCGCTGAACAATTTGCAAGCTGAGCAGGGCCGCTACTGCGTGTACAACTCGCTCCTCTCCGAAGCCGCCGTCCTCGGCTTCGACTACGGCTACTCGCTGCTCGCCAGCAACCTCCTCGTCTGCTGGGAAGCGCAGTTTGGCGACTTCGTGAACGGTGCGCAGGTCATCATCGACCAGTTCATCGCCTCCGCCGAAAGCAAATGGCAGCGCCCCTCGCATGTGACGCTGCTTCTTCCGCACGGCTACGAAGGCCAGGGCCCCGAGCACTCCAGCGCTCGCATGGAGCGCTTCTTGCAGCTCTGCGCCGGTGGCAACATGCAGGTGTGCAATTTCACCACGCCCGCCCAGTATTTCCACGCCCTGCGTCGTCAGCTCAAGCGCAGCACCCGCAAGCCCCTCGTCGTCATGACGCCGAAGAGCCTGCTGCGTCATCCGAAGTGCGTCAGCAAGCTCAGCGACATGGCGGAAGGCACCACCTTCAAGGAAGTGCTCGATGACGAGCATCTCACCACCGCGCCCGAACGCGTCACGCGCCTCATTTTGTGCTCCGGCAAGGTTTACTACGACCTCCTCGAATTCCGCGAAGAGCACAAGATCAAGAACGCCGCCATCATCCGCATCGAGCAGCTCTACCCGCTGAACTACGAGATGCTCAAAGAGATCGTCGCGAAGTATCCGCGAGCGCAGAAGAAGTGGATCTGGTGCCAGGAAGAGCCCCGCAACATGGGAGCCTTCTACTACATCCGCCCTCGCCTCGAAGAGCTGAGCAACCACAAACTCCGCTACGCCGGCCGCGAGCGCTCCTCCAGCCCCGCCGCAGGCTCCAAGGCCATCCACTCGCTGGAGCAAGACAAACTCGTTGAGGATGCCTTCAGCGTGTAATTCCTGATTTTAGACTCCTGAATCCTGATTCTTTAAAACTCCCCCACGACAATGGCTGACATCAAAATCCCCGCACTCGGCGAATCCGTCACCGGAGGCCAGATCGCCAAATGGCACTTCAAAACCGGCGACTTCGTCAAAACCGGCGACATCCTCCTGACGCTCGAAACCGACAAAGTGGCCGCTGAAGTCACCGCCGAGGCCTCGGGCACTTTGACCATCGTCAAACAGCCCGGAGACGATGTCGTCATCGGCGATGTCGTCGGCCAAATCGCCGAAGGAGCCGCTCCCGCCGCCCCGGTCGAAGCCCCCAAACCCGCTGCGCCAGCCCCAGCGGCCGCTCCCGCTCCCAAAGCCGAGGAAAAGCCCGCCAACATCACCGAGTTTAAAGTCGTTCCGAAGCCCGAACCCGCTCCAGAACCCGCCGCGAAGCCAGCGCCTTCCCCCGAAGGCCGCATCACGCGAAAGAAGATGTCCCCGCTGCGCAAAAAGATCGCCGACCAGCTTGTCACCGCTCAAAAGACCGCCGCGATCCTGACCACCTTCAATGAGTGCGACATGTCCAACGTCATGGCGCTTCGCAGCAAGCTCCAGGATGCCTTTGTCGCCAAAAACGGCGTCAAACTCGGCTTCATGAGCTTCTTCATCAAAGCCGTCGTAGAAGCGCTCAAAGCCGTCCCGCAGATCAACGTCCGCGTCGAAGGCGATGAAATCGTCCACCAGCACTACTACGACATCGGCGTCGCCGTCGGCACCGAGCGTGGCCTCATCGTCCCCGTGCTGCGCGATGCCGACCAGAAGTCCTTCGCTGAACTCGAGCAAGACATCCTCGGCTACGCTAAAAAAGCTAAGGACGGCAAAATCCAAGTCTCCGACCTCACCGGCGGCGTCTTCACGATCTCGAATGGCGGCGTCTATGGCTCCCTATTGAGCACGCCGATCATCAACCCGCCCCAAAGCGCCATCCTCGGCATGCACAGCATCCAGCAGCGCCCCGTCGCCGTCGATGGCCAGGTGGTGATCCGCCCGATGATGAACCTCGCCCTCAGCTACGACCACCGTGTGGTCGATGGCAAAGAAGCCGTCACCTTCCTCATCCGCGTGAAGGACTGCATCGAAAACCCCGCCCGCATGCTCGTGGGGGCGTGAGGTATCCGGGCCATTCTTGGCCCGTCTGGGAAGTAAATGCCAGCATCATTGCTGTACATCGGCCATGGGGCCAGGAATGGCCCCGCTACCTCAGCCTTCCGCCTCGTCCTCATCATCCATGCTGCCGTCGCCGCCATTCGCGACGTCCAAGATGCGCATCATGGCATCCATGAACTCCTGCGCGGCCTCCATGGGCAAAATGATCGTGTCGCGGCGTCCGCGCACGTCCTCGGTGATCTTGATCATGCGACCGCGATCATTCTCCTTCAGATCGAGGAAGAAGATCTTCCGGTCGGTGACGATTTTTTCCGAATGCAGCGGCGGGTTGTGCGGCCGCCGTTCTTGTTCATCAGAGTCGAAGTTCCTCATACCATGTTGTGTGCGTTCCGTTCCGCAGCCCGCTCGGCTGCATTTCCCCCGGAATTGGGCGCGAGTGTAGGAATCTGCCCCATTTTTGTCAATCGCTGACTCCACCAGTCTTCGCCGTGGTGCAAAAGCCGCGCCTGAGGCAAAGTATCGCCACCATGAAGACCCGACTCACCCTTCTTCTCTCCTTCGCGCTGCTACTCGCCGCCTGTGTCACGATGTCATCACCCAAGGGCAGCCCCGACGAGCTTGCTTTCACCGGAGCGCGCATCGTTTTGGAGGCGAACTGCGTCCACTGTCACGACGACACGCGTCTTTCCACCATGCCGCCCATCGCGGACACGCAGGGCCTTGCCAAGCTCATCGCCACCGGCTGGATCACGCCCGGTCATCCGGAAAAGAGCCGTTTCTTCCAGGTCGTGACCTTTTCCGATGAAACGCCCGGCGCCATGCCTCCCACCGGCCACGCCATCTCGCCCCGTGAGGTGCAAATCCTGCGCCAATGGATCCAAGCCGGTGCCAAACTGCCGAAACACAACGTGAAGCTGTACAAGCAAGGCGCATTGCCCCGGTCGGTGTGATGTGCCGGCCCATTCGGCATTCGACATTCGGCATTCGTCATTCAAACTCCGCGCCCCATGTTCCGCGCCGTCCTCACGTCCCGTCTGCAAGCTGCTTTCACCGCGGCAGGCATCGAATTGCCTGCTGGCTTCACGCCGAATGTCGTCATCGCCTCCGACACGCGCTATGGCGACTACCAGAGCAATGCGGCGATGGTTCTGGCGAAGCAGGTCAAAGCGAACCCACGTGCGCTGGCCCAGCAAATCGTGGACAAGCTCGACGTCAGCGACCTCTGCGAAAAGACCAGCATCGACGGCCCCGGCTTCCTCAATTTCACACTCAGCGCCGCAGCTTTGGCGCAACGACTCGCGGTGATCGTCTCCGATGATAAAGTCGGCGTGCCAGCCGTGGCGCAGCCGAAGACCATCGTCGTCGATTTCTCCTCGCCAAACATCGCCAAGCCGATGCACGTCGGCCACATTCGCAGCACCTTCATCGGCGATTCGCTGGCTCGCGTGGCACGTTTCATCGGCCATAAAGTCATCACCGACAACCACGTCGGCGATTGGGGCACGCAGTTCGGCATGATCATCCACGGCTGGAAGACCCAGCTCGATCAATCAAAGCTCAAAGCGGACCCAATTCATGAACTCGTCAGCGTTTACAAAGCCATCAACGCCGCCGCGAAGGCCGATGAGGCCGTTTTAGAGACCTGCAAAGGCGAACTCGTAAAGCTCCAGCAGGGCGACGCCGAAAATCTCGGCATTTGGAAGGAATGCGTGCGCCTCACGCTCGAGCAGCTCGAAAAAGTGTACAGCACGCTCGACATCACCTTCGACCACTACCTCGGCGAAAGCTTCTACAACGACGCTTTGGCCCCGCTGGTGGCCGACATGCTCGAAAAAGGCATCGCGACGATCAGCGACGGCGCGACGGTCGTTTTCAGCGACGGCAGCGTGAAGCCGGAAAACGACCCGTTCCTCACCAAGGAGAAGGACGAGTGGAAAGCCACGCCGTGCATCATCCGCAAAGGTGACGGCGGTTTCCTCTACGCCACCACCGACCTCGCCACGATCGACTACCGCGTGAAGGAGTGGAAGGCCGACGAAATCTGGTATCTCGTCGGAACGCCGCAGCAGCTCCACTTCCGCCAAGTTTTCGCCGCCGCGCAGCGTCGCGGTGTGACCACGAAAATGACGCACATCGCCTTCGGCAGCATTTTAGGCCCGGATGGCAAGATGTTCAAAACCCGCAGCGGCGAGACCGTCGGCCTGCTCGAAGTCATCGACGAGGCCATCGAACGCGCCCGCGCCGCCGCCGATGAAAAAGAGCAAGGACTCTGCGCCGACGAAAAAGACGAGATCGCCCGCATCATCGGCTCCGGAGCCGTGAAATACGCGGAACTCAGCCAGAACCGCCTCACCGACTACAAATTCAGTTGGGACAAGATGCTCAGCCTCCATGGCAACACCGCGCCTTATCTGCTGAATGCTTACGTCCGCACCCGCAGCATCTTCCGCAAGCTCGATGGCGTTGTCACGCTGACGCCCGATCTCGCCCTCACGGAGCCCGCTGAACGTGCTTTGGCGATGAAACTGGCCCAGTTCGCCGAAAACGCGCACGACATCCTCGACGACCATCGCCCGAACTTGCTCGCGAACTACCTCTACGAGCTCGCCGACACCTACCACAGCTTCTACGAAGCCTGCCACGTCCTCCGCGCCGAAGGCACCGCCCGCAACACCCGCCTCACGCTCTGCGAAGCCACCAGCCGCGTGCTGAAGACAGGCCTCGGCCTCCTCGGCATCCAGACGACGGAGCGGATGTGAGCGAATTCAGAATCGCACGCGCAAGTAGGTACCAATCACGGATTCGTGCTGCCAGTGAGCCTGCGCACGCAACGACGTGATCATGTAAAAGACATCGAGATCGGAGTGAGCGCCGAGTTTGAAGGTCACACCGAGCGGCACCACGCGGTTTTCGCTTTGCTGCAGCCGATGCAGGTCAGTCAGCCACTCCTAGCTGGCAAAAAGCCGTGTCAGCGGGCCGATGGGCCGCGGCAGGGTCCAGGCGAGCTGCAGGCGCTGGCGGCTGCGATGCGTCGTGAAGGTCTGTGACTCGTTCCAGCGCCATTCGAGCCGGTTGCGCACCTCCAGCGCGAGGTGGCGTGTGAGGTTGAAATGAGGATTGAGCTCCAGTTCCGGCCGGAACTGCCACGTGTGCTCACCCGTGCGCGTGTTTTCGAGGTTCAGCAGCGAAAGGCCCACTCCGGCATCCAGCCACGGTTGCAGCGCATGCTTGAAACGCGGACTCACGATCTGCATCGGCGAACCATCGC
>Ga0315902_10005545_pt1 | contig 17743 bp, 15 predicted proteins | sample LakEriMetagenome_9_FD_203523 | JGI IMG/M metagenome (GOLD analysis project Ga0315902, IMG submission 203523) | Freshwater fungal communities from buoy surface, Lake Erie, Ohio, United States - Buoy 12 MA117 | ecosystem: Environmental > Aquatic > Freshwater > Lake > Lake biofilm | place: USA... | reverse complement strand
CCCAGTCGATGGTGACCTTGGAGGTATCGGCCAGACCATCTGGTAGGGCGAATTCGGTTTGCAGCACCTCGTCCACCGCGCGGACGATGAAGTTGACCACGGGTTCGGGCGTGTACCAGACGCCGCGCGCCTTTCGCTTGGCCGGGTTGTAGGCGGCGAGGAAGGTTTCATAGAAATGCAGGAAGGGGTCGTCGCGGCCGGTGAGCTTGCCGAAGCCCTGCATGATCTTTTTCACGTCGGCCGCCTGAAAGACGCGGGCGAGGTCGTCGATCACCCAGGCGATGCGGTCGTCGAGCGTGGTGGCGGAGATGAAGCCGAAAAGGTCGCGCAGGAAGGGGTTGGATTTGGGCAGGAGTTCCAGCGCCTCGAACCGGGTGAAGGTGTCGAGCGTGGTGTCGTGCAGGCGGGCGGCAAACATGCCGTAGGCGATGGTTTCGGCGTAGATGTCGGCGAAATCTTCGGGCGTAATGTCGTGGATGAGGTGTTCGCGGAAGGCCTTGAACTGCCCTGCAAGGTCGGATTGCAGGTCCGTGTCGGTGCGCAGGGTCTGAAAGAGGATGTCCTTGATGAGCACCGCCTTGCCGGCCATCCGTTCGGCCAGATCGCGGGGGGTGGTGATGGTCTGGGGGCGCTGTCTGACGAAGTCGCGCAGGAGGTTTTCGAGTGTGGCGAAGTCGGCGGGGCGCAGCTGGATGCCCATGAGTAAGTCGGCGATGGTGACGGATGCCACGAGTTTGCCGTCACGGTAGAAATCCCAGTCGAGGCAGTTGGTGTAGATCAGGTTGGCAAGGCCGGCCCGGTAGCGGTTCTGCTGCCTGAGGTTGGCGTCCTTGAGGGTGCGGATGTCGATGCCGATGTCCTTTGCCTCGAGATGGCCGATCGGGATGTCACCTTTCATGAGGATGAAATCGGGGGCGCCGACTTCGGTTTTCGCGGCGTCGTTGACCGGGGTGAGGTCATCACCGAGCGCCTTGAGAAGGTCTTCGAGCGCAGGACGATAGGCGTGTTCACGGGCGATGCCGGTCTTGTATTTCTCGGTCACCTTGCCGAGGAATTCTGCCACGAGCGACATGCCGCACCCCCTGCCCCTGCGGTCACCCGCCGCGCCTGACTGTGGAACAGGCGGTGGCGGCTGGCAACCGAGGTCTTGGCCTGCGGGGTCAGAGGCCGAGGCGGGATTCGAGGTGGCGGAGGGCGGCTTTCTCGGCCTCGCCCCAGGGGGCGGCGCTGGCGCGGTAGAGGGTGGCCTGGCTGGCGTGGATCAGGCCGTCGGCAAGGGGTTTGAGGCCGTTGGCGCGCAGGGTCTCTCCGGTCGAGGTGATGTCGGCGATGGCCTCGGCGGTTTCGGCGCGGATGGTGCCTTCGGTGGCGCCCTGGCTGTCGACAAGCTGGTAGTCGGCGATGCCGTGGGTCTGGAGGAAGTCGCGCGTGAGGCGGTGGTATTTGGTCGCGATCCGCAGGCGGAAGCCGTGGCGGCGGCGGAAGGCGGCGGCGACGGCGTCGAGGTCGTCGAGCGTGTCGCAGTCGACCCATGCCTGCGGCACGGCGATGACGAGGTCGGCGGCGCCGAAGCCGAGCCCTGCCATGACGCGCAGGCGGCGGTCCCAGAGGGGGACCTTCTCGCGCACGAGGTCGGAGCCGGTGACGCCAAGGTGGATGCGGCCGGTGGCGAGGTCACGCGGGATCTCGGCGGCCGAGAGGAGGACGGGGTCGAGGCCCTCGGCGCCCTCGGCCGTGGCGGCATAGTCGCGGTCGGTGCCGGTGCGCAGGAGGCGGATGCCGCGGGCGGCGAACCAGTCGACGGTCTTTTCCATCAGACGGCCCTTGGAGGGGATGCCGAGGCGGAGCATCAGGCGGCCCCGTGCAGGAGGGCGACGAGTTCGGGGCGGATGATGCCGCCGACGGCGGGGACGGCGCGACCCGGGCCGAGCGCGCGGGTGAGCGCGTCGTAGCGGCCGCCGCTGGCCACGGGGGGCAGGTCGGGGCGGTCGGCGACGTGGAAGCCGAAGACGAAGCCGTCGTAGTATTCGAGCGTGGTGCGGCCGAAGCTGCCTTCGAATTCGAGCCGGTCGGTGTCGATGCCGCGGGTGGCCAGCGCCTCGGCCCGGTCGGCGAGGCGGCGGACGGCGGGGCGGATGGCGGCGAGGTCGACGGCGATGTCGTGCAGTTCGGAGAGGACGTGAGGGAGGGTTTCGCGCAGGGAGAGGAGTGCGTCGATGAGCGCGATCTCTTCGGCCGAGACGGGGGGGGCTGTGGCATCGGCGCGCAGGTTGGCGATGCGTTCGGCCACCTCGGCGCGGGAGCGCAGGCCGATGTCGGGGCCGGCGAGGGCCTGGGGATTAGCGGCGGCGAGCAGGGCCTGGCGGTGGGGCGGCACGGGCAGGCGGCCGCCGAACCGGTCGAGCAGGGCGCGGAAGCGGCGCGGGCGCCAGATGTGGCGGATGAGCGCGGCCTTGCGCAGGTCGGTGGTGCGCAGGCCCTGGACGGCGGCGACGAGGATGCCGATGTCGCCGGTGGCCGCGCGCAGGCCGAGCCCGGCGAGGGCGGCGGCGATGGTGGCGAAGACCTCGGCATCGGCGGCGGCGGGGGCGGGGGCGTCGAATATCTCGAAGCCGACCTGGAGGAATTCGTTGGGGCGGGCCTCGTCGGTTTCCTGGCGGCGGAAGACCTCGCCGGCATAGGTATAGCGCGCCTCGCCCGCGCCTGTGGCCATGTGCATCTGCGCGACGGGGACGGTGAAGTCGGGGCGCAGCATCAGTTCCCCGCGCAGCGGGTCGGCGGTGACATAGGCGCGGGCGCGGATATCTTCGCCATAGAGGTCAAGGAGGGTGTCGGCGGGCTGGAGGATGGCGGTTTCGACGGGGGTCGCGCCGGCGGCGGTGAAATGCGCGGTCAGGCGGCGCGTCTCGTCGCGCGCGGCGGCGCGGGCGGTGTTGTCGATCACGGTTGGCCTGCAAGCATCGCGCGGACGCGGGCGACGAGGTCGGCGCGGGGGCATTCGACCTGGGCGGGGCGGTCCTTCCATTCCTCGAGCGTGGCGCTGGCGGCGATCTCTGCGCCAAGGACGAGGTCCTTGATCTGGACGACGCCGCGAGCCTGTTCCTCGGCGCCCTGGATGATGGCGAGGGGGGCTGCGCGTTTGTCGGCATATTTCATCTGGTTGCCAAAGTTCTTGGGGTTGCCGAGATAGACTTCGGCGCGGATGCCGGCGCGGCGCAGGTCGGCGGCGATGGCGAGGTAGTCGGCCATGCGGTCGCGGTCCATGACGGTGACGACGACGGGGCCGGGATCGGTGCGGGCGTCGCCCCGGCTGCGGGCGCGCAGGGCGGCGAGCAGGCGGTCGACGCCGATGGAGATGCCGGTGGCGGGCACGGCCTCTCCGGTGAAACGCTTGACAAGGTCGTCATAGCGGCCGCCGCCGGCGACGGAGCCGAATTGCTGCCGGCGGCCCTTGTCGTCGGTCACCTCGAAGGTGAGTTCGGCCTCGAAGACGGGGCCGGTGTAGTAGCCAAGGCCGCGGACGGTGGCGGGGTCGATCACGATGCGGTCGGGGCCGTAGCCCTGGGCGTCGAGAAGGGCGGCGATGGTGTCGAGTTCGGCGACACCCTGCCGGCCCATGTCGGAGCCTGACACAAGCTCGGCCAGGCGGGCGAGGGTGGCGGCGCTGCTGTCGCGCCGGGCGGCGATGAAGCCCATGACGATGGCGGCCTGATCGGGCGAGAGGCCGGCGCCGCGGGTGAAATCGCCGCTGTCATCGGTCCGGCCGGGGCCGAGCAGGGCGCGCACGCCCTCGGGGCCGAGGCGGTCAAGCTTGTCGATGGCGCGCAGGACGATGCCGCGTTCGTGGGCGAATTTCTCGGGGTCGTCGGGGTCGAGGACGCCCGCGACTTCCATCACGCCGTTCAGGACCTTGCGATTGTTGACGCGGATGATGAAATCGCCGCCAAGGCCGAGGGTGGCGAAGACATCTGCCAGCATGGCGCAGATTTCGGCATCCGCCGCGACGGTGGGGGTGCCCACGGTATCGGCGTCGCATTGGTAGAACTGGCGGAAGCGGCCGGGCCCGGGCTTTTCGTTGCGCCAGACGGGGCCCATGGCATAGCGGCGGTAGGGGGTGGGCAGGTCCGCGCGGTGCTGGGCATAGACGCGGGCGAGCGGCGCGGTGAGGTCGTAGCGCAGCGCGAGCCAGTCCTTGTCCTCGTCCTGCCAGGCGAAGACGCCTTCGTTGGGGCGGTCGACATCGGGGAGGAACTTGCCCAGCGCCTCGACCGTTTCGACGGCGGGGGTTTCGAGCGCCTCGAACCCGTAGCTGCGATAGACGCCGGCGATGGTGGCGAGCATGGCGGCGCGGTCGGTGACGTCGCTGCCGAAATAGTCGCGGAACCCCTTGGGCGTTTCGGCCCGGGGGCGGCGGGGGGTCTTGTCCTTGGCCATGGCGCTGTTCCGGATGGTCCTGTCGGCCTGCCTTTAGCGCGCGGGCAAGGGGGCAGCAACGGGGTGCGGGGGGGTGCGGCGGGGCAAGGGGGCGGGGGTGTCCCGGCCCCCGGCCCCGCCGGCGCGGCGGATCAGCCCTGAAGCTCGGTCCAGATCGCGGTATAAAGCTCGACCGCGGAGGCCGGGCAGGCGGGCAGGAACTTGCCGGCGGCGCGGAATTCCTCGGGCACGACAAGCTCGGGCGCGGTCTTCATGTCTTCGGGCATGAATGCGTCGGCCCCGGCGATGCCGTTGGCATAGCGGGCGAAGGCCGAGATCATGGCGGCATGTTCGGGATTCATGATGAAGTCCATGAAGGCATAGGCTTCGTCCACGTTCTGCGCGTCCGACAGGAGGGCGACGGAGTCCATGAAGATGGGATAGCCTTCGCGCGGGAAGCCAAAGGCGACGGCGGGGTTTTCGATGCGCGAGCGCATCATCGCGCCGTTCCAGTAGACGGTGGCGCCGACGTCGCCCGCGGCCATCTTTTCGGTCATGCCGTAATCCATCGAGAGCCAGGAGGGCTTGGCCGCCATCAGGAGGTCGCGGGCCTTGCGCAGGACCTCGAGATCCTCGGTGCAGAGATCGCCGCCGACATACATGACCGCCATGGCGATGACGTCGTTCATCTCGGGCGTCACGTTGATCTTGCCGACGAGTTCGGCGGGCGGTTCGAGCCAGATCGAGGAGGTGTTGATGTCGCCGCCATAGACGCTGGTGTTCACGGCGACGCCGGTCATGCCCCACTGCCAGGGAACGGTGAAGGTGCGGCCGGGGTCCCAGTCGACATTGACCCATTCGGGGGCGATGTTGGCGTGGTTGGGCAGGCGCGCGAGGTCGAGCTGCTGGATCAGGCCGAGTTCCTTGTAGATCGGCACGTAGTTGGCCGAGGGCACGACGAGGTCGAAGCCGTGGCCGCCGGCCTGGATCTTGGCCAGTGCGGTGTCGTTGCTGTCATAGTCGGTGACGGTGACGGTGATGCCGGTTTCGGCGGTGAACTTTTCAAGAAGCTCGGGGGAGGTGTAGTTCCCCCAGTTGTAGAGGTTCAGCACGCCTTCGGCGCTGGCCGTGCCGGCCGTGAGCGCGAGGATGGCGGTGAGTGTCAGGCGCATGATGGGTCTCCCTGTTGGCTAGTTGCGCTTGCGAGTGATCAGAAAGAAGGCGGTGAGCAGCACCACCGTGAGCGCGAGGAGCGCGGTGGAGAGCGCGTTGACCTCGGGCGTGAGCTGGCGGCGGAGCGCGCCGAGCATGTAGGTCGGCAGCGTGTCCTGTCCGGCGGATTTGACGAATTCGGTGATGATGACGTCATCGAGCGAGATGACGAAGGCGAGCATGGCGCCGGCCATGATGCCGGGGGCGAGGATCGGCAGGGTGATGCGGCGGAAGGTGGCCAGCGGCGTGGCATAAAGGTCGGCCGCGGCGGTTTCCAGCGTGAGGTCCATGCCTTCGAGCCGGGCGCGGATCGGCAGGTAGGCAAAGGGGATGCAGAAGGCGGAATGGGCGAGGATGAGGTAGCCAAGCCCCTGGTAGCCCGTCGCCTGCCGGACGATGCCGAAGAGGATGAGCAGGGCGACGGCGGTCACGATTTCGGGCACCATGAGGGGGGTGTTGATCATGACATAGATGCCGGTCTGGCCGCGGAAGCGGCCGCGCCGCGTGGTGCCGAGCGCGGCCATGGTGGCGACCGCGGTCGAAATGAGGGCGGCGAAGGTCGCGATGATGAGCGAGCGGGCAGTGGCGGCCTTGACCGTCTCGTTCTCCCACGCCAGGCGATACCAGTGCAGGCTGAAGCCGCCCCATTGCGAGACCGAGGTTGAGGCGTTGAAGGAATAGCCGACCATGGTGAGGATCGGCAGGTAGAGGAGCACGAAGGCCGCGACCGCGATGGTGGCGAAGCCCGGGACGCGCGCGATGGCGAAGCTGCGGTCAGACATCGCGGCGGTCCGTATTGGCGGCGCGGACATAGTAGAGCAGCGCGAGCGTGACCACGAGGAGGAGGAGCATGGAAAGGGCCGAGCCGAGCGGCCAGTTGCGGCCCTGGCCGAATTGCAGCTCGATGAAGTTGCCGATCATCATGTTGTTGCCGCCGCCGAGCACGCGGGGCGTGACATAGGCGCCGAGCGAGGGGACGAAGACGAGGATGGAGCCCGCGACGATCCCGGGGCGGATGATCGGCAGGATGACGCGGCGCAGGACCGCCCAGCGGCTCGCGTAGAGGTCGTAGGCGGCTTCGAGCAGCCGCATGTCAAAGCGGTCGATGGCGGCAAAGAGCGGCAGGACCATCAGCGGAAGATAGACGTAGGTCATCCCGATCAGGACGGCGGTATCGGTGAAGATGAGCTGGATCGGCGCCGCGATGACGCCGAGCCCGAGCAGGATCGAGTTCAGGATGCCGTCGTTGCGGATGACCTCGAGGATGGCGAAGGTGCGGATGAGGAGGTTGGTCCAGAACGGGATGGTGATGAGAAAGAGCCAGAGCGCGCGCTGCCCGGACGGGCGGGTGGCGATAAACCAGGCGGTGGGCAGGCCGATGGCGAAGGTGATGAGCGTGGTCAGGATCGAGAGCTTGACCGAGCGCCAGAAGATCGTGAGGTGCGTGTCGTTGAGCGTGACGGTGCCGTCGAAGATGTCGGTCTTCCAGAAGACGCGGAACCAGGCGTCACCCGAGAGGGTCCAGTCGACCCCGGAATATTCGGCGGGCGTCAGGACGGAATAGACGAGCACGATCAGGAGCGGGCCGGCCGCGCCCAGGCCGAGGATGAGAAGCGCGGGCGTGGAGAGGAGCCAGCCGTTGCGGGCCCGGAGCCTGATCTGTTCGGCCTCGGCGCTGCGTGCCATGTCAGTCGTCCAGAACCTGGACGGCGCCCGGGGCAAAGCGGAGCGTGACCGCGCTTCCGGGGGCAAAGCCCGCATCGCCCGAGGGCGGGGACTGGACGCGGGCCACGACCTCGGACCCGTCTTGCAGGTGCAGGTGGACATGCGTGTCGGTGCCGAAATAGACGCAGGAGGCGACGGTGGCGGGGATGCCGTCGGTCTCGGGCGGGCCGATGCGGACCTGTTCGGGGCGGATGGCAACGGTGACGGCGCCGTCGCGCGGATGATCGGCCACGGCCTGCCCGCCCGAAAGGCGCACGACCCCGCCCGCGGCCTGGCCGGTCAGGAAGTTCGTCTCGCCGATGAAATCGGCGACGAAGCGGTTGACGGGGTGATTGTAGATCTCGCGCGGGGCGCCGGTCTGGAGGAGGCGCCCGGCGGACATCACGCCGATCCGGTCGCTCATCGTGAGCGCCTCTTCCTGGTCGTGGGTGACGAAGACGAAGGTGATGCCGGTCTCGTGCTGGAGCCGCTTGAGTTCGCCCTGCATTTCCTTGCGCAGCTTGAGGTCGAGCGCGGAGAGCGGTTCGTCGAGCAGGAGCACCTGCGGCGCGGGCGCAAGCGCGCGGGCGAGGGCCACGCGCTGCTGCTGGCCGCCCGAGAGCTGGGCGGGCTTGCGTTCCGCGAAGGCGTCAAGCTTGACGAGGGCGAGCATGCGCTGGACCGTTGCGGCGACGTCGGCGCGGGACTTGCCCAGCATTTCGAGCCCGAAGGCCACGTTCTGGGCGACGCTGAGATGGGGAAAGAGCGCGTAGCTCTGGAACACCGTGTTGACGGGGCGGCGGTTCGGCGGTTCGGCCGTGATGTCGCGGCCCGAGAGGAGGATCGCGCCGGCGCTGGGGCTTTCGAAGCCGGCGATGCAGCGCAAAAGCGTGGTCTTGCCGCAGCCCGAGGGGCCGAGGAGGGTGAAAAATTCGCCCTTGCGGATCGTGAGCGAGACATCGTCGAGCGCGCGGAATGCCGCCTCGCCCTGTCCGAAGGTCTTTACGACCGCTCGTGCCTCTACGGCCGTTTCTTCCGTCACGCCATGCCCCCGGGCTCTCCCGCCGATCATGCTGGCCCGGCGGCACCTGTCTTGGCAAGCATTTCCAACCGGTGCGGCGGGCGGCGGCCGAACCAGGGGCGCGCCTGTTCAATCTGGTGGCAGAGCGCGATCAGGCGTTCGTCGTCGCCGAAGGCGGCGGCAAGCTGGACGCCGATGGGCAGGCCATCATGCCAGAAGGTGGGGACGGAGGCTGCGGGCTGGCCGCTCGCGTTGAAGGCGGTGCAGAAGGGAGAGTAGCGGAACACGCCCTCGGGGCCGAGGCGGAAGGCGAGATAATCTTCGGTCCGGTGGGCGAAGCGACCGATGGCGGCAGGGGGTTCGGCCATCACGGGCGAGAGGAGGATGTCGCAGGCGTCGAAGACCTGCGCCATCTGGCGGCCATAGGCATGGATGCGGCCCACGGCAGAGAGATACTGTGCGCCGCTGATCGAGCGGGCAAAGGCGGCGGCGCCGCGGGCGACGGGTTCGACATCCTCGGGGCCGAGCGGGCGGCCGCGCGACCGTTCGGCGCTGTCGAGCGTCAGGGCGGCGCCGCAGGCCACGATCTCGACCCAGGCGCGGATCATGGCTTCGTGATCGGCGGCGGGGCGATAGGGAAAGACGTCATGGCCGAGCGATTCGAGAAGCCGGCCCGCGTCGCTCGCAGCCTCGGCGCAGGCGGGATGGATGGGGTTGCCGAGAAAATCGGTATCGCAGAGACCGATGCGCAGGCGCGCGGAGGGGCGCGCGAGCGCGGCAAGATAGCCTTCACGGAGCGGCGGTGCCCAGTAGGGGGCGCCGGCATCGGCGCCGGCGCAGGCATCCATCATGGTGGCGGCGTCGCGCACGCTGCGGGTCAGAAAGCCGTCGATCGCCATGCCGGCCCAGCCTTCGCCCACGTAGGGGCCGTCGGGGAAGCGGGCGCGGGTGGCCTTGAACCCGAAGAGGCCGCAGTTCGAGGCGGGGATGCGGACCGAACCGCCGCCATCAGAGCCATGCGCGAAGGGCACGATGCCGGCGGCGACGGCCGCACCCGCCCCGCCCGAGGAGCCGCCGGGCACACGGCCGAGATCCCAGGGGTTGCGGGTCGGGCCGCCATAGACCGCGGCCTCGGTCGCCGGGCCGATGCCGCCTTCGGGCGAGGTGGTGCGGCCGAAGGTGACGACGCCGGTCGCGCGCATCCGGGCGAAGATGGCGCTGTCGACCGGATAGCGGGTATTGGCAGACAGGCGCGAGCCCTGGTGGCTGGGGAAATCCACCGCCTCGGCGCCGAGGTCCTTTATCAGGAAGGGCACGCCGCGGAAGGGGCCCTCGGGGAGCCCTGCGCGGATCGCGCGGCGGGCGACCTTCTCCTGCACCAGGACGACGGCGTTGAGCGCGGGGTTGACGTGGGCGACCCGGTCGAGCGCGGCGTCAAGGAGTTCGTCGGCCGTGACTTCGCCTGCGGCCACCTGCCCGGCCAGCCAGGTCGCGTCACCCGCCTCGTAGTCGGCCCAGGACATCTTCGCTCTCTCCCCCTGTCGGTCAGGGCGGTGATAGCCGCGGCGGAGCGGTGCGGCAAGGCGCGGGGTCAGGGCGGGGTTGGGGCCGCGGCGGGCCGGTCAGCCGCGGCGGGCGAGCCAGCCGAGCAGGTTCTGCCAGAGCCGGCCGTAGCCGTCCCAGGCGCAGAAGGCGGGCGAGAGCCAGTGCGGGCCGATGTCGGAGGTCCAGGCCGCTGTCCTCCCCTGCCCCGCACCACCGAGAACGAGAAGCGGGTGGCCGCCCTGATCGGCCGGCAGGCGGGCGATGACCTCGGCCCCGTCGCGGGGCATGACCTCGTTGACGCCGAGCACGACGGGCCACTGGCCGCCAAGACCCGCCATGACCGGGTGGGCGGGCTGGACGATGTCGGCCACAGCGCCTTCGGGCATCTCGATGCGGTCGTCCCAGGGGTGGCAGGTCACGGGCAGCACATCCTCGACCGGGGTGCGGCGCCAGCGGGCCTTGCCGTCGATGCCCTGGAAGCTGAGATAGCCGCCGACCATGAGAAGGCCCCCGCCCTTTTCGACCCAGGCGCGGATGAGCTTGAGCCGGTTCGGGGCGGTTTCCGAGCGGAGCCAGACGGAGGGCGGCAGCAAAAGCGTATTGGCGCCGATGTCGGAGAGGATCAGGACGTCATAGGCATCAAGCCCGGCCATGTCGAAGGGAAAGCCCTCTGCGGCCTCGTGCGAGGGCATGTAGGTGAGGTCGATCCCGGTCCCCCTGAGCGCCTCGACGAGCGGCGTGGCACCGAGATGGAAGGTGACGCTGCCGAACTGGTCGAAACCCTTGTAATGGGTCGAGGAACTGACCCAGCTTTCGCCGGCGAGAAGAACCTTGATGGCCATGCGGATGCCTTTCCTGTGGTGACCGGGACATGACCGGGCCGAGACGCCGGACGCGGCCTGCATAGCCGATTGCGGGCGTCCGGCAAACCGGGGTGGCGGAATCTGTGCGGCGGGCGGCGGGTCAGAGCTTGCCGCGGAACCCACTGCCCCGGCACGGGCCGACCGGATCGCGGTGGAGTGGTGCGGATGAGAGGACTCGAACCTCCACGGGTGTTACCCCACAGCGACCTCAACGCTGCGCGTCTACCAATTCCGCCACATCCGCATGTGTGCTTGGTCAGGCGGAGCGCGTTTAGCGCGGGCCAGGGGCGATGGCAAGTGGTGACGATGGCAGCGGTCCGGTGGCGCCGAGCCGGGGCGCCTTGGCGGGCATGAGCCGCTTCCGTCGCGGCGGGCGCTTGTGTAGGAGAGGCGGCAGCCGCAGGAGGGGCAGCGCATGGTGGAATGGATCGTCTCGGACGGGCTTGTCCCCTATCCCGAGGCCGAGGCCTTCATGTCGGCGCGGGCAGATGCAATCGCACGGGGCGCGGCGGAGGAATGCGTCTGGCTGGTCGAGCATCCGCCGCTTTACACCGCCGGCACCTCGGCCAATGACGACGAACTGACCGATCCGGGGCGGTTTCCGGTCTACCGCAGCGCGCGGGGCGGGCGTTATACCTATCACGGGCCGGGGCAGCGGGTCGCCTATCTGATGCTCGACGTGGGCGCGCGGGGGCGGGATGTGCGCTGCTTCGTGCGCGATATCGAGGCCTGGGTGATCGACACGCTGGCCGCCTTTGGCGTGCGGGGAGAGATCAGGCCGGGGCGGGTCGGCGTCTGGGTGGCGCGGCCCGACAAGCCCCCCCTGCCCGATGGCACGCCGCGCGAGGACAAGATCGCAGCCATCGGCATCCGCCTGCGGCGCTGGGTCAGCTTTCACGGGGTGTCGGTCAATGTCGATCCCGACCTGAGCCATTTCGGCGGAATCGTGCCCTGCGGCATCTGCGACCAGGGGGTGACGTCGCTGGTCGACCTCGGGCTGCCGGTGAGCATGGCCGACCTTGACCTTGCGCTGCGGGAGAGCTTCGGGCGCCGCTTCGGCCCGGGCGCCGCGGGGGGGCGGCGGGATTGCACGACGGCGGGAGACACGGCAGGGCCGTGACCCCCGGCCGCGGGCCGTCGCCTGCGCCAATTCGGCGCGCAGGGCAGCCGTGCAGGAACCTTGCCCCGCGGGAAGCAGTTGTCTACAAGCGGGGGAAAGGCGGGACCGGGCGACCGGAACATGCCGAATCCGCAAGGAATATCCGTAGCCAAACCGGGAGTGCGCCAATGGCTGACGCCGCCATCCACGGCCATGAACACCACGACGAGCGGGGTTTCTTCACCCGCTGGTTCATGTCCACGAACCACAAGGACATCGGGATTCTCTACCTCTTCGTCTCGGGGTTCGCGGGCTTCATCGCGGTGGCCTTCACGGTCTACATGCGGATGGAGCTGATGCATCCGGGCGTGCAGTACATGTGCATGGAGGGGGCGCGCTTCACCGCCGCCGCGGCTTCGGAATGTACGCCGAACGGGCATCTGTGGAACGTGCTGATCACCTATCACGGCGTGCTGATGATGTTCTTCGTCGTCATCCCCGCGCTGTTCGGCGGTTTCGGCAACTATCTGATGCCCTTGCAGATCGGCGCGCCGGACATGGCGTTTCCGCGGCTCAACAACCTGTCCTTCTGGCTTTACGTGACGGGACTTTGTCTTGGCATCGCCTCGATGCTGTCGCCGGGGGGCAACGGGCAGTCCGGGTCGGGGGTGGGCTGGGTGCTTTATCCGCCCCTGTCGACGACCGAGGGCGGCATGTCGATGGATCTTGCGATCTTTGCGGTCCACGTGTCGGGGGCGTCCTCGATTCTGGGCGCGATCAACATGATCACGACTTTCCTGAACATGCGGGCGCCGGGGATGACGCTGCACAAGGTGCCGCTCTTCTCGTGGTCGATCTTCGTGACGGCCTGGCTGATCCTGCTGGCGCTGCCGGTGCTGGCGGGTGCGATCACGATGCTGCTGATGGACCGCAATTTCGGCACGACCTTCTTTGACCCGGCGGGCGGCGGGGACCCGGTGCTTTACCAGCACATCCTGTGGTTCTTTGGCCATCCGGAAGTCTATATCATCATCATCCCCGGCTTCGGGATCATCAGCCACGTGATCGCCACATTCTCGAAGAAGCCGGTCTTCGGCTATCTGCCGATGGTCTATGCGATGGTGGCGATCGGGGTGCTGGGCTTCGTCGTCTGGGCGCATCACATGTACACGGTCGGCATGTCGCTGACCCAGCAGAGCTATTTCATGCTGGCGACGATGGTCATCGCGGTGCCGACGGGGATCAAGATCTTCTCGTGGATCGCCACGATGTGGGGCGGTTCGGTCGAGTTCAGGGTACCGATGCTCTGGGCGATGGGGTTCCTCTTCCTCTTCACGCTCGGCGGCGTGACCGGGATCGTGCTGAGCCAGGCGGCGATCGACCGCGCCTATCACGACACCTACTATGTGGTGGCGCATTTCCACTATGTGATGAGTCTGGGCGCGGTCTTCTCGATCTTTGCCGGCATCTACTTCTACTTTCCCAAGATGACCGGGAAGATGCTGCCGGAATGGGCCGGGCGCATCCACTTTGCGGCCATGTTCATCGGGTCGAACCTGACCTTCTTCCCGCAGCACTTCCTTGGCCGGCAGGGCATGCCGCGGCGCTACATCGACTATCCCGAGGCCTTCGCCTACTGGAACTACATCTCCTCGATCGGGGCCTTCATCGCCTTCGGCTCGTTCCTGTTCTTCATCGTCGTGCTGTTCTGGACGCTGCTGCGCGCGCCGCGGACGGCGCCGGCGAACCCGTGGAACGAATGGGCCGACACGCTGGAATGGACCCTGCCCTCGCCCCCGCCCGAGCATACGTTCGAGACGCTGCCGAAGCGGTCGGACTGGGACAAGAGCCACGCGCATTAGGGCCTGTTGGTTGCAGAGGCCCCGTGGGAAACCTCGGGGCCTTTGTCGTTTATCAGGGGGGGCATTATGTCTCCCGAGCAGACGTGGACAAGCAAATGCTTCTCTTAGGCAGCCTTGCCCTGTGGATCGTCTTGTCAGCGGCTGTGCACATCTATTTGGCCAAAACCGGACGTGCCACCGTTCCCATCATCGCAGGGTTGATGGCGGCAGCGCTGGGTGTCGCTGGCATTGTGCAATTGGTTTTGTCACTAAGAACGCCAGATAGCATCACTGTCGGCGATACTTACTATGTCGTCTCGCGGAGCTACTTCGTGACAAACACGGCGATCTCTTACCTTGTTGTCGCAGGCGTAGCACTGGTCACGTGGAAACTGGCACGTGGTTGGGTCAAGCTTTTGCTGGCTCCATCGTTCTGGGTGTATCACATTGGCACGGGCACGGTGATCCTGTCGAACCTGCTGTTGCGGCTTTACGCCCCAAGACGATACGCGGATTACGCCGAGGCCATGTATCTGCCAAGCATGATGTCTAGCCAAGGGGCGCAGTTGATCTTCTTTGGCTTGGTCGTCATGGTCGTTTTGGCCGTCGTCGCAATAGTTCAGAGTATTTCGAGGAGACAGTCCACCTGAATGCCCTATCAATGGCTTCCTGTCCATGAGGACGAGCAGCGGGTTCAGCTCTGGCCCTACCGGTCGCTGCCGCCGCAGGGTTTTGTCATTTTCTTCGGGATCACGGCGTGTCTGGCGGCGGTGCCGCTGCTGGCGGTGATCGGGTCGCCGGTGCTTTGGGGTGTGCTGCCCTTTGTGGTGGCGAACTTTGCGGCGATGTGGTGGGGGCTCAAGCGCAGCTGGGCGGACGCGGCGGTGGTCGAGGAGCTGCGGCTCTGGCCCGACCGGGTGACGCTGTCGCGCCACGGCCCGCGCGGGCGTCGCGCGCAATGGGAGGCCAATCCGCATTGGGTGGAGGTCCGGCTGCACCCGAAGGGCGGGCCGGTGCCGGATTATGTGACGCTGCGGGGCGCGGGGCGCGAGGTCGAGATCGGGGCCTTCCTGTCGGAGGAGGAGCGCCGCGCGCTTTATGGCGAGCTTTGCGACAGGATGCGGCGCCTGAGCGGGCGGGCCTGATCAGCCGAGCCGCGCCTTGACCGCGCCGCCGACGCGGCCAAAATCCATCTGGCCGGTGTGGCGCGCCTTGAGCACGGCCATGACGCGGCCCATGTCCCGCACCGAGGTCGCGCCGACCTCGGCGATGGCGGCGGCGATGGCGGCATCGACCTCGGCTTCGTCAAGCTGACGGGGCAGGAATTCCTCGATCACGCCGATTTCGGCGCGCTCCTTGTCGGCCAGTTCGATCCGGCCGCCCTCTTCGTAGGCGCGGGCGGATTCGAGGCGCTGCTTCACCATCTTGCCGAGGATGGCGAGAATCGCGTCTTCGCCGACTTCGGCACCTTCGCCTTCGCCGCGAAGGGCGATTTCGCGGTCCTTGATCGCGGCGTTGATGAGGCGCAGGGTGGAAAGCCTTTCGGCTTCGCGGGCCCGCATCGCATCCTTGAGCGCCGCGTTGATCCTTTCGCGCAAGTCCATTGCGGACCTTCCCGGTAGTTTCCGACAAGGTGCGAGGATACGCGGGCGGGGCGGCGGGGGCAATGGCAAACCCCTGCCCCGGCGGCCGGGGCGCGGCGGGGCGCTAGCGGCTTGACCCACCCTGCGGCGGGACTTATGGGCTTGCGGCAGCCGCGACCGAGAGGGTGACCCGATGCCCCAGACCACGCCCCGCCCGACTGCCTGCCTTGCGCTTGCGGACGGGACGGTGTTTCACGGGCAGGGTTTTGGCGCGACCGGGCTGACCACGGCGGAATTGTGCTTCAACACCGCCATGACCGGCTATCAGGAGATCATGACCGACCCGTCCTATGCCGGGCAGATCGTGACCTTCACCTTTCCCCACATCGGCAATACCGGCACGAATGACGAGGACGACGAGGCACGTGAACCCGTGGCCGAGGGCATGGTCGTCAAGTGGGACCCGACGGAGCCGTCGAACTGGCGGGCGGCGGGGCGGCTGGACGATTGGCTCTTGCGGCGCGGGCGGATCGGGCTCGGCGGGATCGACACGCGGCGGCTGACCCGCGCGATCCGCCAGCAGGGCGCGCCGCATGTTGCGCTGGCGCATGATCCCGAGGGGCGGTTCGACATCGAGAAGCTGGTTGCGGCGGCGCGGGGGTTTCGCGGGCTGGTCGGGCGCGATCTGGCGCGCGGGGTGACCTGTGCGCAATCCTATCGCTGGGACGAGATGCGCTGGGCCTGGCCGGAGGGCTATGCCCGCCAGACCGCACCCGTGCATCGGGTCGTGGCGGTGGATTACGGGGCCAAGCGCAACATCCTGCGCTGTCTGGCCTCGGCCGGTTGCGACGTGACGGTGCTGCCGGCGACGGCGACGGCGGAGGAGATTCTGTCGCATGATCCCGACGGGGTGTTCCTGTCGAACGGGCCAGGCGATCCTGCGGCGACGGGGGCCTATGCCGTGCCGATGATCCGGGGCGTGCTGGAGCGGACGGACATCCCGCTTTTCGGCATCTGCCTCGGGCATCAGATGCTCGCGCTCGCGCTGGGGGCGCGGACGATCAAGATGAACCACGGGCATCATGGCGCGAACCACCCGGTCAAGGACATCGAGACCGGCAAGGTCGAGATCACGTCGATGAACCATGGGTTTACGGTGGACAGCCAGAGCCTGCCCGCCGGGGTGAAGGAAACCCATGTGAGCCTGTTTGACGGGTCGAACTGCGGCATCCGGATGACGGACAGGCCGGTCTTTTCGGTGCAGTACCACCCCGAAGCGAGCCCCGGACCGCAGGACAGCACCTATCTGTTCGAGCGTTTCGCGGCAGCGATGGAGGCGCGGAAGGGGAGGGCGTGAACGGTTAATCCCGCATTAACCCTGTCGGGGGCAAGGATGGGTCACCTGCCTGCGAGAGGGAATGATGGCACGATTGCCGATGGCCGTCCCGAAGACCGATGTGACCCTCCCGTTGCCCGGCCCGGCACGGCGCCGGGCAGAGCTTCGCTGGTCGCCGCCGCAGGCTCCGGGGGCCCTGAGCAGCGCAGAGGCCCGGGCGCGGGGTCTGGCGCAGATCGATCTGGAGGCTTTCCCGCCCGATCCCCGGCTTGTGGCGCTGGTCGGGCCCGAGTTCTGCATTGCCACCGGGCTTCTGCCCTGGCGGCGCCTCGGGGATGCGGTTGTGGTCGTCTCTGCCCGGCCCGGCCAGACCGCACGCCATGCTGGCACGCTCGGGCGGGTGCTCGGGCCGGTCCGGATGGCGCATGCGGCAGAGGCCGACATCCGGGCCGCGGTCATGGCGGTCGCCGGCCGGCACCTGGTGGCCGAGGCCGAGGCCCGCGTCGCCGAAGAGGAGAGCTGCCGGTCGGTGGGAACATCGGCCACCGCGCCCACGACGCGCGCTGTGCTTCTTCTCCTCGGCGTGGGCCTGGTCGCGGCGCTTCTGGTCCGGCCGGGCATTGTCCTTGCGGGCTTCACGCTCTGGGCGATCTTCTGGATGGTGCTGGGGCTCGGGCTCAAGCTCAGCGCCTTCCGGGCGGCCGTAACGTCGCCACCGGCCGAGCCGGAGGGGAGAGGACCCGATCCGGCTCCGGTCATCTCGATCCTTGTCCCGCTGTTCGAGGAGGCAGGGGTGGCTGCGCAACTGCTGCCGCGGCTTGACGCGATCGACTATCCGCGCGAGGCGCTTGACCTGTGCCTGATCGTCGAGGAGGATGACGCCACCACGCGGGCGGCGCTTGCGGCGCTGTCGCTGCCGGCCTGGGCGCAGGTGATCGAAGTGCCCGCCGGCACGCTGCGAACCAAGCCCCGGGCGCTGAACTTCGCGCTGCCCTTCGCACGGGGCAGCATCATCGGCATCTATGACGCCGAGGACGTGCCCCACCCACGACAACTGCGCGACGTGGCGGCGCGGTTTGCAGCCTGTCCCCCGCAGACCGGCTGCCTGCAGGGGCAACTTGACTAC
>Ga0315902_10005544_pt1 | contig 17743 bp, 12 predicted proteins | sample LakEriMetagenome_9_FD_203523 | JGI IMG/M metagenome (GOLD analysis project Ga0315902, IMG submission 203523) | Freshwater fungal communities from buoy surface, Lake Erie, Ohio, United States - Buoy 12 MA117 | ecosystem: Environmental > Aquatic > Freshwater > Lake > Lake biofilm | place: USA... | reverse complement strand
CGCACTTTTTAAATGGTGGCTGCTTCTAAGCCAACATCCTGGCTGTCACAGAGATTCAACTTCCTTAGTGACTGAATAGAACTTTGGGACCTTAGCCGACGATCTGGGTTGTTTCCCTCTTGACCATGGAGCTTATCCCCCACAGACTGACTCCCGAGATAGTTACAACGGTATTCGGAGTTTGGTTCGGTGAGGTACCCAAGGAAGGGCCCCCATCCGATTCAGTCTCTCTACCCCCGCTGCATAGTGGCTCGAGGCTATCCCTCAAAATATTTCGGAGAGAACGAGCTATCTCTGCGTTTGATTAGACTTTCACTCCTCCCCACAGATCATCCCACCGGTTTTCAACCCAGATGAGTTCGGTCCTCCACGCAGTTTAACCCACGCTTCAACCTGTCCATGGGTAGATCACGCAGTTTCGCGCCTAGCGCCCGCAACTTAGTCGCCCTATTCAGACTCGGTTTCCCTTTGGCTACGGCCCGTAAAGCCTTAACCTGCTGCAAACGCTAACTCGCCGGATCATTTTGCAAAAGGCACGCCGTCACACTTTCGATAGTGCTCCGACCGCTTGTAAGCACACGGTTTCAGGTTCACATTCCTCCCCTAGCAGGGGTTCTTCTCACCTTTCCATCGCTGTACTGAGTTTACTATCGGTCATTGAGGAGTATTTAGCCTTGCGGGATGGTCCCCGCAGATTCAGACCACGTTTCACGTGCATGGTCCTACTCAGGTACCATTCGGGAGGCGCTCAACTTTCGTCTACCGGACTGTCACCGTCTATGGTTCGTCTTTCCAAACGATTCGACTAGCTGCCGCTTTGTAACTCCCATATGAATGGCCCTACAACCCCGGAGAGGAAACCTCTCCGGTTTGGGCTCTTCCGCTTTCGCTCGCCGCTACTAACGGAATCGATTTTTCTTTCTTTTCCACCAGGTACTAAGATGTTTCAATTCCCTGGGTTGGCCACATGCAACTATGAATTCATTGCATGTCAATTCGAGGATCTCGGGATCATCACCTGTTTGTCGGCTCCCCCAAGCTTTTCGCAGACTTCCACGCTCTTCATCGCCTCTCAATGCCGAGGCATCCCCCGTGCGCCCTTAGTAACTTGACCATCGGAATCTCATCCTCAACCCTTCACCGCCGAACCCCAAGACCACCAACAGCTCATCGCCGCCAATCCTCTTCGAGTCACGTCGCATCCGGCTTGAGTCGGATCCCCGCTTCATTTCTCTATTGCGCTCGCTTGAAACAGTTTAGAAACCCCCTCGAAAGCCTTCGCTTCGGAGCCTGCCGAACAACTCGCGTTGCACAACAACCTTCCGTCACGATTCGACCCCCAAAGGAATCACAGAACCGGTTTCAAACATACTTGTAGTCGCATGCTCACCTCGCTCACGCAAGGCGATCACGCTTCTAGATGCCATCTACCAATCCAACCAAATTGCCAAAGATCAAACCTCAAAATCAGCTCGTAAGCTTTTCGTGAGGGGTTCCCATTCTAGTGGCTGCCAATCGCCGAGTCAACGGCAATCGTAGTCACTTGGGAAATCTTTTCTTCGGCTCTCACGTCGCCGCGAGTGCCGAGTCCAAGGTTCGAGAATGATCCAGATTTCTTCCGAGGACACAAGTCCTTTTTTGAAGATTTCTGAACGGCATTTTTGAGTGCCGCCAGCACTGACCCATGAAGGATACAGCGCCGTCATCCCGAAGTGGAGGTGAAGGGACTTGAACCCATGACCCTCTGCTTGCAAAGCAGATGCTCTCCCAACTGAGCTACACCCCCGACGTTGTCTACCCAATCGATCTGCGACAACAGATCATGCGCACGCGTGGATTCGAACCACGGACCTCCACCTTATCAGGGTGGCGCTCTAACCAACTGAGCTACGTGCGCGATTCCTCAATCCATGAGCCGCGTCCAATTCACTAGGAAATGGACGGGCAAGTGTATCGCAAGGTTCCCTCCTGTCAACGGAAAAACCTCGACAACCGCACGCGCATCCACAGCCCGCCGTTTATCGGCATCCGGGCCCGGAAACTTCAAAACTTCCGTAAAAAACCCAACCTTTACAGCGACTTGGCCACCGGCGTCCGGTAGGCGGCGACGGCCGGGATGACTCCTGCGAGCGTGCCGACCACCACCAACCCCGGAATAATCCACGGCTCCAGGCTGGAATTGAAACTCAACCAGTCGATCTTGACCCCGGTCGCAGGCATCGTCCATGGATTGCTCAGGGGCCCAAGGGCATGCCCCGCCAGCCACCCCACCAATCCGCCCGCCATCGCAATGAGCAGGGACTCGAGCAAGATAATGGCGGTGATGTGGTCTCGCGACGCACCCAACGCGCGCATCACGGCAATGTCTTTCTTGCGTTCGTTCATGCTGTTGTAAATGCTGACCAGAATGCTGATCGCGCTGACGATACAAACCAAGCTGGTGAGCGCCAGCAGCGCCCATCGCAAAGGCCTCACAAACAATCCGAGCAGTCCTTCAATTTGAGCGATCGGAGAGACGGCCTGCGCGAATTTGGTCTTGTTGACTTGCTTCTCCAAACCGATGGCGGCGAATCCGCTTGGCTTGAGCAAGATCGCGGTCACCTCCCGCTTTTCAATCGGCAAACGAAGCTTGGACAATTTGGAAGAGCGCTCAGGCCCTGTCGCCGTGCCTGCCTTCTCCAACCCCGACTCCTCGTCCCGATCTGGCGCGACGTGCCCTTCGAGCAAGTAAAAGCCTTCGATATTCACAAACGCGCCCCGATCGTTGGGGCTGCCGGTCCGATCCAAAATCCCGACCACCACAAAGCCTTGCGCGTGCGTATCCCCGCTCTCAGCGCCGTGCGACGCGAAGATCTCACTCCCAAGTTTCAAATTCAACGACTCAGCGACCTCGGCCCCAACCACCGCCTCAAAAAAACCATGTTCCTCGGAGTAGTCCTGGAAATTGCGCCCTGCGGAAAACGTGTACGGAGAATCGTTGGTGTCCCCATGCTTGAGCAACGCAAAGTAATCCGGCGTGGTGGCAACGCACCGGAACCGATCGACATAGTCCCCCATGCAAAGCGGAATGGCAAACCCGCCCTTCATGAGAAACGAATACAAACCGCGCCGATCCGGCTCCTTCAATTCGCCGCCGATCCGCTCTCGCTCCTGCTGGCGACCGTCCCCTGGCAAGTACTCCAAGTAGTACGAATACGGGATATTCTCCACCGGTTTGCTTAAGAAAAACACGGTATTAAAGACCAACTGGAGTGGACTCCCTTTGGCCCCGATGATCAGGTTGTAGCCGACGTTGCTGGTCCGCTCGAGGGACTTTTCGATCACCCCAGAGATCGTCAGGACGAGCACCACCAAAGCGACCCCGAGGGCCATCGACAGGGCGGTCAACATGGATGCCAAAGGGCGATACCACAGATTTCGGATGGCGATAGCGAACAAATTCATACTGCATCCTCCACGGCAGGTTGCTGGACGGCCCGATTCAATTCCCCGAGCTGTTCGACCCGCGAGAAACGACCCGCCACTTCATCGCTGTGCGTGACCAGTAACAGAGCGACGCCTTCATCGCGGCAAGTCGATTGGATCAACTCGATGATCCGGGACTGGTTGGCGGGATCGACATTGGCCGTCGGCTCGTCAGCCAAAAGCAGCTTGGGACGATTGGCCAAAGCTCGCGCGACCGAAACCCGCTGCTGCTGGCCGACCGATAACTGGCTCGGAAGATAATGCATGCGATTCTCAAGCCCGACTCTTGCTAGCAATTCCCTGGCACGCGAAACATCGACCGCGCGACCCGCAAAGGTCATGGCCAATCGGACATTCTCGAGGGCCGAAAAGGCAGGGAGCAGATTAAAAGTCTGGAAAACATACCCCATTTTCGCAGCCCGGATCCGATCGCGGCGTGCCTCGGAAAAGCTGGTCAGTTCCACCCCCTCCAAGCGAATGGAACCGCTGTCGGCCTTGACCAATCCTGAGATCAAATGCAGCAACGTGGTCTTCCCTCCACCACTTTCTCCGCGGAGTACCACCTGCTCCCCCTCATCGATCGCAAACTGTGGGATATCCAGGATCGGGACCTGCCTCCCCCCCGGCTCCGCGTAGGATTTCTTGAGATTTTCGAGTTCCAGCAGCATGCTCAACGTCGTCCCTTCTGCTTCATGGCGCGATCGATCTCGCGCCGGGCATCGTTCTTTTTCAACACTTCCCGCTTGTCGTGCACTTTGCGCCCCTTGCACAGTCCGATCACGCACTTGGCCACCCCGCGGTCGGTGAAATACACGCGGAGCGGGATCAGGGTCAGCCCCCGTTCCTTGGCTCGACCAGCGAACTTGGCCAACTCGCGCCGGTGGAGCAGCAGTTTGCGCACCCGCTTGGTGGGATGATTCCAAAAAGTCGCTTGCCGATACTCGTCGATCTCGCAGTCGACGAGCCACAATTCCCCATCTTTGATCCTAGCATACGCTTCCTCGATGCTGCAGCGACCGTTGCGCAGGCTCTTGACTTCACTCCCATGCAGCACCATCCCGCACTCGATCGAGTCAAGAATTTCGTAGTTGTGGCGAGCCCGTCGATTCTCCGCCACCGATTTGAAGGTCGGTGCGGCTGCCGCGCCGCTTGCTTTGCCCGAGGCAGTCCCCTTGGCTGCGGGCTTCGAAACTTGGGTGCTTTGCGGTTTCTTTTTATTCACTGCGAAGGGCTGCTCGAGGAGGCTGGAATCTCAAAAACCGAAAATGTCGCGTTGTCTTCGCCAGGGGGCGGGTACAGGATCGGGAGCAGGGGCGGCCCTTGCCGAGGCACCCGCTGGTCGAGCAGCACGTAGCGAAACCCGTATTTTTTGTGCAATTCCCACAGGCGCTCGGTCGTCCAAGGTATCTGGATTTTCTCTTCGTTCAACTGATACGCATCGTCCAGCCGCGCGGCCCACTCGAAAATTGCTCTCGAATTCTGCGGCATGTCCTTGGTCGACGCCAATTCCGAACGGTGCGTATGCCACTTGAACGACTGCTGGTTGCGGGGCGTGAGCCACAACTCGCCGGGCTCTGTGTTTTCGGAAATCCACTCGCAAACCGCGAGCCAATCTCGGTAATGCTGGCGCTGCGTTTCCTCGTCATCCCACTTGGACAAAAAACGAGCCTTGTCGCCAAAAGGTATCCAGGCTCGGGAATTGTCGAGGAAACGGCTGCCGATCAACAAGGCCCCCAGCCCGACCAGCCAGGTCGCTGCGATCCATTGCTGGACGGGCCGATCGGACCGGCGATCGGTTTTCCAACCCAGAAAACCATAAGCCATCGCAGCGACCACCGCCGCCACCCCCAATGGCCAAGCCACATCGTTCCAGCGAAACCAATAGTACTTGAGAATCTTGGCCGCCAACGTCCGGTCGACAGCCCCCACCCCGAAATCGATCATCGCCCCCAGGCACGCAATTCCCAACGCCAACCATGCGTTGGCAAACAACCAACGCACACCCCACGGCCAGCGTTGGAACGGTTCGCGGATAGCAAACCCATGGACCAAACAACCGATCGCTAGCAAGATACCGAAGGACTGCCATCGCAAATCGGCGAATAGGCTCGGGGCCAAATGATGCCCCAATCTTCCGTAGACTTGAATCTCCGCGGCCTTGCCGACCGTCTCGGAGGGCGATCCCCAATCCATCGCCAAGGCAGGAATCGCCCCGATGCAGGCCAAACCAAGCCCGATCACCAACGGACCGGCGTTCTCCGCAAGCCATCGCCGCATGCGCCTCGGCCCGGGATCGCTCAACACGAAACTGACCACCGCGCAGCATCCAATCACCCACACTCCGGTCACGATGTGCATGGCGCTGGCAAGGCCCAACAGTGGCCAGGCCAACCAAGCTTGTTGTCGAAAGAAACAACCCAGTGCGCCGAAGATACACGCGTAGGCAGCTACTTTCGCCTCGGCCCCTCCCACCACCCACTCCCCTGCCCAATGCCCCCAATGCATCCCGGCCAACCATCCCGCGCCACAAAGTGTCGCAACCCAGGGGATATCGCTCCGTCGGCTTGTGGAAAACCTGTTGGCCGATGGTTGATTCGTGTTGGTCGATGCGAACATGGACCGGACCATCCATGTCCAACCAAGAGCCACAAAGATCCACAGCAGAAACCGCGCGACCCACACTGCGATGGGCAGGGAGAAGCATTTCGTCAACGCGCCGAAGGTGGCGTAGAAAAGCCAATGCGCGTTCCCGGACTCCAGAAACAAATCTCCTGCACCGAAGCTGGAATCCCAAAAATGGGCCGATTTTGTCCAGTAATGAGGTTCGTTGACCCCCGGCACTTGCTCCCCGGCGTAGACGAAAAAGAGGGCGAAAACGCCGAGCATGTCTGCTCCAAATCCGCGCAGCCAACCGGTCGGTTGCCTCGTTTTCACTTCTGGATCAATGTCGTTCATGGAACCGATCCTCGCTCCCACGTGGAAAAGCTCGCCTTAAGAAATAGGGGTTGGGAAAACATTGTGGGAACACCAAGAATTTTTGAAAAAAATCCGTTTGACCGTCTTTGGTTTTTCTTGACTGCCCAAGGGTTGGGTTTAGAGTTAAATGATGCAAAAGCCAATGTAGGCTGTTGAGAAATCAAGACTTACATCGTCGACGAAGCCAGACAGAGACACAAGCGGTTAGGAGATCGGATAGATCACCGAAGGATTGGAGGAAAGGAAGTCATGCTAGTATTATCTCGCAAGAAGAACGAGAGCATCGTCATCAACAACGAGATCACCATCGTGGTGGTTGAGATTCGTGGTGACAAGGTCCGGTTGGGGGTGGAAGCACCTCGTGAAGTCCCCGTCCATCGGCGGGAGGTCTACGACGCGATCCAACGGAGCGCCGAGGGGAACGACCCGCAGGCGACTCGGGAAGAAACGAAGTAGCGTCGTTTTCCGTTTCCAAGCAAAAGGCCCCGGGAATGACCGAGGGCCTTCTTTTTTGCAGACTTGACACTTTGTCAGGCTCCCTTACACTTTCGCGTCCACAACAGTGACTGGCCCCGTCGTCTAGAGGCCTAGGACATCGCCCTTTCACGGCGGTAACACGGGTTCGACTCCCGTCGGGGTCACTGATGTTTTTCAAAACCCAGCGTTGCCGCTGGGTTTTTTTGTTGGCGGAATGGGAGGGAACAGCGGAGGGGAGTGCAGCCAATGGGAGTCAGAGGAAGAATGGGAGGAATGGGAAGGATGGGATTGGGGGTGAGGTTGGTTGAGGGGTGATTAGGAGCGATTACGAGCGCGGGGGATTGCGGCGATGCCGCTGTCGCGCTTCGTACATCCTCTCGCGCAGGCCGCCATGTTCGAGGAACTCTTTTTCCAGTGTCCTGATCTGCTGATCGAGCAAATAGTTCGTCTGATGAATCAGACAGATTGCGATGTTCGCGATCACTTGTGGCGGACGCGTCTCCATGTACTCGCGATACAGCTCATACGTCTGCGGTGTCCGGCGACCTAATTGCCGCACGAAATTCGACTCCTTCGAATCCTTGTCCCATACGGCATGATCCCGGACGCGAAGGTAATCGCGATAGTCGACCAGCAACTCCTCGAGACTCTCGCGTGCCACATTCGTGAGCTTGATCTCCGTCTCCTTCGATGTCAGTGCGGCTTTGCTCCCCTCCGCAATGTTCTGCTTGCTTCTCATCATCCCCCATCGTCACCCCCCTTCACATAGATCGGATTACTCAGCACCCACGGCAGCTTCTCGTCACCGACCATCAACCACGCTTCGATGCGATAAACACCCGACTCGGCGAGGGGCTCTTCAAATTTGAAGCCTGCATTCTCAGCGACGCACACTCCGTTGCGAAACAACCGCCACGCGCAATCCAGCGGTGCCTCGGCTGTCCACCACAACTCTTTCCCCCACGCGACCTGACTTCCGAGCGGATACGTGTCACCCTGGGATCGATCGACGACTTGCGAGCGAAACCCTTTCGCATCCGCCAACCAATCAAAGGCGACGAACGCGCGGCCTTGCTCGAGCGCATCCCACACCGCGTCGCGCGTGAGATCCTCCACCAGCAGATGCGTCCCCGCATGCCGCAGACTGTACTCGTATGGGTCGAGCTGCAATGAGAACAATACATCGTCTACCTTGGCATCCTGAGGAATCTTGATCGCTGCCGAGGCGAGCACGCGCGGCAGTTTCAGCAGCACCTCCCCCAGTGGGTCCTCGACCGCAAGCGAATCTTCGCTCTCCAATCGAATGCGGACTCCGACGTTCTGATGCGCATCGTTGGCTGCCACACCGCAATGCGGTGCACTCTGGCACAGCACATCCCAGCGCGCGAGGTAATCGCTCGGATAGGACTGCAACGCCGAGAAAACTTCCTGCGGATACTCCTTGACGAGTTCCCCGAGCTTGACGAGCCACAGCGGGTTCTTCATCGCCTCGACCATCCGTTTTTGCTTTTTGAAGTCGGCGTGTGTGTTGTAAATTTCCACCCCCGACAAGCCTGGTATTTCCCAATCCATTCGCTCTTCGAGATGCGACAGGAATGCATGCCCACCGCGCGATCGGACCAGTCGCGCCAAATCGATCGGCTCGGATCCTTCGTATTGCCGCAAGCTCAACGTCGGGTAGACGAGCATCCCCTTCATCTCGGCACCCGGGATCAGCAGCACACCTTCGCGCATCCCTTGATTGCCGTCGAGATAAAAGTCTTTCTCCTTGGAGGGATGTTCCGTGAACATCAGGACCTCGGTCCCGGCCCGTTTGGCAGCGGCGACGATATCGTCTATTTTGCCTCGGCTGTCGTGCGATAGTTCGGAGTGGACGTGCAAATTGGCGCGCACCTCGCGATACGTCTCATTGACGGAGGTCGGTTGACGGTCGCGGTCAAACCGCTCGCGTGCCTCGCGGATTGTCCGCAACCAATCCGGTTTCAACCGATCCATCGCATCCTGGGCCTGAACCCAAGAGAAAAACCCTAGTCCGAGCCAGACACAGGCAAGGAGCCAACTATTTCCACGATTCACAGGCTTACCGCTCCGATCACAAAACGAAAAAATATCGAAATCGACTCGTCTAGGATATCAAATTTCGATAGCATCTCTGCTCGGAAAATCCTATTTGTTCTCGAGTGACAGGTCCTGCAATGTCCCCGCGATCGATCCTCATCTACGACACCACGCTGCGCGACGGAACGCAGGGCGAAGGGGTTAGCCTATCGCTTCAGGACAAGCTCAATATCGCGTCTCGATTGGCCGAGATCGGGATCGACATGATCGAGGGTGGGTACCCGCTGTCGAATGAAAAAGACGCCATGTTCTTTCAGCGTGCCAAAGGGCTCTCGCTGGGCACCAGCCGACTGGCGGCTTTCGGCATGACCCGGCGACGCGGCGTGAAGGCTGCGGAAGATCCCGGCCTCGCAGCTCTTGTGGCTGCACAAACACCGGTCATTACCGTCGTGGGCAAGTCCTGGGACTTTCACGCCACGGAAGTCCTCGGTGTCTCCCTGCAAGAAAGCCTCGACATGATCGGCGAGAGCGTGGCCTACCTCGCGCAGCACGCCGCAGTGGTCTACGATGCGGAGCACTTCTTCGATGGCTTCAAAGCCAATTCGCAGTACGCGTTATCATCCATTGAGACCGCCGCCAAGGCCGGAGCCGAGTGGATCGTCCTATGCGATACCAACGGCGGAACCCTCCCCGAGGAAGTCGCTGCGATCGTCGCGCAGGCCAAGGCTCGTCTCGCGAGCACCAAAGCTCGACTCGGTATTCATTGCCACAATGACGGCGATCTTGCGACGGCCAACTCGCTCGCAGCCATCGATGCCGGTTGCGATCACGTTCAGGGAACCATCAATGGGATCGGCGAACGTTGCGGCAACGCGGACTTGATCACCATCCTGGCCAACCTGCAGTTCAAGAAGCAAGGTTACCAAACCCTCGGTGGCCGGCCGATGGACCATCTCACCGAGCTGTCGCGCTACGTGTACGAGACCGCCAACCTGGCGATGCGAAGCAGCCAACCGTTTGTTGGCCGAAGCGCTTTTGCGCACAAGGGTGGCATGCACGTTCATGCCGTGAACAAGTTCGCGCACACGTACGAACACATGGATCCATCTCTGGTCGGCAACGAACGCCGGATCCTGGTGAGCGAACTGTCAGGTCGGTCCAACATTGCCGCGCTTACGCAATCGCAGGGGGCACCGGCCGATCCTAAATTGCTCGAATCGATCCTGGCACAAGTCGTCAAGAAAGAGAACCAAGGCTATCAGTTCGAGGCTGCCGAAGCATCGTTCGACTTGCTGGCCAAGCAATGCTCGGGAGAGTACGCGCCCCACTTCGAAACCATCAAGTATCAGATCCTGGCCGGGGATCTCGACACCCAGCGCAATCAGATCTATGCGGAGGCGATTCTCAAGGTGCGGGTGGGGGAGGAGACGCGGGTCGAGGCGGCCGAAGGGCACGGTCCGGTCAACGCCATGGACGCCGCCCTGCGCAAGGCCCTCATCCCGTTTTATCCCTGCCTGGAGTCGATGAAGCTCGTCGATTACAAGGTCCGCGTGGTCAATAGCGAAGCTGGAACGGCAGCCCGCATTCGGGTCAATATTGAAAGCTCGGACGATCACGATTCCTGGCGAACGATCGGGGTGAGCGAGAACATTATCGAGGCAAGCTGGTCGGCGCTGGTGGACGCGGTCGAGTACAAACTCCACCGCGAACGCATTCCAAAACGCGGGTGATCGATGCCGTCGGCTCGACCATCCCCAGAAGCCCCGTAAATCCCTTCGTGGATTTCTCGCAGATCAAGAAAACGACGCTCCAAGCCCTGTTTTTTGTGCGGCTTCGGTGAGGAATTACTTGTGGCCAGTGGGTCCTCGTCGTTACCATTTCCTGACGAGTGATTTTCACGCCATGAATTCCGCGAGCGATCGAGAAAACCGACTCGCAATTGACAGAGAGATCCCCGAATGAATACGAATCATCTGATCTTGATTATCTCCGGTCCCGAGGCTGGTCGGAGCTTTGTGCTGGTGGACGGCCAGTCATTGCAGATCGGCCGCGGCCAGAACAGCGATACCAAGATCAATGATCCGTACATGTCGCGCATCCATTGCCGCGTCTCGATCGACGGCAATCGAGCACAGGTCATCGACGCTTCGGGGGGAAATCTTTTCGTAAACGGCAAACCGACGGAAACCGCGATCCTCGAATCCGGCGCGGAGTTCAAAGCCGGCCAAAGCACCTTCCGCTACTTGATCGGAGACATCTCGGATCAAAAAACCGTCCTCCCCGGCAATGCGCCTCAACCGAAGTCGGCGGCTCCGACCCCTCCGTCCAAGCAGAGCGAACCCGTTTCAGCACGACCCGAGGATCTGATCGGCAAGAGCTTCGCCAGCTATCGCGTCGATTCGCTCTTGGCTGTCGGTTCCACTGGCCTCGTCTTCAAGGGTACCGACACACAGAAAGATCGAACCGTCGCTATCAAAGTTCTGTTCCCGGATCGCATGACCAATGAAGAGGAGCGGGACCGATTCATCCGCGCCATGAAAACCATGCTCCCCATCCGGCATCCGAACTTGATCCGGATCTACAACGCGGGCAAGTCGGGACCGTACTGCTGGGCATCGATGGAGTACGTGGACGGGGAGAATCTGAACCAGGTCATCGATCGCATCGGAATTGAGGGGATGCTCGACTGGCGTCAAGCTTGGCGAGTGGCTGTCGACGTCGCCTCGGGCCTGGATGCAGCAGCTCGGGAGAAAATCATTCACCGCAATGTCACTCCGGCAAACATCCTGCGCCGCAAATCGGACAAAGTCTGCATGCTCGGGGATTTGATGCTCGCCAAAGCGCTCGAAGGAACATTGGCTCGCCAAGTCACCAGTCCGGGAACCATGGTCGGATCGATCAATTACATGTCCCCCGAACGAACGCGCGATTCGAACATCGCGGATACGCGTTCGGACATCTACGGACTCGGGGCAACACTCTATGCGTTGCTCACGGGCCGTCCCCCTTTCCAAGGGGACTCCACGATCGAAATCATTCGAAAGATCCGGGAGGAAGAGCCTGTCCCTCCGACCAAGTACCAGATGGCGATCCACGCTCCGTTCGAAGCGATCGTTCTGAGAATGATTGCCAAACATCCCGACCAACGATACGCGAGCCCAGAAGCACTGCTCAAGGAGCTTGAGCGGATCGGAAGGTACCAGAGTCTGTAGGGACCACCGTCTGGCGACGGTAGCTACGTTGTATGAGCCACCGTCTGGCGACGGTAGCTACGGGGAGCGTTGTCACGGTTCAGCCGCCGGAAGGTGGTACGATGAACCTTTATTGACGCGATTGGGGAGTGACTTTGAAGCGGAGGACCTCTTCCTTGCGACGGACGACGATTTCCGTTTCTTGCCCGGCCTTCAGGGCCTCGATCGCGTAGGTGTAGTCGTAAATATTTTCGACCTTGCGACCTGCCAGTTCGATGACGATGTCCTTGGCCTGCACCCCTGCTTTCGCTGCGGGTCCATCTTTGGAAACCCCGGATAGCAATACTCCTTGAATATCCCCCTGGGCGTAGTCGGGGATAGAGCCCAGGTACGCCGTCATCGCGGCGCGTGCTCCTTGATTCTCGGGCGCTTTTTGCTCCGTGAACTCGGGAATGGTTTCCGAGCTCGCGACGCTGCGAGTGATCAAACCCATGAGACGAGCGATCTTGGCGGCCCCGTCGTAATTGAGCAACTCAGGCGTATCGCGCGGCGTATGGTATTCCGAGTGCGATCCCGTGAACGCCGACAAGATCGGGATCCCTTTGAGGAAAAAGGAACTGGCATCGGTGGGCAAGTAGCTATCGGTCTGCAGCGTCACCGGAAGCCCAACCACGGCATTGCGGCGTTCGATTTCCCCCTTCCAGAACGGCGAGGAACCGATTCCTTGGAGGACCAATTGTTCTCTCAAACGACCGACCATGTCGAGATTGAAGCATGCGACGACCGTCGGGTAGAGCTTGTTGCCTTCGACTTTCGGGAGATGAGGATACGTTTCGTAGAAGCGATCGGCGAAGTGGGCGGATCCGAGCAGCCCCATTTCCTCACCAGACCACGCGGCGAACAGAATGTCGTGTTTGAGTTGCAGCTTGCCCTGCTTTTTCTGCAGCGCGAGGGATTGTGCAATCTCCAGCATGGCAGCGACTCCGGACGCATTGTCGTCAGCGCCGCGATGCACCCCTTGCCGTTCCTCGTCTCGCGCGAGGCTGGACCCGTTCGCGCCAGTTCCCAAGTGGTCGATATGTGCCCCCACGATGACGAGCGAGTCGGCGGGTTTGTCCCCTGCGCGAAGGATTCCGAGAACATTGGTGCCGTAGCGTTTGATTTGGCGGAGATCGATCGTCGCGCGGACGCTCACCTCGGGAAGCACAAAGCCCATCATCAACTCGCCCCGATCGAGTTCCGTTTGCAGATCCGCGAGTTTCTCTTCGCTCTTTTCAAACCATTTCTCGGCGACTGCGTCCGACACACTGATGGCGGCAATGCTCGAACCCGACAGGGCTCCGTCGGACTGGAGCGGGACCAACTGCTGACGCACACCGCTTTTGGGTCCGCTGACCACGATGATCCCCTTGGCTCCGCGGTCACGAGCCGCCATGGCCTTGTAGCGCAGCGAGCTGTGCCGAGCCAAGTGCTGTCGTCGCTCGGGAGAAACATCGCTGGGCATTTGCCGCAGGACCATTACCCATTTGTTCTCGACATCCAAGTGGACGTAGGAGTCGTATTCCGGGAATCCTTGATCGGCCGGTGCGACGATGCCATAGCCCGCGAAGACGACTTCGCTGGGCTCGATGCTGGTCGAATTGGAGAAGACCAACGGCCGCCAGTCTTCGTCCAACCGCCAAGTCATGTCCCCTGACTGCAGCAGGTTGCTGGAGAGCACCTCCACGCCGGCGGTGTAGGGAAAGGACTGGAAGAAGGGTCCCACCGAGTCCGCATTGTCGGAGACCGTTGGATCCTTCGCCGCGTCGGGAGGTCCAGGCCAACGCTGGGTGCCGGCGGGTTCGAGGCCGAGCGATTCGAGATAGCTGGCGACATAGGCCGTCGCGAGTTGTTCCCCAGGCGTCCCCGTCAATCGGCCTCCGAGTTCCGGTCGACACAAATAATCGACATGCCGTCCGACGTCCGAGGCTTTGAAGTCCTGGTCGTTCGCAGCCGCGTTGGCTTTGGCCAATCCGGATGCTTGCGCGACCGCCGAGGTGCTGAGACCCGCGTCCTTGCCGTTGGTGGATGGGGGAAGACCGAGGGCTTCCCTGGCTGCGGCATCGTTCCATTGGGCGATGAAGATTTGCGACTTCTTGTCGGCGGTGCGATTGCTGGTCCACGCGATACTCTTGCCATCGGGCGTGAAAACAGGCAAGCCATCGAAGCCTTCCGTGGTAGTTATGCGCACGGGGTCGCGAGTCCCGGCCGCATCGACGAGATACAGCTCAAAATTCGCAAAGCCTTGGAGGTTCGTCGAAAAGATGAGGTAATCGCCGCTCGGGTGAAAGAAGGGAGCCCAGCTCATCGCACCCAATCGCGTCAACGACTTGGCATCCGAGCCATCGAGGTTGGCCGAGAACACCTCCGCCGTCGCGCCATCCTCGCTGAACCGTCGCCAACAGATCCGTTTGCCATCGGGAGAGAAAAAAGGTCCGCCATCGTATCCGAAGACATCGGTGATCTTGCGTACGTCGGTGCCGTCGGCTCGCATGACGTACAAATCCAAAGCGACGGCGGGATCATTGGCGAACAGAGTCTGTTCGCGCGGGCTGAGCGTTTTCGCGTAGGCATCGCGGTTCGACGCAAACGCGATGTATTGCCCATCCGGACTGTAGGACCCCTCGGCGTCGTAGCCGAGGGTGTGGGTCAGATTCGTGTACTGGCCCGTTTTGCGATTCCATTCGATCAAATCGAATTGCGGGTCGTAGTCCCATGCGTAACGCCGAGTCTGGCCGCTGGCACGAAAGGCCAACTCGTTTTGTTGTTTGGTAATCGCTTCGGGATCCTGCTGGGTGGAAGCGAACAGAACACGGTCTCCATCGGGATGAATCCAGGCGCAGGTCGTTTTCCCAAACCCGGGAGATACCCGTTCGATATCCCCGGTTTCACGATCCATCCAATAGATTTGGTAGAAAGGATTGGACGGCTCCCGCTCGCTTTGGAAGACCATGCTTCGACCGTCGCGGCTGAAATAGCCTTCGCCGGATCGCAGACCCTCGTAGGTCAGTTGTCGGGTGCCGCTGAGGAAACGCCCTTCGGACGCCGCACCGTTCGCTGGAGCCGCTGCGGAATCCTGAGCCCTCGCGACCGGCAGGGGGGTAGCCCACCATCCGACCGAGCAGAAACCCGCAACCAAAACCAAACGATTCAAAACGTCTTTCATCGAACAATCTCAATCGAGGACAATCATTTTTCGTGGGAAGGCAAGTCACCAAACCTCCATTAGACTTGCCCAACGGGTGCTCGGCTAGCGCAATCGAACGGAGTTCCAACCGGACAACCGCAGCGATGGGCAACCGAAGGAAATTGTGGTACACTTGTCCGACTTTTCCAAGACTTTTTGACATTCCGCGATTTTCTACGGTTGGATCCTATGACCCTCGATCAATACAGCCTTTGCCCCTGCGGGAACGGCAAAAAAATCAAGTTCTGCAAGTGCAACGAGCATTTCCAGGAGATGCAAACCATCCAACGGATGATCGAGGGAGAGCAGAATGTCGCAGCCCTGGACCGGATCAATGCCAACCTCAAAACCATGCCGTCCGAGCCATGGCTGTTGGCGATGAAGTGCGAATTGTTGCTGCAACTTCGGGAATTCGAGTCGCTCGAGGAAACCTCCGCCAAATTCATTCGCCTCCAGCCCGACAATCCTCTCGCCAAATTGCACCGAGCCTTGGTTGCAGTCATCCGAGGAAATACCGAGGAAGGGGCCAACCTGCTCCTGCAATCGATCTCGGAAGCCCAGGAATCGCTCCCGCCGATGACCGCGACCGTCGCGATCAATTTGATCGAAGTGATGGCCCAGCGAGCCATGATTCTGCCAGCCCTGCTGCATGCCGAATTGATGTTCGAGATGGGGGACGTTATGGCTCGCGTCGCCCACGGTGCCGTCGAATCCCTGGTCGGACACCCGCAAGCGGGAACTCTGTCCAAGGAAACCGCCCCGTCCCCCTTGTCGGGCGAAGGAACACCCTACGCGGAACGACTGGCCGAAGCCGAAGCGCTCGTCGCCAACTTTCGAATTTCCGCCGCCAAGACCAAGCTCGAATCGATGCAGAGAGAATTCGGCCAGCAGCCGCCGATTCTCCAAAACCTCCTCTACTGCCAACTCCTTCTGACCGACCTGGAGAGCGCCGCTCTGACATGCCGCAAACTCGCGGGCAGCACATCGCTCGACGAATCGCAACGCATCTACTACCAAGCCATGGTCTACGAGTTGGCGCCGAAATCGGGAGGGGTAACGCAGACCGAAGACCTTTCCATCTACACCATCGAAGATCCCGAGTTCGAAACCGCCCTGGCCACCAACAAACACTTGTCTCCGATTCCCGTCGAACAAGCCCGCGGACTCCTCGAAGCTTTCCTCGACGAAGAGGTTCCCCCCAAGTCCGCGTTCGCGACCCTGCAACCGATCTTGCAGGAACAATTCGCCGAAGTCGACGCACAACGCCCCGGCTCATGGATGGCTTTCTACGGCAAGCAGACCGACAAGCCGGCGCGATTGGTAGTCCTCGAGCCAGGCTTCGGGTACCGCAAGACCCTCATGGATCAAGTCAAACGCGAACTCGGTTTGACAAGCCTCAAGCGTGAATTGGTCGAACAACTGCATGTCGCCCCGTTGGCCATGGGAAACAGTCAGATCCTTCTGAAGCACGAGGTCCCCGTCGAACGTCGCGAAGCCCTCCGCGACGCCATCCGCCAATTGATGATCGATGAAATCCTGGACATCCCATTCGACTGCCTAGGGAACCAAACACCTCGCCAATGCGCTGGCATGGCCGAACATCGATTGCCACTGCAGGCGCTGCTCCTGTCCTGGCAATCGCACAATCCCAACACCATGGATGACGCAGACTTCCAACACATCCACCAGATCCTTCAAGTTTCTCGCCCCTCTCTTTCCGCCGAGAGCGATGTTTTCGATCGAGTCGGCGGGGCCGCGTACTACTGGACCGACCTGTCTACGATCGATCCACGCAGTCTGATTCAGTTGATGCAGTCCGTCCTGGCACGCTCGGTCACCTCGATGTACCGGACCTTGGTCTCCAAAGCCGAGACCGTGTCCTGGCCGAGCGAGTTCCAGACATCGGCGGAATACACCGTCCTGAATCTCAAAACCCGTACCGTGGCCGATCCGGTCGAAGCAGAGAAACTCTTGGCTCGCATCATCGACGCCGGGAAAAAGCTGAACGTATCCGTGGGAAATGCGATCCTCGAACGCTTCGAGATCCTCAACATGCTCGATCGCAGAACCGAGGCCCGGCAATTCCTGGAGTCCTCCCTGCGAGAAAACCCGAACGACCCCGTCCTGCTGCAGTTCCTCCAAGCGGCGATGATGCAGCAACAACAAATGGCGGCGCGTGCCCGGGCAGCCATGCCCGGCGGGGATATCCCCGGCCCAGGCGGGGTGGCCGCTGCTGGCGGTACGACAGCCAGCGGTCTTTGGACCCCCGACGCTCCGTCCCAACCCTCACCCAGCGCTCCCGCATCCAGCAGTGGAAGCAAACTCTGGATCCCAGGCCAGGACTAGTGCA
>Ga0315902_10005542_pt1 | contig 17755 bp, 8 predicted proteins | sample LakEriMetagenome_9_FD_203523 | JGI IMG/M metagenome (GOLD analysis project Ga0315902, IMG submission 203523) | Freshwater fungal communities from buoy surface, Lake Erie, Ohio, United States - Buoy 12 MA117 | ecosystem: Environmental > Aquatic > Freshwater > Lake > Lake biofilm | place: USA... | reverse complement strand
GGGGAGGTCTGTGATCGCGCGGGGAATTGGCCGACCTGCTGTCGGCCGACCTACTCTCAGTCGACCTAATTTCGGATCAACCTTTGGAAGATCAACCCTCCGACGATCAACCCTCCGACGATCAACCCTCCGACGATCAACCCTCTGAAGATCAACTCTCTGAAGATCAACTCTCTGAAGATCAACTCTCTGACGATCGACTCTCTGACGATCGACCCTCTGACGATCGACCCTCTGACGATCGACCCTCTGAACAGCGACCCTCTGAACAGCGACCCTCTGACGATCGACCAACTCACTGCTTCGGCGGTGTCGCCTCACGGACCAGCGCTCCGTTCTGGTCGCTGAGGATGAGAATCGAAAACTTGCGCACGCCGCCGAGGTCGTCGGTGCTGAGGCTGGCGTAATCGAACCGCCCGCGCAGGTCGGTGTAGCCATCCTTGTAAAACTTCACCGAGCCGTCGGCCAGTTGGGCGTAGACCTTCACGTAGGCCTTTGAGACCGGACGGCCGCCTTCGGCCTGGGTCACGCGGACCTGTCCGTAGTTCTCGATCACCTGGACTGAGAGCGAGTGGGCGTAGTACGCCTGTGAGCGGGAGACCCCCTCGGCCAGGACTTCCACCAGCACATTCCTGTTGCGCAGGGGGGCGGGGAGGGGGATTTTTCGTGTCCCCGAGACCCCCTGGGGCGGGTCTTCGGTCCCGTCGACCAGGACGACCGTCTGGACCTGGTTCGGCTTGATCGCGCTGAATTGCCCCCGGAACTGCTGGACGAACGGATTGCGGCTGAAGAGCAGTTCGACATCCATCAGGTAGTACTGGATCTGCACGCGCCTGACGTTCTGGTAGTCGAGCTGGATTTCTCCCGACTCCACCCGGAACTCCAGCGCTGGCTCGGTGGCCGCAAGGGCTCCCTGCTGCTGGTTGCGATCGCGGGGATCGACCAGCTCGGCGGTTTTCCCCTCGGCTTCGTCGAGCTGGGCGAGGATGGCACGGAAGGTGTTGCGCCAGCGATCGACCGGATGGTCGACGTGGCGCTGGGCAATGGCCCGGGCCTGGGTGGGGGCATCGTTGAAGAAGTCGAGGTAGGCGGCACAGTAGTCGTACTGCAGCTGGCTGGAGATTTGGATTGGGGCCACCCGGGCGAACATCTCCCGCGCCTCGGCCACACGGTCCTGCAGCAGCAGGTAGCAGGTCGCGGTGAGGCGGTCGTCGGGTGAGAGTTCGGCATCGAACGCGGCTTGATCGAGCCAATGGTGATACTGCTCGTGGAAGCGGTCGTTGACGATCTGCCGGCGCTTGCCGAGGGCGTGGGCCCGGGCGTTGACGAGCGGGCGGTATTCGAGGTGTTCGAAGGTCCGCCGCAGCAGCGGATCGACGTTCAGCAGCGGGCTGCGCAGTCGTCCTCCCACCTCCTGGACCAGCCCGTCGCAGTGCTGGAGGTATTCCCGTGCGGGGCCGACGGAATTGTGTTTGAGCGCATACGACCAGAGGGTGTGCTGGTAGACATGCCGGTCGGCCAGTCGGGCCAGCACCGCCTCGAAGAACTTCGCATCGTGCATCCGCCAGGCAATCTGGTCGAGATTGAGCGCGTTGATGTTGTGGGTGTCGAGATACGCCAGGACCCCCTCGGGAGCGGCATTCTGCGAGACGAAATCCCACGATTCTTCATCGACCTTCGTGGGCTTGTCGACGACGTTGAGGGTGAAGGGGGGGGCGAAGGCGACAATGGTGTCATTGCGCGAGACATGGACGGGGAAGTGGGCGAATTGACCAGCCGCCGGGAAGTAGAAGAAGTACTCGAGGGTCTGCGTGTGGTACGGCTCGAGGGTGAGGAAGACCGACTTCGTCCCCCGGCCACTGAGGACGGGAATGGCTCCCTGGGGGATCTGCAGCAGGACAGTCAGTTTCTGCCGGGTGGAATTCGGATTCGTGATGACGACCTGGCAGCCGTAGACCGTGTGCACGAGGAACTCGTCGGTCACGTGGAGGTCGACCTGTTCGCCATCGACGATTCGGTGCCGTTCGCCATGGCGGAAGTACGCCTGCCCCACCAGCACTCGGGAGGTGGCATCCTGAACGGGAACCTCGCGGATTTCCTCATGGATGGCAATCGCCGGGACGGGCGATTCGAGCGTCATTTTGGGCCCGTCGTATTTTGGTGCCTGCGGGGGAGACTCCCAGGGGAGATCGAGCACGGCGAGGGCCATCAGCATTTCGGGGAAGTTGCGCGAGGCCTCGGCGAAGTGGCGCGACACGAATGGCTGGCCAGCCGGGTGCCGGGCGTAGTCCCGCCAGAAGCCGTTGACCGGAATGAGGTCGGCATCCTGCTCGGCCATGAGCTGGTGGTGGTAATTGTTCTCGGCCCATTCGCGGGTCTTTTCCGGCTGGCGGAAGAGATCGCGCGGGGCATCGTCGGCGACGCCGGTGCCGTCGGAATCGAAGAAATAATGGGTCTGGTCGCGATCGGCATCGCCAGCCGGCAGATCGCCGAGCCGGTCTTTGTCGACCTCGCGTCCCTCGGTCCCCTTGGCGCGGCGACCAAACATGCTTGATTCCCGACGGGAGAGTTTGGCCCGTTCTTCACTCTTCTCGGTCTGTTCCTTGGCGAGTTCGGCCCCCAGTTTCTTCCGGGAGTCACTCCCGGTGGAACCCTCGGGGGGGGACGACATGGGAAATCGATTTTTGGCACCCCCCCTGCCGCCCATTCCACCACCCATTCCACCACCCATTCCACCACCCATTCCACCACCCATTCCACCACCCATTCCACCACCCATTCCGCCGCCCATGCCGCCCATGCCACCCATGCCGCCTCCCCCCGGGGCATTGAAGCGGAAATCTGCTCCTGCGTGAATCGGTGAGCCCGGTCCGTTGATCGCGCCTCGGCCGCCGCCTGTCACCGTCTGCTCAAGCAGGCCCATTTCCTCGGTGAATTCGGCGAAGTCACTGTCGAGCGAGAGAGAGGTGCTTTGCAGGGAGGTCTCGAAGAGTTCCTCCAGGTGGTCGGGATCGGGGGGACGCTGGGCGAGCAGGTCAGAGAGGTGCCTGGCGGTGAGGGGGCGTTCCCCCGCGAGACGCTGCGCGAGGAGAATGCGTTCGACCACGTTGAGCTGGGCATGACGCCACGGCTGTCGCCATTCGTCGAGATTGTCCTCGAGCAGCCAGTGATCGAGGAACGTGGGGTGCCGTTTGTGGGCGAGATAGGGGCGGATGACCTCCCGGAAAAACTCGGGATCCTTTTGGGAGAGGAAGAAGTTCAGTTCGTGACAGGCATTCCTGGAGTAAAAGGAGCGTTTTTCGTCAGCCGTCATCTTCGGCCACGTCAGCAGCGGAGCAAATTCTTCCAGCAGGGGATCGTGTGACAGCGTGCGGTACAGGCCGTAGACCCGGGCCAGGCTGTCGTAGAGCTCGAAGCGGCTGGCCGAGGCGTCATCGAGGAGGAAGGGCTTTCCCGCTTCGACCAGGGTCTGTTGTTTCTGCTGGGTGAAATGCCTCTGCGGATCGAGCGGTCGTGCCAACCGCTGGTCAACGATGAGCAGATTCTTCTCGGGGAGGGCCAGGCTGCGGGCGACGACCTGGAGGGGGTCGACCGCGACCACGACCAGGTGCTGATGGGGACCGAGCTCGGCCAGCGGAATCTCCAGCACTCCCTGCTCGTTGGGAAGCAGGTTGGTGAGGACGGTCGACGACTCGGCGAGGAAGTCGAGGTTGGCGAAAAAGGCTTCGGTCGACGACCGGGAGACCGGTGCCGACTCACCCGGAGCGGCGCTGCTGGCAACGGGATCGCCCGCGGCGCGGAAATCGTCCCCTCCGGAGGCGACCTGCTCGCCCGTCTGGGTTTCGCGGACGGCCCAGGGGTTGAGCAGCAGGCTGGGGCGTTCGAGCATGTTCCCGGGCCACTTCCGGGCCCGCTGACGATTGAGAATGTACGAGTATTCGTCGCCGATGTTGCGTCCTGTCAGGTACAGCGTCTGCACCTGCGAGGGGGTGAACGCCATGAGGCCCGGTGCCCGGACGCGGGCGAGCTGCTCGAAGGCGGAATACTCGGGCTGCATCCGGCTGGCGAAGAGATGAACGCGGGTGAACTTCGTCGGATTGGCGAGCCTGACGGTCAGCGTTGTCGCCCCGGTTTCGAGCGAGGCGATTTGCAGGGGGGCCAGCCGGCTGGTTTCGAGCAGGCGTGCCGGCCCGACCAGGTAAGCCCCCTGTTTCTGACCGGCAGAGACCCGCAGGCTGATGCGGGTGCCGGTGGTCTTCAGCCAGAGATCGAAGTCCCCGGCAGGAAGCCCCTCGATCACCAGCAGGCCGTCCTTGAGGCGGATGTTCCCGAACCGGTCGGCGACGAAGGTTGTTCCGCGCAGTTCCAGCAGCGAGACTTCGGCCGGGGAGAGCGTTCCCCCGGGCTTGGGGAAAAAGGGGACGGTCAAAGACTCTCCCACCCGGGCGTGCAGCACGGTCCCCGTGGTGAACTGGTCGCGATCCATCGCCCAGGTGTGGCCGGGGCCGTGAGAACCGGTGGCGGTGATCATGTCGATCTCGTTGAGGGGGCCGAGGTCGATCTGTCCGCCGCGGTCGGTCTTGAGCGCGACAGTGAAGGGAGTGCGAAAATCGTGGTGCTTGAGGGCGATCGTCACCGGGCGGGAACTGCGGGGTTCTCCCGTCTTGCCCCGCAGTTCGAGCAGGTAGCCCTGTTCGGTCCGGACCAGGTGCAGGTCGGCGGTCGACTCGGAACGCTCGATGCCATTGAGCGCGTAGCTCGTGGTGACCGCCAGCGGTTGCGGCTCGCCCCCGGATGTCCGGCGTTTGACCACACCCGAGAGGGTGAACTGGATCGATGCCATGCGGGCGGGCACCACGATCTCGTGCTCAGTCTCGCGGTCTTCATACAGGGGGAAGTCGTTGACCACCTGCGAGACCGGGATGCCGTCCAGGTTGGTCGAGATGATCGTGAGCCGCGGCTGTTCAACCCGGTCGAGAGGCACCTGGGTGTTGTTGAGAAACAGGCCCGGCCGGACGACGACCGACGCCTTGCGGCGGGTGATGAGGGCTTCGCGGTCGACGTAGATGCCCGCCGCGAAGGAGTAGTTCTCGGCCTGGTGCTCGAAGAAGTCGAGGCACGAAAAGTCTCCCCGCGTGATGATGAGGGGAACCCGGCCGGGAGCGGTGCTGAACGGAACGAGAATGGGGCGGTTGTCGGTGCTGGAATACGACCGTCCGCCCAGCCAGAGGGTCGCTTCGGGGACCGGCTGGCCGGTCTCATCGAAGATGGTGAAGGCCTGGCCGTTGGCGGTTGTGCGCACAACGTGCTGCAGGCGTCCCTTGCGGATCAGGGCCCGGCTGCTTTGACCATTGCCGATGAAATCAATGATGTAGACCCCCGGGCGATTGAGTTGGGGAAACTCAAACCGGCGGGTGATGCGGCGTGCCGGGGGATCCGGGTACTGGAAAGTCTGCTCGGAACTGGGGACGAGGCCATCGAGATTGATGTTGGTGTCGATTTCGCGACCATGTTCGCGGTAGTAACCGGTGGTGTTGATCTCGAAGACGCGGACGATGAGCGTGGGGACATTTTTCACCGCCAGCTCGAGAGTGACCGGCTGTTCGACCGGGAAGTCGCCGGGGTTTGTCGGCAGGAAGGCGAGGTCGATGCGGTCCTTGAGTTGCTGATACTGCTCGGGAGTGAGCAGGCTGGCCCATTGCTCGACATTCCCCAGGCCGTTCGTGATTTTCGCCTCGGCGAACAATGGCCGGAGGTAGTCATCATTGACGTAAGGCTCGAATTCCCGGGTGTCGCCGGCATCCTTGAGGAATGCCAGCAGGTACTCGCGAACGAGGGGTTCGTCATTGCCAATGGGGGCAAGCCGGGTGAGCCCGTCGTAGTTGTCTTCCAGCCGGCAGGGGAACCGGCGGACCGCCTCGCTTTCAAGGAACTTGCGGGGGGCGTAGGGGACCGGGCGAGGGAGCTTGAGGTAGGTGAGGAACCGGGTCTTGTCGGGTTTGCCCTGCCTGAGGTCGAGCTGCAACTGGTGGTACAGCACGTGGGCCTTGAGGGTGTTGTGGGTCTGGTTGAGCTTGCCGGCAAACCGGGCGAGCCGTTCGAGGTGAGCCTGCAGCAGGGCGGGGGTGGTGCGCCAGTTTTCTTCCGACGTGGGGCCGAGCTTGGTCAGCATGGCCCGGACGAAGGCCTGTTGATTGAGAAGGTCGGGCTTCAGTCGCAGCAGTTCGTCGAGTTGTGAACGCAGCAGCAGGTTGTGGATGGGGAGAGACCCGAAACCGCCGGAATTGGGGTGATCGAGGTCGGCGACGATCGATTTCACCAGTCCGGGAAAGTCGGGCCGGGTCAGCCGGCTGAGCAGTTCGCGCCGGCGGTCGGGAGGCAGGTCGGACGATACGAGCCAGTCCAGGGCCGAGTCTTCAAACCCGGTCAGGTTGTCGGGAGCGGCGTCGTTGGCGCGTTCGATGTAGGCGGCCCGCGCGATGAGGGCCTGGTCGAGCTGGGTGGGGAGATTCGGCTCGGCGGTCGGGTCTTCCTTCTGGTGAGGAAAGGAGAGCCCCAGTCGGCGCTGGAGGTGATCAAGGCTGCCCCGGGGATTGCGGGGATAGGTCAGCAGGGCGAGGCGGGTGCGGATCTGCCAGACCCGCGCGGTCTCGCCATGCCGTTGAACCCAGGGAGTCAACAATTCCTGGACCTTGTCGTACCTCTCGTGGGCAAGATGGTCGAGGGAGTGGTAGTAGTAGAACTCCTCGGTTCCCGGGATGAGCTGGGCCAGGGCGGAAGATCGTTCGGGGGCAAAGACAAAGTCTTCGGCAAATCCAATTTCACCGGCGCTGCCCATGGTCTGCCCCCCCCAGAGAATGAACAGGAAACCGACAACGAAGAAGATGAGCGAACGCATGGCGAATGCCTTGAGCGGAAAGGACCCGGGGGAGCCGGAGACGAGACGGGCGAGGACAACGCGATCCGCTTTCGTGCGGGCGAATCGGTGCTGAAGGGGCCGTGTCGGCTCTCCGTGATTGGATTTGTCCCCCCGGAACGTCGGTGGAGAGTATACCGCAGACCTCGGCGGAAGGAGATGCCGTCGTGGTTGGCCCATGGGACCCGGGGACGGGAAGAGAACAGGATGGCGACGGCCTGTGGGAAGTGAGCCGGCCGAATGCTGTCTCATCCGTCCGGGAGTTCTTCTGCCTCGGGGGCGTGCAGGCTTTGGGAATACATGCCGGAGCGGTCGAAGCAGCAGGGACGGCGTTTTCCCTTGGCGAGCATGTCGCAGGCTGTGGCGATGCGTTTCACACGGGTTTCGGCTCGCCTGGCGGAGGTGATCCAGTGGATCCAGTCGCGGCGGGCGCGAGGGGTGATGTCGTCCCAGGTGGCTCGGACTGGGGAGGAGGCCGATGTGAGCGCCTGTTGCAGGTCGTCTGGGACGTGCGGCTCGGGTTCGGTGGTGAGTGGGACCATTTCGAGAGTGACCGTGTCACCCGGGTGGACCCCGGCCGTGCTCCAGAGTTCGGCCTCCACCTTGAGCCAATGGCTGCCCTGTCCATCGGGTTCCAGTGTTGCCTGAAAGGGGTGTCCCTCGAACGTTCCCCCCACCGAGGTCATGCTGCGGGAGGGGAGCCGGGCGCTCGCCTCGGCTGGCAGCAACAGGAACAGCCAGGAGACCGGCACGTCTGTCGCGACGGGCTTGAGCAGTCGTGCCTGGAACGAGAGGGGTGCCGCGTGGTCGCGGCCCTTGCGGGACAGGGATGACTTCGCCGGGGTGCGTCGGCGCGACGGCTCGGAAGGAGGTCGATTGCCGGTCATGGAAAATTCACGGGAGAAAAACGACACAAGATTGACCTTGGAGCGAGCCCCGGCAGAGGGGGTCACCCTTGTCGCTGCACCATGGCCGCCACCCAGACGGGAACGAACGGGGGGGTACACCCTTTCGACGTCGGCCAATCGCGGTAAAGACCGATCTGTTCGCCGATGGCGACGGCCCGTTTCCGCAGTGGTGGATGGTGGATGCCGATGGCGGCGAGCGTGTTGTTCATCGTCCATTGCACTTCGGGAAGTGCCCGGGGGAGTTCGTTTTCAATCCGGTCGAGCAGTTGGGGAAGTTCGAGACTGGCAGGATCGGTCTTCACCCGGCTGGCGGTGAGATTCCACCCGGCGCGGGCGGCCCAGCGATCTTTGTCCTGCATCCATTGTTGCCGGAGGATTTCGTGATCCGGATGCTGGGGGACGACGTAGGCGTTGAGCCAGTCGGCAACCTGGGTGCAGGTGGTCGAGCGGGTGAGTTGATCCACTTCCCGGGCTGAAAGGGCCTTGGGCTTCATGATGAGGGTGGCGATGAGCTGGGCTTCGACATGGCCGGTCTCCCAGAGCTGGAGGGCGAGCGGATGGTTGGTCTTCAGCTCTTTCGCGATGGTCCGAAGATCGCCCAGCTTGACGCCGAACTGGTTGTCGGGGGCACCGGCCTTGGTGTTGTGCTTGCGGCGGGTGTCGTTGCCGAGGGCTTTCAGTCGGGTGAAGAGTTTGTCGATGGTCATGTGGTCGAGGCGGCCAGGGGCCGGGAGGGGGGATGCCGGTCGTAATGGTGAACTGGGGAGGGGTTTGTGAATTCCCTTCCCGTTTGCGGCTCGCTGGCTGGTGTGGAGGGGAATGGCTGTCGCCGACACGGGGTCACTGGAATTGGCCCGATCCCCCGGCGATGATTGCCGACCCGGTGGATCCCTGAGGGGGGTTGAAAGGAACAGTCACGACGACCGCAGCCAGCACGCCTGGTTTTCGGAAGGGAGAGCAGCAATGTCGTCAGGATACCATTGCCAGAGCTGTGGGGAATGGCATGCCGAGTTGCCGCGTGCCTGGGGGGTGGAGACACCGCTGCCCTTTCTTTTGATTCCTCCGGAGGAGCGTGCTGTCCGCTGTCTCTGGGATGCCGAGACCTGCGAGATCGATGGCCGGGAGTTTTATGTGCGGGGCTGTCTGGAGATTCCGGTGCGGGATGGATCGGAGCCATTCTCGTGGGGGGTGTGGGTGTCGTTGAGCGAGCGGAGTTACCAGCGAACCCGGGAGCTCTGGACGACACCGGGACGAGAGCAGGAGCCGCCGTTTTTCGGCTGGTTGTGCACCGCGCTGCCGCTGTATCCCAGCACCTTGTCGCTGAAGACTCTCGTGCACACACGACCGGTGGGGAAACGGCCGTTCGTGGAACTGGAGGCGACGGATCACCCCCTGGCAATTGAGCAGCGGGAAGGAATCACCGAGGCTCGCCTGCAGGAGATCGCGGGGGCGCTGCTGCATGGCCCGTCGCCCGGATGCGAAATATGAAGAATTGGTGAAGTTGTGTGGCGGGGGTGTAAGGTGGCGGTGGTCCGACGGTGTGGGAACGCCACGGCAAGTATTGCACCGTACTGTCAATTATCAAGTTCGCGATTTCCTGCAAGATTGTCGGGATTTTGGTTGCATGAATGTTTCTCCTTTTGCGGAAGTTGCTAGATTACGCGAGAGTCATTGAGTTTTGGCAGAAGCAAGAGGTTCGTGTCGTCAATTCGTAGGGGGATTTGGGGAATGACAGTGTCCAGGAGCGAACTCTCCAAGGCATTGCGCGCGGGGCGCGATCCAGCGGTCGATCTGGTGACGCTGTTGAGAGGGTTGCGGAATGACTCGGTGAAGTCGGCAGCCGAGGCGCGGGAGATTGTCGCGTTGCTGAAGCTCTTGCCGCGAAAATCGGCATTTGACTCCGGCACGTCCGAGTTGCGAGCCCTCACGGTGCTGTTTCAGCAGGTGGCGTCCGAGGAGGCGTTTGAGGTCCTGCTGGACGACGGTGTCCCCGAGTTGTGCCGGCTGTTCGACCTCCTCGTGACCGCGCCGGATGAGGCGCTTGAGGATGACCTGCTGTTTCTCGTCAAGATCCTCGCGATTTTCTGGTCGGAAGAGGGAACCGAGCGGGTGATCGCGGCTGCCCGTCGACCGCTGAAGCCGGAGAGTTACCTCTGGTCTGTCATCCTCGGGCAATTCAACAGCGAACATCCCGAGACCGACATGCTGCTGGAGGCACTGCGCGATCCACTCCCCCCCGACTTTATTCGGGTGTCCCTGCTGGACTGTGCCAATCAGCGGGCCCTCGAGCAGAAGGGGGCACCCTTTGCGCATCCCTTCGACACTCCCGCCGGACGGGACCAGTTGCGGCAATGGTTGTCGAGCGACAATGAGTTGCAGTTCAGCTATGCCCACAGTGCGGCTGGCAGCCTTCCCTTCGTCAGCAATCCCGACCGGGACCAGTTGCTGTCGCTGGCCCTCGATCACACGGAGGTGATCGTCCAGATGGAGGGGGCGTGGGCCTCGGCACGATTGGGCAGCGAGGCGGGACTGAAGATCCTGCGGCGGTACTGTCTCGATCTCAACCGGGCGACCAGTGCCCGGCACTATCTCGAAGGGCTTGAACGGGAAGACATGATTCCCGAGGAGGCGCAGGACCCCGGCTATGTCGCGCGGGCCGAGTTCGCGTCGTGGCTGGCACATCCAAACGAGCTGGGGCGGCCTCCCGACACGGTCGAGATTGTCGATCAGCGGAAACTGGATTGGCCTCCCGACGGAGAGCCCAGGTCGCTCTGGATCTTGAAGTACGCCGCCAAGGATGAGGAGGGGGAGATCGACACCGACTGCGGGCTGGTGGGCAGTGTGACGTTCTGTCTCTTCCGGTGGCAGATGGGACTTCGGCCCCCCGAAGATGTCTATGCCATCCACTGTGCGTGGGAAATGGAAGGTCTCGAATTGATCGAAGTGGTCAATGCCGAGCAGGCCGACAGAAAGCTTCCTCTGCCCATCGGGCAATGGCGGGGGGAGCCATTGGAGAACCCGCGGGTGTTGAGTGTCGCTCGCCTGGCTCCCGAACTGAATTATCCGCAGGAAGTGGTGACGCTGGTGGAGGCGACCCGGGATGGCGAACCGGGATGGGCGGTGCTCGACGGGCCGCGCAGCCGGTGGTATCCCCATTCGGAAATGCCCGAGGGGGTCCCCGCCAGTACCGTCCGGATGCTGCATGTCGGGCGGGTCCTGCTGGAATTCACCGATGAACCTGATCGCAAGCGGTACCTCGCTGCAGGTCCCCGGAATTCCGGTTGATGAGAAGAAGAGTCGTATCGAGCGCACCGGGGGCACATGGCCTGGCGCGTGGCTTCGCCAACGCCGGGATCGATCCCCTCGTCGCGATGTGTGACCCGCGTGGGGAAGGGGGGGGCGAGGTGCGTTCAACGGGTTGCCGCAGGTTCGAAGGGTCGTGGGAAGGCTGGGAGAGATGGTGCTGACTCGTGGCGGAATCGCATGTCTGGCGGTGCTGGTCGTGGCGACAACTGGGTGGGGTGAGGAGCGAGACCAGGATCTGCTGGGTGAGCCCCAAAGTTCCGGTTGGCCCCTGACGGCCGCCGAACGCGAGTTTGTGTTGAAGCCCGAATTCGAGCGTCGTCCCGGCCGGGTGCTCAACAGGCATCTCCCCGAAATGTGGCCGGTGTTGCCCAGTGCCGGGCACTGGGGAGGGACGGCCTGGCTCGATACCCATGCACGGCTGGTCGATTACGTCCGGGCCCACGCGGGGCCATGTGATGTGCTGCTGGTGGGGGACAGCATCACCCAGCAGTGGGGGAGCCCGCTCGACAAAGCCCCGTTGAACGAGGCCTGGCAGAAACGGTTTGGCCAGTATCGGACATTGAACATTGGCATCGGTGGCGACAAGTCGCAGAACGTGTTGTGGCGGCTCGACCATGGAGCGGTTGAGGGATTGGATCCGCGGGTGATCGTGCTGATGATTGGCAACAACAACATGTTCTTCACTCCGGAGACCGGGACGCAGGCCGCAGCGCGGGGGATCCAGGCATGCGTCGACAACCTGCGCGGGAAGTTTCCCCGGGCGGGAATCGTGGTGGTGAAGATCTTGCCGGCCCATCAGCCGGGCGATCGCTTTTATGAAGATCTGTGCCGGACCAACAGGCAACTCGATGACTTGAAGCTGTCGAAGTCCGAGGGTGTCCATGTGCTCGACCTGTGGGGCGATTTCACGAATGACGATGGATCATTGAAGGCAGAACTGTTCACCCCGGATCGCATTCATCTCTCGCCAGCAGGTTACGAGGTGTACGCCAGCCGGTTGCAGAAACCGCTGGAACGGCTGCTTGCCGTCGAAATCGAGCGGTGAATGGCTGAGTCGGGGGATGACCGTTGCGGGATGGCGATCATTGCTGTCCGGTCGTCGTGCCCCGGCTGAGAGTTCCATTAAAAAACAAAAAAACGGGTGAACCATTTCGGGGGTTTCCGCGTCTTACGGGGCAACAGGCCTGCGGGGGCCTGGCGAAACGGCGGTGCGGAGGCTGGTCGATGGACTGTCTCCGGGATTCTTCTTCTTGCGGTGTGTCGATGATCCAGAAGTCAGCGTTTCCAGGGGAGATGGCCTTTGTGGCCAAGATGTGCCGGGAGGTTGATCTGGCTGGTCGGTTTCTGGCTGATCGACTTCTGGCCAAGCGATGCCCCGGAGATGTGCCGGACTGATCGCCGAGTTTCCTGACGAGTTGATCTCGCAGGCCCGGTGTCACCCGACACCGGGTTTTTTTGCGGACTGGAGATGGTTGGGGGGAAATGGTGCGGGCTGTCTGGTGCGGTTGAACTGTGTTCTCAGCCAACTTCCGGTACTTGCCGGGTCGGTGCGCTCAGATCGGAGGATGACATCGGCTCGTTGGACGCTGGTTGAGGTCACTGGCCTTTCCTGCCGGGCCGTTTGGAGGCGGATCCCAGGCGGGTCATTGCCGAATGGGGGACGCCCGGTCTTCGGCGGTTGAGGACATCACCCGGAAGAGGCGAGCGCAAGGGATTGATTTCTTGCCGGACGATGGGAGAGGCATCATGTTCCCCGGTCGTTTCGGCAGGAACGAAAACAGAGAGGTGATTGCTGGCGGATGAGATCCGGACGGCGATACAAGCGTGCTGTGCCGAGGATGTCGTGGCCGACGTGCGGGTTCGGGTCCCACGGCTTCGGCTGACAGGTTTCTGCCGGGATCAGTCCTGGTCGGAATCCGAAACGGGCTCATGGTCCAACAGGAAGACCCCGGCCTTGCAAGCCGGTGATCCGGGTGCGATTCCCGGTGAGTCCACTGACAGAACAATCGAACAACATTGTGACAACAACAAGGTGAACCGGCATTCCGTGGTTCAGCGGCGACAACGCCCGGCTTACACCCGGGAGACGACGGTTCGAGTCCGTCCGGAATGAATGGAGGTGTGGGGTGGGCTGGTCTTCCCGATGTGGTAAGGGCCAACCGCCGACGGCATGGTTGAGAGAGTGTGTGGCGTGGCGACATCTCTCCGGTGAGGTTCCCGGGCCCTGCGGCTGAGTCCTCGTGGTGCAGTCCGGAGTGCACGCCGCCCTGTCACGGCGGAGATCGTGGGTTCAAATCCCATCGGGGACGCTGAGTGAGAATTGGAGTTCAGGAACACGGGAGAGTTCGGTCCGCAGGGATCTGTCCCGGGGACTCCGGAATTTTTGTTTGACCTGGTGGTGGAATTGGCAGACACGCAGCGCTCAGAACGCTGAGCCGTCATGGCACTGGGAGTTCGAATCTCCCCCGGGTCACTGCAGGTGGGTCGGTGCCCAACCGGCTTTCATAAGGCTGGTTCGCCCGGTTCGAGCCCGGGACCTGCAACTGTTTTTGCAACGTGGTACGGCGTCTGAGGTCGCCGGGAGGCAAAGCGTGATGAACCCTGCGGGTGTGAGGGAGGCATGACGGTTTTCGAAACCGGAGGGCGAGGTTCGACTCCTCGCCGGGGGGGTTGCAGATGATGTCCCTGGAGTGTGCCGGATCGCACGCGACCTTGCGAAGGTCGCAGACCAGGTTCGATTCCTGGCGAGGACAATGAGAATGCGGACAAGAGTTGTGACGCTGGGGCCAGGGGGACTGGCAAAGGACCGCGGCGTGCGGTGGATGCGGGTTCGACTCCCGCCGGCGAATTTTTGAGGTGTCGTGTCATCCTGCCTCCAGGGGCGGGCTCGCCACCGGGATCACCGTCTGACGGCTGAGGACCGGTTCGGTGGGGTCTGTTCCCCGTCTGGATTCTGGCGCAGGACCACGTTGAAAGTTCCTCCTCACCGGGAGGGACTGGTCCAATCAGGTTCGAATCCTGAGTCAACAGCCGCTGCCCTGTCTGGCAGCACCATCTGCTTGATGTCTCAAGCCGAGGCAGACGTTGGTTCCAGTGGCCTGGTCACAGCCGGTCGGATCGTGAGATTCGCCGGTCGGGATGGGGCCAACGGCGACGGCGCCCTGCAGGGCATGGATCCCGAGTTCACCCGGTGATGGGAGACGGAACACCAACGGCGCGTGCGGGAAGGCGGGTTTCTCACCAGAAGCCCGGCCAGCTTCGTGCGCGCGGGGAAGGTTCCTGTGACCCCATCACCAGTGCGCACTCAAGTGCTCTCCGCGTTTCGTTTCCGGCTGGAAGCACGCTCTGCCTTCGTGAGACATCCAATGACTTTTTGCCGTGGGCATCCCGACCGGGATGACCGCACGGTTCTCACCCGATCCGTTCTTCGGAATCGGGCATGATTCCGCATTCCCTGCCTGTCGCGGGGGAATCCAGCCAGGCCCAGTCCAGGGCACGCGATCGATCGCTTTCGTGGAGGAGGGTTTCATGTTCACCCGTTGTCTGATTCGCAGTTTCGAAGTCGGGCTGTTGTTCCGCGACGACGAGTTCGTCGGCCTGCTTGCTCCCGGACGTCATCGATTCTTCGACTTGTTCCGGAAAGTCCGTGTGGATGTGGTTTCGCAGCGTGAGCCGGAACTGGTCCACGAGCAGCTCGACCAGATCGTCAAGTCGGGCGGACTCGAGGGGCAGGCGGTGGTCCTCGAACTGAAGGAGCACGAACGGGCCCTGGTCTGGATCGACAACCGGTTCAGCCGGGTCTTGTCCCCGGGGCTGTACGCCTACTGGACGGGCCAGCGCCAGGTGCGGACCGAGGTGGTCGACGCCCGCACTGTGCGGTTCGAGCACACCGAGCTGAAGGCGATTCTGGCGTCTGCGTCGTCGCGGCAGAGTCTCGATGCCTGGACGGTGGGACGCAACAGCGCCGGCGTGCTGTATCACGACGGTCAATACCAGGCGACTCTGACACCCGGGACGTACGCGTTCTGGAAGGGACAGGGGGAGATCAAGGTCATCGAAATCGATCTGCGCGAAAACCAGGTTGATATCGCGGGCCAGGACCTCATGACTGCCGACAGGGTGACGCTGCGGATCAATGCCGTGGTGACCTTCAGGGTGGTCGACCCGGAGCGGGCCCTCAGCCAGAGCAACGACCTGCGCGGCGCCGTCTACCGCGAGGCGCAGCTGGTGCTGCGGAGCGTCGTCGGTGCGCGAGAGCTCGACCAGTTCCTCACCGACAGGGAGGCTGTGTCGCGGGAACTCGAGGAGGCGCTGCGCGGCCGGTCCGCCGAACTGGGACTCGAACTCGCCTCGGTCGGGATCCGGGATGTGATCCTGCCGGGAGAGATGAAGGAGCTGATGAACCGTGTGACGGCGGCCCGTCGGGAGGCGGAGGCGAATCTGATTCTCCGCCGTGAAGAGACCGCGGCCATGCGGTCGCAGGCCAACACGGCGAAACTGCTGGCGGAGTCTCCGGCCCTCATGCGACTGCGTGAGCTGGAGACCCTCGAGCGGATCGCCTCGGCCGGCAAGCTCAATGTCGTGGTGAGCGACAAGGGGCTGACCGAGACCGTGACGAGGCTGCTGTAACCCGGACACTCCCGGTCTGCCACAAACACCCCTGGTCTGCCCCCGCGCGGGCCAGGGGTGGTTTCGTGCGCACGGGGGTTTCCCCGGGGGCCGATGCGCCAGATCAACTGCCAACGAGCACGGGCCGGGGATCTTTGGCGGCGGGATTGAGTTGTGTCACGCTGCGTTCGAAGGCGATGCGCACTTGCTCTCCCTCCCACGTGCAGGTGAGTCGCTGACCGTGCGCTGTCTCGGTGAATCGCCAATCAATCACCAGGGTCTCGTCGTTGGTCCAGGCGGCTGCGGCCGAGGTGGTGTGACGGCGGTCGGCCAGGGTGCTGACCAGGTGCAGGGGGATCGGTGAGAACTTCGTGTCTCCGGCCAGCCAGCGCCCCAGGCCGAAGTCCACCCCCTGATCGCCCCCGGCACTCTCCAGCGACAGCCGCCCCCGGCCATCCCGCAGGACAAACGAGGCCCGGGTGATCCCCAGGTCATTGTCAGCCACCGCATACACCCGCCGGTCGATGTGCGGGGCGCGGGGGGAGGTGGGTTTTCCCCGGGGAACGGACAGCGACAGGGCGGCCAGGCGTTCGCGCAGTTGACCACTCGACTCGGGATTCGCCGGAAGCGGCTGGGGAGCGAGCGCGGGGAGCAGATGCTTCCAGACCTCGTTGAGCACTCCCTGCAGATCGTTGGTCTCGGACGTGATGGCCAGCACGGTCTGCCGATCGGGGAGGACCACGCAGTATTGGCCAAACGCCCCATCTCCCCGGAAGGCTCCATGACGGCAACGCCAGAACTGGTAGCCATACCCCTGGGCCCAGTCGCTCGTTTCCTGCCGGACCGGATCGTTCGGCGGGGCGTTTGCAATCTGCTTCCCGGTCGCCTCCCGGACCCAGTCGGTCGACAAGACCGGTTTTTGATCCCACGTCCCCTGGGCCAGGTAGAGTTGGCCCAGCTTGGCAATGTCTTCGGTTCGCACGCGAAGCCCGAAGGCGCCATGGTTGATCCCCTGGGGGTTTTGTTCCCAGTCGGCACCAGCGATTCCGAGGGGGGCGAACAGGCGGGGGGTGAGGAAATCGAGCAGGTTCTGTCCCGTCGCCTGCTGGACGATGGCCGAGCAGAGGAACGTGGCGCCATTGTTGTAGGCGAAGTGAGTGCCGGGTTGATGCTCGAGGGGACGCGCAAGGACCGACCGCACCCAGTTTCTCTCGGCCACGGTAAAACCGGGACCAAACAGGGAATCGCCGGGGTGTCCCGTTCCCATCATCAGCAGGTGCCGGACCTGCAACCCGGCGAGGTGGGGGCCCACCATTTCGGGGAGATCGTTGGGAAAGAACGAGATGACCTTGTCGTCGAGGGAGAGACGGTTTTCGGCGGCGGCGAGTCCCACGGCGGTCGAGCAGAAGCTCTTGCTGAGGGAGTACATGGTGTGCCGGAGGTGGGGGGCATACGGGGCCCACCACCCCTGGGCGACGACCCTGCCATGACGGACCACCATGAGGCTGTGCAGGTGGAGGTTCGCGGCTGCGACGGCGTCGAGCAGGGCGAGCAGACCGCGGGAGTCGACCCCCTGTTCTTCGGGGAGACCGCGGGGGAGACGCGATTCGGCCTGCTGGGCGAACAGGGACGGGCTCGCGATGGAGCCAAGCCCGAGAAGCCCGGGAGTCCCGGCCAGCGAATGCAGAAACGAGCGGCGAGTGAATGGCATGGCGGGGGAACCCGAAAGCGGGCTTTGGAAACGGGACGGCAACGACCGGGGACGGGAATGGCCGTGGTGGCAGCCTTGATATGGGGCTCAGCCGGTGACAGATTCACCGGCCGTCAGGCTGTCTGGGGGACTTGTTGATGTGTCTGCCGCGGGTTCTTCCTCATCGGTGTGATGGAGGTAGCGGGCCGACTGGGAGACGTCGGTCGTGTCGCAGACGATCTTGCCGTCGCGCAGGACGATGTTGCGTCGGGCGTTGCGGGCGACGTTGAGGTCGTGGGTCACGAGGATCACGGTGATTCGCTCGGT
>Ga0315902_10005541_pt1 | contig 17756 bp, 15 predicted proteins | sample LakEriMetagenome_9_FD_203523 | JGI IMG/M metagenome (GOLD analysis project Ga0315902, IMG submission 203523) | Freshwater fungal communities from buoy surface, Lake Erie, Ohio, United States - Buoy 12 MA117 | ecosystem: Environmental > Aquatic > Freshwater > Lake > Lake biofilm | place: USA... | reverse complement strand
CTTTCGGAGAAATGAATACAGTTTGTCTTGTTCCAATATGATAGATCCCAACTTTCGGTTTTTCTGAGGACTGACCTGCCATCGGGTATTTGATAGAGATCAGTTCCCCCGGAGTCTTATTGACATCGAGAAGCGGATAATCATGTACATTCGTTTCGTCCTTCTGATAAAAAGCCAGATATTGGCCATTCGGTGACCAGAACAATCCACCGGAAATGCCAAACTCACTGCGGGCAATCGCCTGTCCGGAAACGATATTTTTGTCAGCATTGTCCGTTACCACCAGTTTAGATCCTTCTTTAGTGTTCACATAAACGTTATTCCCTTTGGTAAAAGCAACATTCCCGGATTCCTCGTGGATAAGTGCATTTTCAGCAGTCTCATCAAGACTGTGAAATTTCGTTCCTTTTTCGGTGACAAGGTTGTAGGTGAAAAAATTGAGGCCGTCATTAATTAAGATCTCATTTTCATTCTTCCATTCTAACCCAAAAAGACTTGATAATTCAGCTCCTAAAGCAGCACTTAATTTCTGAACTGTGAGGATCTCTTGATCAGCAGTGCCTTTCACTGAGTTCTTGTAAAGAATCTGATAGTTCTTGCTGAAAAAAGTGTAAGAGTCGGTTTTTGGGATCCATTGAAAACCATAAAACCTGTCGGGACCAAAAGTTCTGAACTGCCCCATTACGGCATCTTTCAGTGTTAGGTCTTTTTTCTGAGCATCCGTGACCGTAGTAAGTGCGATAGCACCGATAAATAAAATATACTTCAACATAACTTTTTAATTGCGTTTGATCAATCCGTTAAAAAAATCCTCCACTGGTTTTCCTGCTTTGAAACAATCAATAACTATAGTGTCAATCTCCTTCTTTAGAATAGTTTCAGGTTCGAATTCGGCATAAAAATACCATTGTTTATTGTAAATCAAAGGTTCTTTTTCAGCGGCTTTCTTGAGTTCTTTTGGAATTATCTTGTTCTTGTCGCCCAGTATTTCACCAAAGACCTTTTTGAATGAAGTTGACATATAAGCTTTTCGAAACTTATCCCCTTCTGCGGCGATGCCTTCCCTCACGATAAGCAGATCCTCCTTATCGATCTCATAAATCCCACCATATACTCGGAAATGTTCCGGGCCAAGTTCGATATAAACCCCATTTATCGCCTTGCTTTTTTTACCACCGGGGGCAATTACAGCTCCTGTATACATTTTATAAGGTGTCTTATCCTGCGAGAATCGGATATCTCTGTTGATTCTGAAAATACAATCCTTTGGCTCAAGTTCTTCGAAACATTTATCGATCTTCGATAACTCTGTAATCAAATGCTGAACAAAATTCTTGAAAGGATCTTTTACAAAAGTCTCATATCGTTTACGATTTAGATCGAACCAATCTTTGTGGTTGTTTGCTGCGAGTTCGATAAAGAACTCGGTAAATTCCTTTTTAAAAAATGCCATTCATCTCTTTTTTTCAAAAATATGAAAAGTGAACAGTACTGAACATCGAAACTAAAAAAAGCGACCCTTTAGAGTCGCTTTTACAATTATTTCAGTAACAATTAAAGCCCAGCCTCACCACAGATTATACTGTCAACAGAAAGATCACAGTTTACTGTAATTGTAGCAACAGGATAAATTACTTGTATACATAGCTGATTTGGAGGACAATTTGGTTTAGCACTCACATAAACGATGTAACCCATCGTATTCGGGTTGTTGTTTAACCTGTAGTCACAAGCCATGTAAGGGGCAGTGTAGGAAACCAATTCATATCCCTGAGGAACCTCGCAAAATTGTCGAGCAGCAGCTTCTGCTCTGTTGATTGCTCTCTGCTCAGAGTCTTGAGCAAATGTTGTCATCGCTGTGGTTAGCAGCACAGTTAAAGTTAATAGCATTCTTTTCATGGAATTGTTTTTAATAATTATCGCCGCAAATTTATACAATTAATCTAATATTCAACATGTTACAATGTTATTTAATATAAACTTTATTTATACTGGATATAGAATCCTACCCCCATTATTCCCCTTCTGAAAATATCAGATCAAAATCACTAGTTTTGTCCTAAATTTGTGGATATGAAGCACGTTTCCTTTTCAAGTATCGAGAAAGCAATTAAGAAAGTAGATAACCTCGATGATGATGGTTTGGAAAGACTGTCAGAAACCTATGCACTGGCGCAGGAAACGTTGCTAAGTTATGTGATGTCGGCATCCGTAGAATACCAGAACGATAAGCTGGAAGGTTTGCTTATTTATTATTATTGCCTGATTTCTGAATGTTTCGCGCAGGAGGGACTGAAGCTGAAAAATATATCTGAGGAAGATATCGATGCATTCGAAGAACCCTATTTCGATATGCTTGATTCCTATTTCGAATCTGACGATGAAGAGGTATTGGAAGATTTTTGTGATCAGCCTGAACTTGCTCAGTTCATGGCAATGGAGATATCCACAGAGGATGAGGATGGAACGGCTTTGGATGATGAAACTGCCACACAGCTATTTATCGTATCACTGGCTATGATTACCCTCATGAACCGAGCCATAGAACAATAAACGGACTGATCGCTCCTTTTAATGAAAACCCCACAAGATATCGTAACCATGATGATGGAAAAGGATCACTTCAGCCAATGGATGGGGGTGAAGATTCTGGAAATCGGCATAGGACACTGTATCCTTCGAGCAACTGTAGAAGAAAAGATGCTGAATGGTCATCATGTTCTGCATGGGGGAATCACTTATTCTCTTTCCGACTCGGCATTAGCCTTCGCATCAAATTCCAGAGGCAATAAATGTGTGAGCATTGAAACATCCATATCTCATATACGAAAATGTAACCCGGGTGATACTTTAACCTTTATTGCTAAAGAGATTCATCGTGGCAGAACCATCGGTATATACGAAATAGAGGGCGTTAATCACGAAAACAAAAAGGTTTCTCATTTCAAAGGAACGGTGCATGTTTCACCAGAAATATGGTAGCTCTTGATTTACTTCAATTCTGCTTTTTTCATATGTATGCATAAAAAATAATTAGTACATTTAATGGTGTTAATTAACAATTATGTCTGAAAATTATGACTTCCTCTACGATTTTGTTGTGCGCCATTCTTGGCACCGGCTATCTAGAATGTACAACCAAAAAGCAGCAGAACACAACATAACTGTTTCGATCGGGTTCATTCTGATGAATGTCGACAAGTTAGGCACGCCGAGTACGCAGCTTGGCCCTCGAATGGGAATGGAACCCACCTCACTTTCCAGGACTCTCAAGACAATGGAAGAAAGGGGACTTATTTACCGTAAATTGACAGAGGATGACAAACGGAAAGTGTTGATATTCCTCACAGAAGAAGGTGTTGAAAATCGCAGAATGGTCAAGAATTTCATTCTGGGTTTCAATCAAAAGATCAACAACAAGATCCCAAAGAATAAATTAAAGATATTTTTCGAAGTGGTCGAAAATGTTGACCAGCTCATCGAAGATGAACTAAAAAGATCATAAATCACTTATTTTTTACAAATGAACAGACACATTAAGAAAGTAGCCATTTTGGGTTCCGGAGTAATGGGTTCACGAATTGCCTGTCACTTTGCCAATGTTGGGTGTGAAGTCATTTTACTTGATATTCTTCCCCGCGAACTTTCACCCGACGAGCAGTTGAGAGGTATGACTCTTGAAAATAAAGTTGTCCGAAACAGGGTTGTGAATTCTTCCTTAGATGCGGCACTCAAATCAAACCCATCTCCAATTTACAGAAAGTCATTCGCAAACCGCATAACTACTGGAAATTTCGAGGATGACATGGGCCGGATCGCCCAGTGCGACTGGATCATCGAGGTAGTGGTGGAAAGGATCGATATCAAGAAATTAATATTCGACCAGTTAGAGAAGCACCGCACTCTGGGAACGCTGATCTCTTCCAATACATCAGGTATCCCGATCCACTTGATGCTTGAAGGTCGAAGTGATGATTTTAAGGCACATTTCTGTGGAACACATTTCTTTAACCCTCCACGCTATCTGCAATTGCTGGAGATCATCCCGACTCCGCATACCAGGTCGGAGATTGTAGACTTCCTGATGGATTTCGGGTCAAAGATCCTAGGCAAAAAAACAGTTCTCTGCAAGGATACTCCTGCCTTCATCGCCAACCGTGTAGGAGTCTACTCGATCATGGCGCTTTTCCATGCCGTAAAGGAAATGGGGCTAACCGTCGAGGAAGTAGACAAATTGACAGGACCTGTTTTGGGAAGACCCAAATCTGCAACGTTCCGAACCTGCGATGTTGTGGGACTCGACACACTGGTTCACGTAGCTAACGGATTGAAGGCGAACTGTTCGGATGACGAAGAAAAAGCGCTATTTGAACTTCCTGATTATATCTCCAAAATGGTAGAGAACAACTGGCTAGGGTCTAAATCTGGTCAGGGATTCTATAAGAAAGTTAAATCCGCTGATGGCAAAACTGAAATTCATGCATTGGACTTGCATACATTAGAATACAAACCCTCTCAGAAAGTCAAGTTTGCTACTCTTGAAATGACCAAGCCAGTAGAGGACTTGAAACAGCGCACGAAGATGCTTTTCATGGGAATGGATAAAGCCGGTGAGTTCTATAAAAAGCTTTTCGCCGGACTTTTTGCCTACATTTCAAACAGATTGCCGGAAATCACAGATGACCTTTACAAGATAGACGATGCACTGAAAGCCGGTTTCGGATGGGAACTTGGTCCGTTTGAGACGTGGGATGTCATCGGATTGGATCAGGGATTGAAATTGATCGCTGACAACAATAAGAAAGTTGCTGATTGGGTTAGTGAGATGAAAGCGGATGGTGTTTCTTCATTCTACAAAATGGAGAAAGGTCAGAAAATGTATTATGATGTCGCTTCCAAAGGATACAAAACAATTCCGGGCACTGAGGATCTTGTGATCCTGGATGCATTAAGGAGTGAAAATAAAGTCTGGGGTAACTCAGATACAACACTCGTTGATCTGGGCGATGGAATCCTGAACCTTGAATTCCATACAAAAATGAATACCATCGGTGGTGGCGTGATAGAAGGGATCAACAAGGCGATCGACATGGCGGAAAAAGAGCACAAAGGACTCGTTATTTCGAATACCGGACAGAATTTCTCTGCAGGAGCAAATGTCGGAATGATCTTCATGATGGCGATCGAGCAAGATTATGATGAGTTGAACTTTGCTGTTAAAGCATTCCAGGACACAATGATGCGCGTGCGTTATTCAAATATCCCTGTGATCGTTGCGCCACACAACATGGCTCTTGGTGGTGGTTGTGAGATCTCGATGCATGCCGATAAAGTCGTTGCTCATGCAGAATTGTACATGGGACTTGTTGAATTCGGGGTTGGTTTGATCCCGGGTGGTGGCGGTTCCAAAGAATTCGCGAAGCGACTTTCAGAAGAACTGAAGGACGGTGACATCAAGATCAACCGTATGCGTGACCGCTTCTTGACGATCGGACAGGCGAAAGTGTCAACTTCTGCCTATGAAGCCTTCGATCTTGGTTATCTGAGAAACGGTGTGGATGAAGTAGTTGTAAGCCGAGACCATCAACTGGCCCGTGCTAAAGCAGCAGCGCTCGAATTGTCTGAAAAAGGTTATGTCGCACCGAAACGTGAAAAAAACATCACTGTAATGGGGCAAGAAGGATTGGGTATCGTTTATGTCGGCGCCAACTCCATGCTTTCAGGAAATTATATGTCGGACCACGACCGAGTGATCTCTGAAAAGCTTGGCTTCGTTCTTTGCGGTGGCGATCTAAGTGAGAACACCATAGTTTCAGAGCAATACCTTCTGGATATAGAAAGAAGAGCATTCGTTGAGCTGTGTGCAGAACGTAAAACATTGGAACGATTGGAGAGTCTTGTTAAGAACGGGAAAATTTTAAGAAATTAATCATGGGACAAAGAGCATATATTATAGCAGGATTCCGATCAGCAGTTGGTAAAGCAGCTAAAGGCGGTTTCCGCTTTTACAGACCGGACGACCTAGCAGCAGATGTGATCAAACACCTGATGGCGAGTGTTCCGCAGTTGGAAAAAACACGTGTCGACGATGTCATAGTCGGGAACGCAACACCGGAAGCAGAGCAGGGATTGAACATAGGACGTATGATCTCTTTGATGGGATTGAATACAGACAAAGTGCCCGGTATGACGGTAAACCGCTACTGTTCATCAGGATTGGAGACCATCGCTATCGCAACAGCCAAGATTGAAAATGGGATGGCTGATTGCATCATTGCTGGCGGCGTTGAGTCGATGTCAGTTATGGCGATGGGTGGATGGAGGATAGTTCCGAATTCAAAAGTTGGAAAGGAAAATCCAACATGGTATTGGGGTATGGGATTGACCGCAGAAGCTGTAGCGAGTCAATTCGGTGTTTCTCGCGAGGAACAGGATGTTTTCGCATTGCGTTCCCATGAAAAAGCAATTGCTGCCATCCAGTCCGGACGTTTCAGAGACGACATCGTTCCTGTAGAAGTAGAACGTATCTTTTTGGATACCAATGAAAAAAGACAGGTTGAAAAGTACATTGTTGACACCGATGAAGGTCCACGCAACAGTACAATGGAAGCGCTGGCCAGCTTGAAACCTGTGTTTGCCAGTGGGGGATCAGTAACTGCTGGTAACTCGTCCCAAACATCCGACGGTGCGGCTTTTGTACTAGTCATGTCCGAGAAAATGGTGAAAGAACTAAACCTGGAACCGATCGCTCGTTTGGCATCATATGCTGTGGTTGGGGTAGAACCGCGTATCATGGGTATCGGACCGGTAGATGCCATTCCGAAAGCGATTAGAATGGCAGGTTTGAACCTGAACGATATAAATCTCTTCGAATTGAATGAAGCTTTCGCCTCACAGGCTTTAGCGGTGATACATGAAGCTGGATTGAACCCTGATCTCGTGAATGTGAACGGTGGCGCGATCGCTTTGGGTCACCCACTAGGTTGTACCGGTGCAAAGTTATCCGTTCAAATTATGAACGAACTTAAGAAACGTCAGCAAAAATATGGCGTTGTGACGATGTGTGTTGGCACGGGACAGGGAGCCGCTGGAGTGATCGAGATGCTTTAGGTTGACATAATAATTTCTTAAAATGAAGTTTCACAGTTTAGTGTAAAACCTGCTGATTTTATCAGCGGGTTTTAATTGAGCGCACTGTGGCAATATTATCCACATATCCTGCTTACCTTTGACTTATGAGCAAGCAACAAGAGATCATCCAACGGACATTGCGCAATATGGGGTTCAATGAATTAAATGAACTACAAGAGGAAACACTCAAAATGTCCCGAATTAAAGATGATCTCCTGATACTTTCTCAAACTGGTTCTGGTAAAACCTTCGCATTTCTACTACCGCTTTTCCTGCGCTTAGACGTAAAAACGAAAGGCGTCCAGGCCGTCATCCTTGCTCCTAGCCGCGAATTGGCGCTGCAGATTGACGGGGTTTTCCGATCAATGCAAACGGGGTTCAAGGTTTTATCGTGTTATGGAGGTCATTCCATGCAGGTGGAAAAGAACAGCCTATCGGAGGCACCGACTGTTCTCATCGGGACGCCGGGTAGGATCTGTGATCATATTCATCGCAGTAACCTTAATCTCGCAACGGTTGAACAACTAGTGATCGATGAATACGATAAGTGTCTGGAATTTGGGTTCGAAGATCAGATGAAATACATCTGTTTCGAATTCGAAAAAATTAAAAATACCACACTTGTTTCAGCAACTGAATTGAAAGAGTTTCCAAATTACTTGTCTTTCAAGAACGATGCTCATATCAATTTCCTTGACCGCTCGAGTGCACCGGATATTCAATTCTGGAAGTTTCCGGTTACAAAAAGCACCAAATTCGAACGCTTGTTCGACCTACTCTGTTCCTTCAAGGGAGAGCTAACTATAGTCTTTTGTAACTTTAGGGAAGCAACGGAAAGTGTTAAGGAATATCTGAGTGAGAATGGATACCCATCGATTGTATACCATGGTGGAATGGAACAAGATGAGCGGGAAAGAGCACTGATCCAGTTCAGAAACGGGACGTATCACACGATGATTTGCACAGATCTTGGTTCTCGAGGGTTAGATATTCCTGAGATCCAACATGTCGTACATTTTCAGTACCCACAAAGCGAGGAAGCATTCATCCATCGTAACGGAAGAACTGCACGCATGAAAGCAAATGGCTCCTCCTACCTCCTGATCAGCAGCGACGAAAACACACCAGAATACATCAAGATACCAAATACCGAATACAAAGTACCAAATGAACTCCTGCATCCAATAGAAAGCAGCTGGATCACTCTTTATTTCAGTGGCGGTAAAAAAGATAAGATCAACAAAATCGATCTCGTCGGTTTTCTCGGGCAAAAAGGAGGATTAAAAAAGGAAGAGATTGGACTGATAACCGTGCAGGATTTTTCGTCGTATGTCGCAGTTGAACGATCCAATGTCAGCTCACTACTTAACAAAGTACGTAACGAAAAGGTGAAAGGTAAAAAACTGAAGATCGCGATCTCAAAATGATGTACGGTGTATTTATTCAAGAATATGATCATCGTCATTCTTTTGACAAATTCATTTTTTCACCTTTGATCGAAATTAATTTATATACTTTTTTATAATATGCACGCATAATATAAGTCAGGATTTGTATATTAGTAAATCTACAATGAAACAAACATTTAATAGAAATGGAACCAACAACTAACAATCCTATCAAGGGCGGCGAATTCATCATCCGAAAAACTTTACCATCAGCTATTTTCATTCCCGAGGAGTGGAACGAGGAGCAGAAAATGATCGCACAAATGTGTGATGATTTTATTGCACAGGAGATCGAGCCAAACCTGGAAAGAATTGATAAGATGGAAGAAGGATTTATGCAATCTCTTCTGGATAAAGCAGGAGAACTGGGGATGCTTGGAATGTCGATCCCGGAGGAACTTGGGGGAATGGGTGTAGATTTCAAAACATCCCTTCTTGCAACAGAGCGACTTGGAAAAGGGTATTCGTTTTCAGTAGCATACGGAGCGCACACTGGTATCGGCACACTACCGTTGTTATATTATGGCACGGAGGAACAGAAAGCGAAATACATTCCCAAACTTGCATCAGGTGAATGGAAGGCGGCATACTGCCTGACAGAACCAGGCTCAGGATCAGATGCCAATTCCGGAAAAACGAAAGCAAAATTAACGGAAGATGGCAAATACTATATTCTCAATGGCCAGAAAATGTGGATAACCAATGGTGGTTTTGCAAATTTCATGACTGTATTCGCAAAGATCGATGATGACACCAATCTATCTTCATTCCTCGTTGAAGCCGACACGGAGGGAATCAACCTTAATCCGGAAGAGAAGAAAATGGGAATCAAGGGATCGTCTACGCGTCAGGTTTTCTTTAATAATGTAAAAGTCCCCGTTGAGAACCTCCTCTCTGAGAGAGGTAATGGATTCAAGATCGCGATCAATATCCTGAATATTGGACGGATAAAACTCGCTGCTGGTGTTTTGGGAGGTTCAAAAGAGGCAATATCCGATTCAGTAAGGTATGCAAATGAGCGCGAGCAATTCGGAAGACCAATTTCAAAGTACGGTGCAATCCGTTACAAGATCGCCGAGCAAGCGATCCGAACATTTGTATTGGAGTCTGCTACTTACAGGGCAGGACAGAATATAGACGATGCAATTGCAGCACTGATCGAAGGTGGAATGCCCAAAGGTCAGGCGACATTAAAAGGTATTGAGCAGTTTGCTGCCGAATGTGCAATGCTAAAAGTAGCAGGTTCTGAATGTCTGGATTACGTGGTTGACGAGGCAGTTCAAATCTACGGAGGGATGGGTTATTCTGCTGAATCACCGGTTGAAAGGGCATACAGAGATTCGCGGATCAACCGCATTTTTGAAGGGACGAACGAGATCAATCGGATGTTAACGGTTGACATGATCCTTCGACGTGCAATGAAGGGAGAACTTGACTTGATGGGGCCAGCAATGCAGGTGGCAGGAGAGTTGATGAGTATCCCTGAAACGAGTGAAGTTCCGGAAGGTATATTAGGGAATGAGCACAAATACCTGGAAAACTTCAAGAAATCAATTCTAATGGTAGCTGGAAGTGCTGTTCAAAAGCTGATGCAAACCTTATCTAAGGAGCAGGAAGTATTGATGAATATAGCGGATATGGCCATCTGGACCTACCAGGCAGAATCCGTTCTGTTGCGTGTGGAGAAGATGATCGCTACAAAAGGTGAAGGCTCATGTGCAGAGCAGATCGCGATCGTAAAAACATATTTCTATGATTCTGCTGATCGGATTGAAAAGGCAGCGAAAGATGCTCTGAACTCATTTTCTGAAGGCGATGAATTAAGAATGATGTTAATGGGATTGAAGCGCTTTACCAAAACGGAAGCATTTAATCCAAAAGCAGCAAGGCAGCTTATTGCTTCAAAATTGATCGAAAACAATAAATACGCTTTTTGAGCATTGAACATTTCATGACAAGCCACTCTTCAAGTGGCTTTGTCATATTATCTGAATCAATTTGTTCATTGGTTCAACAAAATGTCCGATCAATTTAAAGAACTGGTCCTCTTTTCGGCAAAAGGCTTCGATCATCTCTCTTGAATCAGGCTTCACAGCGACAAGCAGTCCGCCATTCGTTTGGGGATCACAAAGGGTAAGAAGGGACTCCCCACTTATTCCCAAAACCTGCTCTCCAAATGTATTCCAGTTGCGCATCGTGTTATCAGGGTATACCATTTTACCCGCAAGCTCAAGAACACCGGTCATAAATGGGACATCGGAGTAGCTGATTACAACAGAAACTCGACCGGAGTCACACATTTCGGAAATATGTCCCAACAGACCAAAACCTGTAAGATCTGTCATGGCAGTTACCGACTCAATATCACCAAACTGTCTTCCAATAGAATTCAATTCACTCATTCTTGATATCAGCTCTTGCTGTTGTTCATCAGGAAGGAGGCCTCTTTTCAGCGCCGTACTGAGTATTCCTGAACCGATCGGCTTTGTAAGGTAAAGAAGATCGCCTGGATTAGCTGTATTGTTTTGCTTCAATTGAAAACGGTTCAATAAGCCATTCACTGACAATCCAAAAACCGGTTCAGGATTTTCGATTGAATGCCCACCCCCTATCAGTATACCTGCTTCAGAACAAACTTCACGTGCACCGCGCATTACTTCCGAAGCTACACTTGCATCCAGTTTTTCCAAAGGCCAGGCAAGAATGCTAATTGCAAGAACCGGTGTTCCTCCCATAGAATAGATATCACTGATAGAATTTGCAGCTGCTATCCTACCAAAATCATATGGATCATCTACAATGGGTGTGAAAAAATCGGTGGTACTGATCAATAACCGGTCGCTACCAATCTCCAATACTGCACAGTCATCTCCGGAGGAGTTTCCAACAAGCAATCCATTGGCACCTCCCGTTTTGTGATCAGCCAAGATCTCAGCAAGAGCACTCGGAGGTATCTTACAACCACAACCCCCACCCTTCGTATATTCCGTAAGTTTAACGTTCTCTTTTTTCATATCAATACCCGATAAGCCTAACAGCAAGATCTCTGTACTCCATACCCACTCCACTCAACTCCATTACCTGTCCGGAATTATGCTCTTTCAGATTATATTCATACGCCTTATCATAGTAACCGAGAGCAATCGAAAAAGCCTCCCTTAGATTCCCTTCATCCAGAAATTCGAGTGCTCTTTTAACATGCTGTGGTCCCAGACGTTTTCCGATACGCTGCATCGCGAGCTTCAGATCTTCCTTTGAGAAGATACCGTAATCTTTTTCTATTTGATCCAACCTTTCTTCGAATGAACGATTGATAACTATTCGATTTGTTGATTTCATCTGTTTCCAGATGCCCTCTGGAATTACTTTATCGCCGATCGTTCTGCTTTCATCTTCGATCCAAATCCTTCTTTCAGGATCAAGGTTTCTCAAAACAGTGAATAATTCATTCTCGAATTGTTCCTGAGTCGGCGTATAAACCATTCCCAAAGCTCCGAATGAAGATCCGCGGTGATGGGCTAATCCCTCAAGATCAATGACTTGTTCTCCGAGATCCTCGAGCTCTTTTAGCAGGATCGTTTTTCCGGAACCGGTGCGGCCACCTATTACACAAATGTTAAGTTTACATTCAAAAAGTCCATGTACTCCGGTTCTGTAAGCTTTGTACCCCCCTTCCAACAGCAGTGGCTCCAGACCGTAGAATTTAAGCAGGAAGGAATAAAACTCGCTTCGCATACCACCTCTCCAGCAATGAACAAGCACTTTTCCCTCTTTGGCAATACTTACACCTTTTCTTAATAGATCAGAAAGGTGTGGACCCGTAAGTTCCAGACCTTTGTATACAGCCGGATGTCGACCATTGTGTTTATACATTGTTCCGACGAGCTTTCGCTCATCATCAGATAGAATAGGTACATTGAATACACCCGGTATATGACCATCACGGAACTCCTTTTCGCTTCGCACATCGATTACAGGATATAGTTCCTTTAAATGCAGAAATTCATCAATACCGATCTTTTGAACCATAACACAAATGTAAGACTATGAGGGCAATGAACTTCACAAAAAAAAGGCTGCCTTCAAGCAGCCTTTTCCAAGTATAATTTTGTTTATTTCATGTAAGTGTTGAAGAAGTCCTCATTTGTATACATTTTCCCATCCACAGTTACATTTTGCACTCCGCAAGCAATCAAAAAACGAACAATGACATGACGACTTTTATCATCATTAATCACCATTGAGATATTTGCTTCTTTGCTCGACTCGTTAAACTCTACCGTAAAGTAGTGTGTATAGTATTTGGCACTCTTTGAAACCTGTTCCTCAGTTAGATCCGCAGGCATTACAAACAAATATTTTCCAGATTCCTTGCTTGACAAAAGCTCTGTGGATTTCTGAGCGAATGCAGTAGCATTTTCCTGGGCAAATGATAGGGATGTTGCGAAAATGAAAGTGAAAAGAGATAAAACTAGGGTTTTCATGAGCGTACGTTTTTAAGTTCGAGACGAAACATTTCGTTAAAAAGTTGTATCATCACGTTTGGCTAAGCTACAATTTTTTTGCCAACTTTGAAAAGGAATGAAAAAACTTTTACCCTATTTTGATGCATCGAAAATTGAAGCCGGTTGCGACGAGGCTGGCAGAGGTTGTTTAGCCGGTCCTGTTGTCGCAGCTTCCGTAATCCTTCCGGTGGATTTTCATCATCCTTTTTTGAATGACTCAAAGCAGCTCAGCGAAAAAAAAAGGGATTTACTGAGACCTATTATTGAACAAGAGGCGATTGCCTATGGAGTATCCTTTATATCTTCCGAAGAGATCGATGACATCAATATTTTGAGAGCAAGTTTTTTGGGAATGCACCGTGCAGTAGATCAGCTGCATGTACGTCCTGAACTATTGCTTATAGATGGTAACCGTTTCACACCTTACCAGGGGATTCCTCATCAATGTATCATAAAAGGAGATGGGAAATACCTGAACATAGCGGCAGCATCGATTCTGGCCAAAACACATCGGGATGAATTCATGCAGGAACTTCATCACAAGCATCCTGTGTACGATTGGAATAACAACAAGGGATATCCTACCGAAAAGCATCGTGCAGCTATAAAAGAATTCGGAGCTACTTCTTTTCATCGGCAATCGTTCACCCTTTTGGCGACTGAGCAGATGGCATTATTTGATTAAACATCAGATTGTTCATTATAATCGAACCCTCCTAATTTTTGCAACCTACGGGTATCGTATTTTTGATCAAACTGAAAGTTCTATGTTCGCACGCTATTTTTTCATTACCCTTGGCATTATCAGTGTATTGTGGGTAGGCTATGTTGCAGCAGACATAATCGATAAAAAGAAATCCTTCTCTCCCACGTCTTTGTTCGGTAAGGAAGACGGGAAGATCTTGGTGATCAACCGCCGATATGAAGTTGATGAGACAAAACTTCCTTTCAAAACAATCGCAAAGAACAATGAAATACTGAGTGTTCTGAAGCCAAATTTGACTGACGAACGTTCCATATACATCAGTGCGAACCGCCGTCAGTTCCTGATCGAATCAAAATTCAACTGGTCGGAAGGAAAGGTAGAGGAACTTCTCAAAAAAAGCGGTTTGAATGCAAAAACGTTAGGATTGAGAAGCTATGCGATTAGTGGATTTGACATAAAATACTACAAGAACTACCTTCATTTTGCAGCCCCCGAACTGGAAACAACACTTATTGAGGGATGGGGAAATTTTGACCGGAGATCGAGTGCATCCGTCATCGATCTGAACGAAGACTTGCCAAAGATTACAGATATCTATTTCAAAGGAGATGACAGAGTCGACTTTGAAACAAAGAACTTTAAAAAATTAAAGGGTGATCAAGTGGATGACAACGCCCTTTTTTCATCAGCACTTCCTAAGAACATAAAGAATTACCATTTTATCGAAAAACAGTTCCTGAACGCAAGCGATAAAATATTTGCTAATGGGCCAATGAAGAATTGGGTAGACAAAGGGATTGTAACTTTTGAATACAAAGGCTCAAAGGTAATCGTGACTGATTTTGTTTCCGGTCAGGAACCAGTCTACGTCATGAATGATTTTATGAAACAGGATACAGAGAATACCGAGCATGGCTTCTTCAATGACATCAAACTCACTACAGATTTCCCTGCTTCTGGAAAGGATGGGTTCTATATCTACTCAATGAACGATTTCGCCGTTATCAGCGAGGATCAATCGGTTTGCGAAGACATCGTGGCTCAAAACAAATTAGGGAATACGCTATCCACGGATCAAGCAGAAATGAAGGCCATATTTGGAATGCTGCCGGCCCGAGTTACGGAAAGAACTGTTAATAACTCAATAAAGTTCAGCCGAACCGTTTACCGAAACAGAATACACGAAACACATATATCCTTAAACAGTGAGGATTCCGGAGAGGAAGGGGTCTCTACAGGGGAATCACTCACCATCAATATTGATGCTGTGATAAAGGATTTTATTTCTTTCGATGGAAAGGGGAATGTCTCTGTACTAACGGGTACGAATGAACTCATGTATTATTCTGGAGGGCAAATGAAATGGATTAAAAACCTGGGCTCGAAGGCTGTAGACGGAATAACATATCTCGATCAGTTTCAGTTCCTCCTTGTTACCTGCAAAAACTCAATTCATTTACTTGACAAACAAGGCAATTATGTTCTCGGCGGACCTATTAATCTAGGTGGCCGAAGCCCTTCTCAGCAAGCTACAGTCTTCAATTGGCGAAATAAACTCTATCTTGTATTTCCAGATGAAAATGGTACGATGCACTTATTTGATCAAAGAGGGCGTCATCAATTCAGTGTTGCAAATAGTATGACAGGTGTCTCGGCTCCTGTCGACGCATGGATTAGCCAAAAACGGCTATTCTTTGGTGTCCGGAATAATGGCTCTTTCAAAATGTTTGATGCGGAAAAAAGAAGTGAATACCGTTCCTTCAATTTACCCGGTGATGCGCAATCCATCGTGCGGAATAATGAGATCTTCTTATTTTCCAGTGAAAACGGAGAGTTGATTTACATGGATCAAAAGGGTGGTAAAACACAGCTTAACGAATCTATTTCAGGAAAAATAAAGAAAAGTTCGGCCTCGGCAAATCTCATCTACCTCTCAAATTTCAATAGTGGCAAGATTTCTATACTAAGTTCCGTCGGAAGCCTATTAGGAATAGTTCCAATTGATTTTTCTGACGTTGAAAACTGGCATATTCAAACCATCGAAGGAAGAACTTTTGTCGGTGTAATCGACGGTTTGGAGAATAATGTATATTTGTACGAGTTGGATGGTGGCAAATTTAGCGATAGATCATACGAGGGAAGTAGAAAATGTATGTTAAATAATTCTGACAACACACTGATCATAACCTCGATCGTCGACAAATTCATCGTTCAGCATCGTGTAAACTAAAACTCTACTTAAAATGAAAATGATGAAAAAAGCGTTACTGTTTTTGTGTTTCGCAATTTCACTTGGCACTTCTGCACAGAACTATCTGGGAATCTATAGCAGTAACTATGCCGGAGTAATGGCAACAGATCTTCAACCAGCCAGCTTCGTAGACAGCCGTTTCGTGGTGGATGTGAATCTTGCCAGCTTTAACCTTTCAGGTTGGACAAATGCAGGATACTATTCCACAAGAGACATGCCTAAATGGTGGACAAAATCTTTCTTGGACACGTCTATTTACAATAGTTGGGCACCAACTGATGGTGTAGACTTTACAGACAAATATATTACGAGAAGATATAGTGCTAATGACAATACGACAATTGGATTCTACAATAATATCCAGGTTGATGTCTTAAACTTTATGTTCCACATAAACCCTAAAATAGCTGTTGGTGCAGCGATCAAATTTCGCTCAATAACAAATGTGGATGATATCGATCCTAATCTTGCTTTGCTACTGGAAAATGATTGGGATTATGCCACTCTCTGGGATCAGAAATTCAATGAAGAGCTGCTTGATTTCAACCATTTGACCTGGTTAGAATATGGTATAAATTATTCTCAAGTGATCAAGGACGACGGAGAACATTTCATGAAGTTTGGTGCAAAACCAAAATGGCTTTCCGGCATGGCAGCGGCGTATTTACACACTAAAAATTTCCAGTACAACGTTGATGATGAAAATACATTCAACTCTTTGTCAGGTGATGTTGAATATGGTCATTCGTCTGGAATTCTGGACATTTTGGGAGACCCTAACAAAACGATTGGGCCGTCCGATTTCATGAAGAGTGCGGCAAAGTTCGGAATTGGCCTTGACCTAGGATTCGTATATGAATGGCGCCCAGAATGGAAATCCTATAAATACGACATGGATGGTGAGACAAATATTTGGCGTCGTGATCAGGAGAAATATAAAATGCGGGCGGGGATATCGATTCTTGATATTGGCGGCATGAAATTCGCCAAAGGAGGGTTAAGTCGCGATTTCTCCGTTAACACCAATAATCCATTTAACTTCAGAGACGCGTTCAAAGGAGCCGGAAACCTCATTGAAATTGATCAAAAGATAGATAGTCTTGTACAGAACGACCCAGATTGGACATCCCCTGAGGGTGAGGGATCTACCTTCTTTATGTCATTGCCCACTTCCATCAGTTTACAATACGACTATCACATTTGGAAGTGGTTGTATGTCAATGCGACAGGGATCTTGAATATTCAGAATCGTAAAAATCCTCACAGGGTGCGCGTACCAAACAGCTTCAATGTGACCCCAAGCTTTGATCACGCATGGTTTGGTCTTCATTTACCACTTTCTTACAACTCTTACTCAGGATTTAAAGCAGGTATTGGAACGCGACTTGGGCCACTTACAGTGGGTGTGAATGACTTTGGTGTATTGTTCGCTTCAGGAGACAAAATCAATGGCGCTGCGGTTTATGCTGGATTGAGAGTACCGGTACTATACACGGCTCCTGATGATATGGATGGTGATAAAGTTTCGGATGAAAAGGACGAATGTGCTGTTATACCGGGTATTTGGGCCTTCAAAGGATGTCCTGATTCTGATAATGACGGCATTAAGGATATGGAGGATCATTGTCCGCAAGAAGCAGGTCTTGCTGAATTCAACGGATGCCCTGACAAAGACGGAGATAAGATTCCGGATAAAGATGATCTTTGTCCTGAGT
>Ga0315902_10005540_pt1 | contig 17757 bp, 15 predicted proteins | sample LakEriMetagenome_9_FD_203523 | JGI IMG/M metagenome (GOLD analysis project Ga0315902, IMG submission 203523) | Freshwater fungal communities from buoy surface, Lake Erie, Ohio, United States - Buoy 12 MA117 | ecosystem: Environmental > Aquatic > Freshwater > Lake > Lake biofilm | place: USA... | reverse complement strand
CGGCGTGATAGCGCGCCTCGGGCATCCGCTGCCAGGCGTGAATCAGGCCGCCAGCGGCGGCAAAGCTGGCGAAGCCCAGCATCGCCAGGTGCGAGTGGGCCACGACCCAGTCGGTGAAGTGGACGCGTTGGTTGAGCGACATCTGCGCCTGCACCGAACCCTGCAGGCTCACGATGAGATAAAACACAATCCCCGTGCTCACGAACCGCAGCGCCGGGTCACGCGGCAGCCAGCCCGCCCCGCGCAGCGACAGCAGCAGGTTCGTCACGACCAGCACGACGCTGACGCCGAGCAGCGCCGAGGTGATGATGGCCGTCAGCTGGGCCGACATGGGAATCACCGAGAAGACATAGTGGTGGGTGCCGTTCAGCGGGTACAGGAAGAACAGCAGCCAGAAGCCCAGCATCGACAGGAAGTGGCTGAAGATGGGCCGACCGGTCGACGCCGGAATGATGAAGTACATCGTCGACAGCGCGAGCGGCGTGACGAACAGGCCGACCGCGTCGTGAATCCACAGGCCGCTGAATGCGGCGCCGGCCGCCCCCGAGACCACCTCGGGCACGAGGTTGCCCATCGGGTAGCTCAGCAGCGTGAACACGAGACCGCCGATGATGTACCAGCTCGAGATGTACATCGACTCGACGCCGCGGCGGAAGAACCCCGGCAGGAACTGGACGGCCATGCCGGCCAGCACTACGGCCACCATCACATCCACGATGAGGGGGAACTCGGCCCATTCGAGCGGCTGGCTGACGCCCGCGAGGACGAGCACCCAGCCCGGCACCATCACTCCGAAGTTCCAGAGCGCGCAGAGCCAGGCCCCCAGCCGTTCACTGGTGACGGGGCGACCGGTCAGGATGGGAACGGCGTGATAGAGGAATGCGAAAAAGGCGTTGGCGAGCCAGCCCAGCATGATGCCCTGGGTGTGGGCATAGCGGATGCGGCCCCAGCCGAGCGAGGGTGTGCCGGCGCCGAAGTCGGGAGACTGCAGCTGGAACGCCGCCACCAGCCCGAAGCTCACCGAAATGAGCAACGTGACCAGGGCGGCGATTCCGTGTGCGCGGACGAGGCCGCGGGCAACTGTGGGACCAGGGGCCGGCGTCACAGAGTGCGGCGACCTACTTGTTGATTGGAATCATGATGTGCGCGCCGGGCGTGCCGGGCAGCATCAGCCACGGCGTGCCGCGCATCTCGAGCGCCTCTTCGCGCTGGCTGGCCGTCGAGACGCCGATCGTCTCTGGCGTGGCACCCGGCACCGACAGCACCCACAGCAGCTGGATGCGGTCGCGCTTGCCGTAGAGACGGTACGACATGGTGCCGAACGGCGTCGGCTTGATCGTGCCGTTCTTGGTGGCCTCGGCCATGGCGGCGGTGATCTCGGCCTCGGTCTTCTTCTGGGCCGTGAGCTTCGCCATCAGGTCGCGGCGGGGGGCGGTGACCTTGTTGTAGCACCAGGTGAAGCCGTCGGCTCCGCGGGGTGTGCACTCGATGGCGTTGTTCCCCGGGCGCAGGACGCGGCGCTCGCCGTTGGCGTCGTACTCATACACGGTGGCGCCGGCCTTCAGATCATCGGGCAGCGGCAGCGTCGCCTGCGCCACCTTGTCGGCGGCCTCGTCCGTGATGGTCGAGTCCTTCGGGGCCGGGTTGATCGGAATCATGATGTGCGAACCCGGGGTGCCGGGCAGCATCATCCACGGGAGGCCCTTCCCCTCGAGCGCATTCGTGCGCTGGCTCACCGTCGACACACCCACCGACTCGGGCGTGGCGTTCGGCAGCGACATCACCCACAGGTCCTGGATGCGGTCGCGCTTGTCGTACTGGCGATACGACATCATGCCCTGCGGGGACGGCGGAATCGTACCGGCCTTGACGGCCGCCGCCATGGCGGCCGCGATTTCGGCCTCGGACTTCTTCTGCGCCGTCAGCTTGGCCTCGAGGTCGCGCCGCGGCGCCTGCGAGTTGTGGTAGCAGCGGGCAAAGCCGTCGACGGCGCTGCGCACGTGGCACTCGGCCCAGTTGGTGCCCTTGCGCAGCACCTGGCGGTTGCCCTCGGCGTCGTAGGCCACGACGGTCGCGCCATCACGCATGTCCGGCGGAAGAATTTTCACCGCATCTGCAATGCGCGGATCGGCGCCCCCCGTCTGCGCCGCCACGGACAGCGGCACCAGCACGAGGGCAGTGGAGAGGAGGCGAATCATGCGAGCCATACAGCGATACCTTTCAAACGTCCGACGTGCGTTTACCCGACAAACAGGAGGCGGAACCCGCGCTCCTGCGCATGCAGCACCCCGACGACGCCGGCGGCCACGAGCCGCGAATTGGGCAGCAGGTTCGGGACCATCTCGGTCTTCAGCAGGGCCTCGGCGTCACCGCCCTGGCCCGCCAGCCGGCCGGCGATGCCGCGGCTCGCCGTGCCGCACACGATGAACTGCACTCCGCGCTTGGCGAGGCCTGACAACTGCATGCGCTCGCCCGAGTTGTAGGGATTAGCCGTCGGCACCGGCTCGACCTTCGGCGCCAGCATCTTGCCGTACTTGGCCCACACGGCATCGCCGTAGGCGTAGGCGGTCGCCGAATGACGCAGGCAGATCATGATGGCCATGTCGGCATCCTCGATGCCGTAGCCGTTCTTGCTGCCGGTGAACAGGTTGCCGGCAAAGCGGATGGCATCGGGCACGCCCTCGGGCGAGGTCACGTCAAGAATGACGCGGTGCTTGCCAGGCATGGCATTCATCCAGTCGTCTGTCGCATGCAGCGTCGGCTGGAAGGCCGGCGCCGGTGCCTGCGCGGCCTCTGCGGCGCCGCCAAAGGCAGCGGCCGTGGCCACTGCGCCCAGTCCGGTCATGAGGTCACGACGGCCTGTGATTCGCTTCGACATAGTCTGCTGTCCCTCTGCAAGTGAAATCGGCGGCACCCCGGGGTGCCGCGTCGATTATATGCCTGTCCCGTGTGCCATCATAGGGGCCGACGATGGCCCTCGACGCCCTGGAATCCGAAGCCATCCATATCTTCCGGGAAGCCGTGGCGGCGGCCCGGAATCCCGTCCTCATGTACTCGGTGGGGAAGGATTCGTCGGTGCTGCTCCATCTGGCCCGCAAGGCCTTTCATCCGGGCCCCTTGCCGTTCCCGCTGCTGCATATCGACACGACCTTCAAGTTCCGCGACATGTATGCGCATCGCGAACGGATGGTGGCCGAGACCGGGGCCCGGCTGATCGCCCACACCAATCCGGCCGGCCTCGAGGCGGGGCTGTCGCCCTTCACCCACGGCTCGAGCCACTGGACCGACGTGATGAAGACCGAGGCCCTCAAGCAGGCCCTCGATGCACACGGGTTCGACATTGCCATCGGGGGCGCCCGTCGCGACGAAGAGGCCTCCCGGGCCAAGGAGCGGGTGTGCTCGTTCCGCGCGGCCGGCCACCGATGGGATCCGAAGCGGCAGCGGCCCGAACTGTGGGACCTCTACAACCTCCGCATGCACGACGACGAGAGCGTCCGCGTGTTTCCGATTTCCAACTGGACCGAGCTCGACGTCTGGCGCTACATCGAGCGCGAGCAGATCCCCGTCGTGCCCCTCTACTTTGCGGCAGTGCGCCCGGTCGTCCGTCGCAGCGGCACGTGGATCATGGTCGACGACGACCGGCTGCCGCTCGAGCCGGGCGAGGTGCCCGAGCAGCGCCTGGTCCGTTTCCGCACCCTGGGCTGCTATCCCCTGAGCGGGGCCATCGAGAGTCCGGCGGCCACCGTCGCCGACATCATCGCCGAGACGGCGGCGGCTGCGGCCTCTGAACGCCAGGGGCGCCTCATCGACTCTGACCAGCCGGCCTCGATGGAAAAGAAAAAGCGCGAGGGCTACTTTTGAGCGCCGATCTGCTGCGCGTGCTGACCTGCGGCAGCGTCGACGATGGGAAGTCGTCCCTGCTGGGACGGCTGCTGTACGAGACGCGGTCGATATTCGAGGACCAGCTCACCGCCCTCGAACGCGACACGCGGCGCTACGGCACCCAGGGCGAGCGGCTCGACCTGGCGCTGCTGGTGGACGGCCTGCAGGCCGAGCGCGAGCAGGGCATCACCATCGACGTGGCCTACCGGTTCTTCTCGACGGCGCGCCGCCGCTTCATCGTGGCCGACACACCCGGGCATGAGCAGTACACGCGCAACATGGCGACCGGGGCGTCGACGGCCGAGCTGGCCATCATCCTGGTCGACGCGCGCAAGGGCCTGCTGACGCAGACCCGCCGCCACACGCGCATCGTGGCGATGATGGGCATCAGGCACGTGGTGCTGGCCGTCAACAAGATGGACCTGGTCGGCTACGCCCAGCCCGTCTTCGAGGGCATTGCGCGCGAGTATGTCGACTGGGCGGCGCAGTGTGGCCTCACCGAGGTGGTGGCACTGCCGCTGTCGGCGCTCGAGGGCGACGGCGTGGCCGAGCGCAGCCCGCACATGCCGTGGTTCAAAGGGCCCTCGCTGCTCGAGCACCTGGAGACCGTCGACGTGTCGGCCCCCGCCGACACCGGGCCGCTGCGGCTGCCCGTGCAGATGGTGCTGCGGCCCGATGCCGACTTCCGGGGCTTTGCCGGGCGCCTTGCCGCCGGGGCCGTGCATGTGGGCGACCGCCTGCGGGTGATGCCCTCGGGTGTCGAGGCGGTCGTGCGCGCCCTGCCGGCGTTCGGAGGCGGCCGTGCCGAGGCCGCGACGGGCGAGTCGGTGCTGGTGCAGCTCGATCGCGAGGTCGACGTCAGCCGCGGCGACGTGCTGGCAGCGGCCGATGCGCCGACGGGGGTCGCCGACCAGTTCGAGGCGCGCGTGCTCTGGATGGGGCATGCCGATCTCGTCGCCGGGCGCAGCTACCTGTTCAAGCTGCACACCCGCGAGGCGAGGGCCACGGTGACGGCCATCAGGCACAGGGTCGACCTCAATACCGGCGCCGCGCTGTCGGCACGGCAGCTGTCTCTCAATGACATCGGGGTCGTGACCCTGTCGGTCAGCCAGCCCGTGCCGTTCGAGCCGTATGGCACGAACCGCACACTCGGGGGCGGCGTCCTGATCGACCCGGTCACGTTCGATACCGTGGGGGCAGTGCTCATCGACTTTGCCCTGCGGCGCAGCGGCAACCTGCACTGGCACCCGTCACCCATCACGCGCGACGAACGTCGGGTGCTGATGCAGCAGCGCGCCTGCTGCATCTGGTTCACCGGTCTGTCGGGCAGCGGAAAATCGACCATCGCGCACGCCCTCGAGCAGCGGCTGCATGCCGAGGGCCGCTTCACGTATGTGCTCGACGGCGACAATATCCGGCACGGACTCAATCGCGACCTGGGCTTCACCGAAGCAGCGCGCGTCGAGAACATCCGTCGCGTGGCCGAAGTGGCTCGCCTCATGGTCGATGCCGGCCTCGTGGTGATTGTGGCCTTCATCTCACCGTTCCGCGCCGATCGCGACATGGCGCGGGACCTGTTCGGCGACGGTGAATTCCTGGAAGTGTTCGTCGATACGCCGCTCGAGGAATGCGAGCGCCGAGATCCGAAGGGACTCTATCGGAAGGCGAGAGCCGGAGAACTGCCCAACTTCACCGGCCTCGACAGCCCCTACGAGCCGCCCGCATCTCCTGAGGTGCGCCTCGACACCGCCCGTCAGTCGGTCGACGCCTGCGTCGATCAGGTGCGTGCGCAGCTGCCCTGAGCCGCCACGATGGATCCGCTGCGGGTACTCGCCGGCGCGCTCACCGGGTTTGTGGTTGGCATGACCGGCGTTGGTGGCGGCGCGCTCATGACGCCGCTGCTGCTGCTGGTCTTCGGTGCGGCGCCCCTCACGGCCGTCGGCACCGATCTGTGGTTCGCCGCGCTCACCAAGGCCTCGGTCTCGTGGCGGCAACACCGCGCGGGCCTCATCGACTGGTCCATCGTCCGGGCGCTCTGGGCCGGCAGTCTGCCGGCATCACTGCTGACCGTGTGGGGCATGGCCGGCACGGCACCGACCGCGGCCGCGCTCGATCGCATTCGCGTCGCCGTCGCGGTCGCCATTGTGCTGACCGCCGTGAGCCTGCTGTGGCCTCGTCGGCAGACGCCGGCCACAGTGTCAGGCGAAGGGGCGCCGCTGTCGTGGCCCAGGAATCTTGCGACGATGGGGGCGGGGGCGGTGCTGGGGGTGATCGTCACGCTGACGTCTGTGGGGGCGGGCGCGCTGGGGGCCGTGGCGCTGAGCCGTCTGCACGGCACACGGCTCGGGCCGCTGCGGCTCGTGGCGACCGACATCGCCTATGCGATTCCGCTGGCGCTCTGCGCGGGTGTGGGGCACCTGGCCTTCAGCACCGTCGACATGTCGCTGCTGCGTGACCTGCTGCTGGGGTCGATCCCTGCGGCCCTGCTTGGGGCGGCGGTGGCGGCGCATGTGCCCCAGGCGCTGCTGCGCCGTGCGCTGGGGCTCACGCTGCTCGTCGTGGGCGCGATTCTGGTCAGCAGCGCCTGGTAGGCGCACGCGGCTGGCCCGTGCCCCCCTACAGCACCACGCCGAACCGGCGGGCGAGGGCGAAGGCCAGGGCCATCGAGAGCAGCACGTACGCGACGAGCCAGGGCACGCGCGTGCCGGCCACCGCCAGCCCGGGTTCCGGGTAGGCCACCGAGAGGCGCCGGGCCGCATGAGCCTCGGGCAGGGGCTGGTCAGACGGATAGAGCAGCAGGTCATCCCACGCCGAGCCCCGCACCGGCGACCGGCGCACGAGCCCGGACGAGGCGTCGAGCGTGATGACAAGGTCGGTGCCCGAGTCGCCGTCGTGCAGCGTCGCGGTGTGGCGTCCCGCCTCGAGGGGTGTCACCCGCCAGACCAGCTCGCGGCCCCCGCGCAGGCGCACGGGCTCGGCGTCGGCCTGCAGGCCCGCAGACGTCGTCAGTCGCATCTGGTCCGACGCGGCCGCACGCGTGTCGCGCAGCTCGGCACGCAGCACCACCGCACGGCCGGGGCGCAGGCCCTCATAGCCGTAGAAGGCCTGCAGTTGGGCCACCACCAGCGTCAGCGGCAGCACCATCCACAGGAAGGGCACGAGGGTGTGCCGCAGATAGCGCGCGTTGGCGGCGAGCATGCGACCGAGCGCCGGCCAGACGCCACGCGGCTCGTCGTGGAACAGCCGCACCTCGAAGAGCGCCGCGCGGATGCCGCGTTTGGCCGCGGCGAGTGCCGCCTGGTTCGACGTGCGCCGCACGACGAACAGCATCGCGAGAGCGGTGAGGGCCGAGGCGACGGCGAGCAGCAGCAGCGGCGCCCGGCTGATCAGGGGCGCCAGTGCGGCATCGGCGACAGGCGTCAGCACGGCGTTCAGCGCCGCGATGGCCCGCTCAGGAAATGTAGCCAAGCCCCTTCAGCTTCTTCCGGATGTCTTCTTCCGAGTCGGCGCTGTCGATCGACGCCAGCTCCTTCTCGAGCACATGCGCGACGAACTCATCGACCGACGCATAGCCAGCCAGGTCTGCATAGCGCTTCACCCGGGCGAGCAGCGCCTTGTCGAGTCTGATGCCACGGTCAAACCACATGTCAGGGCTCCTTGGTCACGGTGGGGAACGCATCGACGCCGAACTCGGCCAGCAGTGCCGCCGCCAGCTGCTGCAGCGATCGCGCCTCGCGCTTGAGGGGGCGGCTCGAGAACAGCACGCCAGGCACGGCCTCGTGGTCCATGCAGTGATCACCGGTCCAGTGCGTGGTGTTGTCGGTCAGTACTTCGAGGGGCAGGCCCCCGAGGGCCGATTCGTCAGATGTACGCGTGCCTTTCGCGTAGCCGATGACGAGATCGGGGGCGAGGTCCGTCGAGGTGGCCATCGTGTAGACCTCCTCACGTCGATACACCTTCGTGATGGCGGGCTGGCCGGTGGCCGGGTCGATCACCGCCAGCAGCTTGCGTCTTAGTTCGTCGAGCAGCGCATCACGGCTGGCTGCCGGCACTGTGCCGTCGCGTTCGCGGCCCTGCAGATTGAGGTAGAGGCCGTTGAGGCCGAGGCCATAGGCCCGCGTGCGCGACCAGTCGACGTTGGTGAAGTAGCCCGGGTCGCTGGCGAGCTTCGGGTCTCGCGCGCCCAGGTAGCCTTCGTCGCGCAGCCAGCTGTTCAGGTTGAAGGCGCGACGCCAGGTGGTGAAGCCGTGGTCCGACATCACCACCAGGAGGTCGTCCGGGCCGAGGCGTGCCTGCGTGTCGGCCACCACGCGGTCGAGCGACTGATACAGCTGCTCGAGCAGCGCCGCATACTGCGCATCGCGCTCGGGACGGTAGGTCGGGTGCTGCGGGTCGCGCGAGTGCCACATCATGTGGCCCACCTGGTCGACGTTGCCGAAGTAGTAGAAGAGGAAGCCATCCGTGAAGCGGTCGAGCACGTGCGCGTACTGGCGGACATTTTCTTCCCCGGCAATCGCCGCCTGCGCCAGGAACTCGTCCGTCGTCAGCACGCCGGTCTTCAGGGCCTTGGTGTCTTCGGGCATGCCCTGCGTATAGAAGCGTCCGGTGGCCTCGGCCAGGTCTGCGGCGTACGACGCGGGGGTCGACACGGGCATGGCCGGAGACAGCGGGTCGATATTGACCGGGCTGGCATACAGCTCGAAGAAGGGCTCGACCGCCTTCAGGAAGAACCGCACTTCCCCCGACAGCGTCTGCGTCGGCACCAGGGGAAACTGCACCGGCAGCCAGTCGCTCCACTCGCCGACCTTCAGCACCCGCTCTTCACTGCCCAGCGTCAGGGTGACCGCCCCTCCGCCCTCCCCGATGGCCACCGTGAACGGCGCCTCGACGCGCTGGGCCGCGCTTCGGAACGGGTTGTCCGGGCCCTTCAGCGTGGCCCCGACCACGCCCTGCCGCGGACGCACCTGAAACACCTCGCCACCGGAGAGCGTGCCGCCCGAGAACGCATACGGCTCGGACGTGAAGAGCGAAAAAGTACCGTAGGTGCCCAGCAGGTCGGGCGTGCCCATGCCGCTCAGCTCGCGCGATGCCGTGCCCGAGGGCGGAAAGTTCGCCGGCATCCGGATGATGGTCGTCGGAACTCCGCGTGCCTCGAGCACCTCCCAGAACGGCTGTCCCTGCCGCAGCAGTTCCACCGTGCCCCCGCTCAGCGGCACACGCCACGGCCCCAGCGTCACCGTACGGCCGCCCTCGGTGCGCGTCGTCGACAGGAAGGGTGTCATCGTCTTCGGATCGCGGTGGATGAAGTCGAAGATGCCGTGTCCACCGGGGTCGAGGCCGGTGATGAACGTCGACCACGCCACGGGGCTCTGCGGCGGCACGGTCGTGCCGAGCGGTGCGAATCCGCCCGATGCGGCCAGTTTCGCCAGCGCGGGCAGGCGGCCCTGCTGCAGCATCTGGGCCGTCAGTTCGTGATCGAGCCCGTCGAAGCCCAGCACAATCACCTTGCGGCCGACCGGCGTGCGCGACTCGCAGGCCACTGTCGCCACGCACAGGGTGACCAGCAGTGCCAGGCCGGCGGTCAAGCTGCGACTCATGCCAATCCCTCCAGGGGACGCCCTTCCATGTGCGTGGGCGGTACGATGCCAAACAGCGACAGGGCCGTCGGGGCCAGGTCGACAATCGACGGCGCACTGGTTGTCGTGGGCCGGTTGCAGAAGAAGACACCGGGCACCAGGCGCGGATCGACGCCGTGGTCGCCGCTCCAGGCCTTCGTGTTGTCCTCGAACAGGGGGCCATCGACCATCCCGGTCGCGGCATCCCACGAGATGCGATACCCCTCGTTGTAGCCGACGACGAGGTCGGGTGCATTCTCGAGGTAGGGACCCGCATAGAGCGCGGCCGTGTCGAAGGCCTCGTTGATCGCCACGGCACCGCAGGCCTCGTCACGCAGCCCGCGCAGGCCGGCCATGATTCGCGCCTTCACCGCAGCCGCCTCTGCGCCGGGTGCCACGATGCCCTCGGCCTCGCGGCCCTTCAGGTTCAGGTAGATGCCACTCAGGCCGAGCGCATAGGCCTGTGTCCGCGACCAGTCGACGTCACGCAGCCACTCGCTGCGGCCATCGGCGCCGGCCTTCAGCACCAGAAGCCCCGCCGACTGCAGCCACGCATTCACGTTGACGCCCCGGCGGAACGACGTGAAGCCGTGATCGGAAATCACCATCAGCACATCGTCCTCTGACAGGCGCGCCCGGATGCGCCCGACGAGCGCGTCGTTGTGCGCGTAGAGGTCGCGAATCGCATGGCGGTGCGCGGCCGTCGCGCGGCCCTTCCCGGCCGGATGCGCCGGATCGATGTCGCGCCAGAACATGTGCTGGATGCGGTCGGTCGCATCGAAGACGCACACGAGCGTGCCACGGTCGAGCCGATCGAGTGCCGCATGCAGCATTGCCTCGCGCTCGCGGTCGATGTCATACGCCTGCCGCAGGAACGTCGCATCGTCGGTGACGCCTTCGTTGAGGGCCCAGGTGTCTTCGGCCAGCCCAAGCGTCGAGAATGATCCGATGCGGGCAGCCAGGTAGCCCGCGTAGTACGACGGATGCGAGATCGGCATCGCCGGGCGCTCGGGGTCGAGGTTGATGGGCGACAGGTAGAGCGAGAGGTGCTCGCCGCCCTCGGTGAGCAGCAGCCGCGTGAGGCCGGTGATGGCAATGCCAGGTATGGCCGGAAACGTCAGCGAGACCCACGGACTCAGTTCGCCCTGCGTGACGGTCACGCGTGTCGTGCCGATCGTGACATCAGCCGTGCGACCGTCATCCCTGGTGACGACGTGCAGGGGGAGGGTGAGCGGGGGCTCGCCGTCGAGCAGCGTGTTCGGGGGGCCGGTGAGCGTGCCGTGCATGGCGGCGCCCTCGCGGGTCATCGCCAGGCGGATGCCGCCCTCCTTGAAGCGCCCGGTGGCCGGGCGTGTCGAGGCCAGCAGGAACGTGCCCTGCGTGCCGAGCAGGTCGGGCACGCACATCGCGCTGAGCTCGGCCCCGTAGAACTCATCCGGAGGAAACGTGATGGGCACCCGCAGGATGGTGCTCCAGATGCGGTGCTCGCCGAGGATGGTCCAGAACGGCTTCGACCGTCGCAGCAGCCTGAGGTCGGGGCGGCCGAGCGGCAGTCGGAAGCGGCCGAGCTTGAGGACGCGCGACACCGGCCCTATCACGGCGGACGACAGCTTCGGCAGGTAGGTGCGTCGGTCGCGGTCGAGGAAGTCGAAGATGTTGTGGCGCGCCGGGTGCGTGCCGGTGCTGAACGACGACCAGGCCACCGGCGACAGCGCCGGATAGGTCGTCGCCAGCCGACGATAGCTGCCCGAGGCTGCCAGGGCCGAGAAATGGGGCAGCAGCCCCTCCCGCATGTAGCGGTCGGTCAGTGCGGGGTCCTGACCGTCGAGGCCCACGATCACCAGCCGGCGGATGCGTGCCTTCGGGCGGCGCACGCCGGTGGCCCAGCGCCAGGCGGCACGGAAGGGCCAGACGAGCAGCGTGCCGAGGGCGACGATGATCGTCGTGACCAGCACGAACGCCGACGACATGAGGGCAAATCCGGCCCCGGGCCCGATGTAGGCCCACGCCGGCGCGGCGGTGACCAGCAGCAGCCACAGCGCCAGCGCAGCAGTTCGGGAGGGCAGGGGGCGAAGCGTGCGGGTCAACCCTGTTACTCTAGGCGGCAGGTCCCCTGCTTGGCAACCTCACTCAGCCCGCTTGCGCTGTTCCGCCGATGGCGTCGTGGCCGTCCCGTCGTGGTGGTCTCGGGCCTGCCGCGTTCGGGCACGTCGATGGCGATGCGGATGCTCGAGGCCGGCGGGTTGCCGCTGCTGACCGATGGCGAGCGCGAGGCTGACGGCAGCAATCCGCACGGCTACTTCGAGCTCGAGCGGGTGAAGACGCTCGACAAGCCGGGCCCGACGGGGTGGCTGGCGCAGGCGCGCGGGCGCGGCGTCAAGGTCATCTCCTTCCTGCTCACCTATCTGCCCGAAGACTACGACTACCAGGTCATCTTCATGCACCGGCATCCCGACGAGGTGCTGGCCTCGCAGAACGCCATGCTCGACGCGCGGGGCGAGGCCCGCGGCCCTGTGGACGATCGCACCCGCACGCTGTACGCCGCGCACCTCGAGCAGGTGAACCGGTTCATGGCGAAGCGTCCGTGTTTTTCGGTGTGCGACGTGCACTATCACGATGTCGTGGCAGACCCTGCGGGCGAGGCGGCGCGCATCAACGCCTTCCTCGGCGGCCAGCTCGATGAGGCCCGCATGGTGGCGGCCGTCGATGCCGGCCTGTATCGGAACCGGGTGACGGCCCCATGAGTGCGCCCGCCAGGCACCGCGTCCATGCCATGCGCGTCGGCGGCGTGTATCCGCTGTACGTGGCCAAGGCCGAAAAGAAGGGGCGTACAAAGGGCGAGGTCGACGAGATCATCCGCTGGCTGACCGGCTACACCCAGGCCGGGCTCGAGGCGTGCCTGCAGGACGGCACCGACTTCGAGACCTTCTTCACCCGGGCCCCGCGCCTCAACCCGGCACGGACGGCCATCACGGGCGTCATCTGCGGCGTGCGCGTCGAGACGATCGACGATCCGGTGATGCGCGAGGTGCGCTACCTCGACAAGCTCATCGACGAACTGGCGCGCGGCCGGCCATTGCCGAAGATCCTCCGCGCGGGCTGAGTGAGCCGGGACCCGGCGGTGTACATCGCGCGACGGGGTTGTGACCCCGGGTCAAGCTGGGGCCTGAGGGGCGTCATCGGAACGTCCGGGCAGGAAGAGGACCGGCGGGGCCGAGTCCGAGGCGATGGTGCCAGTAGTGCCACGACCGCGGGTCGAGGACCCCGGGCGGGGCCGCGCTGAGAGCCGCGCGCAGGCGCTCAGCGCCGAACAGCGCCTCGACACGATTGACTTCGGGCAGTGTGCCCAGGGCCATGACGCGGCAGAGGAAGTCGGTCTCGTTTGCCAGCACCTCGTCCGGAGACTTCCACCACACCACCCGCGTGGCCAGCGTCCGCAACTCGTCGGTCGGAATCATGACTGGGAGTCGTCGCCTCTGACCTAGATGCGCCGCCAGAGCACCCGTTCGACGCGGTGGTCGGCGCCCTTGTGCAGGATCAGGTGCGCCCGCATGCGCGTGGGCAGGATGTTCTCGCGCAGGTTCACGCCGTTGATGCGCGCCCAGATATCCTCAGCCGTCGTCCGGGCCTCGGCCTCGCTGAGCGCCGCATACCGGTGGAAATACGACGTCGGGTCTCCGAAGACCGTCGCGCGCAGGTGCAGGAACCGCTCGATGTACCAGCTGCGGATGTCAGCCTCGTCGGCGTCCACGTAAATGGAATAGTCGAAGAAGTCCGAGGCAAACAGTTGATCGTCGCCGCGCTCGTTCGGGGGGGCCTGCAAGACGTTCAGCCCCTCGACAATCACCACATCGGGCTGCCGCACGGTCTGCGTGGCTCCGGGGACGATATCGTACAGCGGGTGGGAATAGATCGGCGCATGCACGACAGGGGCGCCCGACTTGACATCGGCCAGGAAGCGCACGAGCGCACCGCGGTCATAACTCTCGGGGAATCCCTTGCGCTGCATGAGACCCCGCTCGCGCAGCACGGCATTCGGCAGCAGGAACCCGTCGGTCGTCACCAGTTCCACCGACGGATGGTTGGGCCAGCGTGACAGCAGCGCCTGCAGCACGCGGGCTGTCGTGCTCTTGCCGACGGCCACCGAGCCGGCCAGGCCGATGATGAACGGCACCTGTCCGCCCGTCTGCCCCAGGAAGGTCTGCGACGCCTGGTGCAGCGCCTGCACCGCCCCCACGTGCAGGTTGAGCAGGCGCGACAGCGGCAGGTAGACCTGCACCACCTCGTCCAGCGACAGCGCCTCGTTGACGCCCCGCAGCTGGTCGAGGTCGGCTTCCGAGAGGGTGAGGGGCGTGTTTTCACGGAGGGCCGCCCACGACTCCCGGTCGAAGGACAGGAACCGGGACAGCGGCAGCAGTGCGGGCGAACTCATGAACAGCCCACAGCATGACGGGATTACGAACGATGGTCAACAATCCCGCGCAGATGTGATACGAAGCGGCATGCACGTTTCCGCCCTGCAGTTCAGTGCCATCGCCCTGCGCGACTACCCCGACATCCTTTCCCTCGACTCACAGGCCCTGCTCGACGCACTCGCCCCGCTCGACCGCGAGCGTCAGGCGCTGATGGCCCTGCGCACCCAGCGCCGCCGCGAGCGTGCGCGCACGCGCACACGGCTCGACTTCCTGCCTGACGATGCCACGATCGCGGGCACGACCATCACGGTCGCCGACGCCCGGGCGGGTCGCTTCACCGGCGGCGCGGTACCCGCCGATCTGCAGCGGCAGTGGATTCAGGGCACCGGCCCGGCGGCGCGGCCGCGGGTCCCGCTGGCGCAGGGCCTCAGGAACGTGGCCTACGCCCTGCTCTCGGGGGCAGACGGCTGGATGTTCGATGGCGAGGACGCCCTCGGCCAGCTCGGTACCATGTCGCTCGACAATCAGCGCAGTCTGCGGTGCGCCCTGCACCGCGAGCCGCTCTTCCTCGAGGTGGCCGCCCAGGTGGCCGCCGAGATGAACCAGTGGGCCACCGGCTTCCTCGGTCGGGCGATCGTGGATGATGTCACTGCGCAGCTGCAGCGCACCACCGTCATCTACCGCGCGCGCGGGCTCCACCTCGACGACCGCCACGTGTGCCATGCCGACGGCACCGGGCTGGGCGCGTCGCTCGTCGATGCCGCACTCTACGTGCAGCACAACCACGCCGTGCTGCGGTCGCGCGGGTCATCCGTGGTGCTCTATCTGCCCAAGATTCAGACGGCCGAGGAGGCGGCGTACTGGAATCGCCTGCTCTCAGCCATTGAACAGCATCTCGGGCTGCCGCACGCCACCATCCGCACCTACGTGCTCGTCGAGCAGATCGAGGCCTGCTTCCAGCTGATGGAAATCCGCGCCGCCCTGTCGCCGCGCTTCGTGGGCTTCAACACGGGCCGCTGGGACTACATCAACAGCGTCTCCGACGCGCTGGCGTGGGATCACGCCTTCATCAACCCGAACATCGACGCCATCACCATGACCTACGGCTACATGCGCGCCTACGAAGACCGGGTGCGGCGGGCCGTCAACACGCCCGATGCCCGGGGCCAGTGCGCCCTGTGGCAGGGCGGCATGGAACCCAATATCCCCGTCGGCTCTGCCGCAGGCGTCGAGGCCGGCATGGCCCGCGCGCTGGCCGGCGCCGGCCGCGAGCAGCGCGAGGGTGCCTCGGGCAAGTGGGTGGCCCACTGGAAGATGGTGCACATCGTCCGGCCGGTCTGGGAGCAGGCCGGGGCCGACAACCAGCTCGGTTGCGCCTTCCCCCCGCTCGACTACTCACCAGCGGCGGCAGCCGCGCTGACGGCCCACGACCCGGCACCGCGCACCGTGCGTGGCGCGCGCGACCTCATCAGCGTCGCGGTGCAGTATGGCAACGCCTTCCTGCAGGGCATGCAGGCCGCGGCCCTCAAGCCCGCCGATTTCTTCGGGAATGACGATGTGCTGTACCTGATGGAGGACATGGCGACGGGAGAAATCAGACTGAGCATCCTGTGGGAATGGCTGCACAAGCAGGCGCCCTTCACCGAGGCCGACGCGGCCACCGGGGTGCAGGTGGGCGATGTGCTGACCCCGGCGCTCTTCAGCCGGCTGCTGGGCGAGGAGATGGCGAAGCTGCACCGGGCCTCGTCGCGCGACGTCCACGACGCGTCGAAGGGCACCACCCTCCCGATTGCCGAAGCCATCGTCGAACGGTATGTGCGTGAGCCGCTCAAGATGCCGTGGTACGTCGACCTGCTCAATGCCACGCTCGGGGTGAACGATCGCGAGGAGGCCCGGGGGCGGATTGCCCTGGTCGTCGAGGCGTTTGCGACGGACGGGACGCGGGTGACCCGGAATCTGGACTTCGGGCAATCGGGCATGTGAGAGTATCAGACGGAAGGAGCACCCCCGTGGATGAACTGACGCGACGTGACTGGCTGCGGCTGACGCTGGCGGCCGGGGCCGGGCTGGCCCTGACGCCAGCCGACCTGTGGGCGCAGGGGAAACTGATGACCCGGCCGATTCCCTCGACCGGCGAGCAGCTGCCGGTGATCGGGCTCGGCAGCTCGGCCACCTTCTCGCAGGTGGCGCGGCAGGAAGACGTGTCGGCCCTCAAGTCGGTGCTGCAGGCGCTGCTGGACGGCGGCGCCACGCTGTTTGACACGGCGCCGAGCTACGGCGCCTCGGAAGAGGTGGCTGGCCGCATCGTCAAGGACGCCGGCTGGGGCCCGCGGGTCTTCTGGGCCACCAAGCTCAACGTGGCCGGCCGCGGGGGCAGCAGTGCCGACCCGGCGGCGGCGCGGGCGCAGGTCGAGGCCTCGTTCCAGCGCGTGGGGAAGGCGAAGATCGACCTCATCCAGGTGCACAACCTGGGCGACCCGGCGACGCAGCTGCCGATCCTGCAGGCGTTCAAGAAGCAGGGTCGCATCCGTTACGTCGGCATCACGACCACCTTCGACCAGCAGTATGACGAGCTCGTGCGGATCATGCGCAACGAACCGCTCGACTTCATCGGCATCGACTATGCCATCGACGGGCGCGAGGTCGAGCAGACCATCCTGCCGTTGGCGCAGGAGAAGAAGATTGCCGTGCTGGCCTATGCGCCCTTCGGGCGCACGCGCCTGTTCCGGCGTGTGGCCGACCGGCCGCTGCCCGACTGGGCGGCCGAGATTGATGCGAAGAGCTGGGCGCAGGTCTTCCTGAAGTGGATCATCGGGCACCCGGCGATCACGGCGGTGACCCCGGCCACCTCGCAGGCGAAGAATATGCTCGACAACCTTGGCGGCGGCATTGGCCGCCTGCCGAACCAGGACCTCAGGACGCGCATGGCGGCGTACATCGACGCGCTGCCGGGCGCCTGAGCCCGCACACCCGCAAGACACGAGGAGACACAGCACTCATGCGCAGCCAGACAACGGTGAAGGTGGCAGTGGCCGCAGTGGCCCTGGCGGCCGCGGCCGTGGCGGTCAACGGACAGGCACAGGGGCCCCGCGGTGCCCGCGGCCCGGCCGAGCACGCCAAGGTGACGCCCATCAACAACCTGCCCAACCCCTACGAGACCGTCCGCAACTGGGGCACGCTGCCCGACGGGCGCAAGTGGGGATCGGTCAGTGCGATCCATGTGGACAAGGACGGCAAGCACATCTGGGCCGGCGATCGCTGCGGCGCCAACTCGTGCGCCGGCAGCAAGGTCGACCCCATCGTCAAGCTTGATCCGATGGGGAAGGTCGTGAAGAGCTTCGGCGCGGGGCTCATCCTGTGGCCGCACGGCATGGATGTCGACCGTGACGGCAACGTGTGGGTGGTCGACGCGCGGTCGGCGTCGGAGGCCGAGCTGAAGCAGTTCCCCGATGCGGCCGGCAAGGGTCACACGGTGATGAAGTTCAGCCCTGACGGCAAGCTGCTGCTGACAATCGGCACGCCGGGCCAGGCGGGCGACCCGCCCTCGAAGCTGACCGAACCGAACGATGTCATTGTGGCGCCCGACGGCAGCATCTTCGTGGCCGAGGCGCACAACGCGCAGTTCCTCGATGCCCCTGGTCCCGGGGCGATTGGCCGCATCAACAAGTATTCGGCCAACGGCACCTTCATCAAGAGCTTCGGCACGTTCGGCTACGAAAAGGCCGAGTTCCGAGGACCGCACGCGCTGGCGTTCGACTCGAAGGGGCGGCTGTTCGTGGCCGACCGCGGCAACCGCCGCATCCAGATCTTCGACCAGCAGGGCACGCACCTCGACACCTGGTATC
>Ga0315902_10005538_pt1 | contig 17765 bp, 19 predicted proteins | sample LakEriMetagenome_9_FD_203523 | JGI IMG/M metagenome (GOLD analysis project Ga0315902, IMG submission 203523) | Freshwater fungal communities from buoy surface, Lake Erie, Ohio, United States - Buoy 12 MA117 | ecosystem: Environmental > Aquatic > Freshwater > Lake > Lake biofilm | place: USA... | reverse complement strand
CTTGAACATGTGAAACATGTCGCAAAAGAAATTATTAAATCATTACCGAAACAGGAACTTGACTCGTGATTAAACTGCGCTACTACCAAGAGGAATCCATCGAAGCCACCATGCGCTACATGCAGGAGAATGATGGCAACCCCGTCATCGTCCTGCCGACTGGCACAGGGAAGAGCCTGGTGATTGCGGAGTTCTGCCGGTTGGTTCTCGGCCAGTGGGCGGATACGAAGATTCTGGTAGTGACGCACGTTCGCGAGTTGATCAGGCAGAACTACGATGAACTGAAGAGTCTCTGGCCCGAAGCCCCGGCCGGCATCAACTCCGCCGGGTTGAACAAGCGCGAGTACGAACCTTCGATTGTGTTTTGTGGGATTCAGTCGGTGCATTCAAAGGCATCGAAGTTCGTCAAGGTCGATATCGTTTTGATTGACGAAGCGCATCTAATTCCGCGCAAAACCAACACGATGTATCAGAAGTTTCTGAACAATCTGAAGGTGATGAACCCGGACATGCGGGTGATTGGGTTAACTGCTACACCATATCGGCTGGACTCGGGGCTCCTGTACGACGGCAAGGATGCGCTGTTTGATTCGGTCTCGTACGAGGCTCCGCTTTCCGACATGGTGCGCGAGGGGTTCCTTACCAAGTTGGTATCTAAGCAACCCAAGACGCAGCTGGGGGTGAGCGGGGTTGGAATGCGAGGCGGCGAGTATATCCAAGGGGAACTCGAGAAAGCCGTTGACAAGGACGACATCAACGCTGCCGTGGTGGAGGAGATTCTGGAGTACGGGAAGGACCGGCGCTCGTGGCTGATCTTCTGCTCTGGCGTGAGTCACGCCACCCACATTGCTTCGCTGCTGGGAAAGCACAGCATCGACTGTGCAACCATTTTTGGGGACACCCCAAGGGTAGAGCGGGACGAGATCATCCGCGACTTTAAGGCCGGCAGGCTGCGGGCTATTGCATCTATGGGAGTTCTGACGACCGGGTTCAACGCCCCGAATGTGGACCTCCTTGCGGTGCTGAGACCTACCTGCTCAACCGGCTTGTACATACAGATCATGGGACGGGGGATGCGTAACTCGCCCGGCAAGACGGACTGCCTGGTGCTGGACTTTGCGGGCAACGTCGCCCGACACGGGCCGGTGGATAAGGTCAATCCCAAGAAGCCCCGGCGTAGCGAAGAGGGCGGCGAGGCTCCGACCAAGACATGCCCAGAATGCCATAGCATCGTTTTTGCGGGCTCCATGGAATGTCCCGACTGTGGATATGTCTGGCCCCCTAGAGAGCCTGAGATCGCCTCTACGGCGACGACGCTGCCGATTATGAGCGTGGACGCTCCGGCCGAGTGGAAGAAGGTCAATGCGGTCTTCTATCGCCGGCACAATAAGCCGGGCAAGCCGGACTCAATGCGCGTGGAATATCGATCCGGAATGGAAGTGTTTCGGGAGTGGGTCTGCTTCGACCACAAGGGTTACCCTCGAGACAAGGCAGTGAAGTGGTGGCGCAAGCGCATGAAGGGTCCCGGCATCCTGCCGACCTCGACCGCAGACGCCCTTGGTAATGCAGATGCATTACTCAAACCCACCGAGATCAAGGTTCAGAAGAATGGCAAGTACACAGAGATTACGGAGTTTCGGTTTATGCCCGATGTGTCATCGGGAGGCGAGAGGGTTCATGTACTCCCCGCCACCGGGGGAAACCCGACGAACAGCCAGGTTTTGTTCACTAAAGTGCGTGGATGATTACATGATCGACAAGTCGCCAAACGAACAAGCCGCTATCAACGACGCAGCCGCTGCCGGTGGGTACTTCATTGAGGCTATCGGGGTGTACAACTTCCTTGATTTTACGCCTACTCAATACGATGAGTTAATTGAAGCCATCATCACAGCGTATGTGGATTCGCTTCAGGCGCAGAAGGCTGAGTCAGAGGGAGTTCGGTTTCCCTAACGAAGCCTTCTCCCTTGCACCGCTCTTCGTTGAACTTGACTTCGATAAACCCGGAGTACTTACCGTTCGAGCACCAGCCCTCGTCCTCGTAGGTCTTGATGAAGTGCCTGCACTGTTGGCAGCGAGTCATATCTCTTCCCCTCTAAACCATGCCTTGCCGTGCTCGACCACGCACAGCTCGGGCTGAAGCATCTTGCCGCCCTTGAAGGTAATGACCGCAAAGCCCGACGCCCAGTTGACCGGGCCGGCTTCGGCATAGTTGAACTGAGGCCCGTAAGGCTCAGCAAGGGTACCGGTGTCTACACCATACCGCCGGCCGCGATAGTCCGCCCAGGGCGTTACCTGAAGCTTGTGAAGGTGCCCGTGCGCGTAAGAGACGCCAGCCTTTAGGGTGCTGTTATAGGAGGCGTGTATCCCACCGGATACAGGTCGATGCCGGATCGCAAGCCAACCATCTTGCTCCCTGTTCAAATGCAAGCACCAGCCCGCTCTCCACCGAGGCAGATAGTCAAGCAGGGTAGTTCCGGTCATTTCTTCAAACTCGCCAATCCGGCCAGACAGGTAGTTTTCAAAGCGAGCATCGTGATTGCCAATCGTCCTGATGAGCTTCGCATTACCCGCAGCACGCTCAATCTCCGCGCACCGATCCTGTACAGCGTGGATCTCTTCCTTTAGCTCAGGCTGCTTTTCCCACATGATCCGGGCATGCCGGCTGATGCGGGCACCGTCCAAGATGTCGCCATTCAGCACGATCATTTTTGGACTAAGTTTCTTGGCTAATCTACAGAACGCTTCATGCGCTGGGCTCACGATGCCGGGCCAGTAGTGCGCATCTGAAGCAATCATTACTACGCCTTCGTCCAGCGTATCGAGCATCTCTGATTCGTACCGCCGGGCTCGGTCCTCAGCAATCTTGGATACCCTGTGCCCCTTCAGGGTTTTATCACTTTGAGAGTTGTTCTTGTTAACTGTGGGCAGCGCAATCCCGTACTTGGCTTCAAGATTGCGGCGACGGGACATCATTGGCCTTTGCGACACCCCCAGTTCTTTTGCTATTTCATTAGGCTTTTTAAGTCTGATCCAAGTTGATATGAACTCTTCGTCAGATATTCTCTTTGGCACGATCCACCTTTATTCCAAGTTCTTTACGGCGCTTGTCGGTGGCCTTGTCATCTCGGGTGGCTCTCCACTCCAAGTGCCCATCGACCATCCGGAACTCTTCCTTGTGAACCAAAGCGCAGTCGCAACACTCCGTGTGCGTATACCCACGGACGCGATACCACTTGCCGTCCTCGATCTGGACAGGCGTGTACTTGTCCTTCTTTTTCATGGGCTTGACTCTACCTGCTTGCGTATCTTCTTAGCAAGACTTCTTCTGCGGGGGTATAAACCACGCCGCCTTTGGCTTTCTTAATTCGCTGTGCCTCCTGCTCGTGAAGGCGCTGGGCGTAAGCAGTAGAGGCTTCGGGACTAGAAAAAATTCCTAAGTGTCTTCCTGTTTTTAAGTAAGCATCAATGGCTTCTTTTTCAGAAACAACCCTGCCATTTACGACAGTGGGAATAAGAACTTCTTTACCATTAATGTTAACGCCCATAGATCGGACGGTGCTGTAAGTACCATCTGGATTGCGTACAGCGGGGAGCTTGGATACATCAATGTTCCCAGGAGTAACTAGCCCGCCCTCTGCCTTCTTCTCTGGGAACTTGACGCCTGCCTCTTCCAGAATGCGAAGTTCATCCTTGCTTAGCGCCTTCTTAATAACATCCTTCAAAAACGCATCCGGGGTTTCTTTCATCGCCTGTTGACGGGCGGCGGAATTAACCTCAGACAAAAGTTGTTTGAAAATATATCGCTTTTGAGAATTGGTTTTGTTTGCATACTCAGGAGAAGACACAAACTTTGAGACAACATCATTAATTAATGAAGCAGACTTTGATGCAACAAGCCTGTCTGCATCAACATCCCCCGTGCGCTTGAATATCTCAAACTCCTTAATCTGAAGCCGATCCATTTCTTTCTCGGCTTCGTTCTTGGGAGAGATTTGCGTGACGCCCGTAACCTGACGAAGCCCAGGCGACTCGCGCACCCGAGGCTGCGGGTTGGTGTATGAGAAAGACTCTGGCAGTTCACGGCCAGCGACAGGAAGTTTGGAAGTTATTGGGCCAGTCAGAGGCTCTTCCGTAACGCGGCGAACCTTGGCTTCCTCTGGCATGAACTCCGCCATGACATCGCGAACTTGCTGAAACGGAATGAAGAATGTGCCGGCGTATTCGCCGCCTAACTTCACAAGGAAGTCTTCTGCTTTCTTGGCTCCAAACTCTGGGTCTTTTCTGAATTCGCCAAGCACCCCGTCAACCAGTTGGAGCCCAGTTTTATCAGAGCCGATGCCGGCGAGGGCTTCGGTAACATCAGTTCCTTTCAGGTCGTACAACGTACCATCCAGATTGCGCTTTATAACATCGCCAACAAACAGATACGCAGAGAACGGCGCATACGGGCGCATGTCGATGGTCTTGCCATCTTCACCCTTCAGTTCGTACCACTTCTCGCCAGCGTATTCTGAGTCACGCAGCGCGTATGCCCCGTAAAGAAGGCCTGACCCAGCAAGTGCTTTAGATAGTAATCTGGTATCGCCTGACTTGAGCGCAGCCCGTTCGTTCTTGCTGAGCAAATGCAACGGGCCAGCAGGGCTGTACTCCGTCATAAAGCGCATTGAGTTAATCAAGAAGCGCGGGAACGGGATTGCAACTGTAGCAAGCGGAATGTTATCGATAGCGGTAACAACGGCTTGCTCAGCCTTTGTCTTCGGCTTGTTTGAGAATGTGAAGTCCATAGCGTCTTCAACGCCGCGCTGAACGATATCCTCCGGAATATCGCCCATGCGGTTGGACTTCATTACTTCGTGGAAGTCGAGCCCGCGTGCTTTCATGCCGCGCTCAACAGAGTCCGCAAAGACGGCGCTACGCATCACGCTGTCTTGGAATCGGTTAAATACGTTAAGTGCATAAACCGCTTTCTCAGCGCCACCTAGAATGTCCGGAGCTTTTCCGCCAAGCGTTACGCCAGCGTTGTACTGACGGAACATCTCATCGTATTCTTTTGGGCGAACCTCAAGGATACGTTTGGTTAAGTCCATGGCTTGCTTTGGATTGAGCAAGTTCATTACTTGACCAAACGCATCGCCCGCCGTCGTCAACGGCATCTCTGGGTTGACCTTGCCAGTAGCCTTTTGAATACCGTAGTCAATCAACTTTGTACCGGTATCAAGAATGGATCTGCCAACTCCGACCGTAGCATTACGTACCGCCGTTGAAAGTTGCGACACCATAAGTCCACGACGAATATCTTCTATTCGTTTAAAAATTCCTCGATCATCAATGATTCCGCCCGCAGCCTGAGTGTTAATGCCTTCAACGGCGTCCTCTGCTTCGCGAGTAAACTTCCTAAAGTCACTTAGAATTTGCAGCGTTCTACCAGCCTGCGAAACTTCTTGAACGTAAGACTTTGCAAACTCATCTGGGGTCAGCTCATTACGTTTGAGAATGTCAACGTACACATCTGGACGTAAGCGCCCAGACTGAAGCAAGTTAGCAACCTGCAAGAACGGCGGGATGCTGGGGTCAATCTTGACCTCTCCAGTCTCCAGCAACTCTTTTGCAGCATTGGTAATTTTTTGCTGCGCAGCAATCGTAGGCGCTACGCGCTCGCCAGTCTTCATGCCGGGGACGACGTTCTCCGGAAGATCACGCGCTGCGATACGCGCAGCCTCAAGTTCTGGGTCTGGAGAAAGATTAATCTCAGACTTCACTACTTGCGTGTTAACTTCATCCGGCGTCTTAACAATCGGCAGTTTCGACGCCTTTGGCTTCTTGCCCTTCTTGCCCTTGACTTCCGGCACCACAGGAGGCGGCGGCTCTGGCGCAACAACTGGCGGAGGCTCTGGAGTTACGGCAGGCGGAGCTTCAGGGACAGCCTTCGCTGCCGCACGGCGGCGCATCAAGCCTCTAGCCGCTACAGCACCAGGGAGCAGGACTTCAGGCCCGAGCACATCCTCGGCAACGGTACTGGCAACCTTGGAGCCGGTCACTTTCTCAACGCCCTTGCCAATCATTTGCGACGGAATCGACAGGACCTCCGCAGCAGGGCGGATCGTCTCCATACCCAACTTGCCCATCTCACTGCGCGGCTCGTACGTCATCTTGCGCTGAGTTTCGCGAATCGCTGCTGCGGCTTCCGGGTCTGACTCGCCTTTTGCAAGGCCGTATGCGCCTCGAGCGTAAGACGGAAGCAGGCTCAAAACGCCAGTCAGCATCGACGCTGCCGGCTCAACAAGCAACGAAGTCACGCTCAAGGGAGTCGGTGATCGTCGCGTAGCAGGCTGCTCTACAGCCGGGGCCGGGCGCGTTGCCGGGGCTGGCGCTGGCGTAACAGAAGGCCGTGAAGCCGGAGCAGTAGAAGCCTGACCCTCACGCATAAAGTCCACGCGAGCAGGCTCCTGCTTTCTGGGCGCAGGCTTGCTGAGCCCGTACTTGGACTTCAGAACGTATTCTTCTGCATCTTCTTGGGTTGCCCCTTCAGGTGCAGGAACATTCCATTTCTTTCCGTCCGGACCGATGACCGTGAAGTTAGGCATCGTAGCCCTCGTTACTGATTTTCTTGCTGCCGTAAGAGGTAGTCAAGAATGCTAGAACTTTTCTTTTGCTGCTCGTCATACATACGCAACTCTTCAATTTCATCTGGCGTTGCAGTGCCATTTTTTATTTTGTTTCTAATTTGCGCCATACGGGTAATTAGAGCAGGTCGTGGAGGCGCTGATGGGCGCTTTAGATGCTTCACTTCGCGCAGGTATTTTGCGTAAGCCTGATCTTCTGGAAGATTTGGGAACATTGCTTTTGCTGAAATTTTGTCAGCGCGAACTTGAGATGGGTCTGCTTGGCCTTTTTCTGCTGCAAGCCTACGAATCTCAAGAAGGTCTTGACGATACTTTGCCTGTTCCTCCGCAGCCATTCTTTCCTGCTCACTCCTTGACTTGCGCGTGAGAATGTCAAGCGCAAGATCTTGCGCCTTCATCGCACGCTCTTCGTTCTCCGCCTGAGTACTGCGGATCAAGTCAGCAGACTTTCTAATGGAGCCAGCGCCAAGAATGTCAGCAATGCCCAACTGCTTTGGCGTCAAGAGCTTTTTTTGCGCTTCTTCAAGTTGCTTGATGATTTCTTCTTCGTAGAGGTTACGTCGAGAGACTTGCTGCTTTGCTTGGGCAGGCTCTCCTTCGTCCTCTTCAACTGCTGAGGCAACTTCTTCAGGTTGATCAACAAGTTCGTCTTCATCTTCCTCATCAGGTTGAATAACTCTTCCTTGATCTTGAGTAAGTTCTTCTTCATCTTCAACCTCACTGATATCGCCCCAGCCAGGTTCTTCAGACCTTGCTTTCGGTTTTGCAACGTCAAACTTCTTCTTGCGGTTTGCAAGAATGCTGTCATTACCCTCGATGATGTACCGCTCGTACATTTCACGAAGGTTCTTAGCAGGGCTTCGGTACTTGATTTCAGCCATGGCTTAACCACCCTTTTTAAGCATTTCTTTCAAGAAGTCTTTAACTGCACCGCCAGTAGGCGAATTAAGAATTTCGTTAATAACCTTATAAGCATTAGCAAGTTTTGAAACGTCCGTTTCAGAAGTTGCACCCGGCGGAAGTTCCTGACGAGTCTCCGTCTTGACAGACGGGACGTTAACTCCCGAAAGAATGTCAGACAAGAACTTGAGCATGTCCTTCGGATAATCACGCTGCTCAAGGAAGTCCTTGTATGCAAGATCAAGATTGGCCTGATCCATTGCGCGCTCTTTCTCGCCAACTTCCGTAAGCGTCTTAGCGCCCCTAGTCTCAAGGTCCTGAGTCTCGCGACCCATCGTGAGGTATTTGTCAGACAGTTCGCGCAGGGCTGCGGCGTCTTCAGTCGAAAGCCTGCCCTTAGACTCCGCAATGCGGGTAAGGTTTTGCGCATCCTCTGCCGTAAGCGTGCCAGATGCCTTGCCAATCTCAAGCATGCGGTTGGCATCTTCGCTCGTCAGTGCGCCAGCCTTCGCTCCGATATCCGCAAGGCTGCGACCGCTTTCAATCATTCGGTTGTAGTCTTCCGCGCTCAACTTGCCAGACAGTCCGGCAAGTTCAACGAGACGCGCAAGATCCTTACCGTAGATATCCGCAGCCTGACCGTACCCGGCTTGCAGCGCCTTAGCCTGCTCGCCAAGAATTGAGCTTTGCACATCGCGCAATGCACGAGCGCCAAACTCGCCCATGCGAGTGCTGCCGGGACCAACGCCAAATTGACCGGCGCCAATGAACTCCTGACCAATCTCAGGTAGGTACTTTTCTTTAAGCTGCCGAATACCAATGTCGCCAATCTGCTCAACGACGCCCTTGATGTACGGGTTCATGTACTTATCAACAGCGCCTGGGAATGTTTCCGAGGCGGCGTCAATATATCTCTGCGCAGCCCCTAATGAGGAACCTTCCCCGCCGGCTTTGATAGCCCTAGAAGCGTCGGAAAAATAATCCTTTGCGGCGCCATAAGAAGAAACATCACCCGCCCTTTCAAAAAAGGGCCTGGCTGCGCCAGCAGCAGACATACCAGATGCTTTAGCAAAATCACCAGCAGCTGCCGCAGACGCGCCTCCAGTCCTCTTCGCAGCCTCGTCAAGGGTAGAGCCAGCCTTTGTTGTGAACGGCTCAAACGATCTTGCCGCCTTCCTCGCAGCCTCAGCACCTTCCCTTTCGGTCTTCGTAAATTCTGCAATCCGAGGGCGCTTGTAGGTTTCATAAGGCAGGTCTGAGAACGCCTTCGCCTTAGAAAGCATGTTGGTGGTATATTCGGTATACCACTCCGGAAGCTGAATTTTTGTGGTGCTCGTCAAATCAATGGGAGTGGGAGTTTTCCCCTCAAACAGAAAGTCTGTAACACTCATTAGGCTAACCCTCCGCCCATGTACTTATCGGGCGACTTTGCGTCCGGACTAATCTGGCCACGCGATAGGGCACGACCCTTGTGCTTTCGGATATTAGCACGGAATTTATCCATCCGCCGTGCCCCCTCCCTAGTCGAGCCATCCCCCAAAAGAGCCAGAGTTTCCGCGTCAATTACGTACTCCCCGTCGCTCAGTAGGGCAGGGATTTTGTCGTCCCGACCGGACCCTGGACCGTCCACATAGCGGGACTTTTTGCTGCCGCCCTTGGCATAGCCTGCCAACCCGCCCTTGGCGAGTCCGTCCTTCTTTTCCTCAGGGGGTTTCTCTTCCTCGAGAACGTACTCAAAGTACTGCTCCTCAGGGCGGAACCCGTAGGTCTTCGCTTCGGTGGTCGGGGTAATGCTCTTGCGAACATACTTGTACTTCGGAAGCGCCCCTCCAAACTCGGTGTCCTTGGTCGCTGTAGTCAACGGACCCTTGGGCTTTGACCCGCCGCCACTCGTAGCGCCAAACGCAGCCAGAAGCTTGAGCAACTCCTCAAGCCCTCCGAGCTTATCCAGCATACCCTTGAGAGGGTCTTCCTTTTCTTCCGGCGGAGGCTCGTTTACCTTGGTAGGTTGCGTGGGCATATCAACCGGAGTCGTTGTTGGAACAACAACAGGAGGAATAATAAGATCTGGCTTTACCGGTGGCGAAGTCGTTACTTCAATTTCAGGTAGCCCTTCTTTCACGGGCGCTTCAACAAAAGGCTCTTCTTCAGGCTCAGTCTCAGGAGCAGGCTCGGCAGTTTCCAAAGGACTCTTTGGCAGATCAACCGGAGTCGTTGTCGGAACAACAACAGGAGGGACAACGAGCGGAGAGCTTGTAGTGGCTGGAGCCGTTACTTCAATTTGAGGAAGCCCTTCTTTTACAGGTGCCTCAACAAAAGGCTCTTCTTCGGGCTGCGGTTCAGCCTCCGGTTCCGGCTGAGGCTCTGGCTCAGGTTGCGGCGCTGCCTTTTCCACAATGGTTTCTGCAACCGCAGGTGCGGTCGTAGCAAGCGGAGCAGCAGGAGTTGTTGCAACGCTAGGCTTCGTCGAAACTACAACCTCATCAAGGGGAGAAGGCTCTGGAACAGTAGCTTGCGGAGTCGTTGCCGCAGAACTTCCGCCACCACCGCCTAAAGCGCCGGCAGCACCCGCTGCACCAGCGCCAACAGCAGCGGCAGTACCAGCGCCCGCGCCGGTTCCAGCGGTTACTGTAAATGTGGGGAGAGCTCCAGCAGCGGCACCAGCACCAGCACCCGCGCCAGCACCAGCGCCACCAAGAGCGCCCCCTGCTGCGGTTGTACCCGCTGCTGTGCCAGCACCAGCCCCCGCACCCGCACCCGCACCCGCTCCAGTTCCAGCACCGCCACCAAGCGCGCCGGCAAGTTGCGCACCGCCAAATATGGCAGCAGCAATCGCGGCAGCGTTGAAGATGTCCTTAAATATGCCAGGATCTTTCTTGACCTCTTGAGCCTGAAGAACCCGATCAAGCATCGGGTACCCAGTGTCTGACGTTATCGCTTTTCCAGATTCGTCAAAACCAGACACCCACATTAAAGCGCCGCGTTCCTCGGCTCCCTTCGGGTCAAACTTCCAAGCCTCATCAAATTTATATCTATCTCCATAAGCGCCCTTCATAAAGTCTGGCGGCATGGAGTTAATAAACTGACGAGCCTCTTCCTTGGTGAAAGCCCCCCTAAGGTTTTTAAGTTCGTTCGTCTGCGTCAAAAGAGTTTGCATTCCGTTTTCGGAGGCATATTTATAGGCCTCTTCAAACCGATTGCTCTTCAACAGATCAGAAAGAACCTGACGCTGAGGCAGGCTGTTAAGATAAACCGACTCTTGGCTAGAAAGAGAATCAAGCGTCTGCTTCAAATTTTCTTTTAGACCATTCTCAATTTCCGGCGTAAGTTGATTAGCCGTTCTTAAAGAATTGATCTTTTGCTCATAGTCGCTAACAGCGGATTGCTTTTCTTTCTTGTACCGATCTGCGGCAGCAATGTCCGCACCGCCAGTGCCGGGCTGGGTCAGGTTAGGAACAAGCGAGGGCTGCGCTCCAAAAAGTTTCATCCTGTCAATCCAACTCATTTCGGCTGGTGCGACAGGCTGCGTTACCGGCTCCTTCTGAGCAGAAGGCTCTTCAATTACAACTGCGTCACTCAGAGCGCCAGATGGAACTCGAGAGTCTTCTGATGAAACAGCATCGCTCAAAGGAGATGAAACAGATGCTGATTGTTTCCTTGCGCTTTCTTCCCCAGCAACGCGAGCGGCTTCCCGCTCCGCTGCAACACGAGCGGCTTCGCGCTCTGCTATGACACGGGCAGCTTCTGCTCTAGCAGCCTCGGCTCGCGCAGCTTCTTCACTAGCAGCCTGGGCTCTCGCTGCCTCATCGCGGGCAGCCTGCACTCTCGCAGCCTCCGCTCTAGCAGATTCGGCGGCTTGCTCAGCCTCCGCCTGTCTAATCATATCTTCACGAGCGCGCTCCTCAGCTATCCGCTCGGCAAGAACACGACGGCTTTCTTCCTCTGCTCTGGCAGCGGCAATCTCTTCCTGCCGGCGCTGCATCTCAAAAAGGTCTGCTTGGCGTTGACGAGAAGCCTCTTGCTCTTCAAGCATCTGAGCAATAAAACCACGCTCAATTTCCTCTGACCCGCCTTCAGGGTCCGTAGTAGGAACTTCACCGTAAGTGTAAAAACCAGCCATGGTTCACCTAATTTAAGACTTGATAAAAACGATATGCCCACTCTTGCCAGTCGTCAAACTGGTAAGGAGACGGGGGGTTTAACTGAGAAATGCCGTTTATGCCTATCAAGCCAGCAGCCCAATTTTGCCACTCGGATTCCGAGTACAGCTGCGGGATCACCGCATATTCATCCAAGTCCAAGCACAGGGTATCCGCCCAGTACTGCAAGTCCACCCCACGAGGATCTACGATTCGGTGCGTTCTCATGGATTCTCTCCAAGCACCGTACCCGTAGCCGCTTCGATGTGCGCAATAACCTGGCCCATTTGATAGTTTCCGCCCAGCGTGTTGCTCTCGAAACGGAATCGCATCTCTCGACGGATCTCTCGGAAGTACACCAACTGTTGCTGACGGTCTGTCAGTGTTGCGTAAATCGTTTGCGGGTCGCTAGTAACTTCTGCTGACCTAGCGTTAGCACGACCCGTTACTTCTACGGTCATGTCTCCAGACATAACAAAGTCAGGCTCAATGTACTCTACGCGAATCGCCATGTTCTGAGGCTGCTCAGAAGCAATTAAAGATATGTCTGCCGTCTCGAAGAAAGACTGAACCGGGCGAATCTGAGTTCCGTAAATTTCATCTGTGCCATATTCATGCTGCCACACAACGTAACCCTTTGGGTCGTTGATGATTCGCGGCTGGTTGTCTTCCGTAACGCGAAGATCTTTAGCCTCAGTTTCGCGATAAAGAGGAACTTGAGGGTCAACATCGACAACGCCCACCACCAACGGTGAGCTGAATACCTGCGCATACATGCCAGCAGAGCGCCCGCTATTTGGGAGCACAGTGTCGTACCACGTTTGTTCGCGCACGTTGTAGATAACTGCATGGGTACATTCAGTGGCATTCCCACGCGGGTAACACCACCAGATCTCGCCCCATCGCGGAACTTTAAACACGAATACTTTCTGGCGCTGAGAGTAGTTCAAGTTGTCAAAGAACCAGTTCAAGTTCAAAGCGTTTGGTACTTCTCGTACAACACCGTTGAACATCAAGAACCGGTCAACACCGCACCAGTAGTAGATACCGTCGTACTCGATCACGCTTTGCGAAGAAAGAATGCTCGACTGCGAAGTAATAGTGTCAAACTGAAATACCGCCTGACCGCCTACATACGTAGCGCGAATTACCGAGTCCAATGACCAGAACAAACCCGAAGGTGCGTTACCGGCGCCGGATCGAAGCGGAAGACCTTTTACAATTTTCTGGCTCGTAATGCGAGCAGCGCCTGCATCGCCGCTAGTCCAGTCATCGGTATACCCGGCTCGGCTCCACTGGATAAACCCGTCCGATCCGTAAGCGAATACATACGGAGCCAAGGCAACGATGCCGCCTGAAATAGTCAGTGAGGGTACAGGGGTTAACTGCGAGGTCCCGTTGTCGTACCCAACATACAACTGACCAGCAGCGTCCGAAGAGATGTCCTCTACGTTTGGAGCAACGTGAGCCAGAATCTCGTTCTGGTTATTTGTGGTGTTGTACGCAACATCGAACTGCCACATGTTTGCTTCATTAGAAATGAAGCTGGAATCTGTTCGATTAGTGATAATGCTCGAAAGACCATTCTGGTCTAGGCGAAATCGGAAAATACCATTTGCCGTTCCGATGTGAACATACGTATAGGCATTGTGATTGTGGATATGCATTCCACGGGCAATGCCCTCTAGGCTGTCTTGCAGCGAACGATACCCGCCTATCTTTCTGGGCAGTCCACGTTGAAAACGAACCCACTGTCCGTCTACGTAATAGTTGCCCTCAAACTTGGTACCGTCTCTCTTGATACCGGGTTCAGAGCGAACAATGACCGGCTGAAGCGGCATTAGTACGTACCGCCCTCAATGGGGTCCAACCCCAGCGCGATCTGGGCAGCGGACTGACTCACTGCGGTAAACACTGCGTTACCAACTGTCGTTGCTCCCAAATTCGTTCGCGCACCGCTCGCAGTTGTAGCACCGGTACCACCCTGAGAAACCGCAACCGGGATGCCAATCGTTGCCGTGTCGGCATCAACCACATCAGTTCCGTCGCAGTACAAGATCGCTCTGGCTGCGCTTGAAACAGTAACGCCAGGGCTTGCTTGGCCGGCTGTTCTAATGCCAAGCGTGTAAGAACCAGATGTCTGATTGCTGACCCAGTACTGTTGAACCGTGGTCGGAACAATAACGTCGCGATTTCCGGTTAAAGTTCCAGTAAATACGTAGGCAGTTTTGTTGAGCTCGGAAACTGAAAGGGTGTAATTACCGCTGCCCGAAACGTCAATTTGAAGCAGGCTAAAAGCGTAGACAGCAGATTGACCAAAGCCAATCGTCCAGAACTGCACACCGTTAGTAACAACGATGGCGCTATCACCAGGCGACAGCACAAGTGTGCTTGCGCCGTTGATCAGTTCTGAGCTGCTGGGGTCTAGCGTCAGATCACCAGTACCACTGTTTCGGACGTTAACAAACCAGTCGCTACCCAAGGTAGGGGCGCCATCAAACGACAGCGTTCCAGCGCCTCCTGTCCACACCAGAACCTTTGCTCGGTCGCTCGTGCCCGTCGTGTAGTTAGTACTAAAGCTGGTCACCGGCATCGACTGGTTCAGGGTCGTGGCAATTGCCTTGATACCTAAGCCAGCCAGCGCAGCCGCGTTGGTAGAAGAAGCCGATGCACCATATTGGAACGAACGCCACGTACCTGAAGCAGTGCTGTTGTCTGTAAGATAAATTTGAAACGTCGTTCCAGACTGCGGAGCACAGATCACTACACCAGTAGAGGTCTTAACCGTGAACGTGTTAGCGCCGACGTTATTAAACAGAACCGTCTCGCCAGTGCCGGCTTCAGTCGCATCCGGCATTGTGATGACAAGACTCGTGGTCGTCGCATTAACGTCCATAATCTTCGCAACGACGTCGGTACTCGGAGCAGCCTCAAGAGGCCAATCCAAAACCTGATCAATCGTCAGCGATACATAACGGTACGAAACATCGCTTGGGTAGATGTTCGTGCCCCCGAACGTATTGGTGTAGGTGGTGGTCACTTCTTATGCCTCCCGGCGATTCGTAGACCGGTCAACAATCTTCTGGAGATCTTCGCCATTCAGCGCAGCCAGCGACCGGTCATAGTAGGACTGCCACAGCTGCACCCGGTCGTCGTCTTTTACAAACGGAGTCGCTTCTACCAGCGACCCATACAACAGCAAGTTTGGTGCAAACTCCGTGAGCCAGTTGGTCTGATTTGTATCATCCAACAGCGGCGGCAGTTCGTAGTACAAAATCTCCATTGGATAGTTCGCAGCCGGCGTCGGCACAAATATCCAGTGCTTATAGTCGTAGTCAGCGTAAAACTTAGGCTGGCCAGTCGTTGTCTCATTGGGCCAGTAACTACGGACGTATTCGTAAGATCGCGGGAATACGGGGGTGTGGACGTTGTTGTTCGTCCCGGTACCATAGTTAATGCTGATGGTGTCACGCCACCGATCCGGCTTTGCGTAAACAGCTACCCCAGATTGCATGGTGGTATTGACCACCGTTTGGAACCCCTGAATCTTGAGTTCACGGGCAATCCGGCGCTCGGCCAGGGTAATTAGCCGGGGGATCTGCTCGTAGACAATAGGGTCCGTCGCCCCGCCACGCTCTAGGTAGTTGCGGATGTCGGACTGCAAGCTGGTAAATGTCATCGACGCAGGCATACACCTCTCCTTAGTCCCGCGTCTTACCAGTCAGGCAAGACTATTTGGGCACAATTATACCCTAATTACGACAAATATAGCCTCTGCTCATCTTTACGGCGTTTGACAAGACCGGGCAATACACGCCCAGCCGCCTTCGTCCATTTCATAAACTCTTCAGCCGCTTCTTCAAAGTCACCCCGGTTGGTCTTCATCCGCAACCCAGAGCGTTGCAGATTTCCAAGGCCCACGTTGAAACTGAAGGAAACCAAAGCATCGAAAATCCCTTGATGACCAAGAGCAGCAGGGCAAAGTCGGGCCACGCCGCGCTCAAACCGGCCAAGGTCTTGAGCAAGGATAGCGTCCACCTCTCCCATCGTGAGGGTGCGATCCCAGCCTGCGGGTACCGGTAGACTCTTGCGCTCCTCATACTTCACCGCCAAGTGAGCAGGATCTATTACGTGACCCACCCCCACGCTCCAGATTAACGCCGGACATTGGTACGGACGGGTTCGGACACCCTCGTGATGACAAATCATGCGTATCGCTTTTTCAGACACTCGCATGCTTGCACCCGTCAAAGTGCCATCGTTTCATTCCATTGCATCGTCCTTGCTTGCCACAATGAGGGCAAACCAAAACAGGCATGTTTTGTGCCGCTGCCGACAAGCGAGATTTATGTTCTTCCGAAAATACAATTTTTTTACCAAACATCGGATTTTTGCTACCAAGTTTGGCAATAGATATGTTTTTACGGTAAGCCTCTGGTCTTTCCTTGCCTTTTGGGTTTGGAGGAATGCCGCCGCCAACGCAAGTATTCCACCCCATGTTTTCAAATGGGCGAAGCATTTTTTCTAAAAACCGCGCAAGATCTTCATCAAGATCCGACGCAATAACATCAATACACATCTCGTCGCCATATTTTTTAATAGCATTTGATAAATGATCGCGGCGAGTCTTTGCAGCATTTTTGTGTTGGTAAAACCTAACAGCAGGGTTTACGCTGATTCCAACGTACCCTTCATCAAGCGCAAGGCTTGATTGTTTTCTGATGTGGTATACCGATGTCACTTCTTGCCAAAAGCCTGCGTACCAAACCAAAACGCAATAATGCTGCTTAGGATCAGCATTTCGTCATCCGAAAACACTTCGGCCATTGCAGCCGCAAACGGCACCCCTTGATGCCATGCGTACCACACCCCGGCAATGTTCAGCGCGACCAACTCCAGCACGAAAATGTACGTCACAACAGGACGGACGCTGGCACGCAGGTTAATCATCCACTGACTGGCGCCCTTGCCGATCTCAATGTCATGGTTGTACAGGGCTTGGCGTTCCTCAGCAGCCGTCTGCGTCTGGATTTGCTCCAATTTGATTTCCTCAACCCGTGCCTGCGCGATAAACCCACGCTCTGCCAATGCTAACTCGCGCTCTTTCTGGGCTGCGACAAGAGCCAATTCGTGCTTTTTGTCCTGCCGGTCTTGGAAAATTTGCAGAATCTTGGGTAGTCCACCCGCAAGGAACGACAGGAAAGTGCTAATCATGGTCATCATTTGTTGCGCTCCTCCATCAGTTTGACGCGCACTTGCAAGTCATGGATGTCCTCCATGATGTCGTCTTTAAGTTCCTGACGACGGGACGCGCTTAATGGGCTGTCGGTGGGTACACCTTCAGCCGTAATCAACGCGGGCATCTTGCTCTCAACCGACATCAGACGATTGTTGAACGATGCGATTTCCGCAAGCAGCCAGCCGACAGCGGCCAACAGCACCGGGAACAACATATCCACAATCTTCTGCATGTTCACCTTTGCAACGCCTCCAGCAACAGCATACCCATGCTGCCCAACGCGCCTAACAAGATGACGATGATGACACCGCCAACCTTCAGTACCAGTTGCTCCAAACGCTTTAGCCGAGCGTGGATGGCCTCGTAGCGCACAGCGCAAACGTCTATATGCGAGGTCACGGTGACCTCCAGTTCTTGTACCGATGTCATTGCTTTACTTCATCCGGCTTTGGCACCTGCGGCTCGGCCTGCTCCTTGATCTTGACGATGAGCGGCCACGCCCCCGTCTTGCTCGGCAAGTCGCCTAGCACTTGCAGGATTGCGTTCACTTCTTCAATGGACAGTTCTAGTTTAATCATGGCGTCACCCACGGCAGCGGCGGCGAAACGATAGGCGGGTTGATTTGGTTCTGAATCTGCTGCTCCACCGCAGCCTCGGTCGCGTCCTTATCCACGCCGTTGGCCCAGACCCAGCCCAACACTTGATCCTGCGTGAGATCGGCATACTGGGTGAAAGCACCCTGCACGACGGGAAACGAACAGGTCGAGTAGACGCTGCCGTTGTATTGGCCGTCTACGCCGTTGCACTGCCAGTGCGCCGTGACGACGTAATCCGCGCCCTCTGCGGTTTGCGGGATGCAGT
>Ga0315902_10005536_pt1 | contig 17771 bp, 16 predicted proteins | sample LakEriMetagenome_9_FD_203523 | JGI IMG/M metagenome (GOLD analysis project Ga0315902, IMG submission 203523) | Freshwater fungal communities from buoy surface, Lake Erie, Ohio, United States - Buoy 12 MA117 | ecosystem: Environmental > Aquatic > Freshwater > Lake > Lake biofilm | place: USA... | reverse complement strand
CAATTTGCAAAGCGTTTTTCTGGTATCTAATTTTTGACAATCAATCTTTATCCAATAAGCCTAAATCAACCCAGAAGACATGCCTAAACTTAGTATAATTATTCCTGCTTACAATGAACAGACTTCTTTAGAAACGCTTGTAATTAAAGTTACTAAGATTATTCTGCCTGAAAATTATAAAAAGGAAATTATTATAATCAACGATTGCTCTAAAGATAACACTTTGGAAATTGCTAAAAATTTGAGTAAGAAATACTCTGAAATTAAAGTACTTCACAACAATATTAACTTAGGAAAAAGCCAGACAGTTCGAAAAGGTATTTTAGCTTCAACAGGGGACTTTGTTGTAATTCAAGACGCAGATTTAGAGTATAATCCTGAAGACATAAATTTTTTACTTACTCAATTACTAAAAAATAATTGCGATGTAGCCTATGGGAATCGGTTTGGTATTTATAACGGAGTGATTTATACTCAGAACTTCATCGGAAATCTTCTACTATCTTTAATTTCCAATCTTTTTACAATCTCTAGGATAAGAGTTGTTATTCCCGATATGGAAGTTTGTTATAAAATGATAAGAGGAGATGTTGCTAGGAATATTGCTGAAAACTTAAAAGCCAACTCAAACTTTGGATTTGAACCAGAAATTACAGCTAAGCTATCAAGATACAGAATGGACGGAGAACATCTTAAGTTTATTGTGCTTCCTATTTCCTATACCCCAAGAAGTCTAGAAGAAGGGAAAAAAATGTCGGCATTTAAAGACGGTTTTAAAGCCTTGATTGAAATTATCAAATACAATCTGTTTTAGTTGTTTGGTAAAAAAGTATTGAAGATGACCAAAACAAAATTTCCTAAGTTAAATATACATAAAATATTAGAATGGTTTAGAAAAATTAGCACGGTTAAATTTAAGATTATTACTAGCTTTTTAGTTTTTCTGCTATCTTACTGGCTGATTTACCGAAATAATAGTTTTTTTAGCGGAGACATGGGAATAATTGGAACAATTACAGATGATTTCAGCCAAGGAAAATTTTATTCATGGTATTTTTATGGACAAAATTATTTTGGAAATTTGGAGCCATTAATTTTATCGATCTTAACGCGAATTAGTGGAAACAGCGTTCAAAGTTTGTATTTTTGGGAACATTTCTGGTGTTTTATAACTTCAGTTTTGGTGTTTTTAACACTGCCTAAACTTAGAAACTGGCAAACATTAATTTCTGTTTTTGCTTTCTTCTTTAGCGTAAAATACTATGATTACCTATATTTTCCTCAAGGTTTTTCATTTACTTTACTAATTATTACTGTATTTTATTATATTTTTCAGAAAGTATATACTAACCAAATTCAGATTAATAACTGGTTGTTCTTATTGGTGGGAGGTTTTACCACATTAGGCATTTGGTTCAATCCTTCAATTTCTATCATATTACCTATATTTTTAATAATATATTTTTACAAAGTATTACTTAAAGAGATTAAAATTAAAATTGAGCATTTCATTTGGGGATTGTTTGGATTATTGGCTGGAATAATTCCTTTTATATTTGCATTCATTGAAACAAAGGGCTTAAATGTTGAATGGTTTTCTACAAACAAAAGTGGAAATATATTTGCTAATATCATCTATTTTGGGGCTGATTATCTTTACTTTTTTTCCAATCAAAATAGAATTAATATTTCAAGTGCTAGAGATATTTTATTAAGCACATTATTTGATGCAAGAGTATTATTTGGGGTGATCACCTCTTTGATGATATTGTTATTTTTAATTTTTTCCTTAAAGTTTTGGAAAGAAAAATTGGTTGCTTTTTTATTTTTATTCTTTTCCAGCTTCCTTTTACTTAATAAAGATTTAGGTCAAGATCCGTATTTATTCAAATATATTAGGTATGCTATTCCGTCCTTCACTTTTATATTGATAATTATTTTTAGCAGTTTAAACCCTTTGGGGAAAAATAAATATACTATAATGCTGAATTATTTATGCATTGTCATCGTTGTAATTTTAACTTGTTTTGGCTTATCACGATCCTATAATTTATTCATAAATGCTTCCAGTAAACCTCAAACTTATGAAATTGTGGCAGATAAATTGATAAATTATTATAAGGCTGAAGGAATTTTTTGTGATAATTATTTCGATATGTGCATGAGCATTAGTTATAAAAACAAAGATGCAAATTTCAAAGTTGAAATGATTGACAGTGGAGAAAAAACCTCGCTTAGAAACCCAAGTACTATTGGTGTGGTGAATAAAATTTGGATGAATGGCGGCAATGTATTTTCGCTTGTTAGAGAGGATAAATTTAACCCATCTTGCAAAGTTTTAGAAGTTTTTTCAAATCAACCTGGAAGTACAAAGTATTATCTTATTGAAGGAAAATATAGCGATTGCAAAATTTAATAGAATTATTATATGGATTATTTAAACAAACTGATTTCAAATAAAAAAGAGTTAAAATCTTTGGCATCTTACATTATTATTGGACTTTTTACCACTTTAATTACTTGGTTAATTTGGAGTTTTCTATATAATTTATCTAATAGTTTAGATGTTGATAAAGAAATAAGATTCTCGACCAGCCAATTTATTGCATCATCAAGCACTATTATTTTAAGCTTTTATCTAAATAGAATTATCACTTTTAAAGACAAAGCCAGGCGACACAAACAAAAGAGAATTACAGTTTTGAACGCTGTGGCAATTTACTTAATCTCGCCACTTACTGCCTCACTTCTTACCTTACTAATTCAAATAATCTTGCCAGGAGTGTTTATGGACGAAATTTTGAAGGTTATTGGCCTAGCCACAGGAATGATTATTAATTATACAGGGCAGAAATTCTGGATTTATAGGTAGTAATAAATTATCTTGACAAAGAACTTTCACCAAACAAGTCTCTAATCATGATTCAGTGTCAATATTTGATAATAGGAAGTGGCCAAACTGGGCTTATGGCTGCTAAAAAACTGGCTGGACTTGGTAAGTCGGTTATTTTAGTTGAACAAACAATATTAGGAGGTACTTATATTCACAATTACGAAATTCCAAAGCAAATAATTACTAAAGAAGCCGAAGAATTTGCGACAAGTTTAAAATCATTTAAAGACAATCCTGCTACTTTTTCAGTATTAATTAAAAATAGACAGAAATTAACTGCCAAAATTGCAGCCGGAATACAATCCAAGTTTGTAAATTTAAGAGAAATGCTTAAATCAATGCCAAGCTTAACTTTAATTAAAGGCCAAGCAAATTTTGTATCTAAAAGCCTGGTGGAAATTAATTCCGAAACTGAAAGACATTTAGTTAATTTTGATCAATGTATTGTAGCAGTTGGTAAAAATCAGCTAATCAAACCAAATTTAGCTGGACTAGATAGTATTCCTTTTCTTTACCAGCACAATGTTTACTTACTGCAAGAAATTCCATCAAAATTAGCTATTTTAGGCTTCACAAAAGAAAGCCTTGAAGTTGCGGATATTTATTCTAATTTAGGGGTAAAAGTATCTATTTTTGAAGAATCTGAAGCGCATAGAAAGCTTTCTAAAATTGATAGATCTGCTTTAAATTACTTAATTAAAAAGTTAAGCGGAAAACAAGTAGAATTCTTTTTTAAAACCAAGATTGTTAAAATTAAAAAATTAAAAACCGGTTTAGAACTAACTGATAATGCAGACAATTCTTTTGATGCCAGCCATGTTTATATTGATTTAGAGGAAAACTTCAACGAAGAAAATCTTGGATTAAGCAAGGTTGGTATTACTGTTTCAAAGAAAGGTGTAGTTACAGATCATATTGGCAGAACAGCCAAAAAATCTATTCAAGCTTTGGGGGAATGCAACTCGCAATCTGCTGAAAACATTAAACTTTCAATGATATATTCTTATCTAGATAAAGAAATTAAATCTGCTAATAACGATAAAAAGACCTCTTTGGGATATTTAGGTTTTAGTTCAGAATCTGAAAGCAAATTAATTAAAATTGGTAGCAATAAAATTAATACAACATTCCCTATTGCTACTTTGGCCTTAACTGAATCTGAAGCTATCGGTAAATATGGCTCTTCGGCGAAAACCAGAACATTTACTATGGAAGGCCTTGAAGGATTTGCAAGAATTACCTATAAAGACCAAACTGGTGACATTCTTGGTGTAAGCTTAATGGGAGAAGTTTGTATTGAATTTGAAGCTTATTTCTTCAGTCTTTTTAATAGAAACATAAATATTAAACAAGCTTTGGAATTTTTAGGCAGCAGGGTTATTTTAAACGAAGTTTAGATATCCTCCCTTAACGCCAAACCTAGAGCAGTAGCTAATTGGCTTACAATGGGGTAAACATATGGTTTATAGTCTTCGGTGACTAATACTCTTCGCAAACAATTACCAACATAGACAGGAGTATTAAATTCTTTGAAAAATTCAACAAAACCTGGGGAATAAACACCTCCGCCTACAATCACAATTTTTTGCGGCTCCTGCGATACTTTTCTATTTAATTCAACAAAAGTAGCTAGTTCGGACTTAAGAATTGTCAGGTTTTCCATTACTTCTTTTGGCAAAGTAAATAAGTTTACCAGATTAATATCCATTTTAAAAAACTCGGCTATAGAAGTTTCAACCCCTAAAGACTTGCTAAGATCTTCGGTAATTTTATCTGTGCCAATTGGTACATGTGAACTTGATCTTAAAACCCCATCTACAACTATACTAAAAGTTGTATTTTTCCCTCCAACATCTACTAAAACAGTATTTCCCTGATCAGGTGTTAAGCATGCTCTAATCTGGGAAATTGTTTGATTTTCCAATGCTGCCCCATCTAAATTCACATGCTCGAGCAAGTTTTTGCTATTTTCAATAACAAAGTCCGGTAAAGCATTGATAATAACTCTTTGCTTTCCAGTATAAGCAGTAATTCTAGGATCATTTTTAATTAAACTCCAGGAAAGACGCATCTCATCTGGGGGATATGGCAAAAAATATGCTGCCTGTTTGTCTATTTCCTCTTGGATTTGTTTTTTATTCCAGCTGGCTTCAAAATCCATTGTGGTTACATAAACATCTTTACTCTGCACGCTCATTACAGTTTTTACACCAGAAAAATTTCCTGCTTGCATAATTTCAGTTATAATATTTCCAATCTGCCTTAATCTGGCACTGTCCCAATATCCATCCAAGCCTAAATTGTGCTTGGCCACCCCATAAGTTTCAAGTTGTTTACCTTTTTTTGTATGAATAATTTCTACCATTTTAATGGAATCTGAGCCAATATCCAGGCCAATAATCGTTTTGTCAGAAAACATTTTGAATTGAAATTAAAAATAATATTAGATTTAGATGAATTATACCTTTAATGGAGTTTTTTGGCAAAGGTAAAGTTTAAGACGCCACTCTTTTTAAAATCATAAGATTTTCCATATGAGGAGTTTGAGGGTAAAAATCAAAAGCTTGTTGTGCTGCAATTTTATATTGTTTTAAAATTAGTACCAAATCTCTAGCTTGGGTAAATGGATTACAGCTTAGGTAAACAATCATTTCAGGGTTAACTTCCAGCAATCTGTCAACAACTTTTGCAGGTAAACCACTTCTTGGAGGATCAACAATAATAACATTTTCATTGGTTATAGCTTCAAGCGATTTTTCTGTTGCGCCTTCCCAAATTTCTAATTTTGAAACATCTAAATTATTATTTTTAGCATTTCTTAAGGTTAATTCCCTACTAAGACTGCTGATCTCAACCATCTTCATTTTATGGAAAAATGGTAACAAAGATAGGCCAATTGTTCCAACTCCAGAATACAAATCTGCGGCTAGAATTTTTTTATCGGCTGGAAAAGTTTCAGGTAAAACCTTCTCTAAATTAGTTTTAATAAGCTTTATACATTCTTGAAATTGAGGTATATGAATTTGAAAGAAATTATCAATTCCGAATTCCAAATTTAAATCCCCAACTTTTTCTGATAAAACCAAATTTCCAACAGATGCAAGCTCTTGAGTAACTATTGAGGCAGGGCTTTGTGGATTCGAAAAAGCAACTTTAAAGCCAACCAAAACCGAGTCTAACAGATGAGCTATTTCGGCTGAATTAACTTTTACTGTTTCATCTTTAATGAATAAAGTAGCCATAACTTGGCCGGTTGTGGAGGATGATCTTAATAATAATGTTTTAAGTTGAAAACCTCCTAATTTTCTGGATTTAACAAAACCTAATATTTTTTGAGCAGATAAATCTAAATTCTTATGAATTAGGCAACACTCTTTAACCACAACTTTGCCAAAGTGGCTTCCGCGTTTAAAAAAGGAAAGGCTTGTTTCCTCGGTTTCTTTGTCTGTGAAAAAACCATATTCAACTTTATTTCTATAATTCCACAAGTCTGATTCTGAAGCAGGAAGAAAATTTAATGTTCCAATATTTAAACCCTGTTTATCAAAAGCGTTTTTTAATAAATCTATTTTAGTTTTAACTTGCTCGCTATATTTTAAAATCTGCCAAGGTGAGCAGGATGTATAGTGATCTTCTTTAGCTTCCAGCCTCCAAGTAGAAGGATTGGTAATTGAAATAGCTGTTCCAAAATAATCTTTTCGCTTTTTGTTGTGAATTTCTGCTTCTACAGTTTCTCCTGGCAAGGCATTTAATATATAATAATTGTAACCATCTAGCTTGGCATGACCATATCCCTGCTCGTCTAAATTATTTATGGTAACTGTTTGGTTTGGAAAACTTTTCTTCATTCTTAATCTATACAGACTAAATTTAATTCAGGCAATTAAAATACAAATTATAGCCAGAAAATTGGATCAACAAAAGTTGTTGTATCAATGTTTAAATCTTGCCTTAAATAAAAGGAAAAGAATACCAAAGCAAAAAGTAATAGATAGTACAAGCTAACAGGAATAATTGTGAAAAGACCACTAATCCAGTGCTTTAATTTTTTCTGGGTTATATCTTTAAATTTTATATGATCCTCTAAAATATTATAACAAATAAGCGCAAAGAAGATGTTTGAAGTAGCAACACCGGCAAGCAAACACCAGGGACACAAAGCACCAATCAGATAGCTGCTTATATATAACAATATCAAATTAGTTATAGTTCCCAGCCCGGCCAATGATGTACAAAAAAGCATAACCCATCTTTTATTTTTCTCATTAGCGATTATAAATAGACCTGTTAGAACTGCAAGCGGATAGGCCATCAAGCCAATCATTGTGTTTGAAAAACCAAATAAATTTGCCCATTTACTTTTCATTACAGGCCCACAATCTAGCCAAACATTTACACTACAAGAAGGTATAAAATTTGGGTTTTTATATAATTCTATTCTATTGTTAAGCAGGTGAAAAGCCGCAAATGTACCTAAAAATCCACAAATAATAATTATAATTGCTAAATAGTTTTTTATAATAAATTTAAACACTTTGCTCATAAATGTATCTTAATCAAGATTAATTAATTTGTAAAATTATTTAAAAAATTAATGCAATTAATATATTGGATATCTTTTTACAGATAAGATTAATTATAGGATAAAATCTATTGGAATTAATACTGTCTCATTGGAGAAAAAATTCCAATCAGTTTATCTATTGTTTCGTTGAAATTTACTATCTCATTAAATTCTAGGGCTGAAGCGGGTTGAGTAAAAGCAATTTCTATAACATTCAAAGCTTGTTCTACAGCTTCCTTACCTGTGGGGGTTAAAGATAAAATTCTTTCTCTTCTGTTGGTTAAATTTATTTTTGCTTTTAGAAACTGTCTCTGTTTTAAGATTTCTACTTGCCTACTTACGGCGGCATCACTGATAGAAATTAATTTGCTTAATTGCCTTTGGGTAATTTCTTCATATTTTCCAATTCTGCTTAATACAAGATATTGTGAATAAGTAATTGGAGAACCATTTTGGGTTAATTTTTGTCCTGCAATAGAATCCATTAAATATACTAATTTATGTAAATCAAAATCTATGCTTACTTGTTTCGTGGCCTCTGACATATATATTTTTTAAATTGTGATGAAATTTAAGTTACGTTTCAAAAAGCAATATGAACAATGTTTGTCAAACAAGTTTAAGTTTAATAAGCAAAATCTTCAAAACTAGAGAAGTATTTGACTAATAAATTGACCTAGATAATTTAAAACTTTAAGTTAGATTGTAACATCATGACTAGAACTAAAAAAATATCACCTAGAATTTTCAGCTTGAATAAATTAGAGCTAAACAAAAGTTTTTTAATAGTATTTTATATAATTTTTTTAATTATTTGGACATTAAGAAATTGGGGTCTGTTTGTTTTTGGAAATTCACAAGAAATTTACTGGGTTATTTTTAATCAATTAGTTAAGCTAGGAATTTGGATTATTCCAATTTACATTATAATCAACTATTTTCAAAAGAAAAATTTTCTGGAATATGTTGGATTAAAAAAATGGGATGTGAATTCAATCAAGCTTTCTGTATTAGCTTCATTTTTACTTGGAATTTTCAATTTTACAGCAGTAATCGCCAATCAAAACTTCAATCTCAATAACCTTAACTATCTTCTGCCATTAAGTACATTTGTTGGAACTGTTATTGCAGCTCCTTTCATTGAAGAAATATTTTTTAGAGGATTTATATTGAATATTGCTTCAGATAATTGGGGTTTTTGGAAAGGAAACATTATCACCAGCATTTTTTTTGTGATTATCCATTGGCCTAACTGGCTTTTCTTCAATAATTTTAGTTGGTTTTCCAGCATCTACTTATTTATATTTAGCATTCTTTGTGGACTTATTGTAAGGCACGGAAAAGGCACAATCTGGGGAGCTATGTTGTTTCACTTTGTAAACAACTATATCGCCAGTTTATAATTAAGTAGGCAAATTACTTGGCGGCTGGCCCATTGAAGCAATACTTTCGTTACTAGAAACATTGCTTGTAATTCTATTCACCATTCCAACATCAAAATTAACTGTCATTGGGAAGTGGAATAAAGCGGTTAAACTTTCCACATCAATAAATTTAGGAGAAGTTCCTCTGGCCAGACTTCTTTTAATTAAACTTAGATACATCTTTTTTTCTCGGAAAATAGCTTCTCTAGCCCAGTACCATTTATCTTCACTAGGACCAAAAATAGCCCCTTCTGCAGCTCGGTTAGTCTTGGTATCGCCAGAAGGCATTAAGAACTGGGGATCAGAGCTGAATTGTTTAAGGTAACTCATCATAGGGCCAAGGTTTTTAACAGGGCCTTTCCTGGGTGAAAAGAAACCTACTTTGATTTTAAACTTAAAGTTTTCACTGGAAATTTTATTATTAACAGTATTTAATAATAGTTTTTCTTGTTCTGTTAAAAGCTTCACGGTGCCACCTTCTCCCACCTCGCTTACAGAATTTGTTGCTAATTCTTTCTTCAATGCTTCTAATTCTTTCTTCCACTCTTTCTTTTTGTCTCCATCAATAAAAGGTCTAATAATTAATTGAAACACAGCGTAATCTCCTTCCTCAATATGTTCTAATGCTGCAATAAGAGTTGCAAATGGGTCGGTTATTGGGTTTAGGCTACCAATTTGAAAAAATTTCCAGCTTTTTAGAGGATATAAATCGCTTTTATTTCCAAATACTATATCAGTTCCATAAAAATATTTATAATCCTGAAAGCCACCAGTCCATTCCTTCGGCCAAGATGCAAACGGATCTTCAACTTCAAGCACAGAAGTGCCGGGATAGTGGGCTAATAGAGAGCTTCGTAAAAGAGGCAAAAAATTTCTGTTTAGCCAACAGTATATAGCAATTTCTCCTCCTTTGGAATGAATTTCGAAAGTAAAATTTTCGTAGGATTTACCTTCGACATAAATATCCTTTGGGCTTTTTCCGGCGTAAATTGACGAAAGGTTAATAAAAAAGTTCTCCATTTCAGACATCGACCTAAGGTTTTCAACTGGAGGTATCATTCTAACCAAAACATACTTTTGCTTACCCATCCAACCTCCTATGGTTTTATCTAAAATCCTTCCATCAACCCACTCGTAAAGTTGGCCAAACAAAGCATAAAAACCACCAGCCAAAAATACCCACACAAAAGCCCAAGCCAAATCGATGAAATACATAGGTAAAAAGTAGCATTTCAACCTTTTAATGTCAATATCTTGACAAATAGGGCTTTTGAACAGATATTCTAAGCATGACAAATTATCGCCGAAAGCGAACACAACCTAAAGATTTATCAAAACAATATCGTGTTAATAAAGAAATTGTTGCCGATTTAGTAAGGGTTCTAGACGAAGAAAACCAAATGCTGGGTATTTTTACTGTAGATAAGGCAATAGAAATTGCAATAGAAAAAAATTGTGATGTTGTTGAAATTAATCCAAAATCGGAACCGCCAGTTGTTAAAATTATTGATTATAACAAATTTGCATATCAACAAAGCAAATCTAAACCTAAAACATCAGCCACAAAAAATGAAACAAAAACATTAAGAGTTTCAGTTAGGGTAAGCATTAACGATCTTCAAGTAAGGGCAAAAAAAGCTGATGAATTTTTAGAAAAAGGTATGAAAGTTAAACTGCAAGTGCAGATGAGAGGTAGAGAAAAATCTCATCCAGAAGTTGCTGAAGAAACTATGACAACTTTTCTTTCATTAATCACTCACGAATATATTTATGAAGCTGAAGCAAAATTGTTCGGAGATAGTAGTTTCGCCACCATCAAGCCAAAGGCTTAAGCAGCCTAGTTTACTTGTTTTGTTGCCTTGTTCGTTTTACCGACCAAATAATATCAATAATATTGCCCTGCTCTAAAACATCAAGAACATTACTGGTTTCCCAGCCGCTTCTAACATCTTTCACCAATTTATAAGGATGCAACACATAGTGCCTAATCTGGCTGCCCCATTCTACTGAATTTATCTCACCTTTAAGTTCTTTTATTGCTTGTCTTTGCCTTTCAAGCTCGATAACTGCTAATTTATCCTTTAAATACTTCAGCGCCATAGCTTTATTTTGCAGCTGGCTTCTTTCGTTTTGGCAAGAAACATGAGTGTTGGTAGGAAGATGAGTTAATCTAACAGCCGAGTAAGTAGTGTTTACACTTTGGCCTCCATTTCCACTTGATGTTGAATAATCCCATTTTAAATCCTCTTCTTTAATCTCTATTTTGGAAGAATCATCCACATTTCTTGGCAAAACTTCAACTGAAGCAAAACTGGTTTCCCTGGTTTTTCCAGCATTAAATGGGGAAATCCGCACAAGCCTGTGTACTCCCACTTCTTCTTTAAGTAAACCATAGGCATAGTCACCTTTGATTTCTAAAGTAACTGTTTTTAATCCACCTTCTTCTCCAACATCAATATGGACTGTTTGAAAAGAATAGCCCTGTGTTTTTGAGAAAGACTGATACATGGCGCAAAGCATGGCTGCGAAATCTTCTGCATCAACACCACCTGCTCCAGCGTGAATAGTTAATAAACAGTCATTTAAATCATACTTTTCATCTAAAAAATTCTTTTCCTGAAATTCATTATGTAATTTTTCTAATAATATAACATTGGTTTGGATTAAATCTTCATCACCTAAATCTAAAGCTGCCTTCACATCTGAAACTTGTTTTATTAAAAAGTTGATTGCTGCAATTTTATCCTCCAAAAGCTTAATATTTTTTGAAATTTTGGTGGCCTTGTCCTGATCGTCCCAAATATTAGGTTCTTCCATTAGTAAAATATCTCCATCCAATTCAAATTGTATTTTAGATAAACCAACACCTTCAATAGTTTTATTTACTGTTTCTAAAAATTGAGATATTTCCTGCCTATGCATAATCTGATTATTAAAAAGAATAAATTTATGGTCAAAGATTTCTTTCTTATAAACCCTTGCTGATTTGACGGAGCTTTTAAATCTTGGAAGTATAAAAGTATCTGTTTTGCAATGGAATATATATGAATAAAATAAATTTCCCTAAAATAATTAAAAATATATATACTAAAAATTTTTGGATTAAGTTTGCTGCTATTTTTATACCAATACTAATATCAATTTTTCTTTTTAATCCTTTTGATAACACCTTAACTTTTTATTGGGACCAAAGTTATTTGTTGGAAGATAAAAATGTGTTCTCTAACTTGTTTTTTTTCATGCAAGAAAGATTTGGTTTTGGAGCATATGGCTATTATTTAAATTTTATTGTTTATTCCACTTTTAGCTTTATTTTTGGGCCTGGAAAAGGAATGGATATAACCATGATTTTGCTTATCCAGTCGGCTTTTTGGGGTGTCTATTTGCTTTTAAAAGAAATTACTCAGGCCAATAACAAATTAGTTATATACTTGCTAGCTCTGCTTTATATTGTTTCTTTTGAAACTCAATTAAATGTGTACAGAACTGTAATTGCTCAAAATTTTCTTTGGGGGCTTTTACCACTTGTGTTGTTTCTTACTATTAAAGTGTTAAGATCTAACCTAATTAGATGGCAAATTTACCTGGCAATTACTTTATTTTTCTTTCAAGTAAGCTTTGCCCACCCTACTTCAGTAGTTAATTATTCCTTGGTTCTTTCGGCTGTATTAATTCTAAGTTTTTTCAGAAATAAAATTTCCTTAGCAAAAATAATAAGAATTATTGTCTTGAATATCTTAGTTTTTTCTCCTATCTTAATCCAGATTTTGTTGATGAGCTCGGAGGTTTCTGGTTTTATTTATAATTCTAACAACACCTTTGGGGGAGACTTTATTTTATCTTGGTACGAATTAGGAAAAGATAGATTTAACCTCTCAAATATTTTGCGATTGAACTATTTTCTTGAATCTCAAATACGAACAGATACTTTTGATGGAGAGTATTTATTAAGATTATCCAACTTGAAAATCAATAATGCATTTAATGTATATACATTGGCTAGTATACTTAATCTGGGCCTTTTCGCAATTATAATCTTTCCTCTGGTTCAGGGTAGAAAAATTCTTAATAAATTAAACAATCAAGCTAGCAAAAATGACTTAAATATATATTCCTATTCTGCTTTTTTTGCTATGTTTTCCATTGCTATAATGGCAATGTTTCAAGGGCCATTGCTACAATTATTTGGTTTAGTATATAGAATAATTCCAACTGTTTTTCTGCTTTATAGATATTTAGATGCAAAATTTGGGGTTGTTTTTATATTGATTATTTTAATAGCAGTTGCGGCTAGCCAAAAAATTATACAAGGCAAGATTGTTCAACAATTGATTACAGTCTTTTTGATATTGTTGAATGTTTTATACCTTGGTTTTCTATCAACTAAATTCTATGTTTCACCATATAGCCAATTGGAAATTCCCAGCCAATATAACGATACTTGTGAATACTTAAAAAATAATTCTTTTAGAACAATTAAAGTTCCATATAGCTATGATTTTCTTCAATTCAGTGAAATATCAGATAGAAAAGTATTAAGTAATGATGTTTTCACCCAAAATTGTAATCACCCAATAATTACCACTAGAAGCTTATCTGGAGATTCAGAATTTTCTATTATCAATTTATACAATTCAATGCAGTCTAATCCAGAGCAGTTTAAAAAAGATATTAATTATCTTGGAATTGATACTCTAATGGTCGATAAAAAGTTTGTTCCAAATAAATCTTGGTATAGAATATATTCAGAAGAGCAGAAACAGGAATTAATTTCTAATCTTGAAGTAAATTTTAAAGAAAATAATGTTTTCGAAAATGAGTATTTTATTATTTACGAATTTGAATCTACCTCGGCGTTTGAAATTGATAGCGGAGAATTGATACCAATTAAAAACTCTCCCACCGATTATAGTTTGCAAATAAAAAATATCAGCAAGGACACAAATTTAGAGTTTCAATACGCATTTAGCAATTGGAGAATTACAGACTATTCTTCTAAATATTTTTTGGGCAATAATCTCTTTCAACACACCAAAGGGCGTGGATTTAATAATAAATGGAGTATAAAATTAACCGACTTGCAAAACAACTGCCCTGAAACTTATTGCACTAAAAATAATGATGGAAGCTATAATTTGAACCTAGAATTATGGTATCAACCTCAAATTGTTTATCAAGAAATAATGATTATATTTATCGCTATTTTACTAAGCTATATTTCCATATCCACCTATTCTCATCTGTATGTTAAAAAAATTAAATAGTTATATTAAGCAAATTAACCTGTCTAAATTAGAATTAGGGATCATTTCTCTTTTATTGATAATAACTTGTTTTTTATCTTTCGATGGCCTAACTAAGGATAGCGAAATTGGTGTTAAAGCAAGCAGCAATTTGGAATCTATTTTGGTCAGTGAAGATAGAGGAAGTAGGCAAGATTTGCAAACAGTTTCAATAAAACCTAAACAGCAAACAGATTTAAATACAATTGCCAGCACAGCCAAATTAGTTCAATCTGTGCCATTTAAAGAAAATATTGATGATGAAAATTGGCAATTAGTTAACCCTTACAATACAAGTAAAGTTTTTAATTTAGATTACAAATTATCCAACTATTCCCAACTTGAAATAAAGTATCAAAAAGATTTACAAAAACTAAGCTTTGTTCTTCCAGCTACTAGTTTTGCTTTGAATGATACAGAATATAAAGTAGATGAAGTAGAAGTAGCCAAAATTGAAAATTTATCCCAGAAGAGCGTAATATATTTATCAGATAACAAAGGTATATATTTAGACAATTACACTGACGGTGTGTCAATAACCTTCGAGGATCTTCAAAATACAAATATCTTTCTTTACACTATAGAAAAAACTTCAAATTTACTTGCTCAACCTAAAACCTGCTCTGTTTTGCCATTCAAAAATAATATAGACTCTGAAAATCCGTTGAATTGTTTTAAAGAATCTTATTCCACACAATTGCAGCTGAACAATGAATATATGCTATCTTTCAGTTTAAATTCTAAGGATTTAACTTATGTTAATTCAAACATTAAACTTGGGAATGAAAATAATATAAACAATAATAATCTTCAGCAATTCAACAAATTTGTTAAAGTTAATAAATCCACCTCAACCAGTTTCAACCAATTATTTACAGCTAAAAACCCAGATCTTAGTTATTTGCAATTCACTCTTTCAACAATAAATAGCTGGCAAAATTTACTTAATTTGGAAATTAATGAACTTAAAGTTTCAAGTTTAAAAATAGAAAAATTACCCGAAGTTGTTAAGCTTTACACACCAAATTTATTGGTTAAAAGAAACTTAAAAATTGCTTTGCCTTCTGGAAAATCAGAGCTAACCTTTTCATCGAATCAAAATCCAGAATATAAAATTAATTCTGAAAATACATTCTTAACCTCATGTAATCTTGAAAACTTTAACAGCTCCAATTTAAGTCAACTTTATTACAACCAGCTTAAACTAGATGATTCTGAAGAAATAAACAAGTCAAATTGCCAAGCCTATATTACTAATTTGGTTCTCAATGCCAATTTTAATTATACACTGGATGCTAAAATTAATAGTAAAACAACAGATCAGACCAAAATTAAAGTTAATGTCCTGAACTCGAATAAAATAGAAAAAACTATTAAACCAATTATTGGGGAAAATGAAATAAGCATTAAGGTAGATCCTAAAAATATTGGCACTACAGGTACTACAATCCAAGTTTTAAGCGAATTAACCAATGAAACACAAATTAAAGATATTATAATTACCAGAAATCTTCCAAAAGACTTATTTAATTACATTTTTTACGAAGAAAAAACCTCTGCAATTTCTGACATTCAATTAATTAGTCAGAATACAAGTCCATTTCAGAGTAATTTTGAAGTTAAAGCAGGAGAAGTAAAAAGTTTTATTCTTTCATCTACAAATAAATTATTGCCATTTACAAGTATAAAATCAAACACTTCAGGGGTTTCAATAGAAAGTTATACCGACGACAATGGAAATTCAGTGTGGCTAATCACCTGTTCTGAAGCTTGTGGCAATACTAATTTAAACCTGCAAAACCCTATTTTGTTATTACGAAAATTTGCCCTACCCATTTTCCTAGCTACATTGATCATATATATTGCGATGAGATCACTCTGGGAAAAATATAAACACATTATCATTCCAAAGACATTAGACTATATCAATAATCGAGTAAATCAAATCAAATCTGCCTCTTTATCAGTTTGGAAAAAAATCGTATTTATAGAAAGCTATATAGTAAATCGATACTGGCTACTTCTCTTATCAGTTTTAACTGTCCTAGCTCTTTTATATCTTATTGTAGGCCTGAGAATTAGCTTTGTATTTCTATTCCTTGTTACATGCTTAAGATTCAAAATAAAAGCGAAAATAACGGCTATTATAGGCTTAATTGGAATTTTATTAATGATGTTGATTCAATTCATTTTCACCCAACCCTTAATTCTGAATAATCAACTAGCCAGCAAATATATAAATGCAAACACCGCCGAGCTGGTGGGCACATATAGTTATTATATTATTGGCATAAGTATTGTGTTGTTTATTCTGGAATATAGTTTTAAAAAGAAATAATAAGCTTATTTGAATATCCTGTACTATCTTCATTTATTAAAAACGAGAGAATAAATAATATTCTACCTTTCTACCCAGTTTTCTATTTTCAGATCTTTGAATTCAGAAAAGTGTTTTGTATTATCTGTCACCAAAGTTGCGTTACCAGTAATACAAATTGAGGCAATAAGAATATCCATGTTATCAATAATTTTCCCTAGTTTTCTTAACCTGGCTTTTTCTATAGCGAACAACTTAGCCGATTCTTTATTAAACTCTAATAATTTAATATTACTTACAAAACCATTTATTTGTTCTAAATTACTTGAAACTTTGGTGGAATTATAAGCTCCATAAAGTAGTTCAGTGTAATTAATAATTGTTGTATAAACTGAGTTAATATCTTTTGTAAGTAAAGTATCGGCCACTTTATGTTTATTCTGCAAAATATAAATTATTGCGTTTGTATCAAGACAATACATAAATTTAATTATTCAAAAGCCTTTTCTAATTTTTGATCTTTTTGAGAACTTATTACTTTCTGCTCTATTTTAGAATTTTGAATAGAACTAAGAATATTGTCTCCATCAACTGTAGGAATTGAACCAATATACTTAGCTAATGGATGATTGTTAGTATTAGTTAAAGTTTTTTCGGTAAAATTGGTAATGGCTAAGTCTAAAATATCTGTTTTATTTAATTTTAAAATTTTCTCAAGCAATTCAAAATTAGCCATAATATTAGGCTTTATACGAAAAGTAGTTGGTTTTGAAAAATTATTAGGCATGAAATTAGAATTAATGTATGTACATTTTTATATATTTCCGGATTTATGTCAATACAAACAATACTTTTTGAATTTAAGGAGTTTAATACACAATTTAGCCCAAACATCACTTCACAACTTTTTCTCAAACAAAAAAACACCTTGCGGTGCTAATTTATTGAACTTCGATAAGAAAAGATTTAATTTGAAAGATGTATTTTAATATTTTATAGATACTTAAAAGAAAGCAACCAAGAGCTTCTATTAAACTCCACTCAAATATCCTAAGGCACTTAAGCCAAATTTGAGATTTTTGTTTTTTTAGAAAAAAAGGTTTAACCCATAAAAATAATTTTAACCGAAGTTAATCAATCCAAGTCAGGTTTTGATAGCTCTATAAAGAATTCTCTCACTGTATTCTCCTTAGAAAGGAGGTGATCCATCCACAGCTTCCGCTACGGATGCCTTGTTACGACTTAAATCCAGTTACTAGTTTAGCCTTCCACCCACGTAAATGAGTTTTGG
>Ga0315902_10005532_pt1 | contig 17777 bp, 12 predicted proteins | sample LakEriMetagenome_9_FD_203523 | JGI IMG/M metagenome (GOLD analysis project Ga0315902, IMG submission 203523) | Freshwater fungal communities from buoy surface, Lake Erie, Ohio, United States - Buoy 12 MA117 | ecosystem: Environmental > Aquatic > Freshwater > Lake > Lake biofilm | place: USA... | reverse complement strand
CTTTTTCCGTGCGCACGTCCTTCGGAATACCGGCATATACCAGCGGCAATGCCACGTTGTCCAGTGCGCTGTAGCGAGGCAATAAGTTGAATGTTTGAAAAATAAAACCGATTTCTTTATTTCGAATCTCGGCCAGTTTATTATCGTCGAGGTTGGCCACGTTAGGACCATTCAGGAAGTAGCTTCCCGATGTAGGTGTGTCCAGGCATCCTATAATGTTCATGATAGTGCTTTTCCCGGAACCGGACGGTCCCATAAGCGCAACATATTCATTTTTATAAATCGATAAATCAACACCGTTCAGAGCTTTGATGGTTTCGTCACCAATGCGATAAAATTTGGTCAATCCTTCGATGCGAATAATTTCCTGCATACGGTGTAAAGGTACATTCGAAGTCCATTTTTCGCGTCGAATGAGTCAATTTCGTCTAAAAATCATTAACTTAGCAATCCAATCCTTTTCAACTGACTATGCACATCCGTATCTGGATTATTGCGTTTTTATTCTGCCCAATTGCACGTCTGAGTGGGCAGTTGACAATCGATAATGCAATCAATGCCAATGCAGCAGTCCAGAATGTTCTATTAGGCGCGGGAGTTTCTGCGAGTGGCATAACGTTTCAAGGTGATAATGCTCAGATAGGTGGTTTTACCTGTAATAATTGCGGGCTTGGAATAGGCAACGGAATTGTCATCGGATCCGGCAATGTCGATGGCGCAGTTGGTCCGAATATAACGGGATCCTATAGTCTTGGCCCCCCCGGCTCAAGCGATGGTGTGGGCGATGCGGATTTGGAAAGTCTAAGTGGAATGGCGCTCAATAATACCGCAGTACTCGAGTTCGATTTCGTACCAACCGGTGATAGTTTAGCTTTCAACTATGTGTTTTCATCCGAAGAATATCCGGAATACGTCAACAGCATCAACGATGCATTTGGCTTTTTTCTGAGTGGTCCAGGTATCAATGGGGCTTACAGTAATAGCTCTATGAACATTGCATTGGTGCCGAACAGCTCTGTTCCTATCAGCATCAATACAGTAAATGTTGGAGAGAACTCTGCCTACTACGTGGATAATGGGGGTGGTTTTGCCAATGTGCAGGCCGATGCTTTTACGACCGTGCTGACAGCTTTCGCCCAAGTGATTTGTGGTGAGAGTTATCACATCAAAATCGTCATCGGCGATGCCATGGACAACCTCTACGATTCCTGGGTTTATCTGGAGGCAGGTAGCTTTCAGAGCAACATACTTTCAATGAGTTATTCGGCACCCAACTACTCATCACCCATTGATGGTGGCGTTTACGAGGGCTGCCAAGCGGGGAACCTGGTGTTCACTCGATCGGGCAACGTCGATAATCAGCTGAGCTATAATCTTACATTTGGCGGAGATGCCGTCATCGGAAGCGATATTGATTTTCCTTATACCTCGATTGTATTCCCTGCGGGCGAGGAAAATGTTACGCTCACTTTTCAAGCCATTCAAGACTTTGTTCTGGAAGGGGTGGAAGTACTCGAAATAACGATGGATAATGCCGGTTGCGGCTCCAATAATGCAACGCTTGAAATTAACGTTTACGACTTGCCTGCGTTGGAAGTGAGCATTGACGATGCCCTCATCAATTGTGGCGATGCTACAACGTTCACGCCTTCTATTACAGGAGGATTAGGCGACTACACAATTGTGTGGCCGGGTGGTGTTGAAAGTGCGAGTTACACCGTTGCACCCGATGTTGCGACTACTTATTCATTTACCGTAAGTGATACCTGTGGTGTCATACCATATAACGGCGACGTGGCGGTGAATTTTATACAGAATCCTCCATTGGTGGTCGAAGCCTCAAATGACATCACAGCAACGTGTCTCGATATTTTGAATTTACAGCCTCAAATTTCAGGTGGTTTGCCGCCATACACCGTAGAATGGTATGTCGATGGCATGTTGGAATCTGTCAATGAGAATCTTCTTTTTTCTTCGGATAATAGTGTCTCATTGGAGTTTGCAGTAACAGACATCTGTGGGGTAGTGGCTTCGGATATTTTTTATTATGATGTCCCGGCCGTTCCAATTGAAATTGATTTGGGGCCGGATCTTTCGGTGCAATGCATCGACGAAGTTTCTTACACCGCGACGCCTACCGGTGGAGTTGGAACGTATTCGTACGATTGGTTTATTGATGGCATTGCCAATTCGTCGACCTCCAGTTTCAACCACTACTTTTTTTCGAATGGCACTGTAGGTATCGAAGTGAGCGATCAGTGTGGAAACGTTGCAGCGGACCAAGTGAGTGTTTCTGTCCCTGCTGTTCCTGTAGAGGTTCTATTACCCGAAGATATTACCACGAATTGTTTGGTCACAAGTACCATCGATCCGTCAGTTTCAGGAGGAGCCGGAAACCTGGACTTCGCATGGTCGATCAATGGCGAACCCTTTTCTACGAATACAACCATCAGCTATACAACGCCTTTTGATACAGAGATAACACTGAGCGTGGAGGATCAATGTGGAAATGTTGCAAATGACTTGATGTCCATTCTGATTCCGCCAGCGCCCATTTCCGTTCTGGTAAATGCTGATACAACGGTCTGCCTGTACGATGGATTAATGCTTTCTGGCAGTGCGCAAGGAGGCGTAGGCGAATTGACCTTATCATGGGATGGTGGTTCGGATCAGGAATCTGTTTTCGTGGTGCCACTGGAGCCAACCGAGTATCGATTGTACGTCGAGGATCAGTGTGGTCATTATGCTTCGGCTGCGGTAAGTGTGAGCATTGACTACATAGAGCCCAATTTTACTTCGGCCTATGTATCAGATGATGTTGTTGCGCTGACCAACCTGCTGTCCGATTCGGTCACCTGCTTTTGGGAATTTTCGGATGGAACTATTTCTAATGAATACAGTCCCACTCATCAATTCTTGACGGTCGAACCATGGATTGCGACTCTGCATGCCTATTCGGAAATTGGCTGCCATAGTGAGGTTTCCCAAACATTTGATCCGACCGGAGCGGTATTTATTCCCTCCGTTTTTACACCCGATGGTGATGGCATCAATGATTTCTGGAAGCCTGTTGGAAGGGATTTAGTGAGTTATTATATGCGAGTGTTCAATCGCTCCGGAGAAATAGTTTTCGAAACGCGTGATATGGAAGAAGTTTGGAATGGTGATATGCGAAAGGGAGATTATTTTGTGCCTAATGGGGTGTATAGTTTTATATTGCAGGCCACTGACGCACGCTACAATTCATTTGAACGAACGGGCCACGTTACATTGGTTCGGTGATCGGGCAACTTTTTGGGGTAGACGGATGTCATTCAATTTGTTGAAACCAACTTCTATGAGAAAAATAGCTCTACTTGCACTTTCACTATTCAGCACGTTTGTTTATGCTCAGGTAACCGTAGTTACCGCCACTCCGGCCGAAGCAGTTGCCGCGCTCGTAGGTCCTAACGTACAGGTTAGTAATATTTCGTTTACTGGCGATGCTGTGCAGCTTGGTTTATTTCAAAATGCTGGGGGCAATTTTCCTGTAGCCAATGGTATTACGCTCAGCTCTAGTCATGCTGGTAACTTTATGCCGAATGCGTTCAATGGTGAACCTGCAGCAGCTGTTAACAGTGAGCCGGATTTATTGGATATTGCGAATTCGGTACCTCCGCTGATAAATCAGTCGTTTACCGTGGGAGGTGTTTTTGACGTCGCCATTCTTGAGTTTGACTTCGTGGCTACGGGCCCGCTGCTTACGTTCAAGTATGTATTTGGTTCGGATGAGTACCTGACCTACGTGAATACTCAATACAATGACGTGTTTTCTTTTTTGATATCAGGCCCAGGTATTACAGGTCCCTATAATGCACCTGCGGCTTTCCCGGATGGCGCTCAGAACATTGCGGTGGTACCCAATAGTGATCCTGCGCTACCTATTACAATTTCCTCTGTGAACAATGTTTTGAATACGCAGTACTACATTGATAATCCGGGCAACACAATTAATAATACGGTAAGTTGCACAGGTTACACCGATTCACTTCGTGTATATGCAGATCTTCAATGCGGTGAAACGTACCATATGAAATTGGCCATCGCCGATGGCTCTGATGCGGCGCTGAAGTCGATTGTTGCCCTAGAGTCGGGTAGTTTCCAAATCTCGGGCGCGGGTATCGAGGCCTATTCCATTGGTGCACCCAGCGGGTTCGATGAATTGATACTGGTGGAGGGTTGTCTTGATGGAGAGTTGCGCCTTGAACCACCGGCATGTGCTGCAGAAATTTTGGATGTTCAACTGAATTATTCCGGAATAGCAATCAATGGCCTCGACTATGAAGCGCTGCCTACAAGCTATAGTATCCAAGGAGAACCCGTAATTATACCCATCGTCACGGTGCTCGATGCACTTGTCGAACCGGATGAGTCACTTATTATAGATATGTATTTCATAAATCTGGAAGGCGAACCTGATACGCTTACTACTAACATCTTGATTCGCGATTATACCCAGCCCTCTGTGGATATGAAAACGGTATATATCTGTAACAACGACACAACAGTGTCGCCCGTAATAACAGGCGGTTTTCCTCCATTTGGATACAATTGGTGGGATGGCACGCAGACTACTTCGCACTACTTCGAGGTGGGCGATGCAGGTAGTTACTCTGTTTCACTCACAGATTGGTGCGGTACAACATTTAGTGCTGATTTCGATGTTGTAGAGCCCGGACCTATCGTGGTAGCGCCACTCGTAAATAATTGCTTTGGTCAGCAAACCGAGGACCTCGCTCGAGCCGGTGCACCGCCCTACAATGTCGTTTTTTCGGAAGACTCCTTAACCATCACGGATTATTCATTCTTGGCTGAATATCTTGGAACCTATTACATCACTTTCACGGATCAGTGCGGTTCTTCAGGTGTTTCCAGAGTGGTTACTGATCGGTGCAACACGAAAATCCCGAATATTTTTACTCCTAATGGAGATGGTATCAACGATACATTTGAGATTTTCGGAGTTGAAGGCTTCAGAGGCAGCACCCTTCAAGTATTTGACCGTTGGGGTAATATGATTTTCGAAGATGCTGATTATAAGAATAACTGGGCCGCTAAAGACTACGCGGATGGAGTATACTTCTACATCTTCACGCGCTCTGATGGCGAGGTGTCCACAGGACATTTCGAAAAACTCAGTGGTAAGTAGGTCAGAATTCGCGGCCGTGCAGTGCAGTGGCAAGTGAACGAATTTTTTGTTTACGCGATTCGTCTATACCGAGTGCATTCAAATTTTCGAGTGCTTGTTGGTAGTAGTTTTCTACAGTAGTTTTAAGCAACTGATCGAGTTGGAATTCTTTGAAAAGTTTGGTGACGGTAGCAACTTTTGATTCGGATGAATTAGGTCCAGCTAAAAGAGCTTTTGTGTTTTCACGTTGCTCGTCGCTGCACAATTCCATCGCCTTAATCATCAGAAAAGTTTTCTTGTTGGCAAGAATGTCGCCCCCAGTCAGTTTGCCTACTTTGGCTGAATCGCCAAAGGTGTCGAGGTAATCGTCCCACAGCTGAAATGAAATTCCCAAATCAATGGCGAAATTGTAGATGTAGACTTGATCCTCTTCGGATGCATTGCCAATGATAGCACCTATTTTCATGGAGCCACCGAGTAACACGGATGTTTTTAGGCGGATCATTTCAATATACTCCTCGATAGTCACGTCATTTCTGTTTTGAAATTCCATGTCGAGTTGTTGTCCTTTGCATACTTCCAGTGCGGTAGTGTTGAATGTTTCCAGCACTTGCGACAAGCATTCCTTTCGTGTTTTGATGATGAGTTGGTAAGCTTGAATAAGCATGGCATCGCCACTCAAAATGGCCACGTCGCGGTTCCATCGCTCATGAACAGTAGGCTGTCCCCGACGAATAGGAGCGTTGTCCATGATGTCATCATGCATCAACGTGAAATTGTGGAAGATTTCCATCGCTATGGCCGGGTAAACTGCATCTTCGATATCATCACCGAAAGCTTCGGCCGCCAACAACGTGAGGAGTGGGCGCACGCGTTTTCCACCCAACTGTAAAATGTAGTTCACAGGTTGCAGGATGGACTCATCGCTATTTTTCCTGCAAAAACCCTCTACTTTTTTATGCACGAGGGCCTGCAGATCTTCAAGGGAATACATGCTAGTGCTTGCCTGCTTTGAGTTGATCAAGGATGTACTTTCCATAACCGCTATTAACAAGCGGTTGAGCTATTTGTTCGGTCTGCGCATCATCGATGAAGCCCATGCGCCATGCGATTTCTTCGATGCATCCAATTTTCAGACCTTGCCTTTCTTCAATGACTTGCACATACTGTCCCGCTTGCATGAGCGATGCGAAAGTGCCCGTGTCAAGCCACGCTGTGCCTCGATCCATGCGCTGTACCTTCAACCGATCTTGGCGCAGATATTCTTTATTTACGTCTGTTATTTCATATTCGCCTCGTGCGCTGGGCTTCAAGTTTTTGGCAATTTCGATAACATCATTGTCATAAAAATACAGCCCGGGTACAGCGTAGTTGCTTTTGGGTTGTTTAGGTTTCTCTTCAATGCTGATGGCTCGGCCGTAGGCATCGAATTCAACAACACCATATCGCTCAGGGTCGCTCACGTGATAGGCATATACTAGTCCGCCTTCTATTTGCGTGTGCTCGCGCAAGGTGTGACCCAGTCCACGACCATAGAAAATATTATCGCCCAAAATGAGTGCAGCTTTTTCATTTCCGACGAAATCAGCACCCAATACAAAAGCTTGCGCTAGGCCGTTGGGGACTTCCTGCACCTGATAACTGAAATTGCATCCGATACGTGAGCCATCGCCGAGTAATTTTTCAAAACCGGGCAAATCGTGCGGTGTTGATATGATAAGAATGTCGCGTATACCCGAAAGCATTAAGGTAGAGAGCGGATAATAAATCATCGGCTTGTCGTACACCGGCATTAGCTGTTTGCTGACAGCGAGCGTGAGCGGATACAATCGTGTTCCGCTTCCTCCTGCGAGAATGATACCTTTCATGGAGTGCTAATTTATTTGTTTTCCAGCTCGATTTTGCGAACGCTCCAATCGTCGTAGTGCAAATCGTCCTCCTCATCGAGCGTTTGGAAGAAGGGCTCCTGGAATGATTTCGTGGTAATGCGCTTTTGGAAGGAGAGCAACAGGGCAGGAAGAACCAGCAAGTTGGTTACCATAGCCACCAACAGCGTAACAGCAGTTAGGATACCCAGGGCGCGTGTACCTTCAAATTCACTGGCGGCAAAACAACCAAAACCGAAAAGCAGTACGAGTGAGGTATACACCATGCTGGCGCCAGTTTCGCGTATAGCCAACAAGGCCGACTCCTTAATCTTCCAGTCATGAAACTTTAACTCTTGTCGGTACTTCGCTAAGTAGTGAATGGTATTGTCGACCGTAATACCTAAAGCAATCGAGAACACCAGTATGGTAGAAGGTTTTAGAGGAATGCCAACATACCCCATGATACCGGCCGTGATGATTTGCGGGATAATGTTGGGGATGAACGAAATGAAAACCATACGCGCACTCCAGAACATAAAGGCCATCATGAGCGAAATGATAAATACGCCAAATAAGAGGGAACTGAATAAATCACTGACGAGGTAGTTAGTTCCTTCCAGAAAAACTACTGATGTTCCGGTAAGAGTTACCTTGTATTTATCCGGGTTAAAAATGCTGTCGATTTGTGGTTTTACATCCGCCATTAATCGATCCATCTCCTGAGTCCCAATGTCGGCTACTTGCGTGGTTATGCGTGTAAGACGTTTGGTACTATCGAGAAAAGTTTTCTGCACTCCATTATTGGCGCGGTCGTCATTTGCGATGAAATCGGCAATGAATGCCTGCTCTTCTCGAGGTATTAGAGTATAATAGGCCGAATCGCCCATATAAAAAGCCTGTCTCAAATACTTGCTCGCGTCTACGATAGAGAGCGATCGAGAAAATGGATGGATAGAGGTGTCTTTGAGTTGGAGCTGGTAATTGGCCAGCAGCGTTTGCAGCTGTTCAATTTTCTGTAGATTCTTATCTTTTGCAATCTGACCTTTTTTCTGACAATCGACAAGTATTTCAAAGGGCATTACACCATTGAAATTGGCCTCAAACCATTGGAGGTCGGTAATCACGCGGTCGGTATCAGGAATGTCGTCCACGATGTTGCCTGTGGTATGCATTCGACTGATGCCATAAATTCCAAGAGAGCAAGCGACAATTGTTATTCCGTAAATCCAGCGTCGATAGAAGATTACGCTTCTTACCAGCATGTCTAGCACACGTTCCAGCCAGGGCGAATTGAGGTGCCCTAAATGGCGTTCGTTTGGTGGGGGCAGGTAGCTGTATACAATCGGAAATACCAACAAAGAAAGGAAAAATGCTAGCAGACAGTTGAGACTGGCAATAACACCGAAGTGCTTGAGCAAATCGCTTGATGTAAAAATGAAAGTTGCAAAACCAACGGCGGTCGTTGCGTTAATCATGAACGCTGCCGCTCCGGCTTTCTGAACTACTCGGGCAAGCGCTCGCGTTTTGTTTCCATAGCGCTTGTACTCCTGATGGTATTTGGTAACCAAGTATATACAGTTAGGCACTGTCGTTACAATCATTAGAGGGGGAATCAATCCCATCAGCATGGTGATGGGGTAGTCAAACAAAGCGATGCTTCCCATGGCAATTACAACAGAAACCACCACCACACTCATCACTACCATCGTTACCTTAAAGCTTCTGAAGAACAGCAAAAGCAGCACCATGCAAATGACGGCTGACAGAATCGTAAAGAATTTCAATTCAGCTTTCACCTTCACCGACATGACCGATCGGATGTAGGGCATACCCGAAACGTAGGTTTGAATGCCCGTGTCGCGCGTGAACTGATCGGTCAGCAAAAGCATCCTTTCCACAGCATTGCCTCGATTTTCGGAATTGAAAAGTTCGTTGTTTACGAACACCATCATCAGTCCGGCGCCTGTTTCTTTCTTGTAGAGCAGTCCTTCGTAAAAGGGCAGGCTATATAGTTGCTCACGGGCCGAGTCCAATTCGGCTTGTGAAGTGGGTTCATGCTGAATAAGCTGTTGAAATTCGAAGCGCTGAAGGGTTGTGTCTTTAATCAGGTTATAGCAGTTACCGGTAGAAAATATGCTGTCAACCATTGGGTATTGACTGCCATCGACCTCGACGGTAGTGGCTTGTAAGTCGCGCACCAATTGGCGCCATTTGAGGAAATTGGGCAGTTCCCACATGCGCTCGTCGCGGTAACCGATTGCCAATACGTTGCCGTCTTCGCTGAATTGCTCAATAAATTTTTGGTATTCGACATAGGTGCTGTCATCCTTCGGTAAGACACCACCGAACTTATAGCTCATGCGGGCATATTGTGACTGCCACCCCATGATAGCGGTTATCGCGAGAACCAAGATTCCCAGCGGTGTGCGATAACGCAATATGAAAGCTCCAATTTTACCCCACATGCAATTGGGGACAAAGAAACGATAAGAAGTGACCGGATACCAAAAATTGATGTACGTTTGAAGCGTTATGTTGAAGCAAACCCTACAACAAAAATTACAGGTCAAGTTATCGCCGCAGCAAATTCAACTCATGAAAATGTTGCAGATTCCCACGATGGAGCTCGATCAGCGCATCAAAGAAGAAATGGAGATTAATCCGGCATTGGAGGAGGGCAGCGATGAGGATGAACGACAGGACGATGAGCAGGCTGAAAATCAGCAAGACGAGGCTGAGAATGAGACCAAGGAGGAAGATGAAATCGATTTGTCTGATTATTTTGATGAAGATGATATTCCCGACTATAAGCTCAAGGTTAATAATCATAGTGCGGATGATGACGATCGTGAAACACCGCTTGGTGCGGGACGAACATTTCAGGATTTGCTATTTGCCCAATTGGGAATGACCGATCTCGATGAAAGTCAGCAACTGCTTGCTGAGTATTTAATCGGTAATCTGGATGAAAACGGCTACTTGCGTCGCGAGCTTGCGGCGGTGGCAAACGACCTGGCTTTTTCTATGAATATCAGTGCTACTGTGCCCGATCTGGAAGAGGTACTGAAAGCAATTCAGGAGCTTGACCCACCCGGAGTGGGCGCGCGCGATTTGCGCGAATGCCTGCTCATTCAAATACGGCGGTCAGAGGTACGCAACGCAGATACTATCATGGCCGAGTTGGTGATATCAAAGTATTTTGAAGAGTTTACCAAAAAGCATTACGAGAAGATAGCCAAGCGCATGGACATCGAGGAAGATGAGTTGAAACCGGCCATCGACTATATTCTTCACCTGAATCCGAAGCCTGGTAATAGTATGATGGAGGCTGCGCGCACCGTGCAGCACATTGTGCCCGATTTCATGCTGATGGTAGAGGATGATGAGTTGAAGCTGACGCTCAATTCGCGGAATGCTCCCGAGCTGCGCATCAGTCGAGAGTATCGCGAAATGATGCAGCACTATGCCAAAGCTAAGGTGAAGGATGCCAAGGAAAAGGAGGCCATGCTTTTTGTAAAACAGAAAATAGACGGTGCCAAGTGGTTTATTGACGCAATCAAACAGCGAAACGACACCTTGCTTTATTGTATGCAAGCGATTGTCAATTATCAGAAGGAATTCTTTTTGTCTGGCGACGAAACAAAATTGAAGCCCATGATTCTGAAGGACATCGCAGATATTGTTCTAATGGATATATCTACAATCAGCCGTGTTGCGAATAGCAAGCACATTCAGACACCGTATGGAACTTATTTGCTCAAGTACTTTTTTAGCGAGAGTTTAAGCACCGATGAAGGAGAAGAGGTGTCATCGCGCGAGGTGAAGCAAATATTAAAAGATGCCATAGAAGCAGAAAACAAGCGCAAGCCACTGCCCGATGAAAAGTTAATGGCTATTCTGAATGAAAAGGGCTATAACATTGCACGCAGAACGGTGGCCAAGTATCGCGAGCAGCTCGGAATTCCCGTTGCGCGACTCAGAAAGGAATGGTAGAACATGTGCAGGAAATATCGACCGGTGCGGTGAAACAAACGCATACCTATCGCTTCGCCCAGGTGTTGTCGTTGGTGTTTCATCCATTGTGGATGCCTCTTATCATCTACATGTCGGTTCGCACAATCGATCCGTATTACATTGCTCCTTCCGAGGCAGATTATTTCGTTTTCTTGTTGTTGGGGGTAAATATTGTTGCGCCCGCCGTAAGCATGCTTATAATGATTAAGTATGGAATGCTGAGCAGTATCGAGCTGCGCAATAGGAAGGAACGATTTGGCCCCTATCTTCTTGTTATTTTTTATTACGTGCTCTCCTATATTATGCTCCGCTGGAAGGGGCCGTACCTGCCTGATACAGTCTTTTGCTTTTTTCTTTCTGTGATTGTTTCGCTCATCATCAGCTTAAGCATAAATAGCATTTGGAAAATTTCTGTACACATGCTGGCACAGGGCGGAGTATTTGGAACGTTGTTGGCGCTGAACGTGATTCATCCCAATTTGGATACGCTATATCCCGCGCTTTCGCTGCTAATGGCCGGCCTTACCGGATATTCCAGACTCTACCTCGATGCACATACGCACGGCCAGGTGTATGTCGGTTTCTGCCTGGGTGCAGTGGTAAACTGGATAGTTATTTCCCAGACAATCATGATCTAATTGGACTTGCTTAAATTACGTTGCCAACGCCAGGCGTCTTTCAGAGCGTCGGCCAACGTGCGTTCTGTTTTCCAATGCAGCTGCTGAAGGGCTTTGGACACGTCGGCCCACACTTGCTCCACATCGCCCGGTCTTCTTGGTCCTATTACAACTTGAACGGGCGTTTGATTAACCCGAACAAAAGTGTCGACGACTTCTTTTACACTATTTCCTTGGCCTTGCCCAAGATTGAACGCCTCGCATGCATGAGCCCGGGTATCCAACCAGTCGAGTGCTTTTACGTGAGCGCCTGCTAGATCACAGACATGTATATAATCACGGATGCACGTGCCATCGGTGGTTGAATAGTCATTGCCATGGATGGTGAGCATTTGTCGAATACCGGCTGCTGTTTGTGTGATATAAGGAACAAGGTTATTCGGTGTACCATAGGGCAGCTCACCGATAAGTCCGGATGGATGTGCACCAATGGGATTGAAATACCGGAGAAGAGCGCACCGGATGTTCTCGCTGGTAGCGCAATAGTCTTTTATGATTCGCTCGCTCACTTGTTTGGAATAACCGTAAGGCGATGGTGCTTCTTTCTGTGGGGAGAGTTCGCTCACGGGGAGTTCATCCGGTTGGCCATAAACGGTGCAGCTGCTGCTGAATACTAAATCGCGCACATTGAATTCATGCATCAAGTCGAGCACGTTCAGCAGAGAGTCGATATTGTTGCGGTAGTAGCGCACCGGTTGTTCCGTCGATTCTCCCACAGCTTTAAAAGCAGCAAAGTGAATGACGGCATCGGGCAACTCGGCTTCAAAGACTCGTCTGAAATCAGCCAGGTTTGTACAATCGCATCGATAGAGAACAGGTTTAAAACCCAAGATCTCTTCTAGGCCCGCCAAAACGCGTTCATCACTATTGGAAAAATCATCGACAATGATGGGTATGTATCCGTGGTTCAGTAGCTCCACTACGGTATGAGAACCGATATAGCCGGCCCCGCCCGTTACAAGCACTTTCTTCATGTGCGCAAGATAAATGCGAGTGGCTGAATCTCAATGAATTCAAGGTAAATAAGAAAAAATGAATTTTTTTTTGATGGAACTGTAACCTTTTGGCTGCTGCTGGGGTAAAAAGTTCATATCCTAAACAACGAAGAAAATGGAAATGAACTCTGCAATCCGCTACGACCTCTCTTACTTGAACAATGTGTTTCAAGGTAACCGTGAAATGGTCAACAACATCATAGCGCTGTTTTTGCAGCAGGTGCCTAAGTACGTGAGTGAAATGGAGGAATGTGTTCGCCGGAACGAGCCCCTATCACTTCATCCCTTGGCTCACAAAGCAAAGAGTTCGGTAGCCATGTTGGGAATAAAGGATATGGAGGAAGATATTATTCAGATAGAGCAAGACTCTAAGTATATGCGAAATCTGGATGGGCTGCCCACGTTAGTTGGCAGGGTTAAAAGGAATTGTCAAGTTGTCTACGATCAGTTGATGGAAGCCATCCAACGTCCGGCAGCATAACTAATAATATTAAACGAATAGGGTGGAGGGCCGCCATGGGGATGATCTTTGGATTTGAACCTGGCGGTTTTCTTTTTTATAGCTTTCACAGTCCTTCTATCTTCGCGGAAAAGAATAATTGTATGTCGTTCAATGCAGAAGATGAGAAGCTACTTGCACAGCGCGGAATGAGCGTAAAGGCTGTATTGGACCAAATTCATCAATTTGTCAACGATACACATCCGTCACGACTCGAGCGACCATGCACCGTCGGTGACGGTATTTTGATGTTGAACGCTTCTGACTGTATTTCCTACCAACAAATTTTTGAGCAGGCTCGCCCTAAGTTGTCAATTCAAAAAATGGTTCCGGCATCAGGTGCTGCCAGCCGAATGTTTAAGCATTTGTACAATTACTCTCCGGAGCGTATCTCCGATTTAACGGAAGAGTTCATACTTGGGTTTGATCGTTTTCCCTTTCGATCCATTCTTGAAACGCACATGAGCAGCCGAGGATTGAATCTTAGCGAACTCAGAAAAGCGAATGATTGGTATCGCATTTTTGATTTCATTCTTGGTAAAGATGGGCTTCATTATGATGATCAATTGAAGGGGCTGGTCATTTTTCATCGATACGATGAAGAGTTGTGCACGGCATTCGATGAGCACTTATACGAGGCCATTGCTTACGGAAAACAGGGTGATGGTCGTTGCCGCATTCATTTCACACTGGCTCCTCAGCATCAGGAAAAAGTACAACGTTATTTTGAATCGAAGCTCAAGCAGTTTGAGTACGATCATGTGGAGTTGACTTATAGTTCGCAGGAGCCGTCAACAGATACATTGGCCCTTACACCGACCAACGAACCCTTTCGCGACAAGGAGGGCAATCTTGTTTTTCGTCCAAGCGGACATGGTGCTCTTATTCAAAACCTCCAGCAACTGGATGCGGATGTGGTTTTTATAAAGAATATCGATAATGTCACTGCGCGAAGTCGCCTATCGGAAACGGTATTCTATAAGCAGATATTGGGTGGGCTGCTGGTTGACCTAAGAAGGAAAATTTTTGACTTACTAGATAAATTAGAGAGGGAAGAAAAGGCGCTCGATACTGCGCTGGAGTTTATACAGAGCTGGTTTCAACCGGGTGTCCCGCTGGATATGACTCGCCAACAAGCCATCCAATACGCACGCTTGCGTCTGGATAGGCCATTGCGTGTTTGTGGTATGGTGCGCAACGAAGGGGAGCCGGGAGGTGGTCCTTTTTGGGTGAAAATGCCCGGCGGTTATATCAGTAAACAAATAGTAGAGAAAAGTCAGGTTGATCAGACCGACGCGCATCAGTTGAAATTACTCTCGTCATCTACGCATTTTAATCCGGTCGATTTGGTATGCAGTATCAAGAATCGGTCGGGTGAAAATTATCAGCTCGATCAGTTTATCGATTATACCTCCGGATTTGTCAGCGAGAAGTTTCAGCAGGGAGCTGTCATAAAAGCCCTTGAATGGCCGGGTCTCTGGAATGGCGCCATGGCCTTATGGAATACTGTTTTTGTTGAAGTGCCTGTATCAACATTTAACCCGGTAAAGACTGTCAACGATTTGTTGAGGCCGGGCCATCAAGTTTAGGCCTTGTATGAGTTGACGTCAATGTGTTGTGTGCAAATAAAAGTTTCTCGTTCATCTCGGTTCGAGGCGATTACAATGGTTCGATTTTGAACGTAATCTCTCAGTAGCGTTTGATACCAATGCACACCCGAGGAATCGAGGTGAGAACAAGGTTCATCGAGCAATAAAAGTTGCGAGTCGCTGAGTATTGACAATCCCAGTTTCACCCTTTGTTTCATGCCGCTAGAATAGGTTTTGAGCGGCTGATGAAGATTGTTTTCTAAGTGAATTTGCTTTGCGAATTCTTGTGTGGAGTTGCAGCTCGGTAATTTTTTAAAGCGAAGAAAAAGACCTACATTTTCTTCTAATGAAAGATCGTCCCACACCTGTACGGCGGGTGAACAAATCGCAACGTGCCTAAATATTTCATCCCTTGAAATGTTTTCCTGTTTTAGGCTCCATTGAATTTCTCCGTCTGTTGGTGAAAGAAATCCCGCTATTATTTGAAGGAGTGTCGACTTTCCCGAGCCATTGTTGCCGGTAATGGCATTGCACGTTCCTGTTTGCAATTCCAGCGACACATTCCGGAAAATCCAGTCTTTGCGAAAGCGCTTGGAGATATGTTGCAAAGCGATGTTCAAAGAATCAGAGTCCTTGAGGTCCGCGAATGATGCCTTTGTCGCTTTCTCGTATGAAGTCGAGAATCGTCTGTTTATGCTCTGTGTTGGGGAGTTCGAGTTCAGCTGCGTGCATGGCTCGGCTCATATTGCTGTTGTGAACGTAAATCATTCTATATACGTCTTCAATATGCGCTATTACTTCATTGTCGAAGCCTCTCCTGCGCAGACCAACGGTATTCACACCTGCATAGCTGAGGGGTTCACGCGCTGCTTTGACGAAAGGCGGAACATTTTTGCGAACAAGACTTCCGCCCGCTATAAAAGCATGTTGACCAATTCGCACGAATTGTTGAATAGCGACCACGCCTTCGACAATTACCCAATCCTCTATGTCGACATGGCCCGCAATATTGGCACTATTGGCAATAACACAATGATTTCCAACGGAAGCGTCGTGCGCAACATGCACGTATGCCATAAGTAGGCAATGGCTGCCAACCGAAGTCTTGAACTTGTCTTTAGTGCCGCGGTTGATGGTGCAGCATTCGCGGATGGTAGTAAAGTCGCCGATTTCAGCGGTAGTTTTTTCGCCATCAAATTTCAAATCTTGCGGAATGGCCGAGATTACGGCGCCGGGGAATATTCGGCAATTCTTTCCAATACGCGCACCATCCATGATGGTCACATTTGGACCAATCCATGTTCCATCTCCAATTTCAACATCAGCTGCTATTGTGGTAAATGCGCCAATTTCTACACCGGTGCCGATGCGCGCTTCAGGATGGATAATATTCATCAGAGTGCTCATGCGGTGGTTTCTTGGGTTATTTCTTTAGCCACTCGGTCGCGAACTACTTGAGCCAACATAACTGCTTCGCATGCTTCCTTGCCGTTCACATAGGCAACACCGCGCATATTTACCAAACCACGGCGAATGGGGCTTTCCAGTGTGAGTCGGAATATAATCGTATCTCCAGGTAGTACTTTCTGTTTGAATTTCACACCATCAATTTTCATGAAATAGGTGCTATAATTTTCGGGATCTTCCACTTGCGAAAGAGCAAAGATGCCTCCAACTTGTGCCATCGCCTCGATCTGTAATACTCCGGGCATTACTGGGTTTCCGGGAAAATGTCCTTGAAAGAAAGGTTCGTTCATGGTTACATTTTTAATGCCCACGATGCTGTTGGCATCCATCTCCAAAATTTTATCGATCAACAGGAATGGATATCGATGCGGAAGCATGTTGGATATATCGTTGATGTCGTAAAGAGGTTTCTTAAAGATATCGAACGTGGGTGGGGCATCTTTTTGTTTTTTCATGACGCCCTTGAGAATCTTGGCGAACTCAACGTTACCGAAATGTCCCGGACGAGCTGCCAGTATGTGTCCGCGAATGAAGCGCCCCGTGAGTGCCAGGTCACCTACAATGTCGAGCAACTTGTGTCGAGCAGGTTCGTTTTCGAATTGAAGTTTTGTGGTGTTCAGTACACCCATTCCTTCGACGCGCACGTTGAGGTTTTCGCGTCCAAGTTGCTTCAAGATATCTGTTATTTCATTTTCGGAATATTCGCGTTCAACTAGCACAATCGCGTTATCAAGACTACCACCTTTGATGAGTCCGTTTTTGGCAAGTACAGCCAATTCGCCCAGAAATACGAAAGTGCGGCAGCAAGCAATTTCGTCGATGAAGTGATCGAGCTCGTACATATGCGCATGCTGTGTGCCCAACACGGGCGAATTGTAATCGACCATCACCGTCAGACGGAACTCACCGCCCTGGGTTGGCACTGCGAGCATTTCAATATTCTTTTCCTTGTCTTCGTAGGTTATATTTTCGTTGAGAACGAGATATTTTCTTTCGGCCTCCTGCTCCACGATGCCGGCTGCGTGTATGGCTTCAACAAAAGGTTTTGAACTGCCATCGAGTATGGGTACCTCTGGGCCATCGAGTTGGATGATGGCATTGTCGATCATGCACCCGTAGATGGCTGCCAGTATATGCTCTGTTGTGTAAACGCGAGCCCCCTTATACTCGAGCGTTGTGCCGCGTTGGGTGCTCACTACCAGGTCGCAATCGGCCGGAATGGTAGGCTGACCATCTAGGTCTGTACGTTGAAATACATAACCGCTATTTTCTGCAGCGGGAAGGATGTGTACGTTTACGTTTTCGCCGGTGTGAAGACCTACACCGCTTAAACTGACAGCTTGTTTTAGTGTACGTTGTTTTGCTGGGGTCATGGCGCGAAAATAAGGTTGAATTGGTATTGGAATGTTCTAATGAAAGCGCAATCGAAAATGAAAAAGCCTCCGTTTGGAGGCTTTTTACTTTTATCTTAATTCGTTCATCATGCTCCAATACCCTTCCG
>Ga0315902_10005530_pt1 | contig 17783 bp, 20 predicted proteins | sample LakEriMetagenome_9_FD_203523 | JGI IMG/M metagenome (GOLD analysis project Ga0315902, IMG submission 203523) | Freshwater fungal communities from buoy surface, Lake Erie, Ohio, United States - Buoy 12 MA117 | ecosystem: Environmental > Aquatic > Freshwater > Lake > Lake biofilm | place: USA... | reverse complement strand
GCAAGGGGGTCTAGCGCCGGCCGGCAGTCTCTCTGGCCGTCTTGCGGTTGTGGCAAGAGACGCAGAGAGGCTGCAGGTTGGCCCTATCAAAGCGGGCACCGCCGTCCTTGAGCGGCACCACGTGATCAACCACCCCAGCCGCAACCAGGCGACCGTGGTCCTTGCACGCCAGGCACAGGGGGCTTTCACGAAGCACCGCCGCCCTCAGCACCCGCCAGTCCTTGGACTGGTAGAAGCCGACCTCAGCGTCAAAGCCACGCCTGGCCCGCCCGTAGTCACGGTGCGCGCTGGCTCGGTGCTGGGAACAAAAGCCCGGGCTTGCCAGTACCGCCCCGCAGCCGGGGTAACGGCAAGGCGTTGGGGCACTTCTGGGCATGTTGGGGTGTTGATCAAGAAATAAGCGACAGAAGCTCTGGATTGACTTGGCTTCGTCGGGAAGAAGAGCGTTCATACGAACGTCATCAACAACCGCAAGGAACCTCCATGTCCAGCAAACTCACCCCCACCCAGCACACCATCCTCACGCATGCTCTGGCCCAGACACAGGGCAAGGTCCTTTGGTTTCCAGATGCCCTCAAGGGTGGGGCCAAAGACAAAGTCACCGAGAGCCTGCGCAAGGGCGGCTTCATCGCTCAGGTCAAGCGCGAGACCGTCGTCACCAAGGCGGGCTACGAGGCATTGGGCCTGAAGCCACCGTTCATTGAGCATCGAGCGGTCAGAACCCGCGAGACCAGCAAACAGGCCACTGTGATCGCGATGCTCAAGCGAACCGAAGGCGCCACCATCGATCAAATCTGCGAGGCCACTGGTTGGCAACCGCACACCGTGCGCGGCGCAATGGCCGGGGCACTCAAAAAGAAACTCGGACTGGACATCCAGTCCAGCAAAGAATCCGGCGGCGACCGGATCTACAAAATCTCAGCCTGATCAACCTCGGCGAGTGCCTCATCCGCAGGCTCTCCCAGCCGGGTGGCTTTTTTCCCGGTGAACTCTTCCCAACGCTTAACAATCACGTCCACATACTTGGGATCGAGTTCGATGAGTCGGGCTCTGCGCCCTGACTTCTCGCAAGCAATCAGGGTCGAGCCTGAGCCGCCAAAGGGATCCAGCACCAGGTCCCGGGTCTTGCTACTGTTGCGGATTGCCCGCTCGACCAACTCCACCGGTTTCATGGTGGGGTGCAGGTCGTTCTTCGCGGGCTTCTTGACGTTCCAGATATCGCCCTGATCGCGAGCACCGCACCAGTAGTGATCGGCACCGTCTTTCCACCCGTAGAGGATGGGTTCGTACTGACGCTGGTAGTCGGCCCGTCCGAGCGTGAACGTGTTCTTTGCCCAGATGATGAAGGTGGACCATTTGCCACCAGCGGCGCGAAACGCAGCTTGCAGGGTATCGAGTTCACTGGAGGACATGGCGATGTACACCGCGCCCTTGGTTCGATTGAGGATGTTGTCGCAGGCATCGAACAAGAAGCTACCGAACCCTTCGCCCAGGTTGTCGTTCATGATGGGGCGGTTCTTACCGCGCATCTTGTCCTTGGCGGTGTTGGCGTAGTTCACGTTGTAAGGCGGGTCGGTGAAGGTCATGTCCACCAACTCCTCGCCGAGTAGGGCTTGATAGTCATCGGCCTTGGTTGCATCGCCGCACAGCAGCTTGTGCTCACCAAGTACCCAGATGTCACCTGGCTTGGAGACCGGAGTCTCAGTGACCTCAGGTACCGCATCTTCATCGGTCAAGCCGTCTTGGGTCTGCTCGTCGCCGGCAATCAGAGCCTCCCACTCCTCAGTGGTAAAGCCTGTGAGGCCAAGGTCAAAGCCAGCGTCCTTCAACTCAGACAACTCGATGCCAAGCAGCTCGTCCTCCCAAGATGCGTTCTCACCAATCTTGTTGTCGGCCAGGATCAATGCTCGGCGCTGGGTGTCGGTGAGGTGCTCCATGGGCACCACGGGAACCTCGGCAAGACCGAGTTTGCGAGCAGCGAGCAGCCGACCATGGCCGGCAATGACGTTGTTCGCGCCATCGATCAGGATGGGTGCACCCCAGCCAAACTCACGAATGCTGGCGGCGATCTGAGCCACCTGAGCGTCGGAATGCAGCTTGGCATTGCGCGCATAGGGGATCAGCGAATCGACCGCGCGGTATTCGAGTTTGATGGGGTTCATGAAGGCCTGAAATGAAAAACCCGCCTCGCAGCACCTGGTGCATGGGGCGGGTTTGAAGGGCAGAAAACAAAACGCCCACCGAGACGAACTGGGCGGGCGTGATTTGAGTGATTACCTGAATCGTATCTCATCGATATATATCGGTCAAGCACTTTCAGCGTGAATATCCGTAGTGAACTGCAAGCACCGCGAGCGCACCGACCAGGATGCCTTTGGCTTCGTACTGATTGAGCGTTCGCCCGTTCCACCCCTCAACGGCAGACCACTCTTTCACGCTGCGTCCGAGACCTGCCACATGCCAAACGGCGCAGCCACCCGGGCTGCTGATTCCGCCAACTGCGTCGAGCGCCTCGTGCATGCGCTTGCGCGCCCAGACCACACGCTCGGTCATGCTGTCCGTCCACTGGCCACCGGGAATGCGGGTGAGCGGCGGGGCGCCTGCCGGGTCCATCTGGGCAAAGACGAAGGTTCGGTTGAAGTCCTGACCTGCATCGTGCATTTGAGGCGTGATCGAACCGTTGCGCAGCAAGATGCCCAGGGAATCGATGCAGCGAAAGTGCTCGGTGCGGTAGCTCGTACCCTCTTCGGCGAGGCTGTTCCACTCGGCAAGCCGGCCGCCGGCCAGGTGAACGACGCTGCCGTGCTCCAGGGGTTGAGTGAGCGGTTTTTTAGCCATGGCAGGCACCTCCCGCAGTGCGCCCGGCGCTTTGCGCCAATGCCCAGTCCAGGACGGCCAAAGCATCGGCCTCGTTGTCATCGGCCACCGGGTAGCCTCGGGCACGCACGGCAGAAACCATCTCGGACTTGCAAGCGTTGCCCTTGCCGGTCACATGGCGCTTGATCGTGCCCACGGGAACGCCCTGGTACGGGATCGTTTGGTACTCGCACCAGCTGGTCAGCGTTGCCAGAAAGCCGCCGTAGGCGTGCGCGGCATCGACTCCAAGGTGACGGCGCACCTCCTCGAAATAAACCGCGTCCAGCCCGGATGCAGCGCCTTTCGGGGCCGTCGTAGCCAGGAGTTCATCGAGCCAGCGGCGAAAGCGCAGGTAGCGCATACCGCCACCCTCGAATCGTTGGGGCTTGAAGCTGACATAGCCGTGGGTTACCGAGCGATCCGGCAGGCTCAGAGCCCAGCCAGTCGTGGTGCCCAGGTCCAGCGCCAGAACGGCTTGGGATGCGGCGTTGGGTTGTGAATCTTGTGGGCGATACATCGGGGAAGTCCTCCAAGGGTGCGAACAAGCGCTCGTGCCAACTTGTTCAAGCGACCTGGAGGAGCTCAGGCATCGCCGGGTCAGGGCTGGTGCGGCTCCCTCATGTCCGTTTCTGTTACGGCTTCGGGGAAGTCAAAGCGGCTCACGTGGCAGTAGCCAGGGCCGGCTTCAATCTTTCATCTTTCAACGCCAAGTGCATGGGCCTTGGAGTAGTAGAGAGATATTTCAATATTTATTTATTTCAATCTAGTTCTCCTTCTCTCTGTCTCTGTCTGGGGGGCTTCGCGCGCGCGAGGCTCTAGGCCCCCACTTTTTATATGTGTATCTCTAGTGGGGGGTTTGAAAGATGAAATTACTGAAGCAAGCCCATCCGGGCGCCGCCCGCACCTCATAGGACCTTGATCCACTGGGCTGGGCGCCCCTTGCTTTGCAGGGCCATCATCTCGATCAGACCGGCCTCAGCCAGGGTGCGCAACACCCCGTCACGCTGGCGGTGATCCATGAACTGGGTGCGCCGGGTGAAATCGCTCTTTGACATCCCAGCCATGCCCGCATCCCGCAGGATCTGCATGGCCCGCTTGTGGTGGGACTCCACCTGGTTTTCGGACACACGGGCAGATGCCTCACGGATGGTGAGTTCGGCACAGTGGCGCGACAGCATGATCCCCCACTCGGCATCGTGATCCTCAATCTGGGGGTCCACTGGGTCACGCGAGACCGCGCGAATGAGCGCCAACTTGGTGGCGTTTTCCTCGATCCGGGCAAGGATGGACGAGTACCCGGTACCTCGCGATGTACGAAGGCGCTCGACCAACTCCTGGTCAAGCTGCCTGAAGGTGGCTCTGGCTTGCGGAGTCATCGGGACCACGCGGGGATCCACCAGCACCTCGTCGATGGCACCCACATCCGTGAGATTGCCATTGAGCTTGCCCCCTCCCTGGTGGATAAGGATCAGCCGGTCAATCAGGTCTTGGGGCGGGTCGATGACGCCAAACGCCTCGTTGCTGTCCGGGAAGTCGTCCTCGCTTTCCATGATCAGAAAGCGGGCCAGCGACCCGTCTGCCACGTTGGACGCCTGCAGCGCCTGCCAAAAGTGCAAAGGCGTCGTGGTGCCGTAGATGCAGGCGCACGGCTGGTGAATGGCCCGGTGGGCGTTGTTGTGCTGGGTGCTGGCGTACTCGACCCCGAAATAGGTGGTGCCCGAGGTGGTGTAAAGCTCAGTCATCAGGTCCAGGATCTCGCACACATAGCGCGGCGAGCGCTTGCGATCGGCTGCTGCCGAGAGAAACATCCCGAACTCATCGAGTTGGAACAGGATCGCGGGCTGGCGCTGGATGGCTGTCAGTAGGCCTGAGCCCGATGCGATCTTGTTGCCACCCAGGTACTGCAGCAGGTTGGCCTTGCGGAACAGCTCGTTGATCACCACACGGCTGTGGTTTTTTCCGGCACCACTCTCGGCGATGCCAACCACATAAAGGTTCGAACGGATGTTGCTCTCGGTTCGGTACTTGCGCCCCATCAGTGCCCCGATCGCACACAGGCTCGCACCGAGTGCGAGCACCGGCTGAGGGCGTTTGGCCGTCGCTGCCATCAAAGCCATCATGTCTGCAATCACACCCCCCACCTGATCCCAACCGACCGGCATAGGCTTGGGTGGAGGCAGTGAGATTTCCTGGGGCTCAATGGAAATAGGGTCAGCGGCTTGCAGCGCCTGCAGAAACTCACGCGCCGGGTGGTGTCCGTTCATGACGATTTCACCGTTCAACTGCATCTCGGCGTCGGGCTCCCAGCCGTTGTCCAGCGCCAGCTTGTAAATCGTGCCGGCGCCTATGCGCTGGGGGGCGAAGCTGCGCCAACTGCGCGCCGTCGTCTTGGGGTCGTTCTTCTGGGAGCTTTCGGACCATGCCTCAAACAAAGGCCAACCCTCATCGCCGAGCGCTCCCTTGGTGGCCATCCCAATACGGACCCAACTGTCGTAATCCAGATCGGCATTGACGATGTGCCTGAGGGCATCTTCGACAGCCTCATAGGTGCCGCGCTGCTCAGGAAGGTTGGCGCACTCCATCGGGGCACGCAAGCCAACGCCCAGGGTCTTGGGACGCAACTCAGCCGGAATCAAGCGGTATGCCTCCTTGGCGAACTCCCGGGCCTGGGCCTCCGTGATGCCGGGCAAGTCATCAGGACTCAGGTCAGCCAAGGTGCTCACTGGCCAGTCATAGGGCTTGCCGGTGTCAGGGTGGATGCCATAGGCGATGAACTGCTGGCCGACCCCCAGCACTTCGATGGGCGGGTACTTGAAACCGGAAAACGGCTGCACGGCCCGGTAGACCAGCAGGCGCTTGGGTGCATGGCCAATGCGCACTGCAGGTGTATCGCCCAGCATCCGCTTGGCGAGTGCCTCCATCTCGAGCGCGATGGTGGGCGAATCGAGGATGTCGATGTCAATGCCGATCACCCGGCCCGCGGCAATGCCGATGCCGGCTTCGGGCCAGTTGCCCCAGATGTCGACCTCGTTGTCGGTGGTGTCACGCTCGCAGTGCCGACTCCACTTGGGGTACTCGTGCCAAGCGCCAAGCTTGTAAAGACCCGGCTTCTTGGTGTTGGGTTGAATCGGCAGGATCGGGAAGCCGCGATCGACCAGGGTGGCGCCCAACTGCGCCATGTAATTTTTGTTTGTCATGGCGCTCCTTAAAACGGTGGGTCATCGGCATAGGCCTGGCGCAGAAAGTCTTGAAATGCGGTGACAGCCACATCGATGAGCGTCGCCCACTCCTGCTCGGTCCAGCTTGCCAGGTCGGTCTTGCCGATCTCCTCGACATAGGCGCCCGCGCTAATGCCGGCGGCCGCCAGCGCATTGGCTTCGTGTTTGTTTGGATCGATCATTCCCTTCAACCTTGCAGTGATGTTCTGGCAGCGCCTAGAGCACTGTTTGCTGTCTGGCGCGTCCACACGGATGTAGCGAGGTGCGAATCCATAGCCGCGGGCATCCCTGCGGCAGATCACGCACATCATGGAAACCGGGCTCCGACGACTTCGGTGTAGCGACCGCTGGGGCGGACGGCGATCTCTGAGGGGCAGCGCAGCTTGGCTGCGCAGGCGATCGCCTCATCCACCCGGCGGGGCAGAGGCAAGCCTTGGGCGCGGTTGGCCCACCAGGAGGCTGCCTTTTGGCGCGGATAGCCCTGGTGTTCGATGCAGATCCACTCGCTGTGATGCGTGAGCCCACTCCAGTAGTCCACCCGCAGTGACGGCGGCTTGCCAGGCTTGTCGTGTCGGGCGTAAGAAACCCGGGTGACAGGCACCCACTCGGATTTGCCGGAGGTCAGAATGTCCAGGTTGCTGGCCTTGGCCTCGATCTTGAGTTCGGGCGGCGGGAACACATGGCCGCAATCGGGACAGGTGCGCACCGAGGCGTGAACGATGCTGTCGCACTCGGGGCAGGCCTTGGTGGGCGCAACGCCATCCTCACCGCCCTTGGGGCGCTTGGGCTTAACGGCATCAATCGGGCCGTGGCGGGCGATGTTGCCTGCAAAGTCCAACACCAGGCAATCGGTCTTGCCAGGCGCCAGCCGGCAGCCGCGACCCACGATTTGGACATACAGCCCAGCCGACTTCGTTGGACGCAGCATGGCGAGCAGGTCCACGCCTGGGGCATTGAACCCGGTGGTGAGCACATTAGCGTTGGTCAGGCATTGAATCCTGCCAGCCTTGAAGTCATTGATGATGGACTCACGCTGCGCACCGGGTGTGTCCCCGACGATGGTCTCGCAGCTCACGCCACGCGCACGAATCGCATCGCGCACATGGTAGGCATGGTCCACACCGGCACAGAAGATGAGCCAGCTTTTGCGGTCCTTGCCGTAGGAGAAGATTTCGTCAACGGCGGCCTGGGTAATTGAGTCCTTATCGACCGCCGCCTCCAGGTCCTTGGCAATGAACTCGCCGCCACGGGTGCCCACGCCGGTCAGGTCAATCTGGGTGGCCATGCGCTTGGAGATCAGCGGGGAGAGGTAGCCCTGGTCGATCAACTCGCGCACCGACACCTCATAGGCAATGTCAGTGAAGATGGCGTCATCGCCCTCATGCAGGAGTCCGGAGTCCAGCCGGTATGGCGTAGCGGTCAGGCCGATCACCTTCATTTGGGGGTTGAGCCGGGCCAGGTCAGACAGGAAGCGCCGGTACATGGTGTTGCTCGAGCGCGGAATCAGGTGCGCCTCGTCAATGAGCACCAGGTCACACTGCTGGACGTCATAGACCCGCTTGTGGATCGACTGGATGCCAGCAAAAAGGATCCGGGCATGGATGTCACGCTGCTTGAGACCGGCCGAATAGATGCCCGCAGGGGCCTGTGGCCAGAGCTTCTTGAGCTCGGTGTAGTTCTGCTCGATCAACTCCCGCACATGGGTCACGATTAGGATGCGCTGGTCCGGATAGGCCTTGAGCACGCCCTCGACGAAGGTGGCCATGACCAGCGACTTGCCGCCAGCAGTGGGGATCACCACCAGCGGGTTGCCGGTGTCCTCATGGAAGTAGTTGTAGATGCCTTGAATGGCACCGCTTTGATAGGGGCGAAGGGTCAGACTCATGCTGGTGCTCCTTAAAAGGTGTTCGCATACTTGTTCATACCGGTGTCGCGCCAGCGATTCCCACTGGCGAACTCGTACTCGACCCAGTCCTCGCCGGCGTCGACTTGCTGGCCCGGCACCAGCGATGGGATGAAGAGGTGCATGGCGCAGGCAGCGCGCTGGTCGGCCTCGGTCAACCGGCGGTCGTGACGTGCGCAGTGCCACCCACGGTCGACGGGTGTCGCATGCAGGCAGGTTCTGCAATTGATCTCGGGGGCCGCCGCATCCGCTGCACCCGCGTGGCAGACCGGTGCGTGGTCACACATGCGGCACTGGTACCAGGCAGGGTCGGTGCTGATGCGCGGCGGTGGGGTGGCCGCGAAGATGACTCGCTCCGCCTTGGCCAATAGGCCCTGCGCAAAAGCCGGATCTGCCTCGACCCGCTCGACGTAAACATCGTCGGTGTCCTTGCAGACCGCCAGGTACATCGCACGGGTCAAGCCCATGAGGTGCATGTAGGTCTGCATCTGGGCAAAGTGCAGCGGCTTGCTCTCGCGCACCTTCTTGGCCATCAAATCGTTGAAGCTCTTGACCGAGTGCGTCTTGAACTCGAGCACGTGCCAGGTCTTGGGCGCCTCCAGCAAGTTGATGGCCACGCCATCGAGCGATCCACCAAAGTGACCGCCATGCGCTTGAACCCGAAACTGGCGACCCGTGTCCGGATCAACCTCCAGAACAGTCGCCCCGGTGCGGCGCAGGTTCTGAACCAGCCGAGCTTCTTCCAACTGGCCGGTTTCAAAAAGGCGCAAGAGTCGGCCAGGATGCTGGGCGCGGGTGACCCAGCGGAAATCAAACCAGAGGGCGCGCTCACATTCCTTGCCGATCAGCGACGCGCCAAGATGGGCACGAAACCCGTCTCCCGCGTCGGCTTCATAGGCAGCGAAGATCGCCTCTCGGGTGGGGCTGGTGATGCTGGGCAATTCAGCCATGCTGCACCCCCTGCTTGGCGTGAAGCTCCCGGGCTCGGGTCACCGCTGACTGCCAGCGCTCATCGTCGCAGTCGGCACGCAGCACCTCAATCAGCGCATCCTTGAACCGCTCTCGGTGGCCCCCAGGCTCAGCGGAGTTGAGCTTGGCCATGTGAGCGGTCAGCTGCGCCAGCTCCTGCTGTTTCAGGCGCAGCGCCGTCTTGGCACGGTGAAACCAGGTGGCATCGAGCGACTTCTTCTCTGTCTGGCGACGGATGTCGGTCGTGGCGATCTGGATCCGTATGGACGCGATCTCATCTTGAAGCGCGGCCAACCGCTCGCGGCAGCCCTGCAAGGTGCCGGGCAGTCGGATCGGCGTGGCCGCTGGAGCGTGCTCATGCATGCCCGGGTCCTCCTTACGCCTGGCGCTTCCAGGGCAGCCCGTTGGCCGAGGGGGTGGCGGTCGGGGCGGCCGTGATGGGGCGCGCAGCAACTGGGGCTGAGGGAGGCGTAAATGGCTGTGTGGGCTGAGCGACCGCTCCGCTGGCACCGCCTCGCGGCAGATAGCGGATGGAGTTGGACTCACCATACAGGCCCTTGGGCGGGCGCACCCGCACATCAAGGGTGATCGGGATCAGATGCAACTGCTCGGAGTTACTCACCTGCATCTTGCCCACGGCGCGGCAAATCGACGACAGCGTACGCTTGGCGATCTCTACTGTGTCGGGATTGGCGTTGACCAGATTGAGTCGGTCGAAAAGCTTGCGGCCGGCGTGCTGACCCTCAAGGATGTCGACCTCCAGATACAGGTACTGGCCGGTGCCGTCTTTGGTTGGGCGCATTTCGCTGGCGACGATCTGGCCGAGGTACTTGCCCGGGGGCAGGACGTCGTAACTGGTGCTGGGCGCGACAGAGGATGCGTCGAAGGTTTGTCCGAATGAAGCCATGGTGATTACTCCTTTTTCAGGTGCGGGTGGTGGTGGATGGGATCAGGGTGGAATGCAAGGTTTCAGGCATGGCCTGCGCAAAGGCAGACCACTCAAGGGGAAGCGTGTCGGGCAGGTCGTATCGGTTCTTGGCCAGGAAGGCTGGGCGTTCGACCGTGTGAATCACACGCTCGCCGGAGCCCACGGCACGACTGACCTTCTTGTTGAAGCCGACGTCCGCCTTGACGGTGGAAATTCGGTAGTTGGCAAACAGCACGACGTCTGAGTGCTCTTGCAGCAATGCCGCTGCGCGGGCATGGAGCTTGATCACGTAACGGTCGTAGGGGTCGTGCTCAGGCGAATCGAAACGCTTGATGTCGGTATGCGCGATCTGCACCACGGTCATGCCCCGGTCGTCGCGCAAGGCGTTGAGGCCATCGATGTACTGGCGCCATAGGTTCAGGGCCGCGACGTAGCCCTTGCCGTACCCGGCGTCCTCGATCGAATTCCAGCCGTTGTCGCGGCAGGCTTTGGCCCAGACCAGCGGTTCAAGCCAGTCCACGCTGTCGATCACGATCGTCGCGAAGTCATGCTTCTCGGTGTAGAGCGCTGCCAGCGCCTCCATCACTTCGTCGAAGGTCCGGGAAAGCGGAAAGTTCGCAGCCGACAGCGTGCCCAAACCGTCTTCGGTCTGGATGAACACGGGTTTGTTGGCCTGACCAGCGAAGGTGGTCTTACCGACGCCAGCAACACCGTGAATCAGCACCCTGGGCGGCTTAGGCGTGCCCGCCCGGTTGAGTTGTGCAAGGGAGATAGCCATCAGACGTCCTCCCCGAACTTGCTGTCATTCGCTGCCTCAGTCACAGCACCGTCCACGATGCGCTCAAGCTTGTAGGTGGGCTTGCCGGCTTTGAGGGTGCGAGCGGGTTCGAACAGTTGGCGCACTGCTGGCGGCCAGGCTGTGTACTTGGCCTCGGCGACCTTGACCTCGAGGCTCACGTAGTCCTCGGGGTTTTCGCCCCACTTGCGCAGGGCCTCGACGGCTTCCTTGAGCTTACGCTGGTCGTACTCCACCTTCTTGGGAAGGTCGGCAATCACGGTGTGGCCATCCACATCAAAGCGGACCGTGCCGGTGTTCTTGCCAGCATCCTGGCGCAGCTGGTGCGCGCGCTCGCCGAAGCGGCGGTGCAGTACGCCTTGCAGGAACTGCTTGTAGTGGCGGGCGGTCTCCTCAGCGTCAGACACGCGCTGGATCAGGCGGTCGAGGTCCGCCAGTGGCAGGTTTTCAAGCTCTGCCATCACAAAGTTGCCCACCTCGTCGAGGGCATCGGGTTCAGGGATCATGGGGACTCTCTTTCTCAGTGGGTGCCGGTGGCGGGCACGGGGGATGGCGTACCAACCTGGCGCAGGCGGGTGCGGATTTCAGGGGCCGTGAGGGTGTTGGCCGATCGCACGGCGATGTAGCGGTAATGGCCGTCGGCCACCTTCAGACTGAACAGGTGGACCAGCCCCAACTCGCAGGCGATCCAAGCGCGTCTGGCCAGGGCGTGGAGGCGGTTTCGGTCCTTAGACGCCAAGCCACTGCCCGAGTCAGAGCGGTCCAGCAGCAGGAAGCCTTCGTGGTACTGGATGGACTGGCCGACCAAAGCGTTTGCCATCCAGTCGCACAGGCCAGCTTCGGTGAGTTTTTCGGGCGGGACATACACCGGAGGGGCGGCCACGCAAGCGTTAACGCCCAGACCGAGATGGCTGCGCGTGGTTTCAACAATGGTTTTTGCGTTCAACATCAAATCTCCAGGCGTGAGTTGGCCTACCACCACCGCCCAGAGGGGCGTGGCGTTTGCGGTTCTTGAAGGTTCTTACCGAGCGAGGGGGCTGGTTTTCTCAGCCACCCCGCGGTCGGTCAGGCGGCCGGCCGTATTCCGAACATGCGCAGGTGCATGCGCAGGTCGTCAACACGGCGGTAGAAAGTGGCGCTGGACATCCCAGAGGCCTTGGCGGCTGCCGGCACGTCCTGGTGTGTGGCGAGCAGATCGAACAGGCCACGCTGCTCATCGCTCATGTAGGCCAGCGCGGTCACCACATCGTGGTGAGCGTTGGAGTTGGAAAACAAGTCGCAGTCGTCGCCCCAGCAAGAGGACATGCCTTCTGCACTGGGAGAGTCATGAACCTCCATGCTGTCGTCGTTAGCGGCCGGTTGAGACATCGTCAAACCGTGGATGGCACGGTCCATGGCCACGACCGCAGTGGTGTCGATGTGTTCGGACTCGGCAAAAACCATTTTTTGCCTGTCCGCCTTGCGGGCGTTGAGGAAGTCGGCCGTACGGTGTGTCGAAACCAGACCAGTGAACGTGCCCGGTGCGCCGCGGGCTGGGTCGAACTGGCCCTTGCGCTCGTAGATGTCGAGCAGGATCTCCTGATACAAGTCCTCTCGCTCAGTCGGGCTGAGCCCGGCGGTAACAGCCGCCCTGTAGGTGCGGGTCTTGGCCGCCCCCACTGCTGCGCAATAAAACGGGTCATTTGCTGAAACCGTTTGTGTTGGCTGTAGAGTTCCGCACCCCTGCTGGGCGCTACTTTTCGGGTTTACCGGCCCGGTCCGGTGCTTTCCAGATTGATCCACGATTTCGACTCCGTTTGCGATTACATGGAGTGATCATCGGGGCGGTAATGAACAATTGAAACAAGGGTCCGCCGGACACCGCGCAGGCTCAAATGGACGCCGCACAGTACCCACCGGAGGTCGTACGGTCTACCTAAAATCCGGACGGCGTACGTTCTCCTGCGGAGACCGTAAGTTGATTTCAGCGGAAGCGAATACCGTTGTTCCGGGCATATTCGCGGATCCAGTCCGCAACTGTTCTATGACCACGCTTGATACCGCGGCCCTCAAGTTGGTCAACATAATGGTCGGCCGCCTTTTCAGCACTATCGAATCGGCGCGAGTTCTGGGCAAAGTCATCGAGTACCGACTGCTTAATATTTCGGTTCTTTTCGTGACGAATGTTGTTATTGGCTTCTGACCTCTCGCGTCTTTGCGCATGGTCTTCAGCCTGCAGATCCCGTTTAATTTCTTCACGCATTCTGTCGTAGTCTTCAGCCGTGATTCTCACGGCGGCACCAGCCTGAAGCTTTTCGATTTTCGCCTGATATTTCTGTTCAACCCTGTCAACTGCACGAAGTCGTTCGGCAAAGCAAACCGCCTCGATCGCCTCAAAAAGTTTTTTCCCTAGCTGAGCGACCTCACTTGGTTCGTATGTTCCCTTTTCTCTTTTGACCCAACCAATTGGGTTTAACTGAAGCTTGAACTCCAAGGTTCTGGCGTAGTCGGCCAAGAAACAAATCGCAAAGACCGCGTAATACTCGTAGTCCTTGACGTCTTTGACGTCGTCCAAAGTCGCTGGATCAAAACCCCACTCGAGTGCTTCAGTCAGGGCATCCAGATCCGGCGTGTTATCTGCTGTGTGTATGTCGTACTCATCGTAAGCCTCAGACTTGAAGTCGATGAAATTGCCATCTTCGTCAGTTTCAAGCAGCCGGTATTTTTGATCGCTTCGAATTTCATCGAGCTTTCGCTCTTTTTCATGCTCAAAGTACTGTTCAATTAACTGAGCGGCGTCGGTGGCTATGGATTGGATTTCAGCCCCAGTCCTATTAGCCACTCTGAGAATCGAGCGAGCCCTACCTAAAGCATTCTGCGCTTCATGAAAGGGAGCCCACGGCAGTTGGCCCTTCAATGGGTCAAGGTGCTCAAACTGGCTGTACATGCGCATGATTTGCCCGTCCTTTTACCAATTCATTCGAATTATTTAGATTTTGTCTCGTCGTCAGTGGGTCAATGTTAAGTCAACGCCGGAGGACTGAGAAAGCATCCTGGCTTTGCCGGTATGAACCTTCATGCCTGCCCAAACCCATCGCCCCACACAGAGGAAGCCCATCGAGCCGTCACCCGCAGCCATCGTGGGCGTCATCCTGGCCATGGCCGTCATTCGCATGCACGACCGCCAGGATGGACTTGATAACCTGACCGAACAGAGCGTTAGTACGGGGTGTCCTGACTACCAAGGAGAACCCCAGTGACTGAACCCATCGTGGCCCGCGTGGCCGCCCTAAAAACCGCCAGTACCGCCGAACTCAAGCAGATGTGGCGGGACCTCTTCCACCAGGACGCGCCTCCGTTCAACCGCCGCTTCCTTGAAACCCGCCTGGCGTACCGCATCCAGGAGTTGGCCTACGGAGGCCTCAAGCGGGAAACCGCTAAGCGCCTTGAGCTACTGGGTGAACAGTTGGACGGGGGTAAGAAGGAGGTCCGGCGCCGTCGGCTGGACAACCGCCCGATCGCCGGGACTCGACTGATCCGCGAATGGCAAGGCACACCTTGCGAGGTCGTGGTGGGTGTCGACCACTTCGACTACCAGGGCCGGCGGTACAAATCTCTGTCGAGCATCGCGCGCGCCATTACTGGCACCAACCGCAACGGGTGGGCCTTCTTCGGGCTAAGCTCGGCAAGGAGCACCGCATGACGGCAGAGCGACGCCTGATCTGCGCCATCTACACGCGCAAGTCCACAGAAGAGGGACTCGACCAGAACTTCAACTCGCTGGACGCGCAGCGGGATGCCTGTGAGAACTACATCGCCAGCCAAAAATCAGAGGGCTGGCTCATGGCGCGGAAGCGCTACGACGACGGGGGCTACTCCGGCGGCAACATGGAGCGCCCGGGCCTCAAAAAACTGCTGGACGACGTCCGCAGCGGCATGGTCGACATCATCGTCGTCTACAAAATCGACCGGCTGTCGCGATCACTCGCCGACTTTGCCAAGCTGGTCGAGATCTTTGATGAGCACAAGGTCACCTTCGTATCGGTGACGCAAGCCTTCAACACCACCACTTCCATGGGCCGGCTGACGTTGAACATCCTGCTGTCCTTTGCCCAGTTCGAGCGCGAGTTGGCTGGCGAGCGGGTGCGCGACAAGATTGCTGCCTCACGCCAGCGCGGTATCTGGATGGGTGGAATGCCACCCCTGGGCTATGACGTTTCAGACCGCAAGCTGATTCCCAACCCGCAAGAAGCGAAGATCGTCCGGGAAATGTTCACGAGGTTTGCCGCGATGTCATCGATGGCCACGCTCGTGAGAGATATGCGCGCCAAGGGCGTCACATCCAAGTCGTGGACTACCGCCAAGGGGATCGAACGCCAAGGCAAGCTGATCACCAAGGGCTACGTCTACAAGGTGTTCAAGAACCCTGTCTACATCGGTATGGCCGCCTACAAGGGGCAGCAGTACCCGGGCGAACACAGCGCCATCATCGATCAAGAGGTCTGGGATACGGTGCAAGAACTGCTCAAAGCGGGCGACAAGCATGTCAAGGGCGGGGCCGGGATGCGCGAGACCAAGGCGCCGTCCATGTTGCGCGGGTTGATCTTTTCCCCGGAAGGCCGCGCCTTCACGCCGGGCTGGACCAGCAAGGGGCCCAAGCAGTACCGCTACTACATAAACACCGACGCCATCAAGCTTGGTAAAGAAGCCTGCGAAGTCCGACGTGTGCCGGCTGGCGAAATCGAAGGGGTTGTGGTCGAGCAGTTGCGCGGCGTTTTGAGAGCGCCAGAAATCCTGGCCGAAGCGGTCCGGGAAGTCACCTTGTCTCGGCCAGACATCAGTGAGGCCGATGCCATCCAGACACTCCAGTCCATTGACCAGGTTTGGGATAACTTGTTTCCGGCTGAGCAGGCATGCATCGCTAAAGCGCTGATCGAGCGGATCACGGTTCGCACGGACGGTATCGACATCAAGTGGAAGTCCACCGGCATGACCAAACTGCTTCGCGACACGGTCATGCAACAGGCCTACAAGGAGGCTGCATGACTCAAGCTGCGCAAATGCCGGAGACGACCCACATCCCAATGACCTTTCGACCGCGGGGCGGCAAAACGGTCATCGTCTTGCCCGATGGATCGCGTGGTTTGGTGCGCCGCGAGGCAACGATCGACAACACCATGATCAAGGTGATTGCACGCGGGTTCAGGTGGCAGCGCCTGCTTTATGACGGGACCTACGCCACCATCGAAGACCTGGCTGCCGCGGAGAAGATCAACCCATCCTACGTCAGCCGTATCCTGCGGCTGGCCTACTTGTCGCCCAAAGTGGTTCAGGCAATCCTTGACGGATCACACCCAGCTTGGTTGACCATGAGGGATCTGCTGGAGCCGTTCCCCATGGACTGGCAACTACAGGAAAAAAAGTTTCTTGCTCGGTTCGAAGAAAGCAATCTAACCTCCGAATACTAAGACGTCAATCAAACGACTCCGGCGGGTTCATTCAATGAGGAAACGTCAAGGTAAATCGAGTGATGCCGCGGGCAGAGCTGGCGTAGACGCTGCCGCCATGTGCTTCCACTATCGCCTTGGTGATGGCAAGTCCCAACCCCACCCCATCTGAGCCGAGATGCGAGCGCGCTTGGTCCACGCGATAGAAGCGGTCAAATAATCGTGGCATCAAGAGCGGATCAATGTCTTCGCCGCTGTTCTCAACTGAGATGTCGGTGCAGTTCGTCCGACTGGCAACAGTGATTTTTACGCAACTGCCTGAAGGCGCGTAACGTAGCGCATTCGACATGAGATTGCTCAATGCACGCCGGAACATAAGGCGGTCGCCCTGCACCGGGCCGTTCCCCTCCAGGGTTAGAGCAATACTCTTGTCGTCTGCCACAGCCTCGTAGAAGTCGATCAACGCTTGGACTTCATCTGCGGCCATGAAGTCTTCTTTGTGCGGTAGGTCCACCCTGCGTTCGGTTTTAGCCAACAGCAACATGTCAGACACCATGCGAGCCAGTCGCTGCAACTCCTCGGCGTTTGAAGCAAGAACATCCTTGTAAACCTCGTTCTCACGCTTGGAAGTCAAAGTAACCTGAGTCTGAGTGAGCAGGTTACTGATTGGCGTCCGAAGTTCATGAGCCAAGTCGGAAGAGAACTCAGACAATCGCTGAAAGTCATCCTGGAGCCGCTCTAGCATCTGGTTGAGCGTCTTCGCCAAATCAGCCATCTCGATTGGCACAGACTGAACCGGCATGCAAGGCTGCAAACGCTGGGCGGTTACGGCAGCAGCATGCGCCTTAATGGCTCTTAGTGGAGCGAGGCCGTAATAGACCGCTGCCCATCCAAGCAAACCGCTGACGACGATTGCTGCTAGCGCATACAAGCCTAGTGCGTTCAAAAGCTCATTTAGAAAATGCTGATGGTGGGCCGTATCCATGGCAAGGCTGACCGTGAGTTGAATTCCTGGCGCGTACTGCGCCTCTGCCTGGAATTGCTGATGTCGGAATTCCTGCTGTCCGCGACGCCACCACATCAAAGCCATTAAAGGATTCACATCTGGAGGCAACTGCAGACGATCAGCCGCAGGATAACCCTCGGTCTGAAAGAGGATTCGCCCATCACCACTGCTGACGCGCACGAAAAGTCCGTGGTGATGATTGAGCGATTCGTCGAGCCGGCGATCCAAATCTTTGGAGGATCTGCTACTTGCGATGATTTCGCCAATGAGATGTTGCTTGTCTTGCAGTGCACCGCGATCAAGGTCAACAAAGTGTTGATCCGCCGCAGCCATGAATAGCCCGCCCAAACCCAGCACCACGCTGGAGGCCACCAGGGTAAAAAAAAGCGTAAGCCGGTGGGTCAACGATAGACGAGGCAACACTCAGGGCTCCTGCGGCACTTCAAGCACGTATCCCATGCCCCGTACTGTCTGGATCAATTTGACCGCTTGCCCATCGTCGATTTTGATTCGCAAGCGTCGCATTGCCACTTCGATGACATTCGTGTCGGAATCGAAGTTCATATCCCACACTTGAGACGCAATCAAGGAGCGTGGTAATACCTCACCTTGTCGGCGCATCAGCAATTCGAGGAGACCGAATTCCTTTGCGGTCAGATCTATCCGGCGCCCACCTCGCGT
>Ga0315902_10005529_pt1 | contig 17784 bp, 14 predicted proteins | sample LakEriMetagenome_9_FD_203523 | JGI IMG/M metagenome (GOLD analysis project Ga0315902, IMG submission 203523) | Freshwater fungal communities from buoy surface, Lake Erie, Ohio, United States - Buoy 12 MA117 | ecosystem: Environmental > Aquatic > Freshwater > Lake > Lake biofilm | place: USA... | reverse complement strand
ACTTGTTTTAGTTTTTCTATTAAGCTCAACATATATTTGAAAGGTTGGCGGTCACTCCTCATTTTACCTGATAGTGATCGCTTTTACTTTTGATATTCTGATGGGAGAATGAAACAGCCCTACCCTTATCAAGGGGGGCAGGGGGGATCGAACCTAAAATCCATTTTTAATTTAATTATAACCAGCTACTTAGTAGGAAGACAGAGATCAATTGGCCGCACCGATATTATGATCATGATCAATATTTTTTCTCTCTCACCCCCATGACAAGCGCCGATCAATCTCAACCCCTGCCTAGGGATGACTATTTTCACTACCAAAATTGTTGGTATCCTGTGTTATTCGTGCAGGATTGGCAAAAAAATCCCTACTCTTTCTCTCTTTATGGGCAACCATTGCTAATATTTCGCGATCAACAGGGAAAATGGGGCTGTTTGCTTGATCGCTGTCCCCATCGCTTGGCTAAACTCTCCACAGGACAGATGATCGCTGGGCGTTTAGAATGTTTGTACCATGGTTGGCAGTTCGAGACGGATGGAAAATGTTCCCATATTCCCCAACTGCCAGTTAATACCCCGATTCCCCGCAATGCCAAGGTTAAATCCTATAGGGTGATGGAACGTCAGGGAGTCCTCTGGGTTTGGTTAGGAGAAGAGGAAACAGCGAAAGAAAGCGATATTCCTATCATCAAAGACCTAGAAGACCCCAATTGTGTCTATACCGATTATGTCATCGATTTTCCCTATGAACAGGGCTATTTACTCGAAAATCTCCTCGATCCCGCCCATGTTAATATTAGCCATGATCGCAGCGAATTCGGGGCAAAACGGGAAAATGCTCAACCGTTAGCCTTCCAAATCCTCGAAATCTCGGCGCGAGGAATTCGCAGTCAGTGGCGCAATAGCCGCAATCCGCAAGAAAGCTGGAAATATCTGGATTTTATAGCCCCTAATCTCGTTCATTATCGTTTTTCTCTGCCTAATCCCGATTGGTGTGCTGGATTGGCTTTATACGGGATTTCTCTGGGTCAAGGTCGTTCTCGCTTACTGATGCGACGTTACCAAAATTTTGCCGTTAACTCCCGTCAATACCGTTGGCGCTGGTTGGAACATCTGCGTCAAAGTCGCATCCTCGAAGATGATCTACCTTTAATTCAAAGTCAGCAGCAAATGGTGGAAAAGTCAAGAGATAGTTTACAAAAATTATACTTACCCTTAAAAAGTTCCGATGCCTTGGTGATTGAGTTACGTCAATGGTTCGATCGCTATGGGGACTCTTTCCCCTACTATCAAGGCTACACCAGCCAGCGGACAACGGCGATCGATTTATCCGATCCTTTACCCCTCGATCGCTATTCTCGTCACACTGTCCACTGTCGCACCTGTAGCGATGCCCATGAAAACATGGTAAAAACTAAACAAATTGCGATTTTAATGGGGATATTATTAGTTTTACTGGCAATTTTATCCCCAAATCAGTCTATCTATCAAATTACTGCCCTTATTTTCGCAATTTTGGCTTTGGCAGTAGCGATCGCCGCCAATTATACCCGCACAAAATTTGAACGCACCTATGAGAAAAAAGCCCATACCAAACTACAGTAATAAGTAGGGTCTGCTGAAAAAGTTTTTCCTGGGGGCAGGGTGTGGGGTGTGGGGTGTGGGGTGTGGGGTTTTACCGGTTTTGAGGGGGCCAATTACCTAATTTTCAGGGAAAAAGTCCAGGAATTTTCCCCCTGATCACTCCCATGCCCGGTACTTTTTGATTGACAAAAAGTCTAAAAGTCTTACCCAACAAGGTTTTTAGATTTATTCAGCAAACCCTAAGTAGGGTCTGCTGAAAAAGTTTATTGGTGGGGTTAGGAGTCAGGAGAGTTAGGGATAAGATTTCTACTACAAAAATCTGCCTAAATCGAATTCGGTTGTGGCAGTAATTTCTCGAAAACGTTCTTGACTGATAATTAACAATAATCTTTCAGTATAATCCACCGCACCGCGCAATTCTCGTTCTAATCTTGCTAAACCAGCGTTGGCATATTCCTCGAAAATTGTCACTCGCAAAGCTTCCGAATCTACCCCGTGGGGAGAAAGAATTTTCGTGTCTTGGAATTCATTGACTGCCAATAATTTGATTAGGGTATCGTAGCCACGAGAAATAAAAATTTCCAGGTTAATAGGTGAGGGTTCCTTCGCTACATTTTCTATGGCCAGCCTCTCTTGATATCTTACCCCTAAAGCCGCCGCAAAAGCGATGACATCAGCATAGGTCTGAAAAGGACCAATTCCCTGATTAAAATTAACTAAGGACTGGACAAATTCCCCTTTATCTCTAGCAATACGCACTCGATGAATGGACATATTTACCAAGTAAAAAGTTAAAAAGTTTACAAAATTCAGAAGATAGAAATCAGGAGTATTGATGAACTAATTGATCTATTTTAAGGATAAGTTTTAATTAGTCCTTTAGCTTGGTAAACATGAAATTGTTCGATGGCGACACCACCGCGCTTGATCGGAATGACAGCTACTTTAGTTATATCTTGGAAATAGGGACGGTAGCGATCGATTATTTCTGGTCTTTCTAGAGAACTATTTGTAGTAATTAATAAACCATTTTTACCGATCCATTCTTGAGGATTAAACCAAATTTGATAACCCCTTTGATCGTTGTTAAAACAAGTGACGGGAATAGGAACTAGGGGATAAAGAGCCATATCTAGCCATGCTGTCACATAAAAACTATGGGTAAAAACGAAGCTAGAATCTTTTAATAGTGCTAATAATTCGGGCGAATTAGCAAAGCCTTGGCGCAGTTGATCGATATCGACAATTTCCCGAGAAGGGTCTTGTTCTGGGGCAATAATTCCCCCAAAGATTGCGTATTGACTAGGTTTTTGGAAAGTGCCAAAAGTAACGTGAAGCATTGCTATAGATAAAACAGTAACGAGAAAAATTCCTGATCCCCATAACCATCTTTTTACCCAGATTCGAGAAGATTGCTGCCAAGTAGTGGCCTTTTCTCCTAATAAAATCGTGCAGGACCAGAACCCGGGTAAAATCCAACTAGGGGCGAGATAATGGGAAGCACCCACATAAAGCATTCCCAGGATTAAAGGCAGAGAAACCGAGAGAATTAACCATTTTTTTAGGGATTCTTCTTCTCGATGAAAAAATCTTTTTTTCGAGATAAAGTTAGGAATTTGTTCGCCAAAGCTTTTAAATGTCACCCACCACATCGGCAAACCGAAAGGAGGAAACATCGTGGCGATACTAATGCCAACAACCGAGAGAATACCGAGAATATTAAAGTTTTTGGGTTCTCCAGAAAAACGGTCTTCTAAATGAAAGCGAAAGGAAATCCAATCATGGTTAATATTCCAGTAGATAATCGGCAATAAAGTTATCAAAAAGAGAATAAATCCTAATCCCAACCAAGGGGATCTAAATACAGGCCAATAGCGGGGAGTAGTCAGACAAAATAAAACTAAACCAAAACCCAAAATAAAGCCGTGATATTTACTTAAAACCGCCAATCCTACGGCAAGTCCAATATAAGCGAGACGATAGCTAGGATGATAGTTTTTTCCCCGAATTGGCCAGAATTCTTGGGCAGCTAAATAGACTGTTAATGACCAAAAAAAGATTAAAGGACTATCTGGCTGCGAAAGAATCCCGAAGACGATCCCATAGATGGGGATGAGAGTGGCGATCGCTAAAGTCATTCTGGCGACCGGCAGACTGAACAATTTTAAAGCTGTCAGATATAGTAAGCAGAGGCTGCCAGTATAGAGGAGGAGAGTACCGAAGCGAATGGTAAATTGATTGACTAATCCCGTGATCCAAGTCCCAAAACCCGTGGAAATCGCTACTATTGGCGGATGATCGAAATAACTCCAATCCAGATTATGGCTGTAAACGTAATAATATGCCTCATCGTACCCCGGATAAAGCCCCAGGGCGATGATGATTCTAAACAGGAGTCCACCGATGAGCAGATAAACGGCAATGCGATCGCTAAGTATTTTGGTCAAAATTCTTACCTCATTTCATCGCTAAAACTGATGTTAGAGACGGGAGATTTTTGGGGTTGCCAGATTCGAGATTTGTGCATCTATGGCAAGGTTAGATTTAAGTGTGATCTTTAGTTACTATATCACCAACTCTGTCATCTCTTAGACCTTGGCTATCAACCAATTCTCCCTAGGCGTTGCTGATTGACGATATGAAACTAGGATTAAGGGAACGGGGAACTTAGATAAAACTGATGTTAATTAAATAACTTTTGCCGCCATCAAATCAATAATAATCAGGGCCATAGATTGCAGAATTAATAATCTTAAGTGGGTAGGTGTTAAAAGTTGTCAGGCACCCCCCTTATCAAGGGGGGATTAAGGGGGGATCAAGGGGGGATTAAGGGTAGGGTTGATTCATGAATCAACCCTACAAAGCACGACGTTTTGAAAAATTTTCAGATATTTATTCCGATGAGAGAATGAAACGACCCTAGGGGTATCAGGGGAAGTACCCAGAATCTGAGCTGCTTCCCCTATCTATACTAATCTCTGTGCCTTAACAAAACCCAGTTAAAAACCCCCACCCTAGCTAGGTTGGACGAGATTATTTAAGCCATAAACCACTTTAACGCTGATAATCTTATCCTGATCGGTAAGTTCTTCTAACACCTCTTTTCCCTCGACTAAATAGCCAAAAACCGAATAACGACCATCCATGAGATTAAACCCCGGAGGAGTTAATTCATTATCGAATTTAAAGAAAAAGAATTGCGAGGAACCTCCATTAGGATTAGTATCCGGACGTGCTAGGGCCACCGCACCAAAAGCGTTAAAAGGTAAGGCGAGACTGGGTAAGTAAATCCCTAATTCTTCGAGAGTATTGCCATAAACTGGTTCTTCTTCCCCTTTAATCAAAATTTCTAAGGGAATAGAGCGATATTGTTTAGTTTTCGGGTCAATAAACCCCTCTTCTGCACCGACGGGATCCCCAGTTTGCACAACGAAATTATCTTCGCTGCGAATAAAGGGTAAACCGTCATAAAAACCCCGTTGGACTAAATCCACAAAGTTACCCCCATTAATCGGAGCGCTGTAACCATCCACAACGATGGTTAAATCTCCTTTGGTGGTCTGCATCTCTATGGTGGCACGTCCTCGCAATTGCGGCAAGTTAGCGTATTCCGGGGGAACGTTAAAGGGAAAACCCACCACCATTAATTCTTCTAAAGCGGTGATATGATTGAGCAATTCCCGTCTGGTTGACCAAACTGCCTCTTTATCCTTCGCTTCTACGGCCGTATCGAGGGCTGCCACTCCCGTTTTGAGTTTTTCGATTAATTCCTCCCCTTGGCTTTTACTGGCTTCGGGAACACTATCTAAGATAGCCTTGCTTTTGGTAGAAAGGGCATAATTGGCATCCTTGACATCTTTTTTAATCGGACTCCAACGCTTGGCCCGCAGATGTTTGGCAATATCTTCGATCGATTGTTGCACTTGACGAATTGGTTTATTATCTATGGGTAAGGCATTGCGTAAAATAGCAGTGGGATCCGTTACCGCATCACCCTGAGCAAGCACAGCCAGAGCAGGGGCAGTCCCCTTAACCGTGAACAGACTTAAGATTAAAAATAGTGCTAGGGCAATACTAGCGCCGCTTTTTAAGAAAAATTTGCCCGATTCGCGTAATCTTGTCTTTATTTTCATATTTTGGTCGGTTCCTCAATGGCCATACCTATCCAAAATACTTGTAGGCTTTTAGGGGAACCCTTGTCAATAGCTAAGAAAATCGATCGAAGCCATCAGTAATCAGTAATCAGTTATCAGTTATCAGTTATCAGTTGTCAGTTCACCCATTACTGTTTACTGAAAAAAGGCTCCCCAATTCCCCAATTCCCCAATTCCCCAATTCCCCACTTCCCCACCTCCCCACCTCCCCACTTCCCCACCTCCCCACTTCCCCACCTCCCCCACCTCCCCCACCTCCCCAATTCCCCACCTCCCCAATTCATAATTCATAATTTATAATTTATAATTCCCACTCCCTTTTTTTACCTTTTATGACCATAATTGTCGATTATCGCTTTCCGCCCGCTATTAATGCCGAAAAACAGGCAAAAACGATCGCTATCGGTCAAACCGCCGGCACTTGGAGCGAGCGCCACAGTCATCGTCAAGAGCAGCTGCAACAACACCTAGCGGAAGTGGTGGGGATCAGGGAGGAAGCCGACGGTTATAAGGTGGCTAGGGTGCGTTTTCCCCAGATAAACGTTGAAAATGACATCGCCAGTCTTTTAACCATGATTTTCGGCAAATATTCCATGGCTGGAGCCGGAAAAGTGGTGGGGGTGTATCTCCCCGAAAGCTACGGCACAAAAGCCAAGCTGGGAATCACAGGAATTAGGCAACGTTTGGGGGTTTATGATCGACCTCTAGTTATGGCAATTTTTAAACCCGCTTTAGGACTATCAGCGCAAGATCACGCCGATATCCTGCGAGAAGTGGCTTTTGCTGGCTTAGACGTGATTAAAGATGATGAAATCATGGCGGATCTTCCCGTGGCTCCCACCCACGAGCGCCTAGATTGTTGTCGCCGAGTTTTGGAGGAAGTGCGGCAGCAAACCGGTAGAAATGTTCTCTATGCGGTCAATGTCACTGGAAAAGCGGACGAATTGCAGAGAAAAGCCCGTTTATTGGTGAAACATGGGGCTAATGCCCTGTTATTAAACGTTCTTACCTACGGTTTTTCCGTTTTAGAAGCTTTAGCCAGTGATCCGGCGATCGATGTTCCTATTTTCGCCCATCCTGCCTTTGCTGGGGCGATGTGTGCCGGTACTGATACGGGATTAGCCTATTCTGTGGTTTTGGGGACGATGATGGCCCACGCAGGAGCCGATGCGGTGCTATATCCCGCCGCTTACGGTAGTTTACCCTTCGATCCCCGGGAGGAGGGCAAAATTCGCGATATTTTGCGCGATAGAAACGTTTTTCCGGTTCCCTCGGCCGGTATTCGTCCCGGTATTGTTCCCCAGGTCCTTGGGGATTACGGACGTAATGTTATCCTCAATGCGGGAACCGGAATTATGGACCACCCATCGGGACCTGCCAGTGGTGTGAGGGCTTTTTTTGAAGCTTTAGCCAGAATAGAAGCGGGTGAGTCTTTTGATCCCGCCAATTTGCCCGAAGGAGCCTTAAAACAGGCAATTCTAGAGTGGGGTTAAGCGCAACTTTTTCAAATGCACTATATAGGGTTTGCGGCAAAAAGTTTTTCTTGGGGGCAGGGTGTGGGGTGTGGGGTGTAGGGTTTTACCGATTTTCAGGTGGTCAACTACCTAATTTTCAGGGAAAAAGTACCTGAATTTTCCCCCTGATCACTCCCATATCCGGTACTTTTTGATTGACAAAAGGTCTAAAAGTCTTACCCAACAAGGTTTTTAGATTTATTCAGCAGCCCCTATAAAGACATTTTGTCAAGTATTTTTAGGAAAAATTAACAAATAACTTCCCGTTTTAGATAGGGTTGCAGCACTTCCGGCACTTTTACTGTCCCGTCCGGCTGTTGATAATTTTCTAGGACAGCGGCCATAGTACGACCGATCGCTAATCCCGAACCGTTGAGGGTGTGGACAAAATTAGTGCCTTTTTGTCCTTTTTCTTTAAAGCGAATATTTGCCCGTCGTGCCTGAAAGTCTCTAAAATTAGAACAACTGGAAATTTCCCGATAGGTATTAGCCGAAGGTAGCCACACTTCTAAGTCATAACATTTGGCCGCCGAAAAACCCAAGTCACCAGTACACAATTCAATCACGCGATAGGGCAACTGTAAAGCTTGCAGGATTGCCTCCGCATTAGCGACTAAACTTTCGTGTTCCTGAGCAGAAGCGTCAGGATGGACGATTTTGACCATTTCCACCTTATTAAATTGATGCAAACGGATCAAGCCCCTCGTATCCTTGCCATAGCTGCCCGCTTCTCGACGAAAACAAGGGGTATAGGCACAGTGTTTGATCGGTAATTGCTCCGATGAGAGGATTTCATCGCGATAGAGGTTAGTTACGGGTACTTCTGCCGTTGGTGCTAACCAAAGCTCATCATCTCGACATTTAAAGCTTTCTTCCGCAAATTTCGGCAGTTGTCCCGTCCCGCGCAGGGAGTCACTATTGATCAGAATTGGCGGTAAAACTTCTGTATAACCGGCGACAATATGGCGATCGAGCATAAAATTAATTAAAGCTCTTTCTAGGGCTGCCCCGAGGGCGATAAGATTAACAAAACGACTCTGGGCGATCTTTACTGCCCGTTCAAAGTCTAAAATGCCCAATTTTTCCCCAATTTCCCAGTGAGGCAAAATATTCGGGTTGGTGGGTTTATATTCTTCTCCCCAGCGTCTGACTTCGACATTTTCCCGTTCATCCTTACCGATGGGAGTGGTTTCACTGGGTAAATTGGGTAAATCTAAGATTTTTTGGTCAATGGCCGCTTTAATGGCTTTTTCCTGCGGTTCTAATTGAGCTAGTTTACTTTTAATCTCGTTTCCTTCTGTTTTCATTGCCAAAATTTCGGGACTGTTGACATCGCTGCCACTTTTCACTTTTTGTCCCACCAGTTTACCGATTTCGTTACCCCGGGCCTGTAAACTGCTGCGTTCTAACTCTAAAGCCTTCTGTTGTTGATTTAACTGGATAATAGGGGCAATATCATAACTACCTCCCCGACTATCTAAGCGTTTCTGCACTTCCTCTGGATTTTCTCTAATTTGCTTTAGGTCTAACATGGTACGAGTCAGTAAAAAATAAAAAGTAAGTGGGAGAGTCGGGGAATTGGCAGCCTGAGGAGAAATGTTGTCAACCGCTAACCAATGGTCAATAATAACTCAAAACTTAACTAAAATATCGGTTAAAAGCCGCCGGTAAAATTAGCGGCAGCGGAAACTGGGGTATTGTAAAGTTTAAATACAAATATGGTCATATATAGTCATTCATGGTAATATGTACAGACAAAACTATCGGACTAGGCAAAAAAACAGGAATAAGTTATCGAACGGCTTGGAGGTGGTGGAAACAAGGGAATTTAACAGGCTATCAATTGCCTTCTGGTACAATTATCACAACGGATGACAACCCTTCAAAACCCGACGCTGAGTTAAAAGACAACGGATAATATGTTAGTAGCAGAAAGACACATTATCAAGAAAGGACATCGATTCTGGGCTGAGATAGATAATTTATCTTGGCAGTCTAAAAATCTCTACAACTCAGCCAATTATTTAATCCGACAAAACTTGATTTATGGTCATGGCTATTTGACCTATAATCAGATGGCCTCTCTCATGAAAGAGACAGAACAGTATCAAGCTTTACCCGCTAAAGTTTCCCAACAAGTTTTAAGAGGATTAGACCGGAACTGGCAATCATTTTTTGCCGCTTCATCGGAGTTTAAAAGTCACCCCGATAAATTTCTAGGAAAACCCAAAATCCCTGGCTATAAGGAGCCAAAAAAAGGAAGAAATCTCTTAGTTTACACGATTCAAGCTATAAGCAAAGTAGGTATTAGGCAAGGGTTAGTCAAATTATCAGGTACTTCAATTGCCTTGCCGACGAGAGTAGCGGAGCGCATAGCAGAAGTCAGAATAGTTCCTAAATGTGATTGTTATGTAATCGAGGTAATTTATGAGAAAACCGAACAGTTCTTAGCTCTTAATGAAAAGATAGCTGCGATAGATTTAGGCATAGATAATTTGATGGCTGTAACTTCAAATCAACCGGACTTTATCCCTTTGTTGATTAATGGCAGACCGTTAAAAAGCCTGAATCAATTTTATAACCAACGTCGGGCTAAGTTACAATCTCTGTTAAAAGGCAATCGTCAAAGTTCCCAGAGGATTTGCCGTTTAACCCGTTGCCGTAATCAGAAGATAGATGATTATCTTCATCAGGCTAGTCGTTATTTAGTCAATCTCTTAGTTGACCAAGAGATAACAACTTTAGTAATTGGGAAAAATGACGGTTGGAAACAAGAAGTGAACTTAGGAAAAGTCAACAATCAAAAATTTGTGACCATCCCTCATGCTCGATTAATTGAGATGATTAGTTATAAATGTCAATTAGAAGGAATCTCTGTGATTCTTCAAGAAGAATCCTATACCTCAGCTTCTAATTTTTTGAATGACGATCCTCTCCCCGTTTATGGACAGATAACTGAAAAGCCAGTGTTTTCAGGAAAAAGAATTAAGCGAGGGTTATATTGTACAGATAAGGGGATTCTGGTTCAATCTGATGTCATGGGTTCCTACAATATTTTACGAAAAGCATTCCCAAATGTGTTTAACCGCTATGGGATAGAGAGGTGCGTAGTTCACCCAAGGAGAATCAATCTCTCGAAGTAAAAGTGAAGGGAATTTCTGAAATGGAATTCAGTCTGTCTATATTTGACTATACTTTTACTAACTATATTTAATTGTGGTGTCTGGAGTAAGTCTCATGCTAAAGTATCTGCCTGTTAAATTACTGCGTTTTTTAGCGATTAGCTGTCTTGTCACGTTAATTTCTCTAGGATTTGACCGTTTACACCCCGTTAAAGCTAATCCCACCCTCATGGCTCAAAATGCTTGGGCCGGGGCCTCCTTTCCCGTGGAAAACTTTCAAACCTATACCTCCGGTTTCGGTTATCGTTTCTCTCCCATGGATGGTAGTCAACAATTTCATGCCGGGTTAGATCTGGCCGCACCCTTGGGCAGTTATATTCGCAATTGGTGGACCGGCAGAATCGTCGAATTATCGGATAATACAGGCTGTGGCACCATGATTAAGATGCAATCGGGTCAATGGACGCATATTTATTGTCATCTCATGGGTTCGGTTCAATCCGACAGCCGTGGTACTTTTTTAATTGACAGGTCAGGAGGAATCGTCCTTACTCTCGGTCAGGATATACCAGCAGGGGCCCGCATGGCTAGAGTGGGAATGACCGGACGCACCACCGGACCACACCTGCACTGGGGACTGATGTACGGCAATCAATACGTTGACCCCGCTTTGGTTTTAAATGCTATGTACGGCTCTAATCCTTCCGGTAATACTTAAGAGAATCTGCGATCGCATTCTGTTGAGAAAAAACATCGCTGCCCGGATTTAGTGAATAACGAGGGACACTGCTAAAATTAAGCTGACCGATTCAGGTATATCCAGATAAAATGCGAATATTAACCCTTGTACCGGGAGGAATTAGCAATCAACTGCTGTTTTTTCCCACTCTAGAAACCCTCCAGCAAACTTACCCCCAAAGCAGCATTGATGTTTTGGTCGAACCTAGGGCAAAAGCTGCCTATCGTCTCTGTCCCCAGGTTAAGGAAGTGCTTTTATTTGACTATCGAGATCAGTACGGATTAGCGGATTATTTAAATATTTTGGGAGTAATTCGGGACCGGGAGTACGAAATCGCCATTAGTCTCACCAATCGTCCTGCTATCAATCTTTTACTCTGGTTAAATGGTGTTCCTAACCGTATAGGCTACGAAAATAATGGCAGCTGGTTCTTATCGCAACAAGTACCCCGGCCAACGGAAGGCTATCTAGCGGATCATTATCAGGCACTGGTCAAAGGGTTAAAGATTGCCGCACCCTGTCCACCTTTAAAACTAACCTTGAATCGCGATGATATCGATTGGGCCGAAATGGAGCAGCAACGCCTCAATATCAAGGATAGCGGCTATATTCTCCTCTACGCCGGCGGTAGCGATCTCAGCATCAGCCAAGGACTGGAAACGCTTTATCCCCTAGAGAGTTGGCTAGAAATTATCCAAGGTATTCGCCATCAACAACCGGATTTACCAATTGTCGCGATCCAGGGAGAATTGGATGAAGCTTGGGTTTTAGCCCTCAAGGCCATGGATAATAACTTAAAAGTGTCGAGAACGGGCGATATCGGTAAAATGGCGGCTATGATCGCCGGGGCTAATTTATTGTTAGCTACCGAAAGTGTCCCTTTACAGTTAGCCGTGGCCGTGGGAACCTATACCCTATCTCTGCTGGTTCCTTCGTTGTCTAAGAGAGTTTTACCGAGTGGGGGAGAGCTGCATCGATATATTGAGGCTAATACGGGAAAAGTCGCCGATATTACCCCCGAAACTGTCCTGAAAAAGATTTGGGGCCGGTAAAAAATCGGGTTTCGATCGCTTTTCTTGTGGCTCGAAACCCGAAAAAAATCAGCATCAAGGCTCAATTTTGCGATTGAGATAACTGACTTTTCAAGGATTCTAGGGAGGCCCAACGACCATCGATGGCAGTATTTTCCGGAAGAAAAAAATCGGGTGGTTGACAATTGGCTCCGCAGAGTTGACGGGGGGGCAAAGTTAGACACAACTGCTCGTATAACCACATTTGCGGGTCAAAATCCCCGTTAGGATCGAGGGTTTCCGAGAGGTCTTCGTAGGCTATTTCTCGCTCTAGAGGATAGGAGCTATCGTAGTCTTTATTTTTGTCTAGCCAGATTAATTCGGAAGTGTTTAATTGCAGACGATGATTATATTGTTGTAAACAGCGATCGCAGGTTAAGGTGACGATGGTTTCTGCTTTCACCGATACTTCCAAAAAATTCCCCCCATGTCTAACCAGCAAGGTCCCCCGCACCGGTGTCAAGGTTTCTAGACCGGGGATAAAATTATCGATGATGATCACTCTTTGTCGATCAGGAGATTTGAGGAGGTGGGGGATAAAAATAGTTTCCATAGATAACTCCTGTATCATTTATCGGGTGTCAACTGCGTTAGCGAGTAACGCCATCATAATTGCTCGGTGACAATCTTTCTTTTATTAGTTTATCGCAGCCCAGAGTGTAGGAATTATGAATTATGAATTATGAATTATGAAGTGGGGAGAATAAATAAAAATAATCCCCTGCCGACCGTCTCGGAGTCTCCTGTCTCGGAGTCTCCTGCATTTGACAGGCTGTCTGTTGATCGATCGAGAAAGTTTCCTCAGAATTGGGAGTATATGCACAAAGGTACTCCTATGTCAACGGTTTTGAAAAATTTTCTTCCTCGCCTCGGTGGATTGGTTATGGTTGCACTGCTCTGCTCGCTTGTGCTGGGGGGATGGCCTCGGCAGGGAAAAGCGGCTCAACCAGTACATTTATCCTACTGGGTGCGATCGGGAATTGAACAACTAGAGGCAGGTAATTATCAGCAAGCTTTGCAGGATTTCAATCAGTCGGTCGAACAGGAAAATAACTTGGCCCTAGCCTACAGTAATCGCTGTTTAACTGAGATTTATTTGCAGGATTATCTCCACGCTTGGCAAGATTGCACCCGCTCTTTACAACAGCAATCCGATAATTATCTAGCCTATTTCCATCGGGGTTTAGCTTTTTATCGTTTGGGAGATTATCCACAGGCGCTGACCGATTATAACCAGACTATCCGACTAAAACCCACCTATTATCAAGCCTACTATAATCGGGGTTTAGTTCAGGCGGCCATGAAAAATTATCCCCTTGCCCTAGCCGATTTTAATCAATCCTTGCGTCAAGTTACTAACCAGCAACCCGACACTTTAGCCACTATTTATAATGATCGAGGTTTATCTCATTTAGCCCTCCACAATTTTACCTCAGCCAAAGCGGATTTTAATCAAGCTCTCCAGTTAAATAAAAATAACGCCTCAGCCTACTATAATCTAGCTTGTACCGCTCACCAATTAGGTGAATACGAACGCTCGATCGCCGATTTAAATCGAGCGATTGCCATCGATCCTTTTTATGCCGATGCCTATATTAGAAGGGGATTACTGCGGCATCAATTGGGTTATTATCAATCGGCTTTAGCGGATTTAAATCAAGGAGCAAATCACCTCTATCACCAGGGATTGCACCAAAATTATCAGCAAATTTTAGCCCTAATCGAGCAGATTCACCAACAGTTACTTTCCCTACCATCTCCCATTGTTTAAAAGAGCGGTCAATTTATAAAGGAAAGCGCTTCATGGCTGTGACGGCGAGACGGGCATTATCTTTAAGGACTTGGGAAACCCGGGGAATTTGGGGAATTTGCCAGAGAACATCGACGGTGCGCCGCAATAATCGCACTAGATCTCCCTCATCGAGGCTAGTATTTTCGCACAATTCCGGCCAGGATGTCCCCTGGGCCCAACGGGAGGCAATCCCCATCAGTTGGGTTTCTAACCAGACGGGAATAGTGATATCGTAGCGAGATTGAGCTTGATAGAGTAAACGGCGAACTTCTCGCAGACCGGGGGAATTTCCTTCTCCTTGCCGCAAAATATCGATAACTTCTGGCACAGGCGGGTAATTGCACCAAGTATCGGGGCGAGGGGGTTCCGTAATCATGGCGCTGATGGCGGCGGCTAGTTGGCTAGGAGTCAATCTGTCCAAATCTCCGGACATCATCGCTAATCCTAACCAGAGTTCATTTTCCCCGCGAATAGTGGCCGCCGCTTCTCCGAGGGGAGTGGGCAAATAAACCTCTAATGCTTGGAATTCTCGCAAAATCTCGATTAGATTCAGAAATTCTTCCCAGTAGTAGGATTTACGCGATTGTTGTTTTTGGTATTTAATCTGGGTCTTGTGTAACTTATCGCGAGCAAGCTCTCGATCGTAGTATAATTTCATCAATCGCCCCGGATTTTTGCGTTTTTGCAGGGGATGAGCGGCAATTTGACTATTGACAATTTCAATTTTTTGTGATTGTGTTGCCAGTTCCGCCACTGGTGGGATGCCCTGCACTTGTTGGGGGATTAAATCGGCGATCGCCTGAGTATTTTCCTCACCCTTGCGCCACCCTCCTAGGGAAACAGCTTCTAGGGAAGGGGGTATCAGTTCGCCTAATGCCGCAGGAGTGATAAAACCTCGATCAATCTCGCTAATATCGGCATAGGCGGCTAAATACCAGCGATTATCACTGCCTAAACAAACAAGAGTTCGCACTTGACCGGCTCCGTGCAGGGTATTGACAAAGATAGCGGGGACGGGGACGGGAACCTTAATATGTTTGCCCTTGAGATGGAGGATAGTTCCGACGGGAATATTCGGCAATTTTAGATGTATTTCCTGTCTTTTCTGGGCCTCTGACTGACTAGCGAGGATTTTATACAGTCTTTCTTCTTCCCGCAGTCTTTCCCGTAGCTTTTCGTAACTGAAGACCTGCTCCCGCTCGATACCGGCTAACTCCATATCCAACTTAGCTAATTCGGTGGTTAAGGCGGTAATCTGTTGTCGTTCGGGGCTTAACTTCAAACGAGCGAGATATTCGGCGAAACTGCGCTCTAAGAGGTCTTTTACCTCCTCTAGACTGTGTTTTTGCAGGAGATTTAAGACCATGCCGTAACTGGGCGCAAAACAGCTTTGCAGGGGTTCCGGTTGGGCGGTGGCCAGAAAAGCCGCTTCTTTTGCCCCTTCAAAGGGCGTTTGTACTGTCACCACATGGCCCACCGCGTCCATTCCCCGGCGACCGGCCCGGCCGGCAATCTGGACAAATTCCGAGGGAGTCAGCATACTATGACCATCATCGGTGCGCTTGGAGAGGGCCGAGATGACGGTGGTGCGGGCGGGCATATTAATCCCGGCCGAGAGGGTAGCGGTGGCAAAAACCACCTTAATTAAACCGGCTTCAAAGAGTTGTTCGACTAATTCTTTCCAGAGGGGTAAAATCCCAGCATGGTGAACACCACAGCCCCGGGTGAGGGGTTCCACTTGGTCGGCGCGCACCAGTTGGGAAGCACTGGCTAGGAATTCAAACAGTTGATTTTTCGTCTCGGGGTCGGCGGTTAAGAGGCTGAGGAGTTGCTCGTCAGACTGGGGGTTATTAGCGAAAAAAGCCAGTAATTTTTGGTGTAGGGGCGGATTTTCGACGGCAAAGAAGGAAAGGGCGAGTTCTTGCAGATTGGGATTATCTTCCAGAAAGAAAATGAGTAACCGGTAGTAAATGGCTCTAGCTTCTTCTGGATTAACGAGATTGAGGTTTTTTAGCTCTCGAATCGCCTGATCGCAACCTTTCCGACTGAAAATGACGTAAATGGCCGGGAGCATATCCTTGTCCCGCAGCGTGGTGACAATGGAGGCGATGGTGGGACAATCTTCTCGTTTTAAGCGTCGGGGTTTGCCGTGGCCGACTTTTGAGCGTAGTTTCGGGTTAACTTTGCTCTGTTTTGGGTCGAGCAGCGGGAATAATCCCTCTTTATTGGCGAAATAAAAGCGCAGGGGGACGGGGCGAAAATCGGAGTTAATTAGCTCGCAGCTGGAGGTCTGTTTATTGTCGCTGGGTTGGGGCAGTTGCCGCACCCAGTTAATCCAGTCGGTGAGTTCCCCCGGGTTGCCAATGGTGGCGGAGAGGGCAACTAATTGGATACTAGGGGGACAGTAGATAATTGATTCTTCCCAAACGGTGCCGCGACCTCGATCGCTGATATAGTGACATTCATCGAGAACTAGGGTTTCCACGTTTTCTAGGGAAGTGCCTACCTCACCGATCGGAGTTTGGTACAGCATATTGCGAAAAATTTCTGTAGTCATGACTACAATTAACGCTGAGGGATTGATCACCACATCGCCGGTAATCAATCCCACTTCCGCAAACAGCAGCGGGGAATCCTCATCGCCATCGGTGGGGGTACGACCGAATTTTTCTTGAAAATCCCGGAATTTTTGGTTAGAAAGAGCTTTCAGGGGAGTGGTGTAGAAAACCCGTTTGCCCCTTTCTAGGGCGCGATAGATAGCGTATTCTCCGATTAAAGTTTTGCCGGAACCCGTGGGAGCGCAGACAACCACTGATTTACCGGCGGCGAGAGCGGCGATCGCCGATTGCTGGAAGTCGTCGAGTTTAAAGGGAAAAATGGTTTTGAGATCCAAAGAAGTAGGGTTGAGGGACTCTTTCACGTCAAGTCTAAGAGGAGAAATTTTCTTAATTGTGGCTATTCTGGCTGGCTTTTTTTATTCTAGTCGAAAAAAGCGGACTTCTATAAACTAGGGACAGCTTGACCTTTGGGGGTGATTCCCGATCCCATCATACTTCATCTTTATGAGAAATGCTGTATCACTAATAATTGTATCTCTATTTTGTTCTTAACTTGATTAATTATACCTACTGGTGATGATTAAATTTCGTCCTGAAGACTGTCTAGTTTTATTGGTTGATGATGTCAGTCAAAATCTCCAATTGGCTCTGGAGATTCTTAATTCTGCTGGTTATGCCACCATTTTTGCTAGTAGTTTTCAACAGGCAATAGAACGAGTAAAAACTGCTAATCCTGACCTAATTCTTCTTGACTTAATGATGCCAGAAATAGGGGGTATAGAAGTTTGTAAAAGGCTAAAAAGTGATAATTTATACGCTCATATCCCGATTATTTTTGTAACAGATAGTAACAAAAAAGAAGATATTATCAATGCTTTTAATTCTGGGGCTGTGGACTATATAAATAAACCCTTTCATAGTTGGGAACTGTTAGCCAGAGTTAAAATTCATTTAGAAATGAAAAAAACTCAAGAAGAACTTAAAAATATCAACTCTCAACTAGAAAAGCTAGTCAGAACTGATAGCCTAACCGGGGTCAATAATCGTCGAGAGATTCTCTCCTTGGGCGAGAAAGAATTTCAACGATGTCGTCGTTATCATCGTTATTTTTCACTGTTAGTCATCGATATAGCATTTACATTTGAGACGTGGAAACCAATTTCTGAAAAAAATGCTATAATCTAAGTCAATGTTTTAATAACTTTAATTATGGACAAGGCTCAGAAAATCAAAAAAGATATCGAGGAACTAG
>Ga0315902_10005528_pt1 | contig 17789 bp, 15 predicted proteins | sample LakEriMetagenome_9_FD_203523 | JGI IMG/M metagenome (GOLD analysis project Ga0315902, IMG submission 203523) | Freshwater fungal communities from buoy surface, Lake Erie, Ohio, United States - Buoy 12 MA117 | ecosystem: Environmental > Aquatic > Freshwater > Lake > Lake biofilm | place: USA... | reverse complement strand
TGTCGCCAACAGCAATCTTATATGTGATTTCTTCATCAGCTAAGATTTCTTCAAGGGGAATCCACTTGAAGTCATTCTGTAGTACACCCCCAGCGTCACGATGCATTACATTGATTACATACTTGCCATCTTGCTTCTTAATGTTCTGATGCGCAGATAGCGCAGAAAAAGATATTTTCATAGGTTACTTTTTAAAGCTGTTATTCCATTCTTGCTCTTCAATCTCATCAAGAGATAACGTGAGGTTAGCACACTTAGCGCAGTCACCATACATATCAACGTATCCGTTTTCATTGCACGTTAAGCACGCTTGATACGAATAGAAGGGGTCAATCTCATCGACGCCCTCTGCCCAATCGCTTTCTTTTTTTTTACCAACGGTACTATTGGTATATGCAGTTGATGCATAGTCCTTGTTCCAAACATCATCATAGAAGTCATCTGAGTATCCGTAGTACTTGACGCCCGATGCCGTGGCGGTATGGGGAGTCATAGCAGTGCTTCCATAGTAACGCTTGGCTGCTTTGTATGAATCATTGGAGTACCAATTAGTGCCATGCCAATGTCCCTCGGACTCATTGAAGATGAAGTACTCGCCCTCGTTGTCAAGAGCGATGACCTTGTTGCCAAAGCCGAGCGCATTAGTGATTAGAATCTCAACAGCAAAGTTGCTTGTAAGCCCAGCAACGCTGTCGGTCATATAAGATGGGAGCATAGACAGAACTTGTGCAAACTCTGCCGTGTCTGACACCTCACGAGTACCAAATCCACTGATGATGCCGTTATGCATAATAGCCACGTTGTCGCTGATGTTGAATGGGTGCAGGTACTCGGTAGACATACCGTGAGTGGCGATACGGAAGTGAAGACCAATAGGTAGGTCGGTCAAGCTACGCACCTCAAGGTATCGCTTGTAGAAAGCGTCAAATGATTCTTGAGTGAAGTCATTGGGGAACTTTTGAGTAAACAGCTTGCCGTTGTGAGCCCACATAAGACCCGCGCCGTCATCGTTGTAAATCCAAGAGTTGTAGAGTGCTGACTCCGCAATGGGAGTAGTGTCGATGTTAAGAATTGCAATACACATAGTAAAAGTAGATTAGATATTAGACAATTAAATGGCGAGTGATGAGCGCACTTGGCTCTTCTCCTGTGCCTCGCCCGGCACGATTTCAAGGTCAAGGTATGAGTTGGTCTCATAGAACTTGTCCGCATATCCACAAGCCCACATAATGCGCTTGTTGAGTGTCTGAGAATTGTACACCTTGAGTAGGTGATTACGCAGCTCTGTACCTTCAGTGATTGCTTGTTGAAGCCACCACATAAAGTCACGCTTGTTGTCGCATTCGGCAACCATAATACGCATAAGGTCACGGCGCCATAGGATGTTCTTCACATCACGAACAGCGCTGAAGATGCGGAACTCAATACGGTTGTCGCAAACGTGAACAGCACTGTATCTTGAGCCGTCACGCATTTCGTCCGCAGTGCGGAAGTAAGCCCAAGAGCCGCCAAGACGACCACGGTACATACCGAACAACAGCGGCACGAATCCTACGATTTGGTCGTAGAAGTCACGACCACTGACTCCATCGCGAGATACGTTAACGTGTCCACCACAGTTGGTGCTGTAGTCGGCGTTGATGTGAGCAGACACAACCTCGGAGTTGACAGACTTGTCAAAGTCATCGGTCATAAGGTCGAAGATTGGACTCACAAACTCAAAGCCAGACTCGTCATCAAGAGAGCCATCTTCTTCACGGCACCACTTGGTTTGGTCTGCTTCTGATAGCTCGTATGACTGAAGAACATCAAGGTCTTCTTTCTCAACCTCGAAGCCAATACGGAACTTGGCTTCATCTGATGAAAGGTCTCGTCTGCTCTGGCTGTGATAGCCGTGACGCAGAAAGTCTGGTTCTTCTTCTTCGTAGTCATAGTAATCACCATCGGAGTGCTGAAAAACATAGTCGCCGATAGAATCAACGTGGTAGTATTCACCGCAGTTATCTACCCATACCACATCGTCAGCGTGGTGCCACCCTTGGCGACGACCATATAGCACGTGGTAGTAGTCGTAATCTGAAGCGTCTCGCTCAAGGCAGTACTCCCCATTGTCCATCTCAACGATTGAATCGTGAGGAGTAACGTACTCGCCATTCTCAAGAAGGACGGCATCATCTTTGTCAATGAGCTGGCCCTTAAAGAAGCCATCTGTGATTTCAATGGCGTCTGTTTCGGCAATTGCTCCGCCACGGTAGTCAATTACTTGACCTTCTTCTAAATTTTCCACAGGTTTAGTTGTTACAGGATTGATACAGTCAAAAGAGAAAGCCCATCTGTGCGATTTCACACGTAATAGGTTGCTTTCAATCTCTGATATTTGATGAGTAGTGCCATCAAAGAAATCCATCCCACCGCCTAGATTCCAAGAAATTTCTGGATTTTTCGGGCGATGTATTGTGACGAAATCGCCAACATTCAAGACATTTACTATCTTTTCACTTTGAAACGATAGCTCTACAGATGTCCAATTATCGTTTCCTTCAAGACGAACAATCTTGTACATAACTACATTAGATTAGAGGTTGGAAATTCAACGACAGCCGTATGGTTGGGGCAACGACCCATACCATTCAACAAGGCAAAGTTTCGCCGAGCCCGCTTTTCATTGGCGGCTTCAACGATAACGAACTGACCACTAAACGAGCCAGTCTTTGAGCGAAAGATGTACTCTTTCATAAGGATAAGATTTAGTTAGATTAGACATTGCGTACACTTAAGGCAGCACGCATCTCCTTTATTGTTACACAAAAGCATTGTATTGCTCGTTAGTGATTGTTCGGTAGCTGATTATTGTTCCGAACTCATCATTTAACGTAGCCATATACTTGTCTTTGCCATCGTCCAAAACGAAAACACACGTGCTTCCGTACAATATGACCCGACCCATCGTGCTGAAGATTTTGTACATTTCTTCTTGGTCATCCTCAGCTGATTCCGAGATAGCAATTATCTTATTGCGCTCATCGTTTGTTAGCTCGCTCGTGAATCTTCCTCTTCGAACTTGTTGGTACTCAAGGTCAAGTTCTTTTATGCGTGTTGCAATTTCTGCAATCGTTTTCATATTTCAGTTAATTAGTTCTTGAATCAATCGGACATCAACAGTCCCGTACTTTTTGTGAACCCGTTCCAAGTAAGCTTTTGCTGACTTGTATTCCTCTGACTCTGGGTGCGACCAACGGCAGCTGCTCAAAGCCTTCTCTATTTGTTGAATCTCAGTCATTTTCTGGGTCTAATTCATCAAACAAAGCAGCCGCAAAGAGGATTGCAGACATCACGAGGATAGCAACAAAGACAACAACGGCAGTGGTTGGTTCGGGTGCTACATTGAAAATCAACGCAGCGTTGCCGATGGAAGCCAAGATGCCTAACGACAACAGAATAATACGAAAACGATTCATAGACAAAATAGGTTAGATTAGACAAGACGTTGGGAGTGTGGGGGCATCGAAGCCTACGCTCGTATTTCAAGCGCCACACCCAAAGGGAAACAAAGCGCACAGGTGCTGATTCTGTCGCTTAAATAGTAAACCCGAACTTAATCGGTTCGCAGTAATTTAGTCGGGGGTGTATTCACCCCATAAGACACAACACAGAGGTACACGTATGTCTGTCCTTTTGTGTTGTATGTTGTCTTTTTTGCTGATAGGGGAGGTCTGCATACATCGCACCTAAACGCACCCATATAACCCTATCCCAATATATGTTTGGGGTTGGTTACACTAATACGACCGCAAGGCGAACTTGCGTAGTACTTTACCCACCTACAACTCTGTGTAGGTAGATGCCCTTGACTATGTTGACAAGGGGACCGGCCCGGCGTGTTCGGAGTTAGGTCGCTATGCTCATTGAGCAATCACCGCGTGCCATCACCGCACCACTACGTTTTTACAGGAAAACGGAACACAAACCTCACTCCCAGTGTTTAGGTCTACGCTATGCCTTGCGGCAGTCACGGCGAATTAAGGGGAAAAGACCGCAAGAGTCCAAGCCATAGGGCGCATTTTGCCCAAGCCTACGAGTCAATCTTGCACACTCCGCCCGTGATGCTCTCGCACCGTAACAACATACCCTCAAGGCGAATGGATACGCAGTCCGTACACTTCGGGCAGTACGCGCCCCTTTGTCCCTACTTGTTGAGCCGAACACATCTGATGCAGTATGTACACACCTTTTCTGTTGCCCACGAATCCACGTGTAGCCATAGGTATATGGGCTGCCTCGTCAGTGTACCAAGCCCGTTCGGTACAGACCTACCCGAAGGTAGGTTTCGGCATTAAAGCTCAATGGCTAACCACCGCAGTGCTTCGCGCAAGTGCTTACGATTATTCTCTTGTGCGCCGTCCGTTTGGCTATCCCGAAGCAATACCTTACGCTCGGCCTTGCTGCTCATTAGCACTTCCTCGCCCTCTACTATCTCAATAGATAAGGCCGCACCCATATTCCGCCTAATCATAGGCGAACTTTTAAGGTAGCCCTCAATATAAGGTAGGGCTTCGCTTGCGAACTTTTTAGGGCTAAATTTACCCTCGTAAAAGATGGTAATTCCCTTTTCTACACACGCAGTGTATTTCTCGCCGTTTTGGCGAAATGTGAAGATAGCCTTCATAATAAATAAAGTTTAGTTTAGATTAGACATAGCATACTCATTACTCACGATTACTCGCTTGCTTCTGATGTACACAAAGACATAGTTCGTTAGTTAGCCTTGCGTCCGCAAGTGCCTGCCCTATCTCTTTTTGTACACTACAAAGGTAGAAACGCTTTGTTAATTGTGTGTTAAGTGTATGTTATGTTTATGTTAACTTTTCCTGGTCGCTGTGGTCGTTTTGGTTACTCATTTTGAACACTACAAAGGTATAACGTCATTATTAACACAATGTTAAGGAAATGGTGCCCAATGTTAAGTTTACGTTAAATGTTGAGTATTCCATCAGGAAAACCCGCATACAAAACAAATGTTACCTGTACGTTAAGTTTTTGTTACTATTGTGGTTAGTGGGGATAATTACACCCCTGCAAGAAACTTAATGTTCCGTTAACATTCAAGTAACATTGCAGTCGTATGCCCTAAAATGGCGGGAACACGGCAAGTAGTGTAGGCTGCTACACTTAAAAAAGCTAAAAAGTGTAGTGCATTACACTTAATTGGGAAGGGGTTGGGGTTGGATTTGCGTTTGGGGTTGGGGGTGATGATGTATAGGGTCGGGGGATAATCCCACCTCCAGATAAAACTCGTAAATCCCAAAAAAGGTGGTACGACTGCCGAAAACTGAGGGGGTGTTGGGTTTGAAAAATGGGTGCTTAGAGGGGGTGTTCTTTTACTATATAGATACAAAGGGGTTAAAAGCCTGATAATCAAGGGTGGTTTATTACCATTTTGGTATCTGCAGTTACCATTTTGGTAACTAATTACCATTTGGTATTTTTGCTTTATGGAACAATTAAATCAAATGTCGCAGGTGGTCATCGTGAGTGACCCAGGTGACGAAATCAACTTTATTTATGAGCGCTAAGGATTGGTGGTACAGTGAGCCGAAGGTCTCGTACTACACTGACGAGTTAACCACTACTAGTGTGTTTATGAATTCTGCAGAACCCCAGTGCAAGAGTGAGGCTTCTCAGTTGATAGCTATGGAGTGTGATGCTATTAAGGAGTTGCTTCTAATGAAGAATGCTGCTTATGGTGATTCTGCTCTGAATCCAGCAAACATCTTTGCTAGTGGTTCTGCGGTGGATAACCTTGCTTGCAGAATTGATGATAAGCTAATGAGGATTAAGAACAGGGGGTTGAATGACGAGACTGAGGATACGGTCAGTGACCTGATTGGGTACTTGATTCTTCTCAAGATTGCAATGAAATGAGTTTGCCCGTTGCGATTGCCATTTATACGGCTGTGATTCTAATTATATACCTTTTGATTAAAAGGGACGATTTTGATTTTTAGTACCTTTGTTTAAAATAACACAACAATGGCACAAATCCCCTTAGGTACCAGATTTATTGGTATTTCTGAAGAAGTAGACCTCCGTGAGCGTGGCAGTTCTATGATGAATAGAATGCAGGAGCCCTACACGATGCAAGACATCATTGATAGCGTTCCTTCTGGAACCCCTGCTCAAGTAACCAAGTCGGCTAACGGAACCACTATCGCAACGACTACGGTTCTTACCGCTAACAGCGTTAACATCATCGGAACCGCTGGAGCTGGCAACACTGCTGTAAAGCTTGCTGACCCCGAGTTTGGTTCTGTGACCCACGTGGTGAACACCAGTAGCGTTGACATCTTTGTTTTCCCGAACGACCCAGACAGCACCATCTACGGATACGCTGCTGGCACTTCTGTTCGTGTTCCCGCTGATGGTCTGATGTACACCTTCACGTGTGTGCAGAATCCAAATGTCGGTGTGTGGACGTTTACTAGCCCTGCCATTGGTAATACCGCTACGGTAACCGTTGAGTACGACATCACCTTGACCACCAACTCTTCGCAGACGACCATTACCGCACAGACCGCTGGCGGTGTTGGTTCTTCAACGAAGGTTATCTCAAACACCCCGTACGTTTGTGCCCTTGACGTTCCTGGTATGAGCACCAAGCTTATCCTGTGGGACCCGTTGTTCAACAACTACAGCGAGATTCGCGCCGTCAAGTACGACCTTCTGTCAAATATTCCTGTTGGAGACCTTAACAATGCTAATGGAAGTACCCCAGCTAGCCTTCTCGGTGTAGTCAACGATGCTGCTATTAACACCGTAGGATGTTCACTTGCTGCAGCTACTAAGAACTTCTCCGTTAGCTGTGGTGCATTCTCTGGTTCTGTCGCTCAGGGAACATTCTCTGGTTTGTACAACGCACTGTACGTTCTTGGTGGTGGCCCAACAATGAACATCTACCCGTACGTATCGCTTCCCGGTGAGCCTGGAACTACGGGAGACACCTACCAGAAGTTTTCTGTTACGTTGAATCCTGCCTTCGAGCAGCTGTTTGACGCCAACGGATACCCTGCTAAGTACTATATGCTTTCTGCATTCGCTGGTTCCAGCACTTACCCTCAGCACAGCGCCTACCCCAACGGCACTGTGTTTGAGTTCAAGGCGAAGATTACCTTTGAACTGAAAAAATAATTCCCTGAGTGTGGGAGTTGGGGGGGGCTTCGGCCCCCTTTTTTATTTATCTTTGTTTAAAATCAAATGCAATGAAAACTCTTGCTGTGTACGGAACGCTCAAAGGCGGCTACGGCAATCACTACCTTCTCCAAGACTCTGAATTCGTTGGCGAAGGAAAGACGGTAGAGAAATACCGTATGTGCATCTCTGGCGTTCCATTCGTCATACGGGGAGCACACATTGATGGAAACCACATTGATGTAGAGGTGTACAATGTCGCAGACGATGATGTTCTGTCTGTGGATATGCTCGAGGGACACCCAACGTGGTACAGGAGGGAACGCATACCCATCAAACTAGAAAGCGGAGTGGTAAAGATGTGCTGGCTGTATTTTGCAGACGAGCGATACGACGACGGAATATACTACTCCAACTATGGGCTTAAAGGACGTTGAGGTCTATAAATACAATCCTTTTGACCGCCGAGAGATACATACCGTATACAAGCGTGTAAAGAGCAGGGGGTTTGAACTTGTAGACAAGGACACTGGAGAGGTGCACGAGTTTGGCACCGATGCCGACTTCGGCTTCTTTGACCTAGATAAGAAGAAGTTCACTAAGGTTTTTGATGAGGCCATTATGCACATCAGAGACCTCAAGATAGCTGGCGTCAAGGTGCTCTGCTATCTGATGACTATTCTGGAGAAGAACAGAGACTATGTGTCTGTGGATATGGATTCCTGCAGGGAGTTCTGCGGATACAACAGCAATAAGGATGTCTACAAGGGAATCGTAGAACTTATAGAAAAGGGGTTCCTAGCTAAGAAGGTTGGGTACAACGAGTATTTCATCAACAGCAACCTTATGTTTAAGGGCGACAGAACTAAAATCTACGCTCATCGTAAAAGTAGCGAAGACTAAATCGTGGCACTGGGGCGTTTTGTCCTTTGTTTACCTCACGGTATAGCTTTCTAACTGCATTCTTACCTTTGGAAGTTAGGGTAATTCTATCTGAGTCGAGGACACGTGTCTGGCCTTCCACCTCGTAGTGAGTGCCACGGCCAGCAATAAGCTCTATGTATCCTTCTTTTTTGAGTCGCTGAAAGGCGTGCATTATGTAATACTGGGTGCATCGATAGTTTTCCTTCACCCAGTTGCGAGAAAAGAACTCAAGAGGATATAGAAACACCATAAGCTCTAGGTCTTGAGGCGTAATGTGCAGCTCATCTGCTGTTGCGAACAGATGGTTTCGGTAGAAAGTCAAGTAGTTATCTCCGACCTTCTCTGGGAAAAGCATCAGGAACGGCCTATGTAAATAGGTTACGCTCTTCAATTTTGCCATTTTCTAATGTATTATCTTTGCAAAGGTAGACCACATTATACGTATATGGCCAAGGACTTAACCGTTAATTTAGACACGTCCCAACGTGTAAACATCACCTGCAGAAAGGGTGATACGTTTACGCTGCAGGTAACTTTTGAAAACCAGCTTGGCGCTCCATTGAGCCTTACTGGGTATGTCTGGAAGATGGACGTGCGTGACGACGACGTTGCGCCAACAACTATCCTTAACGACACAAACTTTACTTATTCAGCAAACGAAAGTGGCGTATTGACTATTTCTGCTACGGCAGCTACGATGGCTGGAGTAAATGGTGGAGTATACGTTTACGACTTGCAAAGCACCAATGGTGGCTCTGTTAAGACGTGGCTTAGAGGAAGATTCAGAGTTAACGAGGACGTTACAGAATGAGCGATATTGTCATAAATAGTGGAAACACTTTAAACGTCAAAGTAACGCAGGAAGCCCCTTCCAACACTGTTGTCATACCAGTTCCCGCAACGTCACTTTCTGTAAAAGGAGTAACTGGAGGCGGAGGTGATGCCCACTACACTCACACACAATCAACCCCCGAGGCGGTATGGACTGTTACACACAACCTAAATAAGAAACCTTCGGTTGTTGTAGTAGATTCAGCGGATACCGTTGTTATGGGGGAGATTGAATATTTAACCACAAACTCTGTTCGTTTAACTTTTGTCGGAGCCTTTAGCGGCAAGGCATACTTTAACTAATCAAGATGGCTATTCAGTATCTATCATCCATAAACCTTGGCAAACTCGAGCTTCAGAATGCTCGGATTCATAACCTTGCCACCGCACCTAGCTCACCTGTAGCTGGTCAGATTTACTATGACACCACTACACTCACGATGTACTTCTATCGTGTTGACCCAGTTACTCCTGCTAATAGCGGATGGGTTGACATCAAGGGTGACATCCAAGAGGTAATCGCTGGAGACGGTCTTTCTGGCGGCGGTTCTGGCGGCTCAGTTACCCTCAATGTTGGGGCTGGAACGGGTATCACGGTAAATACTAATACCGTACAGCTTGACATCACCAACAACCGAAACATTGACCACACTGGCCTTAACGTAACGGCAGGTGATGGTTTGACTGGCGGTGGTGAATTGACCGCTGGTGTTACGCTTAACGTGGTAGCAACTACCGACTCTGGTATCGAGGTTACTGCCGATGCTATTAGATTCAAGAACTACGCTAACCTTACCCAGTACAACATCCTGATGTGGGGCCCAGGAGGTCAGTTGCAGAACGCTCCTATTATCCGCACGGTAGACCTTGAGGACAACCCGACCATCACGATTCAGGGTAACCTTATCGTTACTGGTACGACCACTAGCGTAAACTCTAACGAAGTTAACATCGGTGATAGCATCATCAAGCTAAACTCTGATGCGACTGGCACTGCAACCCAGAACGCTGGATTCGAGGTTGAGCGTGGTGATGATGCGAACGTATCGTTCATCTGGGATGAGGCCGCTGACCGCTTCTCTACCATTAACCAGAAGTTCCACGTAGGTTCTGTTGATACCATCACCCCGACCAACACCGACTTCTTCTACGTATACGACAACGCTACAGGTGAGACTGGTGAGATTAAGAAGGCTAGCGTAAACAGCGTAGCTGACCTCGTAGGTGCGCCTAAGTGGTACACGCTCGCTGACGAACAGGCTGCTGTTGTGAAGAGCGGTAACGTATTCACCATCACGCACCCGTTCGCTACCAGAGCCGTAATCGTTCAAATCCTTGACGCTACGAGCTACGAGACGGTTTACGTTGATGTCGCAAGACCCACCACGTCTACCGTTACTGTTACGTTCGCTAGCACCGTAACCAACGGAGCATACATCGCTATCCTGTCTGCCGCTAAGAGCACTGGAGACGATGTGGTGAACCAAGGACCTACTGGACCCTGATAATCTTGGGTAGTAATATCTTACTAGGGGGAGGCAATAGTCTCCCCTTTCTTTTTTGTACTTTTGCTTATACTATATTAGGCTGGTAAACTATGAAGTTTTTATCTCAGATTAACGTCAACACGGAGTACACCCTGCCGATAGTTGATGGCACTAACGGGCAGGTGTTGGCGACGGACGGCAATGGAACCGCCTATTGGGGTAGTATTAGCGCTGGTGCAACGAATCTTGATGCATTGACTGACGTAATCCTTACGTCCCCATCATCAGGCCAACTGCTTCGTTACGGCATCCCTCCAGGCTCTGGAGAGGCTCAGCCCGTATGGTACAACTTCACGCCAAACTATCTTACTCCATCTTCTTCTATTGATAATCTTGGTGATGTAACAATCACTAGTGCGGCCGCAGGTCAGGTATTGCAATGGAATGGTACTGCGTGGGTAAACGCTACTCCGTCAACGGCTGAGTACACGTCTAAGGTACAACACCTCGTTAAGTGTGGTGTTGCCGTAACTAAGGGTCAGGCGGTCTATGTTACTAGCGCTGACGGCACGAATATGATTGTCGGCCTTGCGTCTAACGCTAGTGAGGCCACATCATCTAAGGTTATCGGATTGGCCGTATCTACGGGTGCTATCAACGACCAAATCTTCGTTGTTACCGAAGGTCTAATCGCTGGCCTGAATACGTCAACCGCTAACGCTGGTGACCCTGTATGGCTCGGAACTGGAGGCAATCTAATCTTCGGACTGCTTAATAAGCCAGTGGCTCCAGCTCACTTAGTTTACTTGGGTGTCGTAACTAGAGTACAGCAGAACAACGGAGAAATCTTCGTTAACGTACAGAATGGATTTGAGTTACACGAGCTTCACGATGTGCTGATTTCATCACCATCGGCAGGACAGCTTCTGCGTAGAGACTCAGACGGCCTTTGGAAGAACTGGACCCCGAACTACCTTACATCACTACCTGTCCACAACCACGACGACAGATACTACACCGAGTCAGAGATAGCTGGCTTCTTCGGTGGTGAGGCCCCAATCGCTGGATATAATGCAACCAACTGGGACACGGCATATGGTTGGGGAGACCACGCTGCGGAAGGATATCTAACGTCATTCACAGAGTCTGATACACTATCTAGCGTTACTGGTCGTGGAAATACCACAACAACTCGCATTGGAGTATTAACCTCAACCGCAATAAACCTAGCGACCGCTGGGAATCTTGGTACGTGGATTGGCGGAATTCAAGACGGAACCACTGGTTGGTCTATATCAAACAACGGAATAGGACTTAAGGCCGATAACACCACATACTCTGGTATCGTTATGGGTACTGGAAATGGTCCAATATATTTCGGAAGAACGCTTGCTGGAGGTACTGGAACTATGGCCTCTTGGCTCGAGGTGAATAGCAGCGGTACGGCAAACTTTAAGCTTTCTAGACCGCAGCACAACGGAAGCAATCTCGCCCTTGTAACTGAAATTCCCACAAACCTAAACCAGCTCACGAACGGTCCTGGTTACATCACTGGATATACTGAGACTGATACTCTAGCTACTGTTACTGGGAGAGGAAATAGTACAACTACTGCATTATACTTTACTGGAGGAAGTGGTGAAATACCAGCCTTGCACATTCGTTCAGGCGGAAGTAGCTGGTCTGAGGGATTGGCAATACATCCATCTACAAATAGTGGGTACGCTTTATCATTCTATAGAACTAGAGCCGCATATACTGACCAAACAAATACTTGGGCAATCGGTAATCTGGGTGATTCAAATGCATTAAATCACTTTGGATTATTAAGAAAGGGTCTTACTGGTGGCATTGCCGACCGCTCTGGAGATGCAATCTTTACCATTAACCCAACTGGAACATTCAAGTTTGGATTTAACCCATACGTTGGCGGTAATGTCATTTGGCACGCTGGCAATGATGGAGATGGTTCTGGCCTTGACGCAGATAGTGTAGATGGAGTACACGCCTCAAACATTGTTTGGGGAAATGCTAGGGGGACTAATGATTCGGTAACTACTGATGCTGACGGCTTAGACAAGACTGGTTTTTATACTTCTAGTGGATTCGTAACCAGACCAGATGGTGTAGCAAACTGGATGTATATCCAGCACATCAAGCTCTATAACGATAATTCTCAATATCAAAAGCAAATTGGCTACGACACGTACGATGACAGTATGTGGGTTAGAACAAAGAATGCAAACACTTGGAGTTCCTGGAAGGCCATTATCACTAGTGATAACATTGGTTCTCAATCGGTAGCTTACGCAGGCGAGGCTGGGTCTGTAGTAAACCAAGGAGGACAGCTTCTCCGTTTTGACAATAGAACAATTTCTCCGTCAGAGACTAGTGCTGGATACTTACAGTTCGGATTTACTTCTTGGACGAATAACAACGCTGCTCCGTATGCGGATTATCTTCATATGCGCTCTTACACGGATAGCTCTGGTGGCTCAGACAATCTTGTTATGTTCAAGAAGTCTGGTATTGGAATGCGTATCTGGCAGCAAAGCTGGGGCTCTAGCACCGCATACTCATCATACGCTGACGTTTGGACAACCGAGAACTTTAGCCAGACAAACGTAAATAACTGGAATACAGCCTACGGATGGGGTAATCACGCAGATGCTGGATACCTAACTGAATACTCATACACGGAGACCGACACTCTGGCCACCGTAACCAGTAGGGGAGGCTCCACTGGAAGTGCTGTCGTTATGTACGGCAAGGTTACTTTGGGTAATAATACTTCTGGTACATATAATGGAAACACTAACGGACTTACGCTAAACAGCACCGCCGAGATTAGAAGCACTGGTGTTCAGAACCCACCCGCACTAACCTGGCACTACGAGGGCCTAGCTACTCGCCACCTATTGATGACTAGCGCTGGAGCTATGAACTTCGTGTCTCCGTCCAACGAGGCAAGCGGTGTGGCTGTGCTTCAGGTTAACGGTAACACGGTATGGCACGCTGGTAACTTAAACCCATCTGGTTTTGTAGCAACGTCTGGGGCTGAATTCACTGGTCCTGTAATCGTAAACGTAGGCGACGTAGCGGTCGATACTATGGCGTTCAAGGTAGCTGGACCTTCCGACTACGACTCTCTAACCATCGGAATGAGAGGAACCCCAGATTACGACTCATACATCGCATCATTCGGAAACGATATCCACTTCTATTCTGGTAAGGGAGTAACCTCAGAGAACCACAGCTTCTTCTGGTACACGAGTAAGGCTGGCTCTGGTCAGCACGCCGTGGTAGCTATGACGCTAGACCACCTGCAGAATCTAACCATCGGTGGGACCTACACGGAAAACTCATCTATCCGATACAAGGACAACATCACACCGCTAGAATCTGTATCTAGTAAGGTTGAGAAGCTAGAGGCTGTCACGTACACCAAGAAGGGAGACGAACTCGTACAGCTCGGTCTCATCGCAGAATCAGTATCTGAGCTGTTCCCAGAGATAGTCAAGTATGACGAAGAGGGAAGGCCAGACGGCGTAAGCTACACCCGCCTAAGCGTAATTTTGCTGAAGGCTGTGCAAGAATTAACGGAACGAGTAAACAAGCTAGAAAACAAGTAATATGGCAAATCTTTTAAGTACCGCTGTAAACGGTAGGGTTGTAGTTGGCGGAAATTTTAGCAATAACCCATATAGTTCAGTTGCTTCAACCAGATTGCATTTTGGCGGAGGAGATTCTGATGCTAACCAAAACTACTATATAGGGACAAACCTAAATGACTACGGAGGCAACTATACTAAATTAGACTTACGTTGGCATACTGGTATACGTATGGGTGCTCAGCCAGGATATGGTGGTATTCGTTTTTATGACACAGAAGACTTAGGTACTCTTATTTTTTCAGTTGGAACTGGTGATGCTAATGTTCGTATAACTAATACATTGATATTCTCATCATCTAACTCAACGATGATTAGCAATGGGTCAATGACTGATGCTATTGGATATAACACTAGTTACGGAACATACATTGGTTCAACCGTTGGCGGTACATATTACATTTACGGGAATGGCAGATTCTATGATAACGGCACCATCAGAACTCTTATCCACTCTGGCAACATTGGGAGTCAGTCTGTAAGTTATGCAACTACAGCTAACGTAGCTAATTTCTTTGGAGGATTTACGGCCTATGGACTAGTCGAGGAAGCTCGTGGTGTTCACTCTGCGAGTGATTTCCCAAATGGAACACTTGTTACCACAGATATTGCATCGAATGAGTGGGCTGGAGATTCATTTGTTATGGAGGTTTCAGGTAAGAGCTATGGTTCTGGAACTCCGTTCAAGCTTGCAATGGAGGGCTATTTATACGCTAATACTATTATCAACGTATCTGCTATGTCGTATGGTTCATACTTTCCTGCTCCAGTGAAGGTAATGAATCTTGATGGTACCCTTGCGTTCTGGTGGCCTCGTGGCTCATATTGGAACTCATTCGAAGTCCACGTTAGAGTTGCTGGTGGAGAATCTTGGAATCGTGTGACAGGAATAAGTGATTCCGTAGACCCAGCATCAGCAACTAAAAAGATTTCTATTACTCCTATTCAGGTATTGCATACAAACAATGCTGGATATGCGTATAATATGAATCAGAATGTTAGAACCGATTCTGGTCCTACGTTTGCTAATGTATATACCTCTGGATGGTTTAGGAACTACGGAGTACAGGGGATGTACAATGAGTCATACGGAACTCACTTCTATTCTAGCACTGGCGCTGCTTGGAACATTACTGGTAGTGGAGGAAATATAGAATTACGATTTCGGAGCAATCACGAGTCAACTATTCGTGGTTATGTCTATGCTGATACTAGTAATCAAATTGGCTTCCTAAACAATGGAGGTGGTTGGACATTAAGAACAAATTCTAGCAATAATGCATTTGTTCACGGTGTAGAGCTCACAATAAACGCTGATGGCGCTAGTTACTCAAACATCATTATGAATGATGGTGATGAAGGTAATCGTGTTATTCACTGCAACTCAAACAGAATCGGATTCTTGACTCAAGGAGGAGGCTGGGGTTCTTGGTGCAGCGATGATGGCTCTTGGAATACAGCTGGCGGATTACTAGTTGCTGGAAACACAACTTGGTTTACTGGAAGCGGTGGTCAAATAGCGCTTGAGAACATTGGCGATTTTGCTCGTTTTGCATTTAACGGTCTTGATTTTTACGACTGGCAGTATGGGATATCTATGACTATCAGCGGCGGTGATGTAACTGCTAACAATTCATTTAGGGCCCCAATCTTCTACGATTCTCAGGATACTGGATATTTTGTTGACCCAAACTCAACATCAAATCTTAATACTGTAAATGCTATAAACTTTAGACCAAGTAATGCTATTTACTTTGGTGGAGGAAACAACTATTTTAACTGGACAAATAGTAGGATTTATTCAAACGTAGGGATTCAGTCTGCGTCTGATATGCTTTCCCCAATCTTCTACGATTCTCAGGATACCACATACTACCTAGACCCTAATAGCACTGGAACATCGCTTAACATCGCTGGGTCTGTTTCTGCACGGACATACAACAAGCCAGGTATGTTGCTTTATTCATCTGGAACATCATCATCTGGTGCAGCTCTTGGTATGCAGCAGGTTACTGGCGAGGGATGGACTGGTATATTCGTTGACTTTGAACCATACACTGGTTGGGGTTTATATCACGATAACCCAAATAACTTCTTTTGTATTACGGCAGAGGACTCCACTAATTCGCTTCGTTCGTTTACAGTTCCATCAAGAAACAGTGGAGACAGAACTGCTTACGAAAAAATTCGTTTTGACCAGAATAACGGTAGAATAACAAATTTTGCTTGGACGACAAACGGTAGAAACTACTCCAATGAATGGATTGAGTTTGGTAATTACACTGGTCTTTACTCTCCATTAAACGGAGCTCATTTCTATCCAAATAATGGAACATTTGGTTCCTGGAGAGTCGCTGGCTCTAGGAATGGATACGCTGGTCTTGAGTTTGATTCTAGCAATGGCCCGGTAGTGTTGATGGTCAACACAAGCTCTAATTTGACTGGATTCCATAACAACTCGTATGGTTGGCAATTTAGATGGGACAACGGAACTTTATACTGTCATAAAAATACTTACGGAGGAGGAACCGCTGCCACTGTTTTAGACTCATCTAACTACTCATCTTGGGCCATAGCAAGGAGCGGTGATGCGATTGACAACATTATTTACTTTAGGACAAACCAAGGCGATTACCTGGGGTCTTTAACCAGCGCCAAGCTTCAAGTATACAATGATAACAATCAGTCAGCGTTTATGTCATTCCACAGAAGTGGACAATACGCTGTAAACTTTGGTTTAGACAGAGATAACGTAATGCGTATCGGTGGTTGGAGTGCCTCAGCAAACAGATGGGAACTTGATATGAGTGGCAACAATACTGTTGCTGGTTCTTTTCGTGCCCCAATCTTCTACGACTCTGAGAATACTGCATACTATTTAGACCCTAATGGTAATAGCGTATTAACTACCGCAACATTCACCACAAATGGGTCTTCTACCATAACACTTACGTCAGCTGGAACAAACGCTTCTATGATAAAAGCTGGCGCTGGTGATGAGTTGTATCTCGGAGGGAACGACACTTGGCAGATGAGATTCAATGGTGGCAATGTCTTAATGGATAATGGTGGATATCTGCAAAATAATCAATCTCTACGTGCCCCAATCTTCTACGACTCTGAGAATACTGCATACTATTTAGACCCTGCTGGAACATCTAGGCTCGGCGGCTTAATGTTGGAGGCTAATCTTTCGACTGGAAGAGGCTCTTATGGGTCTTCAACCGCTAACTTAATTCTTCTTTCTGAAGGCACATACGGAAGAGCAACTATTGATTTTAGAAGTGGAGTAAACTATCCATCTGATGGTGCTCAGATATATTACGAAACGGCAACAAACCTATCAAGTGGAGAGACCTCAAGATTAGTCATTAGGACAGAGAATGATGCTGATGATTCTATCTTAATCAGGGGTGGATTCATTGAGTTAAACACTACAACCGTTGATGGCGGAAGCTCTAGTCCTGGCGTTAGAACTCAATACAATGGTAACAATAGGTTATTGACGTATAGTGACCATACCGCTGAGACCAATTCATTCAACGCTCCTCAGTTTCTTGTAAACGGACACTCTGACAATACCAAGGGATATCGTATTCATAACACTAGCGGTTCATCCGTTAGTGCGATGTTTACGAACTCATCCAATGCCCTCGTTATTGCGGCAGGTGCACTTGACCAAATCAACCTC
>Ga0315902_10005527_pt1 | contig 17803 bp, 16 predicted proteins | sample LakEriMetagenome_9_FD_203523 | JGI IMG/M metagenome (GOLD analysis project Ga0315902, IMG submission 203523) | Freshwater fungal communities from buoy surface, Lake Erie, Ohio, United States - Buoy 12 MA117 | ecosystem: Environmental > Aquatic > Freshwater > Lake > Lake biofilm | place: USA... | reverse complement strand
CGCCCGCATTCTGGGCGACCCCTCAGAGGCCGAGGATGTGGCGCAGGAGTCCCTGATCCGAGCCTGGCGCCAGGCGCCCGTCTGGCGGTTCGGGGAAGCCAGGTTCGACACCTGGTTGCACAGGGTGGCCGTCAACCTCTGCCGCGACCGACTGCGCCGTCGACGTCCGGGCGACGCCGCCGACCTCGACGCCCTCGTGGATCCCGGCCCTGCGCCGGACCGGGGTCTGGAGGCCCGGGACGTCGGCGACCGGGTCGCCGCCGCCATGGCGACCCTGCCGCCCCGCCAGCGCGAGGCCGTGGTGCTGTGCCACTACCAGGACCTCGGCAATATCGAGGCCGCCCAGGTCCTTGGCGTCAGCGTCGAGGCGCTGGAGAGCCTGCTCTCCCGGGGTCGCCGCGCCCTGCGCGCCGCCCTGTCGGACCTGGTTCCATGACGGTCGGCCGCGCACCCCTGGAGGCCGGGCGGTTCCGCGACCTCGCCGAGGCCTACGGCGGCGATCTCTCGCGCTGGCCGGAGGCCGAGCGGGCTTCCGCCGAAGCCTGGCTGGCCGGCAATCCCCGGGACGGCGCCGCCGTGCTGGAAGCCGCCCGCGCCCTCGACGACCTCCTGGGGGCCTGGAGGACACCCGAGCCTGCGGAGGCCCTTCGCAACAGGGTGCTCATCCCGGCGCCCGCCCAGGTGCGCCACGCCCGTCGCCGCGCCTTTGTTCTGACCCTCGGCGGCGGCGCCGGCCTTGCAGCCGCCTGCCTCGCGGGGATCCTCGTCGCGCCCGTTCTTCTTTCCACGCCCACTGCCGGTCCCGCGCCCTTGCCCTCTCCCCGGATCGAGGAGGCGGCGTCTTCCGCCGCCTCAAACCAGACGGATGAGGTCCTCGCCGAGGTGCTTGCGGACTGGGAGCCGCCCCTTGCGGATCCAGAGGCGGACGTCGGCGCTTGAGAATCTCCCTCCTGCCGACGGCGCTCTTCCTGTCCCTCGCCCTCAATCTCTTCCTGGTCGGCGTGATCGCCGGGACCTGGCGCGAGATGCGCGGGCCGCCGGCGGCAGCGACCGCGCCGGTTGCTGAGGGAACAGAAGCGCCCCCGCCTCCCGTCCTCCCCGGGAACCCGGTCCCGCAGGGCCGAGAGGAACCGGACCCGCCGGTCACGCCGCCTCCGTCCTCAGGCGCGCGCCAGCCCGCGCCCCCGCCACCGCTCTCCGAGGTCACCGCGCCGGCGCCCCGGCCCGTCGAGACTGCGAGCCGCCCCCCGGAGCGCCGGGTCCTGGCTCATGAGGACTTTCGCGCCTTCCCGCCGCCACCGACCGTCGGCCCTCCACGTCCTCCCGCCGGCAATCCCCTGATGATCGTCATCCGTGACCTTCCGGAAGGCGAGGGGATGGCCCTTCGGGCCCTTCTCCGGCTCGAGAGCGAGGCGGTCAGGAATGATCTTGTCCGGGCGCGTCGCGAGCGCGCCGCCGCCTGGCGCGCCCTGGCGCGGGGCGAGGTGAGCGAGGCCGAGGCCGCCCGTCGGCTGGACATGGCCTACCGCCGCGAGCTGGCCGCCCGGAGCCGGGTCGAGAGCGCGGTTGCGGAATGGGCCCTTCGCCAGTCTCCGGAGGTGCGGGCCCGGGTGGGCGAGGCCCTGGCCAGGGACGCTCTGCCCCGCGGCCGCCAACCGGTCAGGCCAGACCGACCCGAGGATCGTCCGTCTCCGGGCCCCGAGGGGGCGGCAGGAGGAAGCTGACCCGGGTCCCTTGGCCGGGAGCGCTTTCTATGGTCAGGTTGGAGCCGTGCATTTCCACAAAGGCCTTCGACAGGGCCAGCCCCAGGCCAGTGCCCTGCGTGGTCTTTGAATGCTGGCTCTCGACCTGTTCGAACGGCGCCGCAAGACGCGGCAGGTCGTCGGGGTCGATGCCGATGCCGGTGTCCTGGACCGTCAGGCGCACACCGCCCGCCTCCCCGCGCGCGCGCACCGAGACCCGTCCGCCGGCCGGCGTGAACTTCAGCGCGTTGGACAGGAGGTTGAGCAGGATCTGCTTCACCGCCCGGGCGTCGGCCTCCACCTCGGGAAGGTCTTCACCGATGTCGGCGATCAGCATGAGGCCTGCGGTGTCCGCTCGGTTCCGCACCAGGCGGAGGGCCTCCTCCGCGAGGGCCCCGACGTCGAGAGGCTCCCGGTACAGGATCATCTTGCCCGCCTCGATCTTTGACATGTCGAGCACGTCGTTGATCAGCGCCAGCAAGTGCTGCCCGGAGGCCAGGATGTCGTTGACGTAACCCTTGTAGGGCGTCGCGCCCAGTGGGCCGAAGAGTTCCTGGGTCATGATCTCCGAGAAGCCGATGATGGAGTTCAGCGGCGTGCGCAGCTCATGGCTCATATTGGCCAGGAACTCGCTCTTGGCCCGGTTGGCCTCGACGGCCCTCAGCTTCTCGGTCTCGTACTTCCGCGCCAGGTCAGACAACTGGATCTGGCTGCCCTCCAGCCGGCTGATGGCGTCGCGGAGGGTTTCCTCGTCCCGGCTCCGCTCGGCTTCGCGGAGCTTCAGGGCGGTGATATCCACTGCGGTCATCACCAGTCCACCGGAGGGGGTGCGGCGTTCGTGGGTCTGGGCCCAGCGTCCGTCCCGGAACTCGATCTCGCGGACGCCGGCGGCGGCGGCGTCCGGCTTGAGGGACTGGCGGATGGCTTGGCGCGTCAGCCGGGCGAACTCGGCGTGCGGTGAGTCCGCCTGCAGGGCCTCGGCCTCGAAGCCGAACATCCGGGCGAAGGCGGGATTGGCGGCCACCAGCCGGCCCTGGGCGTCCCAGCAGGCGAAGGCGGAGGCCATGACCTGCAGGGCCTCGATCAGGGACTCCGGCGGCGCCTCGCCGGATGGCGTCTCCTGGGGCGTCCGGTTCCTTGCGCCGCGCCGCCCAAGCCAGAGACCGCCGACGCCGGTCAGGGCGCCCAGGGGCGCGGCCATCATCAACACCCCGCTCCAGGCCGGCGCGGCGTCACGAAAGGCGAGGGCAAGACCCGCCGACAGGGCGGAGGCGGAGAGGCCCGCAAGAATCAGGGATGCAGGGGCCCCGCCGCTGAGCAGGGCTGACCGCTCCGTCCGTCCGAAATCGCTGACTGCAGACACCTCTGGGGCTCCCCGGTCAGACGGCCCCTTCGCCGCCCCGACTCACGTCTTCACCACGAAGAAGGTGAACAGAGTCCCAACATTCCGGGCGCCGGCGTCGGATTTCAGCCCTCCAGGGCCCGCCCGACCAGTTCCAGGACATTCCGCGAAAGCCCGGGGGCGGCGGCGATCCGCTCCAGTTCGGCCTTCATCTTCGCCCCAAGGTCAGGCCGATACCGGCGCCAGGATCCCAGCGGCTCCACCAGCCGGGCCGCCGTCATGGGGTTGTAGCGGTCCACCGACAGGATCTGGTCGGCCAGGAAGCGGTAGCCTGATCCGTCCTCGGCATGGAACCGGGCGGGATTGGCCGTGGCGAAGGTCGCCACCAAGGCCCGGAGCCGGTTCGGGGTCTGCGGATCAAAGTCCGGGTGGCTGGTCAGGGCGATCACCCGCTCCAGGGCTTCGGGTGCGGGATCCCGGGCCTGAAGGGCGAACCACTTGTCGATCACCAGGGGCTCGTCCTTCCAGCGGGCGTGGAAGTCCGAAAGGGCCGTGGCGAAGGCCGCTCCGCCGAGGGTCATGAGGGCGTTCAGGCCGCCCATGGCGTCGGTCATGTTCCCGGCCGCGCGGTAATGGCCCTCGGCAAGGTCCCGGGTCTCGGCGCGCGGACTGGCGGCCAGCAGCTCCAGGGCCGCATTGCGCAGGGCGCGCCGCCCGGCGCTGGCGGCGTCCGGCGAGAAGTCGCCGCCGTCCTGCAGGCCCAGATGCAGGCGCTTCAGGTTGTCTTCCAGGTGAACGGCAAGACGCAGGCGCAGGGCCTGTCGGGCTTCATGGATCGCCGACGGATCGGCGGGTGGCCGGGCGACCGCGAGGTCAGACTCCGTCGGCAAGGCCAGCAGAAGGGCCTTGAAGGCCGGCTCCGAGGCCTGGTCATTGAGCGCCCGGCCCATGGCCTCGGCGAACCGCTCCTCGCCCACCTCGTCCGGTGCGCCGCCGGCCCTGGCCAGGATGAGGTCGCGGGCCACCTCCTGGCCGGCCTCCCAGCGGTTGAACAGGTCGGCGTCGCCGGCCAGCTGGACATAGCGGTCGCCAGGCCTGGCGTCGGAGGACAGCTCCACCGGCGCCGAGAAGCCCCGCAGGGCCGACACCACCGGCCGCGAGGTCACCCCGGACAGGGTGAAGCGCGTCTCCTCGCCCTCCAGCACCACCAGGGTCTCGTCCAGGGCCTCGCCGTCGCGGGCGAAGGCCATCGTCCGGCCCTCGGCGTCCAGAAGGCCCAGGCGGACGGGAACGGGCAGGGCGCGCTTGTCGGCCTGGCCCGGGGTGGCCGGCGTCCTCTGGGTCAGGGTGATCTCCAGCTCGCCCGTCTCCGGCGTCCATCTCGAAGCCAGCCGCACCCGCGGGGTGCCCGCCTGCTCGTACCAGGCGAAGAAGGCGGAAAGGTCCCGGCCCGAGACTTCGGCGAAGCAGGCGATGAAGGCCTCCACCGTGGTGGCGTGGCCATCCCAGCGCTCGAAATAGAGGTCCATCCCCTTCCGGAAGGTCTCGGCCCCGATCAGGGCCTTGAGCATCCGGATCACCTCGGCGCCCTTCTCGTAGATGGTCGCCGTGTAGAAGTTGTCGATCTTCAGGTAGCTGGACGGGCGGACCGGGTGGGCCAGCGGCCCCTGGTCCTCGGCGAACTGCCGGGCCCTCAGGGCCTTCACGTCCTTGATCCTCTGCACCGCCTCGCCGCGCATGTCAGCCGAGAAAGCCTGGTCGCGGAAGACGGTCAGGCCCTCCTTCAGGCAAAGCTGGAACCAGTCCCGGCAGGTGATCCGGTTGCCGGTCCAGTTGTGGAAGTACTCGTGCGCCACCACGCTCTCGATGCGCTCGTAGTCCAGGTCCGTCGCCGTTTCGGGGTCCGCCAGCAGCAGGGACGAATTGAAGATGTTGAGGCCCTTGTTCTCCATGGCCCCGAAGTTGAAGTCGCGCACGGCGACGATCATGAAGAGGTTCAGGTCGTACTCGCGGCCAAAGGCCTCCTCGTCCCAGCGCATGGACCGCTTCAGGGCGTCCATGGCGTAGGCCGCCCGGGCCGCCATGCCCGGATCCACATAGACCTTCAGCTCCACCTTCCGGCCGCTGGCGGTGACGAAGCTGTCAGCCAGCTCGTCCAGTTCGCCGGCCACCAGGGCGAAGAGGTAGCAGGGCTTGGGGAAGGGGTCGTTCCAGACCGCATAGCGCCGTCCGTCGGTTCCTCGCCCGGTCTCCACCAGGTTGCCGTTGGACAACAGGCGCGGCCAGGCGTCGTCCGCCGTCATGCGGACAGTGAACCGGGCCAGGACGTCCGGCCGGTCGGGATACCAGGTGATCGTGCGGAACCCTTCGGCCTCGCACTGGGTGCAGAACCGGCCTCCCGACATGTAGAGCCCCTCCAGGGCCTTGTTGGCCGCCGGGTTGATCTCGACCTCGGTCTCCAGGACGAAGGCGTCGGGAACCCCGGGGATTGTCAGGCTGTGGGCGTCCTCGGTGAACTCGCCCGCCGCCAGGATCCGCCCGTCCACCGCTACCGACAGGGTCTTCAGCCGCTCCCCGTCCAGCCGCAGGGGCGCCCCGGCCTCGCCGTTTCGCCGCAAGGTCAGCCGGGCCTTCACCCGGGTGGCTTCCGGCTGCAGGTCGAAGTCCAGGTGAACCTCGTCCACGAGGAAGTCGGGCGGCCGATAGTCGGTCAGGCGGATCGGGGCGGGGGTTTCTGTGCGCATGCCTCCGATTTAGGCCATCCAGGCGGCCGGGGGGAGGGGCGCGGCGCAAGGAAAGACTCGCCATCCGCGGCCTTTGCACCCGAAATGCCTCCGACCCGGAAAGGATGCAGACTCCATGATCAAGCTGACCTTCGCCCTCGTCCGCCTGCCGCACCTGACCCGCGAGCAGTTCCAGGACTACTGGCTACATACCCACGGGCCCCTGGTGGCCAGCGTGAAGGACGTCCTGCGCATCCGCCGCTATGTCCAGCTGCACTCCATGGAAGAGACGGTCAGCGACGGCATCCGAGCGTCCCGCAACGCCCCGCCCCAGTTCGATGGGGTGGCCCAGCTCTGGTACGACAGCCTGGAGGATCTCGCGGCCCTGGCCGGCGACCCCGCCGCCCGTGAGGCCGGCCGCCTGCTATTGGAGGACGAACGAAAGTTCATCGACCTGCCGAAGAGCCCCCTCTGGTGGGGCGAGGAGAAGGTCATCGTCGGCGGGTGAGTTGAACTTTGATCCATCGCAAACATTCTCCGTGAATTCGGCGCCATGATCAGGTCTAGGAAAACGCCTTCCCTCGGCTGATATCTCGGCGCGCCATGGAGAGGTATATGCTTTATACAATTGCAGTAATCTTGATTGTACTTTGGCTTGTCGGTGTTGTCTCGGCATACACACTGGGCGGTTTCATTCATATTCTGCTGGTCATCGCCGTTATTTTGATTCTGCTTCGCGTCATACAGAATAGACGGGTCTGACGGGCCAGGGCCGCCGGAAGACGAACCAGACGATCAGCCCGCCGCCAGGCAAGGGGTCTGCGGAACCGCCGTTGACCCCCTCCGGCCCACTGCGCGGTCCACTCCCCCTTGGGGGGAGGAATTTGGGAACCCATTGCTCCCCCAAGGGGGAGCTGTCAGCGAAGCTGACTGAGGGGGTCAACGACGGTTCGGCTTTCACCCGTTCGCCGGCGGCCCCTCCAACCAGGCCTTGAGAATCGCCACGACCTGATCGCCGGGATTGTAGCCTCGAGTGACGACGCCGTAGGTCCCCTCAGGCCCCGGGCCGGCCACCAGGGTGGGGAAGCCCGTCACGCCAGCGCGCTGGGAGACGCCATAGTCGGCCCAGGTCTCGTGTTTCAGATCATCGGTCTCGAAGTCCGCCAGGAAGGCGTCGGGCGCCACGCCGTAGTCGGCGGCCAGCTCGGCCAGCACCGCGGGTCGGGTGATGTTGCGGTCCTCGGCGTAGAAGGCCCTCTGCAGGCGGCCCAGGTAGGCGATGGCGCCCTCGGGGTTGTCGCGCCGCACCCGCACCACGGCCCGGGCGGCGGGGTCGGTGTCATAGAGGAAGCCAGGCTCATCGAGCACGGCGCCGCCGAAGGGCAGGCCGGTGGCCTCGGTGATGTGGGTCCAGTGGCCGCGCAGGCTATCCCTGGCCTCCGGGGTCATGGCGGTCTCGGTCCCGGGGCGCAGGCCGCCCATCACCAGCCGCACTGGCAGGGCCCGGCCGAAGGCGCGGCGGATGTCCTCCATCACCGGCGAGAAGCCGTAGCACCAGGAGCACATGGGGTCGGCGAAGTAGATCAGGTGCGGTGCGGTCATGGCGGGCCTCCGGGGAGAAGAGGGGCAGCCTACACCCGGCCCAGACCCGCGGCTATTGCGCGCCAGGCGACTCCCGCAGGGCGGGAGGACCGTCCGGGGCGGGGGCCTCGAAGGGCGCCTCCGGTAAGGCCTCTGCAGGAGGCTCAGGCGCAGGGACGGGGGTCGTCGCCGGGTCTGCCAGGGGGGGTGTCCCGGCCTCGGCGCTGACGGCGGGGGCGTCAGCGGGGGGTGCGCCGGCGTCGCCCGAAGGCTGCGGCAGGGGCGCCGGCGCCACCTCCGCGGCCTCGGGAGCGGGTGGGGGGATCATCTCCGCGGCCGGGTCGAAGGCGGCGCCCAGGAGGGCGGCGTTGAGGGTCAGCCGCTCGGCGGCGGCGGGGCAGGCCTTGGGCAGGGTCCAGCCCATCCACTGCTGGGCCACCGACCGCGTGGGCAGGTTGGCGGCGGGGGCCCAGACGGCGCGGCCCTTCGCGATGGCGGCCTCGCCCCTCGGGCGCAGCGCGGACAGGCTCGCCTTCTCTGCGGTCTGGAGGGCCTTGGTGAAGGCCGCAAGATGGAGGCGTCCCTGGGCCTGCTGGTCGGCATAGACCTTGAGATCATCCTCCAGGGAGGAGCCGGGACGCCGGTAGGTGGACTCGATCCGGGTCACGTCCGGCATGACCCGGTCATGCTGGGCGAGATAGCCTTCGAGGACGCCCAGGCACCAGCCCACCAGTCCATAGTCCTCCGTTGGCGCGCCAGTCGGCAGGGCTGGCGCCTCCGGCGGTGAAGGCGGCGGGGCCGGTTCGGCCGGGAGCGCGGGCTCTGCGGTCGCCATGGGCGCATCGGCCCCGGCCGGCGGGGCGGCGGGCTCCTGGGCGACCAGAAGGAAGGCGAGGGCGAGGGTGAGGGCGATCATGCCGTGGGGCTAGTCTTTGAATCCGGCGGGTCTGTGGCGGCCGGCGGCCCGTAGCCGCCGCCGCCGGGCGTGTCGATCTCTATGGCCTCACCGGCTGCCACAGTCACCGAGAAACAGCCCTCGAGTGGCAGGACCGACCCGTCGGCGCGGATGAGGCGCTGGGCGCCGGGAAGGGCGGGACCGCCTCCCGCAAGGCCCTGCGGGGCGAACGCGCGACGGGTGGACAGGAGGGCCGCCTCAAGCGGGGCCAGGAAAAGCACCCGCCGTCGCACCCCATCGCCGCCGCGGAAGGCGCCGTCGCCGCCAGAATCCTTGCGGATCTCAAAGGCTTCCAACCGGACCGGAAAGCGGCGCTCCAGGATCTCCGGGTCGGTGAGGCGCGAGTTGGTCATGTGGGTGTGGACGCCGCTGGCGCCCGGGCCGCGGGCCGAGGCGCCGGCCCCGCCGCAGAGGGTCTCGTAGTACTGGCGGTCCTCATCCCCGAAGGTGAAGTTGTTCATGCTGCCCTGGGCGTTGGCCATGACCCCGAGGGCGGCATAGAGGGCGTCGACCACGTGCTGGCTGGTCTCGACATTGCCCGCCACGACCGCCGCGGGCGGCGTCGGGGCCAGAAGCGAGCCCGGACGGGTGCGAACCCTCAGGGGCTCCAGGCAGCCGGCGTTCAGCGGGATGTCGTCGTCCACCAGGGTGCGGAAGACATAGAGGACGGCGGCGTCGACGATGGCCGAAGGGGCGTTGAAGTTCGACGCCAACTGATCGGACGAACCTGTGAAGTCGATCTCGGCGCCCTGCCGGTCCGGGTCCAGCCTGAGGCGGACGGCGATCTCGCCCCCCCCGTCCATGGGGACCTTCGCCTCACCATCCGACAGCCGGTCCAGGGCCCGGCGCACGGCGCTGGCGGCGTTGTCCTGGACAAAGCCCATATAGCGGGCGACGACCTCGGCGCCCTGGTCGCGGATCATGGCCGCCAGGGCGTCGGCCCCCGCCTGGCAGGCGGCGAGCTGGGCCTTCAGGTCGGCCAGGTTGCGGTCCGGCGCCCGGCAGGGCCAGAGGCCGGCCAGCAGGGCCTGGCGGACTTCCGCCTCCAGGAAGATCCCGTCCCGCATGATGGGCAGGGCGTCCAGCAAGACACCTTCATCTTCAAGGGTTTGCGAGAAGGGCGGCATGGAACCGGGCTGGATTCCGCCGACGTCGGCATGGTGTCCGCGCGCCGCCACATACAGCTCCGCCGGCCCCTCGGATTCCGGCCGGGTGAAGACCGGCATGACGACGGTGATGTCTGGCAGGTGGGTGCCGCCGGCATAGGGATTGTTCAGGGCGAAGGCCTCGCCGGGGCGCACCGTCCCGCGTCGCTCCCGCACCGCCCGGACCGAGGCCCCCATGGAGCCCAGGTGCACGGGCATGTGCGGGGCGTTGGCGACGAGGCCGCCGTCGGCATCGAAGAGGGCGCAGGAAAAGTCGAGCCTTTCCTTGATGTTGACCGAATGCGCCGTGCGCTCCAGTGCCGCTCCCATGGCCTCGGCCACCCCCATGAAGCGACGATTGAAGAGCTCCAGGGTGACGGGGTCCGGGCGGTCCAGGCTGACGGTCCGGGCGCCGGCGCCGGCGACCTGGACCAGACGGATCAGGCCGTCGGCCTCGCCCTGCGCCCGCCAGCCGGGCAGGACGGCGATCTGGGTGTCGTCGCGCACGATGAGGGCCGGACCCTCGATTCCGGCGAGGCCCCTCGCCTCCACGACCGGAGCCTGAACGGTGACCGATCGGCAGGTCATCTGCATGACGGTCGGCGTCACGGCGGACTTCGGCGCGGCGTCGCCGGCGCGCGTCTGCAGGGGGGAGGGCCCGCCCACGGGCTCGACCGCCTCCACCTCGACCCGGGCGATCAGCAGGGTTCGGTCCGGCTCGACGAAGCCGAAGAGTCGCCTGTGAGCCGCCTCGAAGGCCTGCCGGACTTCAGCCTGCGGACCCGGCGCGACCGCCAGGACGGCGTCGGCGCCGTCGTAGCGAAGACCGAGCCGGACCTCCGCCACGCCGCCAGCGACTCCCTGGACGAGGAGGCCGCCTAGGGCCTCGGCGCGGAGCTGGCCCGCGAGCGTCTTGGCGGCCGCCAGTCCCGCCTCGTCGAGGGCCGCCTCCAGGCCCGCCTGGCGAAGGACGGTGGGCCGGGCCTGGCCCATGCCCCAGGCTGACAGGACGCTGCCCTGCCCCGGACAGAGGACCTCACGGATTCCCAGGGCCTCGGCCACGTCGCACGCGACCTGGCCGGCCGCGCCTCCGAAGGCGACGAGGGCATGGTCCCGGGGGTCGAAGCCCCTCTCCGTCGAGATACGCCGCACGGCCTGCGCGGTCTGTTCGACGGCCACCGCCAGGAAGCCTTCGGCCGCCGCCTCCGGCCCGGCCAGACCCATCCGGGCGGCCAGGTCCGCGAGCGCCGCCCGCGCGGCCACGGCGTTAAGGGGGGCGTCGCCCCTGGGCCCGAACACGGCCGGGAAGCGCGCCGGGTCCAGCCGGCCGAGCACCAGGTTGGCGTCCGTCACCGTCGCCGGCCCGCCGCGCCCATAGGCCGCTGGCCCGGGGTCTGCCCCGGCGCTGGCCGGCCCCGCCCGCGCCCGGTCACCGTCGAAGTGGAGGATGGAGCCGCCGCCCGCCGCCACGGTCTCGACGTCGACCATGGGCGCCCGCAGCCGCACCCCGGCCACCAGGGCGGTCTCTCGCCGCTCCAGGACGCCGGCGAAGCGGCAGACATCGGTGGAGGTGCCGCCCATGTCGAAGCCGAGGACCGCCTTCGCCCCCGCCGCCCGGGCCACGGCGGCGACGCCGGAGACGCCCCCGGCGGGCCCGGAGAGCACGGCGTCCCGCCCGCGGAAGGCTTCGGCGCGGACGAGGCCTCCGGCCGAGGTCATGAACCAGAGGGGCGCCCCGCCCACCGCCGCCTGGACCCGGTCCACATAGGCGCCCAGAACGGGGGTGAGGCAGGCGTCAGCCACCGTCGTCTCGGCCCGGGGCAGGAAGCGGGGCAGGGGCGAGACCTCGTGCGACAGGGCGACAAAGGGGACGCCGGCCTCCCGCGCCAGCCGCCCGGCCAGCTGCTCGTGGGTCGGGTTGAGGTCGGAATGGAGGAAGGCCACGGCGACGGCTTCATAGCCCGGCGCGACCCGGGCGAGCCGAGCCGCCAGGGCGGCCGGGTCCAGCGCCTCGACCACCGATCCGTCCGCCGCCAACCGCTCGTCCACCTCCAGGACACCGGCGAACAGGGGCTCGGGGCGGCGGATGTCGAGGGCGAAGAGGTCCGGCCGGGCCTGGTCGCCGATCCGCAGGGCGTCGGCGAAGCCCCGCGTGGTCACCAGCAGGGTGCGGGCGAAGCTTCGCTCCAGGAGGGCGTTGGTCGCCACGGTCGTGCCCATGCGGATGGCCTCGACCCGATCTCCGGGGAAGGGCGCCCCGGGCGCCAGGTCCAGGAGCCGCCGCATGCCCTCGACCGCGGAATCGGCCCAGGCCGGGGACACCGACAGCAGCTTGGCCGTCGCCTCCCGGCCGTCATCGGTCCGCCCCACCACGTCAGTGAAGGTCCCGCCCCGGTCAATCCAGAAGGTCCAGCGCCTGTCCAAGGGGCCTCCACCACCACTTACCCGGGCTTAAGACCACACCGGGGAAAGGCGCGTCCAGAGGCGGCATGGCGCCCGCGGTCCGCCTGTCGAAAACGTAACGATCCCGCGACGAGCGATGGGTGTATGCATTCCCCTGGGTGAAGGGGTGCGCCGGCCGTCTGACGGCCGCGCTGGCTTGGGAATTTGTGCATGGGTTTCTGGAACAGGATCGCGGCTCTGGCCGTCCGTCGCCCGGATCCGGGCGACTGTGACTGCCCGCCCGGGCCGCCCGGGGCCGACCCGGCCTTCTCCACGGCGGTGACCGCCCTGGGCGCCAAACTCGCCAAGGCCGACGGCCGGGCGCGGGTCTCCGAGTTCGACGCCTTCGCCGAGGTCTTCTCCCCGGAGGCGGCCTCCGAGGGCAATATCCAGCGCCTCTACGAACTGGCCCGCCAGACCACCCACGGCTTCGAGGGATATGCCCGCCAGCTGGCCCGGCGCTATCGTAACTGCCCGGATCTCCTGGAGGATGTTCTGGACGGCCTGTTCCACATCGCCGGCGCCGACGGCGCGGTTTCACTGGAGGAGGAGTCCTACCTGGAGCGGGTGGCCGAGTTGTTCGGCTTCGGCCCGCTGTCCTTCCGCCGCATCCGCGCCACCCACCTGGGGGCCCCGGCCGACGATCCCTACGCAGTGCTGGACGCTCCGCATGACGCCCCTGACGAGGACCTCAAGGCCCTCTGGCGCCGGCGCATCGCCGACGCTCATCCGGACCGCGTCCGCGCCCTGGGCCTGCCAGAAGAATACCTCGACATCGCCCACGCGAAGTCCGCCGCCCTCAACGCCGCCTACGACGCCATCCGCCGCGAGCGGATGGAGATGGCGGGGGCGAGAGGGTAGGGGCTCGACCCGGAATTCGAGACCAGAGCCGCTCCCGGTTCAGGGATGGACAGAGGGCTTCAGTCCAGTTCATCCAGCCAGGCCCGAAGGAAGGCGGCGCCTCTGGCGCGAAGGCCCGCACGTTCATTGCGCTCCGTCTCCCGCAATCCGCCCAGGTCGACGCCCTCGGCCCGGAGCTCGACATGGTGGCCGATGAGCCAGCGTTCAAAGCCACCATCAGCGGCCTCGGGATGAAACTGGCATGCCATCACCCGGGGCCCGATCCGGAAGGCCTGGTTGGTGCAAAGGTCGGTCGAGGCGAGGCGCTCGGCGCCATCCGGCAGTTCAAAGGTTTCCCCGTGCCAGTGCAGCACCGGTCCGCCTGCAAGGGCGGCCAGGGGTGATCTTTCGCCAGCCTCAGTCAGCACGATTGGCGAAAATCCGATTTCCTTGGACTTGGCGGTATACACCCGAGCGCCCAGAGCCCGGGCCATGAGCTGCGCGCCCAGGCAGATGCCCAGTAGCGGCAGGTTCCGGTCCATGCGGTCGCGAACGAGCCGGATCTCCCTCCCCAACCAGGGATAGAGCCCCTCGTCGTTGGAGGAGACCGGCCCCCCGAGAAGGATCAGAAGGTCCGCATCCCGCGCCGAGTCGAGAGAGTCACACCCGGCCTCCAGGTACCGGATATCATAGCCGCGGCCGGAGAGCGTGTCGGCGAAGCTTCCCAAGTCCTCGAAGGCGACGTGACGGATTACGGTCGCGGTCTTCAGCATGGTCGTTGGCGCGTCTCCGACCTAGCGGCAGTCCGCGCCGGGCAGGCACACGCCTTCGCCGGTCTGGTGCGCCTCCGGGGCGGCGTTCCGGGGCTGGGCGATCAGCTGGGCGATCCTGGCCCCGAGCGTCAGGTCCGGCTCATGGCCAAGGGCGCGATGCCGGATGAAGCCATTCCTGTCTATGAGGACGAGGGAGGGAGTCCCACGCAGACGATAACGCGTCATGGTCAGGGGAACGCCCTCAGGGTCGTCAGGCGCGTCGACGCCAATTGGGAAACCGATCCTGTACTCGTGCAGAAAGACCTCCAGCGAGGCTGGCGTCATCGCCGCGTGATGCTCGAAGACGGTGTGGAGCCCGATCACCGCCACGTCGTCCCGGAGGAAAGTCTGCTCGACACGCTGGAGTTGCGGCAGGCCGTTGGCGACGCAGCCCGGACAAAGCATCTGAAACGTCCCGAGCACGATCACCCGGCCGCGCAGGCTGTCCAGGGTCAACGGGTCGCTGTTGAACCACTGCGTCGTGGCCCAGGGATAGGCGGGCTCCAGGTTCATGGCTGTTGGTCTTTCCAGTAGTTGTTGGCAGCGGCGATCGTGGCGAAGTGGGTCGCAACGACCTGTGAGGCCAAGATCAACATCTCTGGATCCCGCCCGTACTGATCCCGCAGGCTCGCCCGGATGTCGCCGTCGGGCTGGGTCAGCTTCACGGCGAAGCGCGAAAGTCTGATCGCCAGACCGAAACCCTCATCGGGATTTCGTGTGAGGAGTGTGGGCGGAATGGGTGCGTTTGACATGCATTTGGCCTCTCGGGGCAAGGTGGGTCCAGATGAGACCGGACTCACCTTGCCCCTCAGTCAGTGGTGGAGGCGGATGACGGGCGTCTACTGATCGACCTTGCCGGGCAGGCTCAGATTGCCGGAGGCGATCTTAAAGACATCTGCAACACACAGAAGCGGCGCATGTGCGCTGGCGTTCACGCGCAGCCCCGCGGTCACCCCGTCGAATGTCGCGGACTTCACGGGCGTGATGTCGTCGAAGGGGACGCGCACCTCGACTGTGTCGCCGGTGAATTGGGGCTGCCAACCTGGGCTATCGATCAGGATGGGCACTCCCGGCCAGGTCCGGGGCAACCTGGGTCGGGCGCCTTCCGGGATGTCCTTGACCTTCAGGCCGCCGGGCCCGCAGGCCTCGTCGGGTCCCAGAACGACCCAGTGCATGTGCCATTCGCCCCCGTCGTTGGCGCGGTTCCCGTCGCGTGTCTCGTCGAAGAGCGGGGTGTCATCGAAGTCCGGATGCGAGGTGACCGCCAGGGCCAGGATGCCGGCCCCGCGCTCGAATCCGACCTCATACGCATCGATGCTCGTCGGCCAGACGTAGGAGAAGACCTTCGATCCCTCAAACCTGCCGGTGGACGTCGGACGCGTCACGCCGGCGCGTCCCGACACCGCCATGTGGAAAATGGCGACATTGCCCTATGTCCGGATCTTGGCGTGGACAATGTCGAACGGCGCCAGCACCGCCGTGTTCGGCGCGGCCTTGAAGCCGCCCTTGTGCTCATGCGAGGGCGCGATCCGTTCTGTGGCGGGGTCGGACTTCCGGGCGTCACGGCCTTGGTGAGAGTGGGCTTGCGCGGAGACGGCGAAGAGCGCCGCCGCACCCGCGATAAGGATTCTGCTGTGCATCACGCGTCTCCCTTCACGGCCGCCATCGAGGCGCCGAAGTTGATGTGGAAGGGCAGGCCATCGATCACGTAGGCGGGAACCGACTTCACGCCAGCGGCCTCGGCCTCCGCCACCCGATCCGGGGCGGAGTTGAAATCGACAATCTCGACGTCATAGCGCAGCGGATCGAGCGCCCTGGTCAGGGCCTGCTCGGCCTCCATGCAGACGCCGCAACCCGCGTGATAGAAAATCGCCTTGGACTTAATGGTAGGACTCCTAACAATACGAGGCACAGAATGCGCTGTGCGCGCGACCCTGGTTCAAGCCAAGGGCGTTCAGGACGAGGAAGCCACCTCCTCGTGTTCGGGACAGTTGATGCGCAGATCAGGTTCTCGGAGGGGCGCATTCATCAATCGGCAGTGATGCTCGCTCGACCGGTCCAGACTGTCGCTGGCCACAAAGTATCGACAGGTCATGCAAAGACGCTGCGGTGCGATCCGCCCCATCCGCTGGAGTTCGCGGATCGTCCGGAGCACTATGCCGTGCAAGTCCTCAGCACTCCGGTCGCTCAGCAGGCTGACGATCTCTGTGAAGCCGTCGGGAAGCCGCCCCAGCATGGCGCGTCCCGAAGGGGACAGGACGATCCTGATCGCCCGCCTCTCGTCCGGGTCCGGCTGGCGCTCCGCGAGGCCCTTGCTGACCAGGGCCGACACGGCGTCGCTCGCCGTGGAGGGGCGAACGCTGAGTTGAGCGGCGAGAGCCTTCAGCCTCAGACCGTCACGAGCATCGGCGAGCAGTCGCAGTGCATCTCCCTGGGTTGGGGTCAGACCCGCCGCCTCGCCCACCTTCCAGTCTTCCTGGCGGGCCAGGGCGGCTAGACGGCTTAGACCGTAGATGAGCTGATCACGAGACATATTAGGACTCCTAATTAAATATTTTGCAGATGTCAAGAGGTCGCCGGGGAGAAGCCCGACCTGGTCGATAGACGACGGCAGGCCGCCGAATGACCGCTGTCGTTGCCGCTGCCTATCCTGGCGTCTGTCGAGGGCGGATCGAAATGGCCGGGGCGCAGCTGGCGGCGGACCCGGTGCGAAGGACGCAGGCCATGGCCCGCCCACGGGCGCCTCCGTAGGTGGCGACCAGGCGCGCTTCCAGGTCGGTCCACATCCGGGCGGTTTCGCCGGCGGCGGCGTCGAAGGCCCTGGCGAAGTTTCCCCCGACCTCGCCGCGGGGGGTCCCGCCGACGGGGGGCGTATCGGACCCATGGCGGCGGTCCTTGTTCAGGTCTTCGTGACGGGTTCGACCCTGGCAGAACAGGCCTTCGGGGAAGAAGAGGAAACAGCCGGACATCAGGCCTGCAGGCGGCGATCCTGCGTCATCGGGGGCCAGCCAGGGAATGGGGCCGGTCCCGCCCAGCCCCTGCGGACTGCGGAGCGAAACCTCGGTGGGTGGAAGCGGCCGGTCCGTCCAGTTGGTGTGGGCGTAGAAGTCCTGGGCCGCGTGCAGGGCGCGCCCGAGGTGGTGGTCCACCCGGCAGAGGGGGTCTGTGTCCCCCGCCAGGAAGGCGCCGCACCGCCCTCGCACCGGGACCGGAGTCCCGTCGGCGTCCACGAGCCGGTCCGCCGCCCCCACCGCCGCGTCCAGCTCGGCGCGAATCCAGTCGCGGCAGGCGGACAGCGCCGCAGCGCCGCGGCCGTCGGGAAGGTCGCCGCCATCGCAGTGGGCCGGGTTCCAGAGGGTGATGGCGGTGATATCGGGGCGACGAAGGGCGGGCTCAAGCCGATCGCGGGCCGCGACAGTCCAGCAGTGTGCGCCGTCGCCGGCCGGACAGCCCAGGGCCGCGTCGAGGATCCGGCGGTGCTCCCCCGGGCCGCCCTCGACCGGGAAGGGATCGAAGGCCCTGGCGGGGAGCGGGCCGAGGGACAGGACCGCGCAGAGCGCCAGAAAGAGCGAGCGCTCAAACGGAGGCCTTCGGGCGGATGGGCCTTGGCGAAATGTCCTTTTCGCGACCATGTGGAAACTCCCGCGCCTTGCCCTCGCCACGGCGGACAAGCTCGAAGGACCTTCTCCCCGCCAGTCCCGCGGGCCAACCCGAACACTCTGCGAACTGCCTCTTTTTTCACGCTCATTCACGGATTTTTCCTTCAGGGCCTGGTTGGCTTTCGGGGCAGGAAAAGCACCCGAAGGGTGCGATCCGCGCAGTCTGACTTCTCGATCGGAAGGGACCGTCACATGTACATGGAACGGGTCGCATACGGCGACGGGACGGAGGCCCTGGCGGGCGGCGACCCTGCAACGCCGAGGTCGGCGGCCCAATGCGCTGTGCGGCGTAACCCGCCTCGGGCGAAACGGTCGCTTTCCGCGTTCGAGGCAGCCTTCCAGGCCCTTGTCGAGGGCGAAGGCGGGCTGCTGATGGATCCGCGGGGCCGATCTGTCGCCTCTCCCGAAGCGGGCAATGGAGCGGACCCTTCTCCCGCCTCGGAAGAACGCCTGACGCCTGACCGGGCCCGACCCATCTATCGGTTGATGTTCTGGACCTCCACCGGATGCGATCACCTGCCGCCGGCTGTGGCCCTTGAGGTCTTCGACATGGCCGTCAGCA